>FWWM01004653.1_pt1 | contig 31619 bp, 24 predicted proteins | sample 2228351 | NCBI WGS metagenome assembly FWWM01 (sample SAMEA103939774, study PRJEB20133) | metagenome | reverse complement strand
AGCTGAGGGTCAGACCGGTGTCAATCACGTCTTCGACGAAGATGACATGCTGGCCCTCGACCAGCTCGTCCAGGTCTTTGATCAGCCGCACGGGGCCTTTGGTCTGGCCGCGCGGCGCGTAGCGGGAGATGGCCATGAAGTCGAGGCGCGCCGGAATGGTCACCGCCCGCATGAGATCGCTCATGAAAAAGACAACTCCCCTCAATACGCCCACGAAGAGCGGATTGAGGCCCGCGTAATCGCGGCTGATCTGATCGCCCAGCTCGCCGACCCGTTGTTGGATCGCTGCGCTGGAAAAGAGGATCCGACCGATGCCCTGCATGACGGGCTGGCCGACGGCTTCAGGCGACGCGCGGAGATTCCCCTGCATCGGCAAACGCTCCTTCCCCTCACAGTTCGTTGGCCATCATGTCTGGATAGTCCTGCACGCCGAATTTCAGCATCAGCGCGCGGATATCTCCCCGCTTGAACAGCTTGATGTTAATTTCCGGATAACGTTCGCGCAGCCGGCGCAGTTTGCGGTTCTTGTGGCGCACCTGTTTCGGCTGCATGGTCGTCAGCTCGATGTACAGATCCTGGTCTGGCAGGTAGAAGTCGGGCGTGAACGCCTCGGTCACGTTGCCATCGGCGTCGTATTCTAGCGGGAAGGTGCGCGGCTCATACTGCCAGGGAATGCCGTAGAAGTCGAGGATGCGGGCGAACTCCGCCTCGACGGGATGGGAGAAGGGCGGCGGCGTTTCGGTGTGCATGGGTGGGCCTCGATGTTCGTCAACCGCGCCGGCCGGCCGCGGTGCAGATCAGCGCCGCGGCATCGGCGACCTGCAAGCGCGCCATGTTGATCACCAGATCGTACCATTGGGGGTCGTCGAGCCGCGCGCCGAAATGGCGGCGCAGATAGGCGCGGCGCGCCTGATCCGAGGCCGCGATGCGGGCCGCCGCAGCCTCGGCGGACACATGACAGAGCTCCTGCACGCAGCGGATGCGTTCGGCCAGCGGCGCGATGATGCGGACATGGAGCACGCCTGCCTGTCCGGCCAGCACAACCTGGCTGCCGCGGCCGACCAGCAGCACATCCCCGGCCGCGGCCAGCTCGCGGATGATCCGTTCTACCGTGCTGCGATAGAGTTGCTGCGCGGCGCGGCTGGGCCGCACGCCGAGCAGCCCGAGCTCATCTATCGCGGCCAGCGCCACTTCGGGCACGCCGGCCTGGCGCGCGGCCTGGTTGATCAGCTCGCGGCCGATCAGCCGCAGCCCCAGTTGCCCGGCCACCGCTACCGCCACGTCATCCCCGCGGCTGCCGAGCTCGCGCGAGAGAGTGATGATCGGCATCACGACCTCCTGTTTTCCGCGTTCCTCAATCGTTCCGCCAGCCCCGAAAAACGCTCTTTCGCCCGATCCGTCTTGACCGCAATCCCGATGGCGCGCGGGCTGCCCACCAGCACCACCAGCCGCTGGGCGCGCGTGACGGCCGTGTAGAGCAGATTGCGCTGGAGCATCAGATAGTGCGTGGTGAGCAGCGGCACTACCACCGCCGGGAATTCGCTGCCCTGCGCCTTGTGCACGCTGATCGCGTACGCGTGGATCAGCTCATCTAGCTCCAGGAAGTCATACGGAACGGGCCGGCCATCCATGTTCACGGTCACCACCTGGTCTTCCAGATCTATGCCCGTGATGTAGCCCATATCGCCGTTGAAGACATCCTTGTCGTAGTTGTTGCGGATCTGCATCACGCGGTCGCCGGTGCGGAAGATGCGGCCGCCGACCTGGCGCTCGATCCGCTTCGGCCCTGGCGGATTCAGCGCGGCCTGGAGCCGGGCATTGAGCGCGCCTACGCCCACCTCGCCCCGATGCATGGGCGCCAGCACCTGGATCTCGTCGGGCTTCAGGCCGAACTTGCGCGGGATGCGCTCCTGCACGAGTTCCACGATCAGATCGGCCGCTTTCGCCGGGTCCTCCTCGCGGAAGAGAAAGAAATCCACCGCATTGCGGTTGTCCAGGATCGGCATCTCGCCCCGATTGATGCGGTGCGCGTTGGTGATGATATAGCTGCCTTCCGGCTGGCGAAAGATCGTATCGAGCCGGATGACCGCGCAGGAATCAGGAGACAGGAGAGGAGCACCCGGAGACGAGCCGGCCCCCTCCATCGCCGCGATCACATCGCTCAGCACGTTGCCCGCGCCCACGCTGGGGAGCTGATCCACGTCGCCGACCAGCAAGAGATGCGCGCCCGGCGCAATCGCCTTCAGCAAATTATTGGTCAGGATCAGGTCGAGCATCGAAGCCTCATCTACGATGACCAGGTCGGCTTCCAGCGGATTCTCCTCGTTGCGGCTGAAACTGAATCCTTCGGACGGCTTCACCTCCAGCAGGCGGTGGATGGTCCTGGCCGGCCGGCCCGTGGCCTCGCTCAGGCGCTTGGCCGCCCGGCCGGTCGGCGAGGCGAGCACCGTCTTCACGCCGGCCGCCTCGGCCAGGCGGATGATGCTGCGCACGGTGGTCGTCTTGCCGGTGCCCGGGCCGCCCGTCAGCACGGTGATGCGCCGGGTGAGGGCCGCCTGCACGGCCTCCATCTGGCGCGCGGTCAACGCCTGGCGGCTTTGGGCCTGCAAGGCGGCGAACGCGGCCGGCCAGTCGAAGCGTCGGAACATCGCCAACCGATCTGGGCCGGCCTCGGCCAGGCGACGCAGTCGGTTCGCCACGCCCACCTCGCCGTAGTAGAAGGGGATGAGATAGACGGGGCGCTCCTCGGCCAGACGTGGCAGCCCGGCAGCCGCGTCCCCTTCCACGTGCACCTGCTCCTCCTCGGCCAGCGCGGCGATCGCCTGCTCGACCAGCGCCTCTGGCACACCCAGCATCTCGCCGGCCCGTTTCCGTAGCTCGGCTGCAGGCAGATAGACGTTCCCCTCATCGGCCGCCTGGCTGAGCACATAGGCGACCCCGGCGGCCACCCGTTCGGGCGCATCGGCCGCGATCCCCAGCGCGCGGGCGATCTTGTCGGCCGTGATGAAGCCGATGCCGAAGATGTCGCGCGCCAGCCGGTAGGGGTCGTGGCGCACGACCTCGATGGCGTCGTTGCCGTATTGCTTGTAGATCTTGACCGCCAGGCCGGTGGAGACGTTGTGGCTCTGCAGGAAGAGCATCACCTCCTTGATTTTGCGCTGCTCGGCCCAGGCGCGGGTAATCAGGTCAACCCGTTTGCGCCCAACGCCCAGCACCTCGTGCAGGCGCTGCGGCGTCTCCTCGATGACGCGCAGGGTGTCCAGGCCGAATTTGCGCACGATGCGTCTGGCCGTCACCGGGCCGATGCCTTTGATGAGGCCGCTGCCCAGGTATTTCTCCAACCCGGCGATCGTGGCGGGCAACACGGCGCGCACCGATTCGGCCTTGAACTGGCGGCCGTACTGCGGATGCGCCATCCACGCGCCGGTCAGTTCGACGGCCTCGCCGATGTTGATGCCGAGCATCGCGCCGACCACCGTGACGGTGCCGCTCTGCCCCTCCGGTGCCAGCTGGGCAACGGTATAGCCGTTTTCTTCGTTGTGAAATGTGATGCGTTCGATCGTCCCGCGCAACGTTTCCGGCATGAGCGCCCTCTTCTCCTGGCTCCTATTCTACCGCAGCCGCGCGGATGTGCCAAGCAGCCCCCACAATTCCAATGCACCAGCTCGGGCCCCCTCATGATATAATGAGCGCGGTCGTAAAGCGGCGCAACCGAGGGCGTCATGAGAGAGGAGCGAGCTATGGATCAGACGGCTGTGATTTACGTGGACAAACGTCAGCGCGGCAAGCTGGCCCGGCAGGGTGTCGTGTTTCGTGCAACCTACGACGATTTCGTGTTGGCCGATCTGTCGCCACAACAGGTTGCCGCGCTCCAGATGGAAGGATATGAGGTTGAGATACAAGAGGCCTCGCCCACGGTGCAGATCCGTGGGCGGACGGTGAGGATGGTCGCTGCTGAAACGCGCGAGGCCGCGCTGCCCCGCACGGCCGAGGTGGATGTCGTTCATGCCGGCCCGCCGCCCGATACCTACGGCCCCGGTCACCACTACTACCTGGTGCAATTCATCGGCCCGGTCAAAGAGGAGTGGCTGGCCGAGATCGCCGCGCACGGCGGCATCGTCCAGGATCCGGTGCCGCCTTATGCCTACATCATCGCCCTCGATCAGGCGGCTTATGACTGGTTGACATCGCAGCCGCGCTACGTGCGTTTTGTCGGCCACTACACGCCCGAACTGCGCTTGGACCCCGGTGTGCGCGACCTCCCGGCCCGTGATCCCACGGTCGGCCGCGGCCGCATCTGCGAGCGCACGCTGGCCGAGCCGGGGCCGGCGCCGAAGGTGGAACGGATACCGCATAGCTACGTTATCCGCTTCTTCGACCCGGCCGCGCTGGAGCAGGCCATCCCGCGGCTGAAGGCGCTGGGCGCAGAGGTCAGCGAGTACGAGGCCGGCGCCACGGCGGTTACGGTCAGTTTCCCGGCCGACACGCCTGACCTGTCGGCCAGAGTCGAACAATTGGGGCATCTGCACGGCGTCAGGCTGGTCGAAGGCCAGAAGCTGCGCCAGCTCTACAACGACGTCGCAATCGGCCTGATGAGGGCCCAGGAGGTGATCAGCCCGAACGGGTTAGGTTTAAGTGGCCGGGGCGAGATCATCGGGGTAGCGGACTCTGGATTGGACACCGGCGATCCAGCGACCATCCATCCGGACTTTGCCGGACGGATTGCCGCGATCCGGAGCTGGCCTGTGGCGCCCGATTGGTCGGCGGTGGTGACCAATGTGGGCGCGGATGATGGGCCGGCCGATGCTCGCTCCGGCCATGGCACCCATGTCGCCGGATCGGCCTGCGGCAGCGGCGCGGTCGCGTTGGCCCGTCAGGGCACAGCGATCCGCGGCCTGGCAGCCGAGGCGCAGCTCTTCTTCCAGGCCATCGAACAGAGGCTGGAGTGGGCGGAGGCGTACAAGCAGGACTACTTTCGGCGCTATGGCCGCTACCCGCCGGCCTACGGCCTGGCCGGCCTGCCGGTGGATCTCACCGCTCTCTTTCAGCAGGCCTATGATGCGGGCGTTCGCATCCACAACAACAGTTGGGGCGGCGGCGACTTCGGCGAATACGACTCCTACGCCGAGGCGGTGGATCGCTTCATGTGGGAGCATCCGGATTTCCTGATCCTGTTCGCTGCCGGCAACGATGGGATAGATTACGACCGCAACGGCGCGGTGGATAGCGGCAGCGTCACCCCGCCGGGGACGGCCAAAAACTGCCTGACGGTCGGCGCGGCCGAGTCGGTGCGGTCGGCGGGCGGTTATCAGGCGCCCTATGGCCAGCTGTAGCCCGGCGACTATCCGGCATTACCGCTGCGTGATGATCGCATCTCGGACAACGGCGATGATATCGCCGCGTTCAGCAGCCGCGGCCCGACGCGCGATGGTCGCCTCAAGCCCGACCTGGTGGCCCCTGGCACCAACATCGTGTCGGTCCGTTCGCAGGCGCTCGATGGATCGGTGAATGGCTGGGGGGCGTATGCGCCGATTCCCGGCCAATATATGTTCGACGGCGGCACCAGCATGGCGACCCCTCTCACCGCGGGCGCGGCCGCGCTGGTGCGCCAGTATTTGCGCACGGTCAAAGGCCGGCGCACGCCCAGCGCGGCGCTGATCAAGGCCACGCTCATCCACGGCGCGTCGTATCGCCCCTATCGCTTCGAGACGGGCCGTTCGGCCGCGCTCTGCGATATGTCGCAGGGCTGGGGCCATGTGGAGCTGGCGGCGGTGCTGGCGCCGGCCGAACCCGTGCAGGTGCGCTGGTACGACAATACCCAGGGGCTGCGAACCGGGGAAAGCATGCGCTGGAGCTGTACCGTGGCCGATCCGAGCGTGCCGCTGAAGGTGACGATTGCCTGGACCGATTATCCCGGCAGCGCCGGCCATTATCCGAACCTGGTCAACGACCTCGATCTGGTCGTGATCAGCCCGTCCGGCCAGGTCTTCTACGGCAATGCACCGGTCGGGCAGGCCGGCGGCCGGCCGGACCGCGTGAACAACGTCGAGCGCGTGGTGATACCGGCGCCGGCAGTGGGCCGTTATCAGATCAGGATTCGCGCCTTCAACGTGCCGCGCGGGCCGCAGCCTGTGGCCCTGGTGTATTCGGGAGGCATCCGGTAAGCGTTATGCGATGGGCCGGCGCCGGTTCCCGCAGGTTGCGCCAGAAAGCTCGCAGAGTGGCGACTGCTTCAGTCGCGCGGCCGGCCCAGCGCTTCGGCTTTGGCCTTCACCCTGGCCTCGAAGCGCGCCAGGTCAATCAGCGCGCGCTCATGCGTGCCTTCGCCGATCAGGTCTGCGCCGTCGTGCGCGCTGACCTCGAAGGTCAGGCGTCGGCCCTCGACGGCGATCAGCCGGGCGCGAGCGGTGACGGTGGCGCCCAGCGGCGTGGCGGCCAGATGCCGCACGTGGACCATGGTGCCGACCGATTGCTGGCCGGGCGCCAGGTAAGGCTTGAGCGCGTTGACCGCCGCGCGTTCCATCAGTCGCACCATTTCGGGGGTGGCGAACACCGACACCGTGCCGCTGCCCAGGTGACGGGCAGTCACTTCCGGCACGACTTCCACCGTGGCCTCGCCGGCCAAACCGATAGGAAACTGGGTGGTTGGGTCGGACATCGGGGATTTCCTGTCTCGCGGATGATGTGATGGGAGGCGGCGGGCAGATCGCCATGCCGCCTCCCCTGGTGTAATGTGCGTTCAACCAGCGGGCGCAGGCAGGGGTGTCGGCGCGCTTGTGGGCCGATCCTTTCCGGCGGCCGATGTGCCGGCATCGCGTTGCTCACCAGGCCGAGAGGCGGAGGCGCCCGGCTTGGGTGATGGCTCGACCGAGCGCGGGGGCGCATCGGGCACGCCGACGAAAAACGCCTCGAATTCCTCGGCATCCAGCGTTTCCACCTCAATCAGCCGCTGGGTGATGGCGTGGTGCAGGTCACTGTGTTTGATCAGAATCTGTCTGGCCCGCTCGTAGGCTTCTGAGACGATCCGGTTGACCTCTTTGTCTATCTGGCGCGCCACCTGCTCGCTGAAGTTGCGCTGTTCGCCGATCTCCCGGCCCAGGAAGATCAGCTCATGGCGCTGGCCGAAGACCATTGGTCCCATCTGCGGGCTCATGCCGTACTGGGTCACCATGGCGCGGGCCAGCTTGGTCACTTTGCCCAGATCGTCCACGGCACCGTTGGTCACATCGCCGAAGACCAACTCCTCGGCCACGCGGCCACCCAGCATGGCGCTCAGATCTTGCTCGAACTTGGTTTTGCTGATCAGCACGCGGTCGGTGTCGGGCAATGACATGGTGTAGCCCAGGGCCGTGCCGCGGCTGATGATGCTGATTTTGTGCACCGGATCGCATTTCGGCAACATGCGGCGCACCAGCGCGTGGCCGGTCTCGTGATAGGCGATGATCCGTTTTTCCTGTTCCGAGATGACCCGGCTGCGGCGTTCGGGCCCGGCAATGACCCGCTCGATCGCCTCCTGGAACTCGGCCATGCCGATGCTCTTCTTGTTGCGCCGCGCCGCCAGGATCGCTGCCTCGTTCACCAGGTTCTCGATGTCGGCGCCCACGAAGCCTGGCGTCCCCCGCGCAATCGTCTCCAGGTTGACGTTCGGCTCCAGCGGCTTGCCCTTCGTGTGCACCTTCAGGATCGCCTCGCGGCCCTTCATGTCCGGCCGATCCATCACCACCTGGCGGTCGAAGCGCCCTGGCCGCAACAGCGCCGGATCCAGGATGTCGGGCCGGTTGGTGGCCGCAATCACGATGATGTTGGTGTCGGTATCGAAGCCGTCCATCTCCACCAGGATCTGGTTGAGCGTCTGCTCCCGCTCGTCGTGGCTGCCGCCCAGCCCGGCCCCCCGCTGGCGGCCCACGGCGTCTATCTCGTCCACGAAGACGATGCAGGGCGAATTCTTCTTGGCCTGCTCGAACAGGTCGCGCACGCGGCTGGCGCCCACGCCCACGAACATCTCCACGAACTCGGAGCCGGAGACCGAGAAGAACGGCACACCGGCCTCGCCGGAGATGGCCTTGGCCATCAACGTCTTGCCGGTGCCGGGCGGGCCGACGAGGAGCACGCCCTTAGGAATGCGTGCGCCGAGGGAGGCGAACTTCCCCGGCTCCTTGAGGAACTCGACGACCTCCTGGAGCTCCTGCTTGGCCTCGTCGGCGCCGGCGACATCGGCGAAGGTGACGGTCGGCTTGTCGCCGGTGAAGACGCGCGCCCGGCTCTTGCCGAACGACAGCGCTTGATTGTTGGAGCCCTGGGCCTGGCGCAAGATCATCAAGAAGAGCGCGCCGATCAGCAACAGCGGCAAAAACGTGCCGAGGATGGTAAACCAGCTGGAGACATCGTTGGGCGGCGCGATGCGCAGGTCTACCCGGGCCAACGATTCGGGTTTGACGCCCAACTTCAATAAGGAGGTCGTCAGATTGACTTGATCTTCTTTTTGGGAAATATAAACTGTGCGGTCGCCGACGAGCTGGACCTGCAACTGATTGCCCGAAACTACGATTTTGCTGACTTTCCCGGCCTCGACGAGTGCAGCAACTTCGGTGAGCTCTTTTTCGGGTGGTCGTTCGGTGGACTGGGACGCGCTGTAAAACAGCGCCGCTACTGCGACGATGATCAGCAGGTAGACCAGCCCGTTTCGTTTCATGGTCGAATTCACGTCAAAAGCCTCCAGGCTGGCCGGGATAGGCCTCACAATGATGCCGCGACCAGCCTTGAATCGTAGAATCATTATAGCAGAAAGTGCAAGAAACTGCCAGGCGGCTGGCTTACACTCTTACTTCGTTAAACTGTAGAATCCAGTCTAACGAGTCACTCTGCTGTATCTTATCTGCTGAAATATGACGCTCATCATTTTGTCAGGAAAAAGAACGCCGTAGAGTAGGCACTGACAGAACGGGCGCATCTCATCGTTGCTGCATCGAACGTGGCTCTCTTTCATTGGTCTCAAGCCTTGATGCGCCCGTTCCGTAGTTCTTCGGCTCCCCTTACCTGGTACTCCGTTAGGCCGGATTTTGCTCCCGGCACGAGATTATCTGTTGTCCGGCTGATAATCTCCATTAGAAACACTGATTTAAACCACCTGTCAGCATGACGCGAGTCATATAGAGAGTCTGCTGCCGTTGGTATAATGTGACTTTGTGTGACAAAGCGCACCGGTATCCATTTTGCCTCGTCATTCAGGAGGTATCTTGCGATGACCACTCTGTATCTGCTTCGACGGCATCGGCGCTGGCTGCTTGTAGGCGGCCTGTCCGTCTTGCTGTTCGCGGCGCTTGTTGCGGGCGCAAACGCTGCTCAGGGTGACAATAGCACTTGCCTGGGCTGTCACAGCAATAAAGACCTGGGCATCACGCTGGCCAGCGGCGAAGTGCTTCCTCTGTTCGTGGATCCGAGCGTCTACAACGCCTCGGTACACGGCGTTAAGGGCCTGACCTGTGTCTCCTGTCATACGAACATCGCCGGCTATCCGCATCCGAAGCTCACCGCAGGCGACCGGCGTAGCTTCCAGCTCGAACGCTACACCCAGTGCCGGTCTTGTCATCCTGATCAATACCGGGAGACCATTGACAGCAACCATGGCCGGGCCCTGGCGGGTGGCAACCGCAACGCTGCCATCTGCACCGACTGTCACGGGTCACATAATATCACCGACCCTGACTCGCCGCGCCAGAAGATCTCGACGACCTGTCAGAAGTGTCACAGCAAAATCTACGAACAGTATGTGGCCAGCGTTCACGGCAAGGCGTTGGCCGAGACCAGCAACCCCGACGTGCCGACCTGCACCGACTGTCATGGTGCGCACCAGCAGGCCGATCCGGCTACGATCGCTTTTCGTCTCAAATCGCCCAATCTATGCGCCAAATGCCACGCAGACCGGGCCTTGATGCGCAAATATGGCCTCTCTACCGAGGTGTTCAACACCTACGTGGCCGATTTCCACGGCACGACTGTTCAGCTTTTCGAGAAACAGACCCCGGATCAGCCCACCAATAAGGCTGTCTGCATTGACTGTCACGGTGTGCACGATATCGCCTCGGTCAAGTCCTCCGACCCGACCGTGGTCAAGGAGAAGCTTCTGGTCATCTGCCAGAAATGCCACCCCGATGCGACAACGGCGTTCCCGGATAGCTGGGTGGGCCACTTCCCGCCCAGTCGGGAGCATTTTCCGCTGGTCTACTATGTGAATCTCTTCTACTACATCTTGCTTCCGACCGTCCTCGGCGGCATGGCCCTGTTCGTCGTGCTCGATGCCACCCGGCGCATTATTGATCGCATCAGAGGTCGCGGGCATCATCCGACCGGTTCGCAAGGAGCGTGAGCCATGGCAGAAGAAAAACGTTACTACGTCCGTTTCTCGCTGAGCCAGCGCATCGAGCACATTGTCCTGTTGACCTCGTTCGCCGTCCTGGGGTTGACCGGGCTGGTGCAGAAATTCGCCGGCAACGCCGTTGCCGAGTGGCTCATCTGGTTGCTCGGCGGCATCGAGCGTACCCGCGTCATCCATCATGCCGCGGCGATTATCTTCGCGCTGCTGGCCATCTACCATATCATCATTTTGGCTTACAAGATCTTCGTGCTGCGGATCGAACTGACCATGCTGCCGGGCGTGCGGGACATCACAGACGCGCTCGATGTGGTGCGTTACAATCTCGGCCTGACCGACGAGCGGCCCAAGCTGCCGCGCTACGCGTTCGACGAGAAAGCCGAATACTGGGCGCTGATCTGGGGCGGCATCGTCATGGGCCTGACCGGCTTCATCCTGTGGAATCCCATTGCCGCAGCCAGGATCTTCCCTGGCCAGGTGATTCCCGCTGCCAAAGCTGCCCACGGCCTGGAAGCGATCCTGGCCGTCGCGGCGATCTTCATCTGGCACTTCTATCACGTTCACCTCAAGCTCTTCAACAAGAGCATGTTCACCGGCAAGCTCTCGCGGGAAGAGATGGCCCACGAACACGGCGAAGAGCTGGAACGGATCGAGAATGGCCTGGTACGACCGTTGCCGCCGCCTGAGGTTCGGCGTCGTCGCGAGCGGATCTTCATCCCGATTGCAACGGTAGCCGCTGTGATCATGGTGGGGCTGCTGGTCCTGGTGACTTCGTTCGAGGCGACCGCCATCAGCACTGTGCCGCCTGCAGTGACCAATGTGCCGGTCTTCGCGCCGTTGACGCCCACCCCTGTGCCGACGCCGATCGGCGGGGTGGACAACACGAAGATCGGTGCCACGATCAAGCACGAAATTGCCGGCAAGGAGCAGTGTCTGACCTGTCACGCGCCACGGGGGATCAGCCCGATGCCGGCCAATCACGAGGGCCGGCCGCAGGAGTCGTGCCTGGTCTGCCACAAGCCCGGTCCCACACCGACCCCAGGCGCGGTCAAACCGTCTACCGGTGTCGCCGGCGCCATTCCGCACACGCTCGAAGGCAAGGAGAAGTGCGATCTGTGTCACGCCGGCCCGGGCTCCCTGAAGCCGGTCCCTGCCGATCATGCGGGCCGCGCCAACAATACATGCACCGCGTGTCATCCGCTCGCCGGCCAAAGAGCCACTCCGGCTCCCGGCGCCACGCCTGCGGCGACGGCGGCCCCGGCGAAGGCGATTCCGGCGAATCACGTGGGGGATGCCTTCAAAGACTGCGTGATCTGTCACGGCGTGGGCAAGATGAAGCCTGGTCCGGCGAATCATGCCAGCTTCACCAACGACACCTGCCAGAGCTGCCACAAGCCGACGGCTGCCGCTGCTCCCGGCGCCACGCCTGCGGCGACGGCGGCCCCGGCGAAGGCGATTCCGGCGAATCATGTGGGGGATGCCTTCAAAGACTGCGTGGCCTGTCATGGCGTGGGCAAGATGAAGCCCGGCCCAGAGAACCATGCCAGCTTCACCAACGACACCTGCCAGAGCTGCCACAAGCCAACGACCCAGTGAGAGCTGTTTCCGGCTGTTCAGGCTTCAGTCGGTGGCACCACGTACCATGAAAGAACGAGACTGTGTCTACATGCCAGGCACCTGAGAGGGTGTCTGGCATGCCCGGCGATAGTTTATCGAGCGAAAAAGAGCGAGGCCCACGACACAGAGCTGTGGGCCTCGCTCTTTTTTGGCGCTTGAGGCCGACATCATCCCCTGTAACCGGTCATACTGCTACCTGCTCACCGTTGCTGCTGCGTTCTTCACATACTTGTCGAAAAACGCCACCGAGCGCTGCAATGCGATGCTCAGATTCGCCGAAATGTTATGGTCGTCACCCGGATAGGTGTAAAGCTCGCCAATCTGCCCTGCGTCTCGCAATTGTTGCGCCAGGGTCACCGAGAACTCATAGGGAACCGAGGTGTCTGCGGTGCCATGATGCAACTGGAGCGGACCGGATAGATCCTTCAGGTAGCTGTTGGGCGAGATCGAAGCCCAAAAGGCCGGATTCTGCTCCGGGGTGCCGTAGCGGGCGACCAGCTCGGCAGTCCAGCGCCGCGACGCAACCGGCGAGGCGGTCGGCGTCGGCGCGTTCGGTGTAACGCGCCAACGCCTGAGCAGATCGGGATAAGAAGCTACCACGCCTGCCCAAATGACACCCGCTTTGATCTCTTTGGTCGTCACCATCGCCCGCAGCGTGATGCTGCCGCCCATCGAATGGCCCCACATGCCGATCCGATCGGGATCGGCGTCCTTGAGCCGTTTGAGCGAAGCCATCGCGTTGAGCACGTCAATGGTGTAATCCACGTTGCCATAACCGCCGGTTGCCTGGCCCTCTGAGCTGCCGTGCCCGCGGTAGTCCGATTTGAAGGTGATGTAGCCGCTGGCGGCAAACGCGTCCTGATAGGCGACGTAGCGCTCGGTGGTCCGATACTGAGCAGGTGGGATATAGCCGTGATTGAACACGATGATCGGCCAGCCGGTCGGTGGCCTGGGGCCATTGGGCACCGTGAGCAGGCCGTAGATCTTCAGCCCCTCCGACAGGTACGACGCGATGTAGCGGCTGTAATTCCGCCCCGGCTCGAGCGTCTGTTCGATTACGAGGTCGCTGCCCGAGAAAGTCTGCTGGCGCAGCCATTCGACGGCGAGCGTGCTGAGCGGCGTCGGCGTGGCCGTCGGCGTCGGTGAAGGAGATGACGTGGCCGTCGGCGTCCAGGTTGCCGTCGGCAGAGGTGTCGGGGTGGCTGTCGGTGGCCGGGTCGGCATCGGTGTGGCCGTCGGCGAGGGCGGCGCAACTGTCTCCTGCGCCTGCGCCACGCGGGTCGGTGTGACCGATGACATGCCGGTCGTCGGCCGGCCACAGGCCGCAACGCCGACTGCCAGTGCCAGCAGCAAGAAAACGCCAGGAACCAGGTGGTATCTCTTCATGATGCGACGATAACCTCCGGCCGGCCGAACGCCGGCCTCAAGAAGCCCCAAAGGACGCAGCCAAGGCATCAGCGCGCCGCAGCCCAGACCAGCGGGAATGCATCTCCGACCAATTGTTCCCCGTGGCCGACCGCGATGAACGGTTTCATCGGATGGTTGCCTGCCGCGTCGTAACGCGTCTGTTCCGTCATATAGTGAATCGCAATCGCCCGTCGTGGCCGATTGCTGACATTGGCGCCCGAGCCGTGCCAGGTGAGCGAATGATGGAAATGCACGTGCCCCTTCTTCACCGGGCAGGTGACCACGTAGACCGGATGCCCCTCAGAGCTTGTTTAATAATGGTATTTCTTGTCGTTTTGCGCTACTAAGTAGGTAGTCAAAAGTTCTTAGTACTTTACAAATTGAGCGTTGGCAGCTAGAATTGCGTCAGATTCTTGCGAGACGAGGTGTCTGCCATGTTCCATCTGACCCTGACCGACGCGCAACGCAAGGAGCTCGGCCAAGCAGCGCGTCAAGCAGTGGGGCGTGTGTCTGAGCGCATCCACTTTGTGTTACTCTCCGATCAAGGGCATTCACCGCCGGAGATCGGCACGTTGCTGGGCTACGATGCGGCGACCGTACGCACCTGGTTGACTGCCTATCAGACCCACGGGCTCGCGGGTTTGGAGGATGCGCCGCGTAGTGGGCGGCCACGGTGCGAGAAGCACCTGGTGGCGATTGCCCAAGTCCAGACCAGCCAGCCGCCACCCAACTTTGGCTATCTGCAGGCCTGTTGGACCATCGCCTTGCTGGTGACGCATCTATGGCGGCGGTTTCGGGTCAAAGTCAGTGCGGCGACCCTGCGCCGCGCCGTGCATGCCGCCGGGTTTACCTGGCATCGGCCCAAACTGGCGTTGATTCGCAAACGCGATCCCCTGGCCGCCGCGAAGTTAGCGCACCTGCAGGCCGCCCTGGCCGATCCGCAGGCTACCGTGATTGCCGAAGACGAGTGTGATGTCCATCTGCTGGCCGTGCTGCGGGCCATGTGGCAACGCAAAGGCGAACAAGGCTGCATCCCGACCCCCGGCCAGAACGCCAAACGCAGCGTGTTCGGTGCTTGCGACCTGCGTACGGGGCGGTGGTTCTATCAACTCACCGAGCGCAAACGCAGTGTCGAGTTCATTGCCTTTCTGGGCACCCTGCTGCCGGCCTACCCCCTCGGCACGATTTACGTCATCGTGGATAACGCCAGCTTGCATACCAGCAAGGCAGTCCGGGAATGGCTCCAAGCCAATGCCCGCTTGCAGTTGATTTATTTGCCAACCTACAGCGGCCATCAACTGAACCCCGTCGAAAAGATCTGGTGGCACCTCAAAGCAGAGATCGCTGCGAATCGCGGCTTCAAAACTTTAGCCGATCTCGACCAAGCGATTCGCCGCCATTTCAAACAGCTCTCGGCCGCAGCAATTTTGGCCCTGATCAACCGCGATGTCGTGCGTCAAGCCCAAGCAGCGGTCGCACAAAAGTGATAAAGACTTTTGACTACCTACTTAGCTTGGGCATCAGCGCGCGTGCTGCGAGGCCAGCCGCGCGCGATTCTGTGCGCGATGCCTGGTATTGCGGGCCACGCGGAGCAGAAGCACGGCGCGCGAGTCCGGCTTTGCGCCGCAGCCATAGCCTGGGACCTGACTGCGGGCCGGTGTCGCAGGTCTGCCCGGCAGGTTGTCGGCGCGGCCCAACAGCCAGAGGCACCTTGGTGTGGCTCTGGTAGGCTGCGCGGCCGCGGGGTATTACTCGGCCGACTACCCTGGCACTTCGGACTGGGCGAGGCGGCGCAGCATGAGGCGTATCATGGCGATATAGGCCATGCTTTCGCTACACTCGGGCCGTTCCTCGTAGTCCTTACTCAGGCGGCGCGCCCGTCCCAGCCACGCCAAGGTGCGCTCGACGATCCAGCGATGGGGCAACAACTGAAAGTCAACGACGTCCCCCAGGCGCTTGACGATCTCGAGTACCCAGCCACAATGAGTTTGGACCCAGGCGATCAGGGCACCTGCGTAACCGCCATCGGCCCAGATCAGGCGCAGGCGTGGCAACTGGTCGGCGGCCTTGGCGAGGAGCAGCTTGGCGCCATCGCGATCCTGAATGTCGGCCGCATGCACAACGATCGCCAGCAACAGCCCCAGCGTGTCGACCAGAATGTGACGCTTGCGGCCGGTGACCTTCTTGCCCGCATCGTAGCCACGTGGCCCACCGGCTTCCGTGGTCTTGGTGCTCTGGCTGTCCAGGATTGCCGCACTAGGTTCCGGGTCGCGGCCCGCCTGTTGGCGGACGGCCCGCCGCAAGGTATCGTTGAGGCGTTGCCAAGTGCCATCTTTCTGCCAGCCGCGGAAGTAATAGTACGCGGTTTGCCAGGCCCCCAAGTCCTTGGCCAGCATCCGCCACTGACAACCGCTGCGCACCACATAGAAGATGGCGTTCAGCACCCGCCGCAAGTCCACCGTGCGGGGTCGGCCGACCGCCTTGGGCGGCGGCAGCAGGGGTTCCAGTCGCCGCCATTCGGCATCCGACAAATCTGAAGGGTAGGTTTTCTCGGTCATACCCCTTAGTTTGCCTAATGTCGGCCAAACACGCAACTTCGCGCTGGCCACCCCAGCCGAACCTTGCCCTGGCGATCCGTCAAGTTATTCTATTATTAAACAAGCTCTAAGACAACCGTCTTCAACGCGCTGACGCGGGGCCAGGCCGAAACCAGCGCGTTCAGCACAGGCCAGTTCGAAGTCCACACCGCAATCGTGGACGTGCCCGACCCGCGCATTGACCGGCTCTCGGCCATGTTCCGGCCGCGCAAAACGACCTATGCCAAAGTCACCTATGCCGACATCGCCGGCCTGGCCAAAGGAGTCAGCGCCGGCGGACTGAGCGGCCCGCTGCTCAACACCATCAGCCAGAGCGATGCACTGCTCCACGTGGTACGCGCCTTCGAGGATCCCGATGTGCCCCACGTCGAGGGATCGGTCAACCCGCGCCGCGACATCGAGATCGTAGACGCCGAGCTGCTGCTCTCCGATCTGATCATCGTCGAGCGGCGCATCGAACGGCTGGAAGCGCAACTGAAAAAAGGCGGCGACCGCCAGGCGCGGGCCACCAACGAAGCTGAACGGGCCCTGATGCAACGGCTGTACGATCAGCTCGACGCGGGCCAGCCGCTGCGCGACCTCGACCTGACCCCGGCCGAGCTCAAGGCGCTGCGCAACTTCGGCCTCCTCACCCTCAAGCCGCTGCTGATCGTGCTCAACGTGGGCGAACAGAGCGCCGACTGCGCCCTGGATGCCCTGGCCGACTACCAGCACCGCCGCACCTCCATCACCTGCCTGCAGGGCCGGCTGGAGATGGAGCTGGCGCAACTGCCGCCAGAAGAAGTGGGCGAGTTCCTGGCCGAGTATCAGATCGCCGAGCTGGGGCTGCATCGCGTCATCCGCCTCTCCTATGACTTGCTGGGCATCCACAGCTTCTTCACGGTCGGCGAGGACGAAGTGCGCGCCTGGACAATCCCCGTGGGCGCGACCGCCGTGGAGGCGGCCGGCGTCATCCACAGCGACCTGGCGCGCGGCTTCATTCGCGCCGAAGTGATCGCCTATGACGATCTGATCGCCGCCGGCAGTCTGGCAGCAGCCCGCCAACGCGGCCTGTTACGACTGGAGGGCAGGGACTACGTGGTGCAGAACGGGGATATCCTGAGCATCCGCTTCAACGTTTAGGCCGGCGGATTCAAGCCGGCGATGAGCTCGCGTTCACGTGCCAGGCACCTTCCCAGATGCCTGGCACGTTCACATCCGGCAGCTGCCGTAGGCCTGCCGCCGACGACCGGTACTGCCCATCGGCGACAAACCCGCAGGGTCCTATTCTGGGGAGAGGCCGGGGATCGGGCCTGCATCACGGATCAGGCGGGATGCACAGCCGCTGTCCGGCGTAGATCAGGTTTGCATTCTTGATATTGTTCAGTTTGACGAGCTGTGCGACCGTCACGCGGTAGCGGGCCGCGATAGCGCCGAGCGTGTCGCCCTTCTTCACGGTGTACCAGGTGGCGCAGGCTCCGCCGTTCGTCGGCGGAATGATCACCACGGCCGGCGGCTGCGGACAGCCCTGTACCTGGATCACGTCCAGGTTGACATCCAGCTCGCGATACGGCGTGCCCCACTTCTTGAGCGCCTGCACGGCCAGGATGATCTTGTCGCTGGGTGCCACAAAGCGAGCGCTGTAAGCGCTCATCGGTCCCGGCGCCGTGCGGAGATAGATGTTGTCCCACGAAATCTCGGTCCAGTTGGTGATGGCCGACGGGGTGATCCCGGGCGTCGCTGCCGCGTAACCCCACTGTACGCGGTAGCGGAACTTGTCCTCGGCCGGATGTGCCGCCTCCTCGCGCATCTGGCCCCACACCGAGAACTGATAGGTGTGGCCCGGAATCAGGCCAGACACGATCTGGTAGATGCCGGCCACCCGATTCGGGTCGGCCAGCGCCATCTCCTTCGTGTGGATCTCGATCAGCTGGCTGTGCGCGCCGTCTTTGACCACCGGTGACCACATGTCGTCGTAGAAGCCATAGCTGGCACGGCCGCCATTGGTGTAGCTGGTCCAGTAGTTGGCGACTCCGCCGGTGAAGCCGGCCTCAAAGCTGCCGTTCACCACCAGATTCGGTCCGGCGCAGACGGCCGGCGCGGGCGGCGGCACGACGACCGGCGGGGTTGTGGGCTTCGGCGGGACGGGTGGTTTCTGGTCGGCCGGCGGTGGGATGACGATCACACCGTCGGGTCTCGGCGCGGCCACAGCCGGTCCCCACAGGCTGACGGCGTCCACGTTGAAGTCTATCTCCCGGTAAACCGTCCCCCACTTCTTCCACAGGCGAATGAACAACGTGATCCGATCACTGGGCGCGACGAAGGTCGTGGAGAAGTGCTGCAGGCCGGTGGGCGCCGTGCGGGGATCAATCTTGTCCCAGGGGAGCTCGACCCAGTTGGTCACTTTGGTCCAATCGGTAGAGCCGTCGGCAGTATAGCCCCACTGCACCCGATAGCGATAGCGGTCATCCTTGGGATCGGGCTTGTTGCCATCCTTCAGCGCCTCGCGCACCAGGCCGCTGAGCTTGAGCTGATAGCTGCTGCCCTTGACCACGTTGACGGTCTGATAGATGCCGGCATACCGATCAGGCTCCGAGGCGGCCGGCTGCATCGTGTTCATCTCGATCAGCTGGCTATGCAGGCCATCGGCGCGTACCGGCGCCCACTGGTCGTCATAAAAGCCGTAGACGACCGAACCGCCGTTCGTGAAGCATCCCCATCCCTTGCCGACCATGCCGCAGCCGGCGATGTAGGAGAAGCCTCCCTCGAAATTCCCGTTGAAGAGCACTTCCTGCTGTGTCACTGCCAGGCCGGCAGCGCTCCCCAACATGAGGCTGGCAACCAGTGCCAGCATGGCCGCGACGGCTGTAATGCGCTGCTTGCGCCCCGCTATCTTCATGGCATCCCTCCTCATGGCTGAACCCGGGCCAGCAACGCGCCTGGCACCCGGCATGTTTGCTCCGTTGGCAAGCACGGCGATTCGTGGCAGTTTGACGTTCACACTATAGCATAGAATCAGCGCAAATGCAACAGGCCAACAAATCTGGTTTGCGGCGAGCGAAGAGCGGCGCTGTGGCAGCGCAATGCAACTGTTCGTGCTGTCTGCTCACGCAGTGGCCAGCGCGACCGCCAGATCGGTCAGCGCACGCGCGGCCAGGGCGGCATGGCGCAGGCGCTTGTCGCGGATCGGCGTGGCCAGCTCGGGCAGCAGGCCGAAATTCGCCTTCATCGGCTGAAAGGTGCCCGGCTCGGCATGGGTGATGTAGTGGATGAGCGCACCGACCATCGTTGTGACGGGCAACACGAGAGGTGGCCGACCGGCGGCCACGCGTGCCGCGTTGAGGCCGGCCAGCAGTCCGCTCGCGGTCGAACCGACATACCCCTCGGTGCCGGTAATCTGACCGGCGAAGAACAGATCGTCCCGGTCATGCCATTGCAGCGTGGGCCGCAGCAGCGCCGGGCTGTTGATGAAGGTATTGCGGTGCATCTGGCCGAACCGGACGAATTCGGCATGGGCCAGGCCGGGGATCATGCGCAGCACGCGCTCCTGCTCGCTCCACTTCAGGTTGGTCTGAAAGCCGACCAGATTGTAGAGCGTGCCGGCGACATTATCCTGACGCAGTTGCACGACCGCGTAGGGCCGCCGGCCGGTGCGCGGATCGCGCAGGCCCACCGGCGTCATCGGGCCGAACGCCAACGCCCGTGGATCGCGCGCGGCCAGCACCTCGATGGGCAGGCACGCCTCGAAGTAGCGCCGCGCCTCGGCATCCTGTTCGAACTCGCGCAGGGGGATCTTCTCGGCCGCATTGACCGCAGCGACGAAGGCGAAATATTCGTCGCGCGAGAGCGGACAGTTGATGTAATCGCCGGACGAGGGCAGAGAAGTAGACAGGAGAGTCGGAGAGTCGGGCGGTTTGGCGGTTCGCCGATTTTCCTCTTGCTCCCACCGATTGCCGCGCCAGGCGATCGTCATGTCAATGCTCTCGGCGGTGACGATGGGGGCCATGGCGTCGTAGAACGCGAGATAATCCTGGCCGGCCAGCTGGCGGATCGCTTCGGCCAGGGCCGGCGAGGTGAGCGGCCCGGTCGCCACGACCGTGCAACTGCCGGGCTCCGGGCCGAACAATTCCGTGACCTCGACGCGGCGCACTTCGATGTTGGGGTGACCGGCAATGGCCTCGGTGACCGCCCGGCTGAACGCCTCGCGGTCCACGGCCAGCGCATCACCGGCGGGCACAGCCGTGCGATCGGCGCAAGCGATGATGAGCGAACCCAGGCGTCGCAGCTCCTCCTTCAGCAGGCCGAGCGCGCGATCCGGCAGGGCCGAGCCGAGGCTGTTAGAGCAGACCAGCTCGGCCATCTCGCCGGTGCGATGCGCAGGCGTCATGCGGCCAGGCCGCATCTCGTACAGGATGACACGCCGGCCTGCCTGCGCGATCTGCCACGCGGCCTCGCTACCCGCCAGGCCCGCACCGATCACCCGCAGCGGCGCCGTGGATTCTGCGCGGCAGCGAGGCCGGAGTTCGTCACGATTCACCCTGCCCTCTGCCATATCCGGATTCGGCAGCCTCTTCGCCCTGAAACACGGCCAGCGCCGGGCCTACTGCCAGGATCAGGATAAGCGCCATGATCACGGCTGAGGTCAGACACCAGATGCACACGGCCAGGATCACGGCCAGCTCGATATAGGTCAGGTAAAGAGAAAAGAGCACGCCGAAGAGGGCCATCGCCAACACGGCAATGGCGGCGTAGGCAGCAAGCGCTCCCAAGCTACGGCGACCGACCAGCCAGGCCGCCACGATGGCGACATACCCCGCCAGCCCCAGCAGGCCCACCGGCACGACGCCGAACAATTTCGCGTATGGGCTGGCCTGCACCGCGTTGCAGTCGCCCACCGGGCCGCAGATGGCCCGCACATTCTGCGTCTCGACGAAGGTCAAATAGCCCGCGACGCCCAGACCGATGACGCCCAGCACCGGGATCAACCAGTTGAGCGACTCCGGCAGCATGGGCAACGACCGGCCACTGCCCACGGCGACCAGCGCGGCCAACGCGTACAGGAGCGCAAGCACCAGCAGCACAGCGACCGCAGTGGCCAGCTCAAAGCCCTGCGAGCGCGGCGCCTCGGCCGTGCCGACCTCTTCGGCCGGCCCGAATGCAGCCGCTACCATGCCGACACCCGACGGCGCAACCGCCGGTACGGGCGTGGCCGCGCTGAGGGTCGCCAGATCCACGGCCGTTTGCGCCAGGCGCTCGGCCAGGCCGGGCAACGCGGGATAGTCCACGCCGCCCGCGGCCAGATAACGTTGAATCAGGCCGGGCAATTCGGCCGGAATCTCCTGGCTGCCCACCAGGATGCGGTCGGCAATAAAAAGCGCCGGGACGCCCCGACGTTCAGCCGGCAGCCTGGCCGCCTCCTCGACCTGGCGGAAATAAGCATAGTTTTCGCCCGAGACCTCGATCATGGCGATCTGAAGCTGGCTGCCGTACTGTCGTTGCAGCGGCGCCAGCGATTTCTCGATCACCACATGGCAATGCCCGCACCCGTCTGCCCAGAAAAGCACAGCCCGCACGACCGGCTGCGGTGTCGCGGCCAGCGTCGCGGTGACCGTCAGGATCAAACTCAATCCCACCGACAACACAAGCATCCGTATTCGCATGCCCATCTCGTCCTTCACGCGCTGGCCGGTCTGCGACCGTGCCCGCCCTGCACGTTTTTCGGAACAAGCAGCCGGCCGGGCGACCGTTGTCGGCCCCGGCGTTCAGACATCAGCCACTGGCTCAGGCCGAGGCCTGCCACCAGGCTGAATCCCGCGGCGTACATGGCCAGGAAGGGAATCGCGCCGTAGCTGCCACGCCACGCGGCGATGATCATCCCCACGGCCGCATACAGGGCCAGCGCCACCTCGCCGATGATCGTCCAATCGGGTCGCAGCCGATAGATGCTGTCGGCCCAGCGACCCTGACGGCCTTCCAGGCGAAACTTGGGCGTGCGCGCGAACGCGCCGCCCCAGCGGATCAGCCCCTGCCATACCGCCCGGCTGGTGCTCCAGGCGATGCCGGTGCCGATCAGGACGATCACCGGCAGATAGAGCATCCGCCGTGGCCAGTCCGCGTGCAAAGCACTCTGTGCCACCGCATAGAGCACCGGTGGCGCCAGGCTGATGAACACCAGTATCGCGAGCGGGATCTGCAGCGACCGGTTCGACCAGATCAGCGGCACCGACAACAACAGCACGCCGAGCATCAGCGGATGGGTGAAATAGGACCCGATGTGCAAGAGCGCGGCCAGCTTCTGGGAGAGGCGCAGGTCACTGCGCAGGAGCCGCGGGCCGAGTTTGCGCAGGCACTGCGTGGAACCCTGCGCCCAGCGCGCCTGCTGGCGCTTGAACGCATCCACTTGCGGCGGCAATTCGGCCGGAGCCTCCACATCGGGCAGATACAGAGATTTCCAACCCGCCAGCTGCGCCCGATAGCTCAGGTCCATATCCTCGGTCATGGTATCGGCCTGCCAGCCGCCGGCCGCAATCACGGCCGCGCGGCGCCACACACCGCCGGAGCCGTTGAAGTTGATCAGCAGGCCCGACCGGTTGCGGCCGGTCTGTTCGACGACGAAATGCGCATCCAACGCCAACGATTGCGCGCGCGTGAACGCCGAATATTGTTCGTTCAAATGGGCCCAGCGCGTCTGAAGCATGCCCACATCGGGCCGAGCCATCAGATGCGGGATCACCCGGCGCAGAAAGTGCGGCGGTGGCACGAAATCCGCGTCGAAGACGGCCAGAAACTCGGCCCTGGTCTGCGCCAGACCGGCAGCCAATGCGCCGGCCTTGAAGCCGCTGCGCTCGACGCGATGCAGCACCCGCACATTCACCCCACGCGCTCGGTGATAGGCCGCGCGAGCCTCGGCCAGGGCTGTGGTGTCGTCGGTCGAATCGTCCAGCACCTGGATTTCCAGCCGATCGCGCGGATAATCCAGGGCGGCCGCCGCATCCATCAGGCGCTCGACCACATGGCGCTCGTTGAAAATCGGCAGTTGGACCGCCACCGTCGGCCAGTCGCGGCCGGTCATATCGGCCGCCGCCGGCTGGTCGGAGCGGTGGCGCAAATACAAGAACGTCAAGATGAACGCCTGCACGCCATAAAGCGCCAGCCAAAGGGCCATGACGGCGTTCATCACCTGTAGCAGCGTCAAAAGGGCACCCTCCCCACCGGCTTAATGCGCGTGCAGCAAGCGGTCGAGGGCGCCGAGCAACGTCATTACGTTCTCGGGGCGGGCGGAATAGCCCATCAATCCGACGCGCCACAGCTTGCCCCGCAGCGCGCCCAGCCCGCCGGCGATCTCGATGTTGTACTCTTCCAGCAAACGGCGCCGGATCGTCAGATCATCCACGCCTTCGGGCACCATCACCGTGGTCAACGTGGCCAGACGATCGGCCGCCGGAACGAACAGGCGCAGATCCAACCCGGCCAGGCCCTCCCACAGCAGTTGCGCCACAGCTGCATGACGTGCGAAACGTGCCGGCAGCCCCTCTTCGACCACCATGCGCAGGGCCTCCAGCATGGCATACTGCAGGCTGATCGGCCCGGTATGGTGATAGACCCGCTCCGTGCCCCAGTACTTCTGGATCAACGTCAGGTCAAGGTACCAGCTCTGGACTTTGGTCTTGCGCGTCTTCAGCACCTCTTCGGCGCGCGGCCCGATGGTGATCGGCGCCATGCCAGGCGGCACGCTCAGACACTTCTGTGAGCCGGTGTAGCAGATGTCAATGCCGAGCCGATCCACCGGCAAGTCTACGCCGGCCAGCGAAGCCACCGAATCCACCAGCAGTAGACCGCCGTAGCGGTGGACGATCTCGGCGATCTCGGCCAGGGGCTGACAGACGCCGGTGGAGGTCTCGCCGTGAACGATGGCGACCACCCTGGCCGGCCGCGTGCGCAGCGCCTCCTCGACCTGGGACGGCCGGATGGGCTGACCCCACGTCGCGTCGACGCGACGCACATCCGACGTGACGCGGCTCGCGATCTCCACCATGCGTTCGCCGAAGAAACCGGCCACACAGATCAGGATCGGATCGCCTGGCTCCAGAAAGTTGAAGAGTGCAGCCTCCATGCCGGCGCTGCCGGTGCCGGGCAACGTGAACGTCAGGCGATTCTCGGTCTGAAAAACCTGGCGCAGCAAGGCTTGAGTCTCATCCATGATGGCGAAGAACTGCGGGTCCATATGGCCGACAACCGGCGTCGCCATCGCCCGCAGCACGCGCGGATGCACCATGCTGGGGCCAGGACCGAGCAGTAGCCGGGGCGCGCTGATCAGATCGGCATTGTAGGCGTGGCTCATTTTCGCTCCTTCATAGAGAAAGTATGGCTCGCAAAACATACCCATTGTAGTCGTGCCGATGCGAGTTGTCAAAGACCCGCCAGGGCATTCCGTAACCACCGCTGGCTGCACCGCCGGGTTTGCGTAAATCGGCGACAACCGTTACACTGGCAACCGCCATCATGTCCGGCCGAGCTCCGGCCGGTGAACGGCTCGGACGAAACTCACAACGCCGCTGTGGAAAGGGAATGCTGCGATGCGCGATGATTTGCGTGGTATCCTGCGCTTGACCCGCTGTCGGGAATACATCTGGTTCGTGGTGGTGACCACTTCGTTGGGCGTGATCGCCGCATATGGCCCGGTGGACTGGCGGCTGGCGGTCATTTTGCTGGCCAATGAGCTGGCCGTCGGCTTTGCGTTCATGATCAACGACGTGGAGGATGCCGCCGACGACGCGCTCGATCCGAACAAATGCCAGCGGAATCCGGTCTCGGCCGGCCTGCTCACCCGGCGCACGGCGTACGCGGCCTCGCTCGCGGTGGCGATCCTCTCCGCCATGCTCTTCGCCCTGCTTGGCCGGGGGCCGTTCCTGGTGGGTGCGGCCACCCTGGCGATCGCGTTCCTCTATTCGTGGCGTCCCGTCCGCCTGAAGGCCATCCCTTTCGTGGACCTGATCTCGCACGCGCTGATGCTGGCCGGCCTGCAATTCATTGCGAGTTATGTCACCTTCGGCGCCGCATTCGGGCCGCGTTTCTATTGGCCGCTGGCGATGGTGCTGGCGATCAGTGCCTACGGCGAGTTGTACAACGAATTGCGCGACCTGGAGGGGGATGAACGAGCAGGCGTGACGCACACGGCCAGCTGGCTGGGCGCCGACATGGCGCGGCGGCTGGCAACAGGATGCGCGCTGGGTGGCGTGGGCGCGGGGTTCGGATCGCTCTTCTTCGTCCAGCTGGTGCCTCTCTGGGTGATCGGCCTCCTGGCGCTTGCGGCCGCCGTCCTGCTGGCACGGCCGGTCTGGCTGCTCCAACGGCAGGGCGGCCTCAGCCGCAAGACCACCTTCGTGGCCGCGCAGGCGCCCCTGCACAAACCGGTCGAAATCGCCGCAGCGTTCGCGCTGAGCATGCGTGTGATCGGCCCCTGGTTGAACACCCTGACCCACACCATGACCACCGCGCTGCTCCAGACGCCGCTCGGCGTCCTGCTGACCTCTTCACCATGGAGCCAACAGCTTCAACGCATCTGGCAACTTCAAACCGAACAACTACTTCGCCTCTTCTAGCCATCCCGTTCTGATCTGGCGCCTGCTATGGTCCGCTCTGCTCAATCACTCTCGCGCGCCAGCAAGCGCACTACCCGACTGAGCGCCACGATGGCCACGAGGCCCAGGACCAACATCACCGTCAGGCTCAACTTGAGATGAATGGCCTGCCCGGCCCAGGCGAGGCCCAGGCCGAGGCCGACAACGACCGCCAGCCGCAACAGGTGACGGCGTTCCAGATCGGCCGTCTCGGCATCGGCCGTCGCATTGTTGCCGGCCCTGACGGAGCCAGACCCCGGCGTGACCGCGGCCAGCCGACCTGCGAACCGATCCAAATCCCAGGCCGCCAGGGCGGCCGCCAGGCAAAGCGGTGCCCAGAGCGCGCCGCCCGGCAGCGTGACGCCGAGCGCCGCCAGCAAAATGAAGCCCAGAAACAGCAGCGAAGGCAGGCCGTGCCAGCCTCGACGTCGGGCCACCAGCCAGAGGCCGGCCAGTCCGGCGCCGATCACCCCGATCTGCCATCCGCCGACCGCCGCGTAGCCGGCCGTCGCCGCTGCGCCGGCAAGCAAAACAGATCCAATAATGGCACGTGATAGCATGAATTCCTGCCATTAGCGCACGGGGCGGGCCTGCTTCGGCAGGCGCCCCAGCGACGTGAGCACGACTTGATCCAGCGGCCGTTCCACCGCCCAGTCCACCACCTGGATGCCGGCCTGACGCAGCCGGCGCAACAAAATCGTCCGTTCCAGGCGGGCCAGCCGCGTGGCGATCGCCACATGCGCTGCATCGGCCCGCAATCCCCTGGTCTCGAAAGCGATCGGATCGGGGCTGATGATCAACACCTCGTAGCCGTGGGCACGCAAGCGGATCAGCGTGCCCAGGTCCTCTTTGCACAGCGGGCTCACCAGCACGATCTGCGAGCGGGGCGGAAAGAGACGCGTCGGCAGGTAATCGAGGGTCTCGAAGATGTCGCTTTCGCCGGTCTGTGCGCGCGCCAGCGCCTGGAAGATGTGCTCGCGCTGCAGACGCCCATACCCTGGCACGACCCAGGTGAGCCCGGCGCCGTAGGTCAACAGCGCCACGCGATTGTTGTCGCGCAGAAATGTATCGGCCAGCGAGGCCGTGGCCCGCACTGCGTGCTCGAAAAGAGACTCCTCGCCCACCCACAGGTCATGGCGCTGCCGCGCGTCGAGGATCAAGCCGACATCGGCGATGCGCTCTTGCTCGAACTCGTTCGTGAAGATGCGCCGGGGATGCCGGGCCGTCGCGTGCCAGTTCACCCAGCGCAGCGAGTCGCCGTATTGATATTCGCGCACGCCGTAGAAATTCACGCCGGGGCCGGCAATACGCGCCGGGATCAACCCGGCACTGGCGCGCGTGCGCAGCGGCCGGATGGCCACCTGGCGCATGCGAGGCGCTTCGGGCAGGACGATGAAGCTGCCCGGCGCCGCCAGCAACGCCTGTCGCCGAAACAGCCCCAGATGATCGGCGGCAGTCACCCGCACCCGCTGAAATTGATAGAGGCCGCGCGGCCCGACGACCGTATAGTTCAGCTCCAGCGTCCGTCCCGGCGGCAACAACACCACCCGACTCGTCTGGCCATCGCGCAACGTCAGCCGTGGGGGGAGAAGGTCTTCCACCAACACCTCTTCGAGGTGGGCGCTGTCGTTGCACAGGGTAAGTCTGATCTCGACCGGCGTCCCTGGAAGGACACGCTCAGCGCTCAAGGCACGTGTTGCCTGCAGCCGGGGCGGATCGGGCGCATAGAGCAGGGCAGCACCCAGATAGACGATGAGGGGCAGGCTCAAGGCCACCATGCCGCCGTTCAGGGTGGCCAGCCCGATCAGCAGCAGACAATAGACGACGCCGGCCAGAAGGAAAAACCGCCCCACGGTCATGCCCCGGCGACAACCGGCACCGCAACCGACCGCATCACGTCAGCGATAATGTCGTCGGCTGCCTGCCGGGTGAGCCACAGATCGGGCTCCAGGATCAACCGGTGGATGAGCACCGGCTTGACGAAAAGCTTGACATCGTCGGGCAACACATAGTCGCGGCCCTGCATGGCCGCCCAGGCGCGCGCCAGCTTGAGCAGCGCCAGCGAGCCACGCGGACTGGCGCCCACCGCTACCTGACGGCGCTTGCGCGTGGCCGTCACCAGCTCGATCATGTAGCGCTCGATGTCGTCGTCCACGTGCACCTGCTCGACCGCTTCGCGCAAGGCGAGCAGTTCGGCCGCATCGGTGATCTGATGCAGCTCCACCTCGTCGCGTTGCCGCGCGCGACGACGACGCAAGATCTCCTGCTCCTCCTCCGGCGAGGGATAGCCGACCGACAACTTCATGAGGAAGCGGTCGAGCTGGGCCTCGGGTAGGGGAAACGTGCCTTCGTACTCGATGGGATTCTGCGTCGCCAGCACGATAAACGGCTCAGGCAGACGCATGGTCTCCCCCTCCAGCGTCACCTGATATTCCTGCATCGCCTCCAGGAGCGCCGACTGCGTCTTGGGCGAGGCACGGTTGATCTCGTCGGCCAGGATGATGTTGGCGAAGATCGGCCCCGGCCGCAAGACGAAACGATTCCGGTCGCGGTCGAAGACATAGCCGCCGGTGATGTCGCCCGGCAGCAGGTCGGGAGTAAACTGAATGCGCTTGAACTCCAGGCCCAGCGCGGCCGCAAAGCTCTTGGCGATCATCGTCTTCGCCAGGCCGGGATAGTCCTCCAACAGGACGTGGCCGCCGGAGACCAGCGCCGCGGCCATCAGCTTCTCCAGGAGCGGTCGCTTGCCGACGATGGCCCGTTCTACCTCGCGGATCACCTGTTCGCTCTTGGCTGCCACTTGCCGAATGCTAACTGTCATGCTCTTTCTCCAGTTGCCCCTCGAGGAATCGAGCAATGGTGGCCGGCTCGACGCTCAGAGGGGAGGGATTGCGGGCAGGATGTCGCAACTGCGCCAACCTGGAGCGCAGGTCGTGCGGTTGCCAGGGGGGTGCAGTCAGGCCCGACCGCAGATATTCGGCGATGGGGGCCGGCGCTTCGAGCAGCTCGATGGACTGGCTGCGGTCCCGCGGAGCCACCTCGCCCCGATTGCGATAGGCCAGAAATTGCAGGGCCAGCTCGGCCAGATCGCGCGCCAGGCGCCAGCGGAAATACTCGCCATGCTCGCTCGCCTCGATTCGCCCCATCCACGAGCGAACGGCGCCCGTGGTGAAATGGAAGTCGCGGCGCTCGCTCGGTTCGGGCCTGGTTCGCACGCGCAGGCTGCGGCCGGCGATGACCAGGGCGATGATCAAAAACCACGCCCACCACAGCCAGCCGGGCACACTGCGGAACATCAGATCGGCCAGCCAGGCCAGATAGAGCAGCGGCATGACGATCGAGGTGCGCGCCACGCTTTGCAACGCCAGCCCCAGGCCGATCACCAGGATCAGCCCCAGCACAAACAGGCCGACGAGCAGCAGCCGGCTGGAAGGCGGAAGCCCCTGGGGCTCTGAGCCGGGCAGTTCGACCGGAGGGCGATGATTCATGGCCGGCCGGCTCCGACCGGCAGGGACACCGCCCGGCCGGTGGTCTCGGCCGCCAGGCTGCGACAGGCATCGGCGATAGTCGTCAGACAGGCGACCGCCCGACGCCCCTCCCACGGCCCCAGCTCTTTGGCGCCGTAGCGCACCTCCTCGAAGAGTTGCGTCAGATCATGGACCGGTTCGCCCGGCAGGCCGGCGCGACGGAGTTGCTCCTCGAACTCGTGGGGGGTTGCCCCGCGCTCACGTTGCACCCCGCGCGATTCACGCACGATGCGGCTCATCTCCACGTAGCAGCGAATTACCGTGTGCCGCAGGTCGCCGCCCGCCTCGATCTCTTCGCGCGCCTCTTCGGCTTTCTCCGCCAGCTCTACGAGCAGATCTGGCGGTTCGGGTTGCCGCCGACGGTTCAGGAACGCCCAGATCAGGCCGAGGGACAGCGCTGCAACGAAAGCCGCCAGCACGAAGCTGACCAGGATGACCAACCACTGCGGGGCAACGGCGTTGAATTCGGCAGGCGTTCGGGCCGCGGCACCCTCGGCCAGATCCCGCATGCCCAGGCCGGCCAGGAAATCGTTCTCCTGTTCGCCGAAACGCATCTGTTGGCGCAGCAGATAGATGAGGCCGAGAAAGACGCCGAAGACGATCACGTTCTGCAGCACCCGACGTCGCGCCTCCGGCGAAATGATCAGATAGAAGATCGAAAAAGGCAGCAGCGCCAGCGTCAGCAGGAGCAGGCCACGCAGCAGCAGCCTGACGAGCGGGGGCAGGTCAGGCGACATCCCGGCCGGCGGAGGACGCATGGTCATCCCTGTACCGAAAGCGAACGGTTCGCCCGGCGAAAACTCCACCTGGGCCAGGCTGGCCGCCAGGGCCAGGATCGCCGCAACGGCGATTCCGAGCGCGACGAGGATCCACAACTGGCGCCGGCGCATCGCAGACAGCTCGCTCCTATTCATCGTTCTGCCGGAACAGATCGCCCAACTCCCGCTCCCACACGTCATCCAGCGGCATGAAGGGGTTCTCCTGGAACTGCTCGGCAACCTTCGCCATATATTCGCGCACGTGGAGTTGCGGCGCAGTGCGTGCCAGGTCATCCAGCCGCGCCTTCACCTGCGCGGTGAGCTCGTCGCTGCGGTGGTGCAGATCGGAGAGGCTGAGCCCCAGGTCGAACATGTAGTTGATCCGCCGCATCAACTCCCACCAGGCGCGATGATCGGTGTCCAGGCGCACTGTCTGGTTGAAAGGAGATGACTCGGAGAAGTCGTAGGCCGGCACAAAGGCGTAGAACACCACGACCTCGATCCCGCGGCGCTCGGCGCGATGGGCCAGGTAGGTACAGATGGTGACACCTCCCTCATAGTCCGAGAAGGAGACCGCGTACTTTTCCAGCTCGGCCTTCATGCGGGGCAGGCTGTAGACACACGACACCTGCCGATCTTTGTCGTAGGGTGTGGCACCGAAGACACCGCCCACCATGACCACGCGACGCACGCCGAAGGCCTGCACGGCGTCGAAGAAGGCATCGGCATAGCGGTCCACGTCCATGTGCGGCTCTTCGCCTTTGAAGATGACCAGTCCCTTGCCGCCGACTTCCGCGTAGAAGAAGTCGTTCTGTTTGGTCTCCATAGATCGGCGATAGCCGCCTTCCAGCTTCACCACCGGCCGCAGGTAGTGATGCGTGCCGGGCGCCTGGAAAAGATAAAAGCCATCCGGTCGGATATGCGCGATTTTGACCGCATCGGTCTTCCGGATCACATAGTCGGGCAACTCCGACGAGATGGAGCCGGCGTCGGCCCACTGGTTCCAGCCAGCGAGCATGTAGACCGGGCTGGCAGCCGGCTTCTGCCAGAGTTCAAGCGCTTGGTGCATCGTGTCCATCCTCCCCACCCCACAGGAATGCAACGTGTCCATTCTCCGCGATCGGCCAGAGGTGTTGCCTACTTCGACTCGATCGCCACCGAAGCCGTCATGTTCCAACGCAAACGGCTGTCCATTTGATCGGGCTGGATCACCACCAGATAGATGATGTCACCCTGCTTGTTTTCGCCGAACGGTTTGATGCGCGTCACCCTGCCGGTCAGGCGCAGATCAGGCAGCGCGTCGATGGAGATGACGGCCGCTGCGCCTTCGGCCACGCGCACCACGTTGATCTCCGTCAGATCAGCGGTCTCAATCTGCCAGGCCGAGAAGTCGGCCAGGCGGGCGAGCACGGCACCCGGCGTTACCTGCTCGCCGAGGTGCGCGTCGAGCGAGGCGACCGTGCCGGCGAACGGCGCCTTGAGCTCGGTCTCGGCGAGGGCAGCCTGTGCCTGCGCCAGTGTCGCCCTGGCTGCGGCGAGATCGGCCTCAGCGACGGCGATGGCCTCCGCGCGCGCGCCAGCCTTCAGCAGGTCGAGCTGCGCCTGGGCCCGGCGAACCTCGGCCTCGGCGGCTGCCAGGTCGGTCGGATTCACGGCCGTCAGCAGGTCGAGCTGTGCCTGGGCCCGCTGCACGCGCGCGCGACCGGCTGCGATATCGGCGGCGCCGGCCCCCTGTTTGAGCT
>FWWM01004648.1_pt1 | contig 31656 bp, 16 predicted proteins | sample 2228351 | NCBI WGS metagenome assembly FWWM01 (sample SAMEA103939774, study PRJEB20133) | metagenome | reverse complement strand
TACCGTGCCTCGCTCTTCAGCACTCAATTGTCGATATGTTCTTGTCATGCAACTCCTTTAAGGTTGGAGTGTTGCACTTGGTCCTTGAATCCGCCCTTACTTTCTTTTGGCGAAGCAAAAGAAAGTAAGTTGCCGCCGGGCAACCCCCGGCCAACAGGCGCTGGCACACCCCAGGGCACGAGGAAGCTAAAGATGGATCCCGGATCCAGTCCGGGATGACACAGGAAGGCGTTGTGGCAGGGCGCCCTCCGGGCCCGCAGCCGGAACAGGGGAAATTAAACTTCCGCCGCCCGCTTGTACGCCCGGGCCGCGCCCTCTGCATCGTCGCGCTGCTCGGCCAGCAGCGCCAGCGCCCGCCAGGCATTGCGGTGCAGGCCCGCGTCCTGCAGCGCCATCGCGGCCTGGGACAGCAGTTGCTGGGCCTTGCCCCAGAGCTGGCGTTTCAGGCAGGCCATGCCCGCCAGGTACTGCAGGTTGGCATCGCGCGGACGCAGTTGCTGCGCGGCCTCGATGCGTGCCAGCCAGCTGGCGTCGATGGAATCCAGGCCCTGCTCCAGCACCTGGATCAGCTTGACGCGCAGGTTGTCGCTGATCTCCGAGCGCGGCTGCATCACCGGCTCCCAGACCTGCAGCAACCACGAGCGCGCCAGGTCGGCATCGCCGTGCAAGGCCATCAGGCGCGAGGCCGCGTGGATCACCAGTTCGGGCATGGCGCGTTCGGCGGCATCCAGCGATTGCCAAGCGGTCTGCAGTTGCGCCGGATCATGCGCAGCGCCGAGCAATTCCAGCGCCAGCCCGCGCACGATGCTTTGCGCCGCCCCCGGCGAAAACGCCCGGTGTTTGGCCAGCAGGCGCGCGGTGTCCAGCGCCTGCGCGGTCTGTTTGGCCTGGCGCGTCGCGCGCAACCGGGTGCGCAGCGCCAGTGTGCGGCGCGCCGCGCCCTGTGGCAACTGCCCCAGCAGTTCCAGCGCGCCGGCCGGGTCGCGGTCATCCAGCGCCCAGCGCGCAGCGCGCAGTTGCACACCTTCGCGGGTTTCCTGGGCGATGCGGTGGCTGCTGGTTTCCAGCGCCTGCTGCAAGTGTTCTTCGCGCAGCGCCTTGTTCTGCAGCGACTGCGCGCTTTCGGCAGCCAGCAGGTGCGCCAGCAAGCGCAACTGTGTGGCCCGCGCGGCGTTGTAGCTGCTGACGTCGCCGGACGTGCGCGCCAGCTGGCTCAGGCTTTTCTCCTGGGTGATGGCGTTCTGCGCGAGTTTGGCGGCGCGGATGAAGCGCCCCGCCATCAGGTGCGACAGCGCGTCCATGAAGGCCGCATACATCGCCCTTTCCTTTTGCTGGGCGCGCCAGCGGCGCGCTTCGGCCGGCAGCGAAAACACCGCCGTGAAAGCGCGCAGCGCCACATACAGCAGCATGAACAGGCCGGCCAGCAGCAGCACCAGCAGGTTGAAGGAGATGTCGATGCGGTGCGGCGGCCAGAACAGCGTGACCACCGCCTGGTTGTTGCCGGCCACCAGCGCCACCGCCACCGCGATGCCGAACAGGGCCAGGAGCCAGAGTGCGCTGCGCATGCCGGACCCGGGCTTCCTAACGGCCCGCCGCCGCGGTGGCCAGCGCCGCCAGGGTCTCATCGAGGCGTGGCAGTTCGCTGGACTTCATCTGGGTCAACACCTGCTGCAGCAACTGGCTGGCTGCCTGCGTCCGGCGCGAGGCCGGGTCGAAATACTTGGCCAGCATCGCCGATGCGCTGCCCAGGTCGGCACGCGCACTGGCGGTCTGCCGCGACAGCAGGCCCAGCCGTGCATTGAGCAGCTTGAGCTTGAGGTTCTCGCGCAGGAAAAACGATTGTTCGGGCGCCAGCAGGGCCGCGTCGGGCTGGTCGATGCGGCTGACCCGCAGCAGGTTGCGCGCGTCATCGCGCACGCCCTGCCAGGCGTTCGCCCACCAGGTTCGCACATCAAGCCGGTCCAGCAGTGCGCGGGCCGGGTTGCCGGACGGTTCAGCGGCGGACGCCGCGCGGGCCGGTGCAGCGGCGGCGGCAGATGCGCGCGTGTTGCTGGCCACCGGCATCGCGTTGGCCAGCGGCAATTCGTCGACCAGCCGGGTCAGTTCGTCGAGCTTGAGCAGCAGGCCGGGCACATCGGTCACGGTGGTGGCCTTGATGCGCTCCACGTCGCGCGCAATCGCGCGCTGCAGCGGGTTCAGGCGCGGCTGTGCGGCGCGCGCCAGCCGCTGGTCGGCCGACTTGAGCGCCGCCAGCATGGGCTCGGCGCTGCCGGTGAGCTGCGCCTGCTGCTGGGCCAGCCGCAGGGACGACTCCATGTCGACCACCAGGTTTTCATCGCGCGAGCGCGACAAACTTTGCATCAGTTCCTCGAGCTGGCTGCGCTGCAGGCTGACCTCGCTGAGCCGGGTTTCCAGCAGGGCCAGGCGAGCCGTCAGTTCACGCGTGCCGTCCTGCGCCTGGCGCGCCAGCGTGCGCGCCTCGATCGCCTGCGCGGTCGAATCGGTGCTGCGGCGGGCCAGCTCTTCCTGGATGTTGCCCAGCTTTTGCCACAACAGCGCGCTCATCACCACACCGGCCACAGCCACCGCGGCAGTGCCCAGCAGCCAGCGGCGGTGGGGGTTGGGCTCCGCGGGTGCAGCCACCACCGGCACCAGCGCAGCGGACGCGGGTGGGGCAGAAGAAAGGGGTTCGCTGTCGCTCATGGTTGCATCGATTCTATCGAGGCCACGATGTCCGCCAGCGCCGGGCGTGACTCGGCAACAACACCCCAGCCCGCGGCACGCACGGCGTCGGCAATGCGCGGGTGGGTGGCGACCGCGCGCGCGCGCGACCAGTCGGCCGGCGGCAGATGGCCCACCGCTTCGGAACTGCTGAACAGCCAGACCGAACCGTCGCTGGCGGCTTCGCTCAGGGTCAGGCGCTGCTGCGCCGTGAACTGCGGCGCGCTGCGCCGGTACACCGCGATGAATTCAGGCAGCGCGCCGGCCGCCGCCAGTTGCCGCGCCAGCCAGTCGCGCCCGGCGCCACCGGCCGGCTCGGCGCCGGCGCTTTGGCCGCGCACGATCAGCACGCGTTTGCCCCGCCAGTCGCGATCGGCAACCACCGCCCACAAGGCTTCGGAATCGAATTGCCCGGCCTCCGGCGCCGGCGCGTCGATCTGCGAAGCCGGCACGCCGGCTTCGCGCAGGGCCGCCACCGTCCCGGGACCGGGCGCCATGTAGCGCACGTCTTTATTCGCTATCAAATCAATAGCTTGATACGCTTGTCCCGCAAGGCTCTGAGCCGGATTCGATGCAAAAAACGCCGCCACGGCGTTGCCGCTGACGAACATCAGCGCGGCATAACGGTCGATCTCACGCCAGGCCTGCTGCATGGCCGGCGACACCGGCAGCGCTTCAATCGCGATCAGCGGCAGCGCTTCGGCCTGCATCCCGCGCTGCGTCAGGGCGGCCACCCAGGCCTGGGCATCGCGCTCGGGCCGGGTGACGATGACGCGTCGGGAACTCAAAGCCGGCTCAAGAGTTGGCGGCCCACACCGCGCCACCGGCGCGCAGCGAGGCGGCCACCTGCTCGCCCAGCGCCTCGGCCTGGGCAAATGTCGCGACCGGAGCGCTGTGCGCGGCCCGCACCAGCGGTGCGCCGGCCACGCCCTGGCCGTCGGGGCCAGTTTCGCCCCAGGCGGCTTCCAGCCGCATCGGCGCCGACTGGGGCTCGCGTATGAACGCGGCCAGCGGCATGGAACAACTGCCGCCCATGGCGCGCGACACCGTGCGTTCGGCCGTCACCGCCAGCCAGGTCGGCTGGTGCGCCAGGCCGGCCAGCGCAGCCAGCAGGTCCTGCCGGTCGGCGCGCACCTCGATGCCCAGGGCGCCCTGCCCGGCCGCCGGCAACATCTGCTCCGGCTCGAAGGCTTGGCGGATGCGTGATGCCAGGCCCAGGCGTTTGAGGCCGGCAGCGGCCAGCACGATGGCCTGGTACCGGCCCTCGTCGAGCTTGCGCAGGCGGGTGTCGAGGTTGCCGCGCAGCGGTTCGATGCGCAGGTCGGGGCGCAGGTTTTTCAGCAGCACCAGCCGGCGCAGGCTGGAGGTGCCGACCACCGCGCCCGGTGGCAGCTCGTCCAGCGAGGAGAAATCGTTGGAGACCAGCGCGTCGCGCGGGTCCTCGCGCTCGAGCACGCAGGCCAGCGCAAAACCTTGCGGCAGGTCCATCGGCACATCCTTGAGCGAATGCACGGCGATGTCGGCGCGGCCGTCGAGCAGCGCAGTCTCCAGCTCCTTGACAAACAGGCCCTTGCCGCCAACCTTGCTCAGCGAGCGGTCCAGGATCTGGTCGCCCAGCGTGGTCATGCCGAGCAGCTCGACCTGCCAGCCCAGGCGCGTTTCCAGCAGCGCCTTGACATGTTCGGCCTGCCACAGCGCCAGCCGGCTTTCGCGCGTGGCGATCACCACGCGAAGGGAGTTGGAAGAATCTGCGGACACTCGTAACCTGTTCGTATCTGGGGGGGTTCACGGATGCTAGCATGCTGCACTGCAATACAAAGCCAACAACAAGGGGAACCCATGGTGACGACGGCGCGTGTAAAACCTTCCCGCGATCTGCCTGCCGAGGCCGCGACGAACACTGAACGTCCACGCGCCCGGGCCAGGGACAACGAACGGCCGCTGGTCGAGGACATCCGCCTGCTGGGCCGCATCCTGGGCGACGTGATCCGCGAGCAGGAGGGTGTCGCCGCCTACGAGCTGATCGAGCAGGTGCGCAAGCTCTCGGTGACCTTTCGCCGCGATGCCGACACCGAGGCCGACAAGGCCCTGAAGAAACTGCTCAAGGGCCTGTCGGGTGACCAGACCGTCAGCGTGATCCGCGCCTTCACCTATTTCAGCCACCTGGCCAACCTGGCCGAGGACCGCCACCACATCCGGCGCCGCGCCATCCATGAACGCGCCGGCGACACCCAGGAAGGCAGCATCGAGGTCGCGCTGTCGCGCCTGCGCTGGGCCGGCATCTCGCCCAAAACCATCTCGGCCACGCTGGCCCACGCCTATGTGTCGCCGGTGCTGACGGCGCACCCGACCGAGGTGCAGCGCAAAAGCATCCTGGACGCCGAACGCGACATTGCGCAGCTGCTGACGGCGCGCGACGAGATCAAGTCGCATGCGCTGGCGGTGAATGCCAGCCGCGACGCGCTGACCCCGCGTGAACTGGCCGCCAACGAGGCCCAGCTGCGCGCGCGGGTGATGCAGCTCTGGCAGACCCGTCTGCTGCGTTTCACCAAGCTCACCGTCGCCGACGAAATCGAAAACGCGCTCAGTTATTACGAGTCCACCTTTCTGCGCGAAATCCCCAAGCTCTACGCCGACCTCGAGCGCGCCCTCGGCAGCCAGCCGGTGCACAGTTTTCTGCGCATGGGCCAGTGGATAGGCGGCGACCGCGACGGCAACCCGAATGTCAGCGCTGACACGCTGGACTACGCGCTGCGCCGCCAAGCCGAAGTGGCACTGCGCCACTACCTGACCGAGGTGCATTACCTGGGCGGCGAGCTGTCGCTGTCGGCCATGCTGGTGGACTTCACGCCCGAGATGCGGGCGCTGGCCGAACGTTCGCCCGACATCAACGAACACCGGCTCGACGAACCCTACCGCCGCGCGCTGACCGGCGTGTATGCGCGGCTGGCCGCCACGCTGAAGGACCTGACCGGCCGCGACGCCGCGCGCCATGCGGTGGCGCCGCAGAACGCCTACCTCGCCGCCGGGGACTTCCTGGCCGACCTGCGCATCATCGAGGCCTCGCTGCGCGCCAACCATGGCGGCGCGCTGGTGGCGCAGCGCCTGCACCCGCTGATCCGCGCGGTGGAAGTTTTCGGCTTTCACCTGGCCACGGTGGACCTGCGGCAAAGTTCCGACAAACACGAGGAAGTGATCGCCGAGCTTCTGGCGGTCGCGCGCATCGAAGCGAAGTACTCCAGCCTGGACGAAAGCGCCAAACGCGCGCTGCTGCTGTCGCTGCTCAACGATGCCCGGCCGCTGCGCGTGGTCGGCGCCGCCTATTCCGACCATGCGCGCGGCGAGATCGCCATCTTCGAATCGGCGCGTGTTTTGCGCCAGCGCTTCGGCGCGCAGGCAATCCGCCACTACATCATCAGCCACACCGAAACCGTCAGCGACCTGCTGGAAGTCCTGCTGCTGCAAAAGGAAGTCGGACTCATGCGCGGAACCCTGGACCAGAGGGCCACGCATGACCTGATCGTGGTGCCGCTGTTCGAGACGATTGACGACCTGCGCAACGCCGCACCCATCATGCGCGAGTACTACGCGCTGCCCGGCATCGCGCAACAGGTCAAGCGCAGCGGCGGCGAGCAGGACATCATGCTGGGCTACTCGGACAGCAACAAGGACGGCGGCATATTCACCAGCAACTGGGAGCTGTACCGCGCCGAAATCGCGCTGGTCGAGCTGTTCGACCAGCTCGCCAACTCCCACGATATCCAGCTGCGCATGTTCCACGGCCGCGGCGGCACCGTGGGCCGCGGCGGCGGCCCGAGCTACCAGGCCATCCTGGCGCAGCCGCCGGGCACGGTGCGCGGGCAGATCCGCCTGACCGAGCAGGGCGAGGTGATCGGCTCCAAATACGCCAACCCCGAGATCGGCCGGCGCAACCTCGAAACCCTGGTCGCCGCCACGCTGGAGGCCACGCTGCTGCAGCCGACCAAACCCGCGACTAAGGACTTCCTGCGGGCCGCCGCCGAACTGTCGCAAACCAGCATGGCCGCCTACCGCGCGCTGGTCTACGAGACGCCCGGTTTCACCGAGTACTTTTTCAGCGCCACACCGATCCGCGAAATCGCCGAACTCAACATCGGCTCGCGCCCGGCCTCGCGCAAGGCCTCGCAGAAGATCGAGGACCTGCGCGCCATCCCCTGGGGCTTCAGCTGGGGCCAGTGCCGACTGACCCTGCCGGGCTGGTATGGCTTCGGCTCGGCCATCACGCAGATGCTGGAGGCCGGCGGTACCCCGGCCAGCCGCAAGGAAGCGCTGGCGCTGCTGCAGAAGATGTACCGGCAATGGCCGTTTTTCCGTACCCTGCTGAGCAACATGGACATGGTGCTGGCCAAGAGCGACCTGGCGCTGGCCTCGCGTTATGCCGAGCTCGTCAGCGACACCCGGCTGCGCAAGAAGATCTTCAGCGCCATCGAAGCCGAATGGCATCGCACGGCCGACGCGCTGGGCCTGATCACCGGCGACAGGCAGCGCCTGGCGGGCAATGCCTCGCTGCAGCGATCCATCCGCCACCGCTTCCCCTACATCGACCCGCTGCACCACCTGCAGGTCGAGCTGGTCCGGCGTTACCGCGAAGGCAAGGCCGATGAGCGCGTGCAGCGCGGCATTCACATCTCGATCAACGGGATTGCAGCGGGCTTGCGCAATACCGGGTGACAGGCCCCGCACCTGCTACACATTCAATAGCTGGCCACGCCCGTTCGCAAAGGGCTGCAGCCAGAATTGAACGCGGGGACAAGCGGCGTGGGCCGGCGCCGGCCGGCAGCGCAAGGCCGTGCGGGTCCAGGCCGCGCAAGCCTTGGGCCCGCCCAGCTGTAGGCGCCGTCCTATGCCAACACCAGCCCCATCCGATGGCGGCGCTGCGCCGTCCGGCCTAGCATCAAAGATCATCGAATAACACGCGGGTATCCCGCCGCGCGGCGTTAGTCATGGCTATTCCCCGGAGCGCACATCATGAATACCTTCAGGTTCGGGACAGATCCGTCCAAGGGCGAAGCAGACCCGGTGTCCACCGACGCAGCGGAGCTGGCTTCCCACATGAACCACTGCGCCAGTTCGCACAGCCGCTTCTTTCTCGTGCATTCGGCCATGCAGTCAGCGCACGGCGTGCTCAGCCCGCGCATCGTGACGGTCGCCGCCCTGGCGGCTCTGGCCAGCCTGGCCCTGATCCTGGTCATCGCGGCATGAGGGCGTGAAAACGGCCTTATCCACCGCCTGGAGACCCTCACCCCTTACGCCAGGAAGATACTGCTCGACCGCCGCGGCGAGATACAGCACCCCATACGCGCCGAACTGTTCGGCGCCCATCGTTTTGAACAGCACGGCCGCAGCCTGGCCAGGGCCCAGGCGGTGCGTCCCGCGGGCAGTCCGGTACGCGGACCGCTGTTTTTCCCCCGGGTCCAGGAAAACATCAGTGGCCTGCGCGAAGCCTACGACTACATTGCCGTCACCTCGCGGCGCGGCCACTACGTCACGCCGGCCGCCGAATGGCTGCTCGACAACTTCCACCTGATCGAGGCGCAACTCCAGCAGATCCAGGAAGGTGTCCCGCACCGCTATTACGCAGACCTGCCCAAGCTGGCCGGCAAACCGCTGGAAGGCCTGCCGCGCGTGTACGGCATTGCCTGGGCCTATGTGGCCCACACCGACAGCGCGCTCGACCCGGTGCTGTTCACCGCGTTCCTGAACGCCTACCAGGAAATCAGCGAGCTCACGCTCGGTGAGCTCTGGGCGCTGCCCACCACGCTGCGGGTGGTGCTGCTGGAAAACCTGCGCCGCATGGCCGACCGCATCGCCTGGAACAAGGTCGCGCGCGAAGTCGCCCACGCCGCCTGGGACGCGGCCGGGCAGCTGAACCCGCAGGACCTCGACGAACTGCACGGCTACATGAAACATCGCGGTCTGGAGCGCAGTTACCTGACCCAGCTCTGGCAACGCATGCCGGGCGAGCGGGCCGGCGCCGAGCCGCCGCTGGTCGCCTGGACGGAGCAGCATTGCGCAGACGGCCTCGGCCTGATCGGCGAGGCACAGACCAGCCAGGTCGAGGCCAACCTCACGGTGAGCAACATCATCACCACGCTGCGCCTGATCGGCCAGATCGAGTGGACCGAGCTGATCGAACCAGTCAGCCACTCCCTGCAGGTGCTGCGCCGCCTGCCGAGCTTTTCCAGTGAAAGCGAGATGACGCGCCAGCAGATCACGCGGGCGATGGAGCGGCTGGCGCAGCAAGGCGGCCATTCCGAACGCCGTGTCGCTGAAGCCGTGCTGGCGAGCGCCAGCCAGAGCGGGCTCCCGGACGTGGCGCAGACAGCCGGCTACCACCTGGTGGGGCCGGGTCGCCCGGCGCTGGAAGCGGCGCTGCAGCCCCCCGGAGCGTCCGCCGCGCCGTCCTGGGTCCGCATCGACTGGCGGGCGTGGCGCCTGCCGCTGTACGCGGCGGCCTGGGCCGCGGGCACGGCACTGGCGCTCTACGCAGCGGTGCACCATCCCTCCGGCCTGGCCTGGACCGGCTGGGCCGCCCTGCTGCTGATGGCCTTTCCGGCCTCCGAAGCCGTCGCCGCCCTGATCCACCGGCTGGTGGCGGAATCCACCCGCATCCAGCCGCTGGCCCGGCTGGATTTCACGGCAGGCATACCGGCGGAACACCGCGTGCTGGTGGTCATGCCCTGCATGCTCGGCTCGCCATCGTCCAACAGCGAACTGGCGCACCGGCTCAGCCTGCACTGGCTGGCCAGCCGCGAAACCCATGCGCAATTTGCGCTGCTCACGGACTGGGTCGATGCCGACTCGGAACACCTGCCCGGTGACCAGGCCCTGCTGGACGACGCGCTGAACAAAGTTCGCGCATTGAACCAGCGTTACCCTGCCGGCGAGGGCGCCCCCACGCGTTTTATCCTGATGCACCGGCCGCGCGGCTGGTGCGCCACCGAGGGCCGCTGGCTGGGCTGGGAGCGCAAGCGCGGCAAGCTCGAACTGCTGCTGCGGCAGATTGCCGAAGGCTCGACACAGTTTTCCCCGCTGGGCCCGGACATGCAGCTGGCCGAAGGCATTCGTTATGTGCTGACGCTGGACAGCGACACCGGCCTGCCAGCGGGTTCGCTGCGCGAGCTGGTGTCGATTGCGGCGCATCCGCTCAACGCGCCGCAAATCGATCCGGTGCGCCGCCGTGTGACGGCCGGCTACGGCATCCTGCAGCCGCGCGTGGTCACCCCCTTGCCGGCGCCAGATGAACGTTCGCCTTTCCACGCGATGTTTGCCGGCCAGGGCGGTCTCGACCCCTACAGCAGCGGCGTGTCCGACCTCTACCAGGACCTGTTCGGCATGGGCAGCTTCACAGGCAAGGGCCTGCTGCACGTGCAGGCCGTTCATGCGGTGCTGGACCGCCGCATGCCCGACGGCGCCGTGCTGAGCCACGACCTGCTCGAAGGCAGCATTGCGCGCTGCGGTTACGTGGGCGACGTGGTGCTGATGGAAGAGCACCCGCACCATGCCGGTGTCGCTGCCTCGCGCGTGCATCGCTGGACACGCGGCGACTGGCAGTTGTTGCCGCTGATGCTGCGCGCAGGCCGCTTCGGCATCGACACGCTGGGCCTGTGGCGCATGGCCGACAACCTGCGCCGCTCGATGATCGCGCCGGCCAGCGTGTTGCTGCTCATCTGGGTGATCGCCACCGGGGCGCTGCCGCTGGCCACCGCGCTGGGTTTTGTGGTCGCCGCGCTGCTGGCGGGGCCCTTGCTGGGTGCGCTGGCGGGCCTGGTGCCGACACGGCGCGGCATCGCCTGGCTGCACTTTTTCGATGTCGGCGTGCGCGGTGTGCTGCGCGGCCTGGCGGCCACCGCCTGGCAGTTCAGCCAGCTGTTTGTGCAGGCCGCGATGATGGCGGACGCCGTGGCGCGCGCGCTCTGGCGCATGGCGGTGAGCCGGCGCAAGCTGCTGGAGTGGACCACGGCGGCGCAGGCCCAGGCGTCGGCGCGTTACAGCCTGCCGGCCTTTTTGCGCAACCACCGCGCCAGCTCGGCAGTCTGCCTGTTGCTGGCGCTGGCGGCGTGCTGGAGCCCGCATCCCTGGGCCGGGCCGGCACTGTTCCTGCTGTGGGCGCTGGCGCCGTTTCCGGCGTGGTGGGGCAGCCTTCCCGCGGCGGCTAAACAGACCCTGGCGGACGATGACCGCGCCTACCTCGGCACCCTGGCGCAACAGACCTGGCAGTTTTTCGAACGTTGCGTGGTGGCGGAAGACAACCACCTGCCGCCCGACAACCTGCAGATGGAGCCCGAAGCCACCATTGCACACCGCACCTCGCCGACCAACATCGGCATGTACCTGCTGGCGGTCGCCTGCGCGCGCGAGTTCGAATGGATTTCCACCGCCCAGCTGATCAGCAGGCTGGAAGCCACGCTGGGCACGGTCGAGCGCCTGCCCAAACATCGGGGCCACCTGCTGAACTGGTACGACACCCGCACGCTGGAGGTGCTGGCGCCGGCCTATGTGTCGACGGTCGACAGCGGCAACCTCGCCGGCCACCTGGTCGCCACCGCGCAAGCCTGCAGGTTGTTTACCGGGCACCAGGACCTTGGCCCCGGGCAGGCGGCCCAACTGGACGCGATCGCCGCGCGCTGCGAGCAGCTCTGCATGGCCATGGATTTCAGCGGCCTGTACAACCCCAAGCGGCACCTTTTCCACATCGGCCTGCGCGTGCATGAACACGCACTGGACGCGAGTTATTACGACCTCATGGCCTCGGAGTCGCGGCTGACCAGCTTTCTGGCGATCGCCAAGGGCGACGTGCCGCGGCGCCACTGGCAGGCGCTGGGCCGCAGCTTCCTCACGGTGGGCATCACGCCGGGGCTCAAGTCCTGGTCGGGCTCGATGTTCGAGTACCTGATGCCCTCGCTGGTCATGTGCGAACCCGACCAGGGTCTGCTGCACATCTCGGGGCTGGCGGCGGTGATGGAGCAGCAAGCCTTCGGCCACGCGCAGAAACTGCCCTGGGGCGTGTCCGAGTCAGCCTACTTCGGGCAGGACCATACGCTGGCCTACCAGTATTCGCCGTTCGGCGTTCCGCGCCTGGCACTGCGCCGCACGCCGCCGGGCGACCGGGTGGTGGCGCCGTATGCCAGCGTGATGGCCAGCATGTTCACGCCGCGCGAAGCGGTGGCCAACCTGCGCCAGCTCGAGATGGCCGGGGCGCGCGGCGCCTATGGTTTTGTCGATGCCGTCGACTTCACCGTCGCGCGGCAGCCGGGCGCGCAGGCCTTCAGCGTGGTCAATACCTTCATGGCGCATCACCAGGGAATGTCGCTGGTGGCACTGTGCAATGTGTTGTGCCGGGAAGCGCCACGCCGCTGGTTCTCGTCGGCGCCGCTGATCCAGGCCCACGCGTCGCTGCTGCATGAAAAAACGCCGCGGCAGATCATCAACAGCGCCGATCCACGCACCCTGCCCGCGCCCGAGGACCTGCGGGAAGACGCGCTGTACCACTCGCGCGAGGTCGACCCCAACGCCTCCGGCTGGCAGCCGACGCAACTGCTGTCCAACGGCCACTACAGCGTGGCCCTGCGCGCCAACGGCGCCGGTGTCAGCCGCTGGCGCGGCAAAAACATCACGCGCTGGCGCGATGACCTGCTGCGCGACGCCTATGGCAGTTTCCTCTACCTGCGTCCCGCCGGCCAGCAGCGTGTGTCGTCGCTGACATCCCACCCGGCGCCCCACCCCGACTGGCGCTACAAGGCCACCTTCCTGGCCGACCGGGTCGAGTTCGAGGCCAGGTCAGCAGAGATCGAGTCCGGCATCACGGTGCTGGTCAGTCCCGAGGACGACACCGAACTGCGCACGCTGACCCTGCTCAATGTCTCGGCGCACGACATCACGCTCGACGTGGTGTCCTGTTTCGAGGCGGTGCTGGCCGACCCGCGCGCCGACGAAGCGCACCCGGCCTTCTCCAACCTGTTCATCGCCACCCGCTGGCACGCACCCTGGCGGGCCCTGTTACTCACGCGCAAGCCCAGGCTGCAGGGAGACCCGGCGATGGCGGTTGCGCACTTCCTGGCCGCCGCAGACGCCGATGTGCGCTCCGTCGACGCCATCACCGACCGCCGGTCCTTCCTCGGACGCAACCGGCTGCCGGCCCATCCGGTGCTGCTGGCGCACGGCGCGCAGGACGGGAGCGCGCCGGTCAACGGGCTGGACCCGGTGGCCGGCCTGTGCATCCGGGTCCGCATCGCCGCAGGCGACGTGGCACGCCTGAGCTTTGCCACCGCCGCGGCTGAAACCAGCGACGAGCTGATCGCGCGCATCGACAAATACCTGCAGCCCATGCATGTCGAACGCGCCACCCGCATGGCAGCCACGCTGGCGCAGGTGCGGCTGCGCGACCTGGGTGTCGCCCCCGAGCGCAACGCCGCACTGCAGGACATCAACACGGCGCTGATGTACACCGCCACACGGCCGCAGACCGAGCGCACCCTGCTCGACCAGCGCCAGCTCTGGCGCTTTGGACTGTCCGGCGACAAACCGATCGTGCTGGTTCGCATCCATTCCAGCAACGGCCTGTCCCTGGTGGATGCGCTGCTGCGCGCCCAGCCCCTGTGGAGTTTTGGCGGCCTGGCGGTGGATGTGGTGATCATCAACAGCGAGCTCAACTCCTACCTGATGCCCTTGCAGCGCGACATCCTGGCCCTGCATGACCGCATGCGCCAGCAGTCGGAAAACAGCTTCCCGCGCAACGACGCCGGCGGTTTTTTCCTGCTGCGCGACCACGAGATGGCGGCCGCGGAAAAAGCCGTGCTGGCGGGCCTGGCGCGATTCATCTTCGTCGCCGACGGGCGCCCGCTGGAGCAGCAGCTCGCCGCGCTCCAGGGCGCCACTGGCCTGCGCCGCCGCGCGGTGCCGGCCAGCCCGCCCGTGCCCAGCACGGCGCTCGCCGATCCATCCGCGGCGCCGGTTGCGGCTGCCCAGTCGCCCGCAGGGGAGTTCGACGCCGCCAGCGGCGAATTCCGCTTCAGCGTGGACCGCCAGCACCGTCCGCCACGCCCATGGATCAACGTGATCGCCAATCCGTCCTTCGGCTTCCAGGTGTCCGAAGCCGGCGCCGGCTACACCTGGGCCGTCAACAGCCGCATGCACCAGCTCACCCCCTGGTCTAACGACCCGCTGCAGGACCCGGCGGGCGAGCACTACCTGCTGCAGGACGCCGCCACGCAAAAGTTGCTGGCGCTGACGCCCTCCACTGAAAGCGGCGCTGACCTCGCCTACGAGGTGCGCCATGGGCAGGGCTACACGGTATTTGTTTGCCGGCACGGCGAGCTCGGTGTGGAAACCACGTTTTTTGCGGACCGCAGCGACGCCGTCAAGGTGGTGGCCGTCAGGCTGCACAACCACGGCAGCCAGCCGCGCGCCTTGCGCGCCCTGGCCATCCTCGAATGGCAAATGGGCGGCTCGCGCCAGGAGCGCCGCACGGTCAACGGCTGGAAGGCGCCGAACCAGCCCACCGTGCTGGCGCAACAGCGCGAGAGCCGCGCCGGTTTTGGCGGCAGCACGGCCTTTTTGTCGCTGGCGGGCCTGCCCGACCCGCTGCAATGGACCTGCGACCGCAGCGAATTTTTTGATGTGGCCGGGCGCCTGGTGTTGCCCGAGGTGCTGGGCCAGCAGTCGGGCCATGCGGCGGACCCCTGCGCCGCCCTGGCAAGCGCCTTCACGCTGGAGGCCGGACAGCAGATGGACCTGGGCTTTTTGCTGGGCCATGCGCCCGATGCCGCGCAGGCCGAACAGCTGGCGCGCGACTGGCAGGGCCGCGACCTGGCGCAGGCGCTGGACGGCGTGAAACACTACTGGAACGGCCTGCTCGGCAAGGTCGAGGTGCACACCCCCGACCCGCTGTTCGACGCGCTCGCCAACCGCTGGCTGCTGTACCAGACCCTGACATCGCGGCTGTGGTCCAAGGCCGGCTTCTACCAGGCCGGCGGCGCCTTCGGCTTTCGCGACCAGTTGCAGGACGCGATGGCCTTTGCGCTGGTCGAGCCGCGCCGCCTGCGTGACCAGATCGTTCTCAACGCCTCGCGCCAGTTTCCCGAGGGCGATGTGCAGCACTGGTGGCACGCCCCCGGCGGCGAAGGCGTACGCACGCATTTTTCGGACGACCTGCTGTGGCTGCCCTTTGCCTGCGCGCACTACCTGGATGTCACCGGCGATACCACGCTGCTCGACGAGGACGTGCCCTTCATCGAGGGGGCGCCCATCCCCGAGGGCGCCGAAGACGCCTACTACGCGCCGCAAACAAGCGTACAAAGCGCCAGCGTGTTCGAGCACGCCGCACGCACCATCGACCGCAGCCTGCCCACCGGCGCCCATGGCCTGCCGCTGATGGGTACCGGCGACTGGAACGACGGCATGAACCGCGTCGGCCATGAGGGCCAGGGCGAGTCGGTCTGGCTGGCCTGGTTCCTGTGTGCCGTGGTCGACAAGTTTGCGCCGCTGGCACAGGCCCGCGGCGAAAATGCACGGGCGCAGAAGTGGCTGGACGCGCGCGCGGGCTGGATCACCGCGTTGCACAGCCACGGCTGGGACGGCGCCTGGTTCCGCCGCGCCTTCTTCGACAACGGCGCGCCGCTGGGCTCCTCGGAGAACGACGAATGCCGCATCGACCTGATCGCCCAGGCCTGGTCGGTGCTCTCGGGCGCGTCGTCGGACAGCTTCACCGTCCCGGCCATGCAGGCCATGAACGAACAACTGGTGGACAGGCAAGCCGGCCTGCTGCGCCTGCTGACGCCGCCACTGCAACACTCGGCCAACAACCCGGGTTACATCCAGGCCTATCCGCCGGGTGTGCGCGAAAACGGCGGCCAATATTCCCACGCCGGCGTCTGGGCCCTGATGGCGCAGGCGCAGACCGGCGACACCGAAGCCGCCTGGGAAAGTTTTCAGGCGCTGAGCCCGGCCCACCGCAGCCGGCATCCGCTGCGCGGCCCGGCCTACGAGCTCGAGCCTTATGTGATGGCCGGTGACATCTACGGCTCGCCACCCTATGTGGGTCGTGGCGGCTGGAGCTGGTACACCGGCTCGGCCGCCTGGCTGCATCGCGCGTCGCTGGAAACACTGCTGGGGCTGTCGGTGCGGCAAGGCGTGTTATCGCTGTCACCGCGCGTGCCGGCGCACTGGCCCGCGTTCGAGATCACGCTGCGGCTGGATGGCGGGCAGGCGGTGACGCTGCACTGGCAGCGTGGCGCGGCAGCAGACCTGGCCGGGCGCGCGCCCGATCGGGTGCTGGCGGAAGGAGAAGCCGTGCGGCTGTCCGAATTGCCGGCACAGGCGCTGTTGCTGGTGCGTGCCCGAGCGCTACAAAATCGATAGCTGCTTGTGCTTGCCAGTCATGAACAGAATGCATTTTTTACCCGGAAACTGGCGGAATGGCCGGCGCCCCGCGAGGCTGGCTTGTGGCGCGGCGTCCACATGGTTTACCTGTAGCTTGCCTGCAAGGCCGCCCCGCAGCGTGTTGCAAAACCCTCACGTCAGACGCGTCCTACAAGAAAAAGAAGCCGGCACAGAGACACTCTTGGGTGATACAAAATGTACGGACGGTGCCAGCCCGCCGCCCGTTCCTGCCAACCCAATGTAGAGAGCAACAGGCACCATGGACCAGGCCACTCAGGCGAGCCGCCGCAAAAAATCCGCGCCCACGACGGCTGCACGCCCCAAAAAAAATACGGCCGCGGCCGGGGCCTCGCTGGCAGGCTTGCCATCCGGGGACCTCGAGCTGGCCGAAGCCCGCTCACGCCAGATCCTGGCGGCGATGATGGCGTTTTCGGACGGTGACTTCGAGGCGCGGCTGCCATCGGACTGGTCCGGCACCGATGGCCGGATCGCCGAAGCCTTCAACCAGTCCATCCGGAACGCCGGGCACATCACCTCGGAAGCCGAGCGCGTGCGCAATACCGTGGGCAAGGAAGGACGCCTGTCCCAACGCATGTCCGCGCCGGGCAGCATTGGCGGCTGGGCCGACCAGGTCCAGTCCCTGAACACGCTGATGGACGACCTGGTGCGTCCGACCACCGACATCGCCCGCACCATTGGCGCGGTCGCCAAGGGCGACCTCGGGCAGTCCATGGACCTGCAGGTGGACGGCCGCGCGCTCAAGGGCGAATTCCTGCGTTCGGCCAAGCTGGTCAACTCGATGATCGAGCAGCTGTCGGTGTTCACCTCCGAGGTGACGCGGGTGGCGCGCGAGGTCGGCACCGAAGGCAAGCTGGGCGGCCAGGCCCAGGTCAAGGGTGTGTCCGGCGTCTGGAAAGACCTGACCGATTCGGTCAACCAGATGGCCGGCAACCTGACCGCGCAGGTGCGCAACATCGCCGACGTGACCATCGCCGTGGCCAACGGCGACCTGTCCAAGAAGATCACCGTGGACGTGCGCGGCGAGATCCTGCAGCTCAAGGAAGCAACCAACACCATGGTCGACCAGTTGCGCTCCTTCGCCTCCGAGGTCACGCGGGTGGCGCGCGAGGTCGGCACCGACGGCCGGCTCGGTGGCCAGGCCGTGGTGCCCGGTGTGGCCGGTACCTGGAAGGACTTGACCGACTCGGTCAACTCCATGGCCAACAACCTGACCTCGCAAGTGCGCAATATCGCCACCGTGACCACCGCGGTGGCGCGCGGCGACCTGAGCCGCAAGATCACCGTGGACGTCAAGGGCGAGATCCTGGAGCTCAAGGAAACCATCAACACCATGGTGGACCAGCTCAACGGCTTCTCTTCCGAGGTGACGCGGGTGGCGCGGGAAGTCGGCACCGAGGGCAAACTCGGCGGCCAGGCCCAGGTGCCCGGCATCGCCGGCACCTGGAAAGACCTGACCGACAACGTCAACTCCATGGCCAACAACCTGACCGGCCAGGTGCGCAACATCGCCGACGTGACCACCGCCGTGGCGCGCGGCGACCTGTCGCGCAAGATCACGGTGGAGGTCAAGGGCGAGATCCTGGAGCTCAAGAACACCATCAATACCATGGTGGACCAGCTCAACGGTTTTGCCTCGGAAGTCACGCGGGTGGCACGCGAGGTCGGCACCGAAGGCCGGCTCGGCGGCCAGGCCGAGGTGCCGGGTGTGGCCGGCACCTGGAAGGACCTGACCGACAACGTCAACTTCATGGCCTCCAACCTGACCGGCCAGGTCCGCAACATCGCCGACGTGGCCACCGCGATTGCGCGCGGCGACCTGTCGCGAAAGATCACGGTGGAGGTCAAGGGCGAAATCCTGCAGCTCAAGCAGACCATGAACACCATGGTGGACCAGCTCAACGCCTTTGCCGGCGAGGTCAGCCGGGTGGCGCGCGAGGTCGGCACCGACGGCAAGCTAGGCGGCCAGGCCGAGGTCGAAGGTGTGGCCGGCACCTGGAAGGACCTGACCGACAACGTCAACTCCATGGCCTCCAACCTGACCGGCCAGGTGCGCAACATCGCCGAGGTGACGATTGCGGTGGCCAACGGCGACCTGTCCAAGAAGATCACGGTGGACGTGCGCGGCGAGATCCTGGAACTCAAGGAAACCATCAACACCATGGTGGACCAGCTGCGCTCCTTTGCGGCAGAGGTCAGCCGGGTGGCGCGCGAGGTCGGCACCGACGGCAAGCTCGGCGGCCAGGCCCAGGTGCCCGGCGTGGCCGGCACCTGGAAGGACCTGACCGACAACGTCAACTCCATGGCCGACAACCTGACCGGCCAGGTCCGCAACATCGCCGACGTGGCCACCGCGATTGCGCGCGGCGACCTGGGCCGCAAGATCACGGTGGACGTGAAAGGCGAGATCCTGCAGCTCAAGGAAACCATCAACACCATGGTGGACCAGCTCTCGGCCTTCGCGTCAGAAGTGACACGGGTGGCGCGTGAGGTTGGCACTGAAGGCAAGCTGGGCGGTCAGGCAGCCGTGCCCGGCGTTGCCGGTACCTGGAAGGATTTGACCGACAACGTCAACTCCATGGCCTCCAACCTGACCGGCCAGGTGCGCAACATCGCTGAGGTGACAATTGCGGTGGCCAACGGCGACCTGTCCAAAAAAATCACGGTGGACGTGCGTGGCGAGATCCTGCAGCTCAAGGAAACCATCAACACCATGGTCGAGCAGTTGCGCTCCTTTGCCTCCGAGGTCACGCGGGTGGCGCGCGAGGTCGGCACCGAAGGTCGGCTCGGCGTGCAGGCGGTGGTGCCGGGCGTGGCCGGCACCTGGAAGGATTTGACCGACTCGGTCAACACCATGGGCGCCAACCTGACCTCTCAGGTGCGCAACATTGCCGAGGTGACGACCGCCGTGGCGCGGGGCGACCTGAACCGCAAGATCACGGTGGACGTCAAGGGCGAGATTCTCGAACTCAAGAACACCATCAACACCATGGTGGACCAGCTCAACTCCTTCGCCGGCGAGGTCACGCGGGTGGCGCGTGAGGTCGGCACCGAGGGCAAGCTCGGCGGGCAGGCACAGGTCAGCGGCGTGGGCGGCACCTGGAAGGACCTGACCGACAACGTCAACTTCATGGCCTCCAACCTGACCGAGCAGGTGCGCGGCATCGTGAAGGTGGTGACGGCCGTGGCCAACGGCAACCTGACCCAGCGCCTGACGGTGCAGGCCAAGGGCGAGGTGGCGGCGCTGGCCGACACCATCAACGGCATGACCGACACGCTGGCGATTTTTGCCGATCAGGTGACCAACGTGGCGCGCGAGGTCGGCGTGGATGGGCGGCTGGGCGGCCAGGCCAACGTGCCCGGCGCGGCCGGCACCTGGAAAGACCTGACCGGCAACGTCAACCTGCTGGCCGCCAACCTGACCACCCAGGTGCGCGCGATTGCCGAGGTCGCCACCGCCGTGACCAAGGGCGACCTGACGCGCTCCATCCAGGTCGATGCCAAGGGCGAGGTGTCCGAACTCAAGGACAACATCAACACCATGATCTCGAACCTGCGCGAGACCACGGAAAGCAACCGCGAGCAGGACTGGCTCAAGACCAACCTGGCGCGCTTCACCGGCATGCTGCAGGGCCAGCGCGAGCTCAACACCGTTGGCCGGATGCTGCTGTCCGAACTGGCCCCGTTGGTCAACGCGCACCAGGGCACGGTGTACCACTGGAGCGGTGATGACGCGGACGCCAACATGAACCTGCTGTCCAGCTACGCGCAGGGCGGCAACGTCAGGCTGGCACCCAGCATCCGGCTCGGTGAAGGGCTGGTGGGGCAATGCGCCGTCGAAAAACGCCGGATTCTGCTGATCGACGCGCCTACCGACTTTGTCAACATCAGCTCCAGCCTCGGGCAAGCCCGGCGGGTGAGTGTGGTTGTGCTGCCGGTGCTGTTTGAAAATGAAACCAAGGCCGTGATCGAACTCGCCTCACTGGACCCGTTCACGGTGGTCAATCTGAATTTTCTGGACCAGCTTGCGCTCAACATCGGCGCGGTGTTCAACACCATTGAGGCGACCATGCGCACCGAGGGCCTGTTGACCCAGTCGCAGCAGCTCACCGTCGAGCTGCAGTCGCGCCAAAGCGAACTGCAGCAAACCAACGAGGAACTCGGAACCAAGGCGCGCCTGCTCGCCGAGCAGAATGCCGAGGTCGAACGCAAGAACCGCGAGGTTGAGCAGGCACGCGGGGCACTCGAAGAAAAGGCATCCGAGCTGGCGCTGACATCGAAGTACAAGTCGGAATTCCTCGCGAATATGTCGCACGAGCTGCGCACGCCGCTCAACTCCATCCTGATCCTGAGCCAACAACTGGCAGAAAACTCCCCCGGCACCCTGTCGGCCAAGCAGGTAGAGTTTTCCCGCAACATCAACTCGTCCGGCAGCGACCTGCTGCACCTGATCAACGACATTCTTGATCTCTCCAAGATCGAGTCCGGCACGGTCACGGTGGAGGTGGAGGAAATTCCTTTTGCCAACCTGCGTGACAACATTGACCGCAACTTCCGACATGTGGCAGAAGCCAAAAGCCTGCCCTTCCACATCCGGTTTTCGGACGATCTGCCGCGTTCCATGGACAGCGACCCCAAACGCCTGCAGCAGGTGCTCAAGAACCTGCTGTCCAACGCCGTCAAGTTCACCTCGCAGGGCCAGGTGGAAGTCCGCGTCGGCCTGGCTACCGAAGGCTGGACCCCCGATCACCCGGTGCTGAGCCAGGCCCAGCAGGTGGTGGCCTTCGCCGTCGAAGACACCGGCATCGGCGTGGCACCCGAGAAGCAGCGCCTGATCTTCGAGGCTTTCCAACAGGCCGACGCCGGCACCTCGCGCAAGTACGGCGGCACCGGCCTGGGCCTGGCCATCAGCCGTGAACTGGCGGTGCTGCTGGGGGGCGAGATCCGGCTGAACAGCGTTCACGGCAAGGGCAGCTGTTTCACGCTGTACCTGCCGCTGCACTATGTCGGCTCGGACGGCGCCGCGACCCTGCCGTCCGGGGCTGCAACGCCCGACAATCAGCGCTCGGTCACCGCCCTGCCCGCGGCCCGCGAGGAAACCATCGCCGACGACCGTGACAGCATCGCCGCCGGCGACCCGGTGCTGCTGATCGTCGAGGATGACCCGCACTATGCCCGCATCCTGCTCGGCCTGGCCCGGGACAAGGGCTTCAAGGGCATTGTCGCGACGCGGGGCGCGCACGGCCTGGTGTTGGCGCGCCAGTACCGGCCAGCCGCTATTTCGCTGGACATTTTCCTGCCCGACATGCTGGGCTGGACCGTGCTCAATCAGCTCAAGCTGGACCCGGCCACGCGGCACATTCCGGTGCAGATCGTGACCCTGGAAGAAGAGCGCCAGCATGGCCTGTCACGCGGTGCGTTTGCCTATTTGATCAAAGAGCCCACGACTGTCGGTCTGGAGGTGGCCTTCGACCGCATCAAGGAGTTCACCGTACCGCGCACCAAACGGCTGCTGGTGGTGGAAGACAACGACATCGAGCGCAATGCGGTGCTGGAACTGCTCGGCGATGACGACATTGAGATGGTGGCCGCCGGCAGCGGCGATGAAGCGCTGGCCGCAATGAGGAAGGAAACCTTCGACTGTGTCGTTCTGGATCTGCGCCTGCCCGATATGACCGGTTTCGAACTGCTGGAAAAAGTGCACGCCGACCCAGCCCTGACTACGGTGCCGGTGGTTGTTTTCACCGGCAAAGACCTGAGCCAGGAGGAACAGGTTCGCCTGCATTCGATGGCCAAAAGCATTGTCCTCAAGGATGTGCGATCACCCGAGCGGCTGCTGGACGAAACGGCGCTGTTCCTGCACCGCGTGGTGACCGGGTTACCGGCGCAAAAGCAGGAGATGCTCGAACGGCTGCACAACTCGGCCGAGGTCCTGCGCGGTCGCACGGTGCTGGTGGTTGACGACGATGCGCGCAACATCTTTGCGCTGACCTCGGTGCTGGAGAACCACGAGGTCGAGGTGATCAGCGCCACCAACGGCCGCCAGGCCATCGACATCATCAAAAGCACGCCCGACATCGTGATGGTGCTGATGGATATCATGATGCCTGAGATGGACGGTTATGAAACCATGCGCGAGATTCGCAAAGACCCGAAGTTCCGCACGCTGCCCATCCTGGCGCTAACTGCAAAAGCCATGAAGGGCGACCGCGAGAAGTGCCTGGACGCGGGTGCCAGCGACTACATTGCCAAGCCCGTCAATACCAACCAGTTGCTGTCCCTGATGCGGGTCTGGTTGTTCCGCTGATGTACCTACTAACCTAGACCTGATGTGAAAAGCCCTCTATCCCCGCTGGTAGTCAATCTGGCGCTGATTGATCAGGTCAACATCCTGATCGTCGACGACGAGCCCAAGAACCTGACCGTGCTGGAGTCCATCCTTGACGACCCGAGCTACCGGCTGGTGCGGGCCAACTCGGGCCAGGAGGCCCTTTTGGCGCTGATGGCTGAGGAATTTGCGGTGTTGGTGCTGGACGTTCGCATGCCGGGCATGACCGGGTTTGAACTGGCGCAGATCATCAAGGAACGCAAGAAGACCTCACGCGTGCCCATCATTTTTCTGACCGCTTATTACCACGAGGACCAGCACATCCTGGAAGGTTACGGCAGCGGCGCGGTGGATTACCTGCACAAACCGGTCAATACGGCCGTGCTGCGCTCGAAGGTCGCGGTGTTTGCCGAACTGTTTTCAAAAGGCCGGGCGCTTGAAATCGCAAACCGCGCGCTCATGTCGGAAGTCGGCGAACGCCGCAAGGCGGAGGAGCGCCTGCACGAACTTAACGATTCGCTGGATCGGCGCGTCACCGAGCGCACCAATCGGCTGGAGCTGCGTGAAGCCGAGCTGCGGGACGCCAACCGCCGCAAGGACGAGTTCCTGGCCACGCTGGCCCATGAACTGAGGAACCCGCTGGCACCGGTGCGCAATGCGGTGCAGCTGCTGCGATTGAAGGGCCTGGCCTCGCCGGAGCTGCAATGGAGCGCCGAAGTGATAGACCGCCAGGTGCAGGCCATGAGCCGCCTGATCGATGACCTGATGGACGTGAGCCGCATCAACCAGGGCAAGATCGAGTTGCGCCAGGACTGGTTCACGGCCGAAGAAGTGCTGCGCGATGCGGTGGAATGCAGCCGCCCGCTGATCGACGAGTGCGGGCACCAACTGGTGCTGACACTGCCCGAGCAGCAGTTATCGCTGCACGCCGACCGCACCCGCCTGACGCAGGCGTTCATGAACCTGCTCAACAACGCGGCAAAGTACATGGACCGCGGCGGGCGCATTGAGGTGATTGCACAACGCGCCGACACCAACGTCGTCGTGACGGTGAAGGACAGCGGCATAGGCATTCCCGGTGACCGGCTGCAAAGTGTTTTTGAGCTGTTTTCCCAGGTCGAGACTGCGCTGACGCGTTCGCGCGGCGGCCTGGGCATCGGTCTGTCGCTGACCCAGCGCTTGGTCGAGATGCACGGTGGCACGGTGCTGGCGCGCAGCGAGGGCACCGGGCTCGGCAGCGAATTTGAGGTGCGCTTGCCACTGACGCCCGAGACGCCCGAAGAACTGTCGCCAGCGCCTTCGCAAGCCCTGGGGGTCGAACGCTTCATTGCTTCGCAGGAGTTGCGCATCCTGATCGCCGACGACAACCAGGACGCATGCGCCACCCTGGCAAGCCTGCTGGAACTGATGGGCTATCGTGTCCGGCAGGCGCATGATGGCCAGGCCGCTGTGGATGCGATCGCCGACTTCGACCCGCAGGTGGTGCTGCTCGACATCGGTATGCCCAGGCTCAACGGCTACGAGGCTTGCCGGCAAATCCGCGACCAGGCTGGCGGGGCCGCGAGAACCATTGTTGCCTGTACAGGCTGGGGCCAGGCCGATGACAGACTGAGGTCGGAAGAGGCCGGGTTTGACCAGCACCTGGTCAAACCAGTCGATCCAGAAGTGCTTTTCGAGCTGTTGGCGGCGGTGGCAGTCCGCACCAACACCAATTCTGGCGCCTAGTCCTTGCGCTGCGGACCAGCCTTGTTGCCGCCTGATCGGGATGGGCGGTTCTTGTTTCTTTTCAATGATGTACAAGCGGCGGGCGAGCCGACGCGCGTCCCAGGGCAACTCGGGTTCACGCCGGAGCAGCAGCATCGCTTCAAGGTAAGGCACCGACCTCACACTCATCAGGATGAAACGCCTGAGGTCTGGGGGTACCGACATTTCGCTCATTGGATTTTTTAAGGAACCGGTACGAACAAGATTGAGGGCAGAAGTCCGTTGCGGGATACTGGTCGTTATGCCGCGACAGTCGCGCTGATTTTTCAACCACCAGGCCAGCGTGAGCTAGCGGCTCAGACAACCAGACCCTGCCACCATGCTCCAAGTACTCAAGCTGTGTTTTGCCTACCCGGACCGCACGCTGTTCACCGACTGGTCGGCGGACATTCGGCCCGGTGTCACACTGGTGCGCGGGGGTGACGGGTGCGGCAAGAGCAGCTTGCTGCGTTTGCTGGCCGGGCAGTTGCCGCCCGATGCTGGCGAGCTGCAGATTCATGGCGTGTCACTGCGCGAGGCACCCGACGCCTACCGAGCCCAGGTGTTTTTCACTGAGCCGCGCACAGAGGCATTCGACCGGCTGACCCCGGCGCAATACCTCGCAGCGCAGCGCCTGCGTTATCCCGCTTTCGACAACCCGTTGCTGGGCCGGCTGGTGAACGGCCTGGCGCTGGACGAGCAAATGGGCAAGCAGCTCTACATGTTGTCCACCGGCTCGAAACGCAAGGTGTTTCTGGCTGCAGCGTTCGCCTCGGGTGCCACCCTCACGCTGCTTGACATGCCGTTTGCTGCGCTGGACAAGGCTTCCATCGGCTGTGTGATGGGCCTGCTGGAAGAGGCTTGCACTCACCGCGCACGCGCGTGGGTGCTTGCCGACTACGCCGCGCCCGCTGGCGTGCGGCTGGCGGACGTGATTGATTTGGGCGACTGATGAACTTTTCCAAATACACGACAGCGAGTTGGACGGGTCGCACCCTCGCCTTGGGGGAAAGGGTGGGGTGAGGGATTGAGCGTTCCGACCATCAACATGTAAAACGCTCAAATTACTATGAAATCGATAGCTACTCATGCATACTGGATATGGGCTGTAGGCCTATTTGATTGTTAAATGTCACCCACGGCCAGTCCGGCGATCTTGTCCGTAGCTGCGGGCACAAACTCCCGCGTCTAAGGGTTCGCATTCGCCTGTCGATCAAACTGTAACTTGACTGTAGTTTATCCTGGGGGATAGGATACGGGATATGACTGAATCCCACCTCCATACCGCCCACCCCGACGTGGTCAAGCGCCTCAAGCGCGCCAGTGGGCATTTACAAAACGTGATTGTCATGATTGAAGCGCAAAGTGCAGATGTAGCCCAGCAGCTCCACGCGGTCGAGAAGGCCATCAGCGCGGCTAAAAAGTTAGTCATTCACGATCACCTGGATCACTGCCTGGAGGATGTCATGGAAGCCGGGCCGAAGAATGTGCACTCTTCGATTGCGGAGTTCAAGAACATCACGAAGTATTTGTAGCCTTAACCAACACGCGGCCTAATCGAGGTGAGGCAGCGAATCGCTGCGACGGAGGTCACAGCGCCCTTGATTCACATCATTTTTTTGATATCGGTGTAGTCACCGCGCGTACGCAGGATAACCGTCACGTTGGACGTGCCCCGGTTGCGCCAGTACCAGCCGTGATTGCCTGTGAACGCGGCCTCCAGGACACCCTCGTCGGAGGAAACCTTACGACCTTTTTCATAGCTGATTGACTTGCCCGGTGCGTCACCATGGGTGTCGAAGTTGACCTCGCCGCCCTCGACAACCCACGAATACTGCGCTTTTGCGCCTTGGACCATTTTCAGCTTGATTTCCGTTCCCTCTCCCGGAGTCAAGGTCACGGGCATCTCGTCGCGCCATTCAACCTTGGGTGCAGCAGCCACCACAGCGCTTGCTGGCGGTGGCGCAGCGGCCATGCCAGGCGTTATTCCAGCCGCCGGTGACTGTGTTGCCGGTGTCGCGGTAGCCGCATCGGCCGCAGCCTCTGCCGCCAGTTGTTGCTTGATGTTGCCCATTTCGGTCATGCGCAGGACTCGACCGATGCCGGTCGGATCAATGCCGTATTCAGCCGGAAGCACGACGGCAACCAGCAGCACCAGCGCCGAAATGACGGCCAGGATGGTAGAGCGCACAAGCTGCCTGGAAGAAGGCAGTTCGGCGCGCAGGGGGGTATCGCTGTTGTACATATTCAATTCCTTGTCGGGTGTTCAAGATGCGAAGTAGCCGGTGAGCTGCATGCCCACCAGAATGAAGCCGGCGCTCATCATGGCGACGTTGGCGGTGTAGGCGTGGCGAAGGAAACTCGGTGTGCGGCGCCAGTAGCTCATGCCGATAAGGATGACCGCCAATGCCAGCAGCTGTCCGATTTCCACACCCACGTTGAAGGCCAGCAGGTTAGGCAGCAGTCCGTCGGGTGAAATCTCGTACTCAATGATCTTGGTCGCCAGACCAAAGCCGTGAAACAAGCCAAACACCAGGGTCGCGATCTTGGTGTTGGGCTGGAACCCCAACCATCTCTGAAAAGCACCGATATTGTCCAAGGCCTTGTAGACGACGGACAGGCCGATGATCGCGTCGATCAGGTAGCTGTTGATTCCGACGTTGAAGTAAACGCCCAGGATCATGGTGGTGGAATGACCCAACGCAAACAGGCTCACATAGATGCCAATGTGCCTGATTCGGTAGAGGAAAAAGATCACGCCGAACAGAAACAGGATGTGGTCGTAGCCGGTCATCATGTGTTTGGCACCCAGGTACATAAAGGGCAGCAGATTGACGCCCGAGATTTCCTGGATGTAACCCTTGTCGCCTGCGGTGACTGCGTGGGCCCAAGCCTCTGTGCTGCTAACGAAAAGACAGATGAAGAATGCTGAAAGAAGTAAGAGACGGGATTGCCAATTCGCCCAAGGCGAACGTGGCAGCCTGTCGTGAACATAGCTGTGCATAAAGACTCCGATGGTCTGAAAGAAGGGAAAGCGCTGCGTGTAGCAGCGCGAGGACGGGAAGCGTCTCAGCCCATGGGCGGGCGTTCCAGCCGGGACGCCTGAACCATTTCAATCCACGGTCGCCCCAGCCCCCACCAACCGGGAAGCTGCGGTGCTGCAGAACTCCAGGCAACTGGCAAGGCGTGGGCTTTGTCGTGAGAGTGATCCGCCCCGTGGTGGGGATGGTCGGTACCCGCGCTCTGATTCTCCATAGCCAACTCGCCGCCTCGAACCTCGTGCACATGTCCGTGCGACTCGGCAGAGGAAAGTGGGGCGACGTGGAGCGCTACTGAGATGACCGCGAGACCATGGGAACCCGTGCTCCCAATCGAGGAGATGATCGTCCCGAATAGGATCACCACCAGAACCAGCCATCGCACGCCCAGCGCTGCCCCGTTGGGGCGCAAGGAGCATGAGACAAGCAAGGTCATAGGGTGCAGCTAGATTTTTAAAGCCAAAGATAGAGACTATAGTAACCTCCCCAGGAGGATAAGGTCAGCCATGAAACAACCGCATACACTCTTATCCGGCGATCATCTTCGCCTTCGCAGAGCCCGTGGGTATTTGAGCAGTATCGTGAATAGGCTGGCGCAGGAATGAAACTGTCTCGAGGTCGCGCGGTTGCTGTAGGCCGTTGAGAAAGCGATTCAGCGAGCCAAGAAAGGCCAGATTCGAAAACATCTGGAGCGCTGGTCTTGAAGATCGAAAGCCCAGGGGGGGTCAGCCAGGGCAACTCTCTGGACAAAATCAGGGAAATCACACCCCTCCTCTGCCCCGCCATCGTGCAGACAATCAACCCCAAAGTCTTACATCAATGGGACTGAATACGTTTCTGTGTCATTTCGTTTTCTCTCGTCAATTCCCTACGGTCTAAGCACCGTCGCAAGCAAGACTACACGCACCCGCAGCCCAGTTTTCTTCTGCTCATCGGAGTAGCTGATATGAACCGTTGCACCAATTCGGGAAGCTATTTCTTTGACTATGGACAACCCAAGCCCTGAGCCCGTTTCGCTGTTTCCCAATACCCGGTAGAAAGGCTCAAAAACCCGATCTCGCTCGTCTTCCGGGATGCCCGGACCGGTATCTGTAATTATCAGCATCACAGTACCTCCAGAGGTTTCCACAGATAGATCTATCCTGCCGCTCTCCGGGGTATAACGAATTGCGTTGTCCACCAGATTTTTCACCAGCGTATAAAGATCAACCTGTGAAACGCCGACCGTCGCATCCATCTCACCGGTAACCCCCAGGTCGATATTTTTGGACTCTGCCAATGGCATCAGGTCTTCAAGCACCCGACGAAATACCAGCTGGATGGATACGGTTTCGCTGGCTTCCAGGGGCAGGTTCTGGGACCGGGCCAGCGTGAGAAGCTGATCAAGCAAGTTGCGATTTCTGTGGATACCCTGACGCAGCGTGGCGAGTCTGCTTGCTGCTTCCGGCGACATCTCGGCTGCGGCCATCCGCTCGGCCTGTAAAGAAAGAGCGGTCAAGGGTGAGCGTAACTCGTGTGCTGCGTCAGCGATAAAACGGCGTTGCGCCAGAGATGACTGGGCAATGCGCGCCAGCAGTCGATTGATGGCTACGACAAAAGGGCGGATTTCAGAAGGAAGGCCGGTGGCCGTTATCTCACGCAAGTCGTCCTCCGAGCGCAGATCCAGGTCAGCAGACAAGGTTTTAAGCGGTTGAAACATCTTGCGGATGAGGTCTGCCACCAGCAAGAGCAAGACCGGAAAGAGTACAAGAAACGGCATCAGGGTCCGAAGCGCGCCATCGCGCGCAACTTCATCTCGCACGGCAATTTTTTGACCCACCGCAATCCGTGAATCCGCGTCCAGGGTCTGCACAAACAAGCGCCACGAGACGCCTTGCGTTTCCACGGTCTGAATGCCTTCTGGCAAATCACTGGCCAAACCTGGAAGTTCTCCAGTCAACGGGGGTCCAGCGGCGGCTGACTGGGTCAAAAGTTGCACCGCAACCCGAAACTCCGCGTCACGGTCAGGCACCTGCTTGGGTGACTTGGCAAACTTCAATGGCGTGTCTTGTCTGGCAATCATGGCCGCCATCTGTCGCAGCTGTTCATCTTGCAATTCGATCGCCTCTTCGTAGGCGGATACGAAAGAAAAAATACCGGCTGAAATAGCCACCACCATGATTGCGATCGATAGAGACGCCGAAAGCCTGAGTTGGAGAGACTGCCTGATTTTTATTTTGAAACCATCCATCCGACCCCCCTGACATTTTTGATCGCGCCACTTCCCAACTTCTTGCGCAGCGAGTGAATCAAAAACTCGATGGCATTGCTTTCAACCTCCTCGCCCCAGCCGTAAAGGCGGTCTTCCAGTTCGCTGCGCGACAGGATGGCTCCGGGTCGAATCAAGAGAGCTTGCAGCAGCGAAAATTCCTTGCCTGACAAGCGAATTGAGACGCCGTTCGACAAAACCTCGCGTGTTGCAGGATCGAGGGATAAACTGCCATTTGACAGCATAGGCCCTGAGGCGCCGCCTTTTCGACGTATGACCGCACGCATCCGGGCGAGCAGCTCGGTCATTTCAAACGGCTTTAACACATAGTCGTCGGCGCCACTGTCCAGTCCACCAATCCGGTCTTGCAGCGCGTCGCGCGCAGTGATGACCAGCACAGGCACGGCGTTCCCGCGTGACCGCACCGTGCGCAATACTTCAAGTCCGCCCTTTTTTGGCAATCCCAGATCAAGCAGCACAAGGCCGTATTCCTGGGTGGAGATTGACGCCAGCGCCATGGAACCGTCGCGCACCCAGTCCACCGCGTAGCTCGCATCCTTCAGAGCCTGCGCAACGGCCTCGCCAATCATGGCATCATCCTCGACCAGCAGAACACGCATTTAATAGGCTTTCAATACAGCTGTCGAGAACGCGCTTTAGGCTTATGCCTCAGAAACTACAGACCTTCTCTGACCCGCTGTCATGTAAACAATCAACCCCAAAATGGTCGTGAGAAAAATCAAACTGGTTACCACCGTGCCCAAGCCAAGGCCGCCGCTGGCAACCGGTTGAGACAGGAGATCGCCCAAGGATGCTCCAAAAGGGCGCGTCAGGATATAAGCGATCCAGAATGCCAGAACTGCATTAAGTTTCAGGACGTAGTGCGCCAGAGCAACCAAGCCGATCACCGCGCCAAAGGCCAATGCCAACCAACCGTAGCCCAGGCGCATGCCTTCTGCGACAAGGTCGCCCGCTGCCGTACCCAGGGCAAATGTGAACAGGATGGCGCACCAGTAAAACAGCTCGCGACGGGTGGTGTAAATGCTGTGGATGGACAGTGTCTTTTCACTCAAATACCACGCAATGAAGGTTGCCAGCAGGAAGCCGCTGAATACCATGGTCGTGATTTGCAGGGTGACGGCAAAATTATCCACAAGGTTGTCCGTGATGAGCGTTCCGAAAACACTCAGCAGGACGACCGCTACCCAGTAAATCCAGGGGATATAGCGCCTCGCACGAATCTGCAGAAACAGCGCGACAAGAAGCAGGCTGCCCATGACCATCGAGGTCTTTGTCAAACCCAGGTTCAGATTGACATTGAGAAAATCAGCGGCAGTTTCCCCCACTGTCGTCGCCATGATCTTGATAATCCAGAAAAATATCGTGACTTCGGGGACCTTGTTGAGCATGCCACCCGATTTTGCCGCCAAAGAAGTATTCATGAGTTGCTTTCGTTATGCTTTCCACGCTAGAAAGCATGGACAACACCACTGTTGCGGCGAACACTTAGGCAATACTTAGGAATTCACTTTAACACTCAACCCCAGCAAATCAGTGCAGCAAAAACACTGGAGGCGACGGTCCATATCATTCCACGGCATAGCTTTGTCCAGTCAAAAGCTTTTATGCAGATACTCGGCGGCTCTGGGTCCGCCTTCAAGCGCAAAATTTTTAAGTAGCTGTTTTTTTGAACATAACGAATTTGTAATCTGGGAACCAGCGCGGCGTTGGCATCTGGTTTCTACAGTGGGAACCGTGATGCAGCGCCTGTATCACAGTGGTCCCAGATGTTGAGGCCACGTCCTGCAATCGACAGTCAAGGAGATTTCATCATGCTGTTTCGTCAAACCGAATTTGCCCTGGCCCATGAGGAGCGTCACGCTTTTCGCAAGGAATACGCCAAGTGAGTGGCGTAGCCACACGGGCCGGGTGAGCGCCACATGGCATATATTTACAGTTTTCATTCACATCATTTAGGACTTTTCATGACAAACCGTCTTCGCACCGCTACGCTTGCCTTTGCCCTTTCCGCTGTATCAGCGCTAAGGAAGGTCTGATCAAGTCGTGATTTGGCCGCAGAACAGCCGACGAGCAACGCGAACGCGGCGCGCAGCACCGGAACTTGCCCTTCTAAGGGCTGC
>FWWM01004646.1_pt1 | contig 31661 bp, 43 predicted proteins | sample 2228351 | NCBI WGS metagenome assembly FWWM01 (sample SAMEA103939774, study PRJEB20133) | metagenome | reverse complement strand
TGGCCCCCCAAGCCCTTCGTCCGTCTTAGCTACACGGGAGGGGGAGGAGGGGGTGAGCGTGTAGCTAAGACAACCCCCTCCTTCCCCGGGCTTTCCTTCTTCCGCCTAGGCCACCGGGCGCTCCGCCGCCCGCGCTTCCGTCCGGGCCTGAGCCCGCTCCCGCTTCTCCCGGAGCCAGAGGGAGAGGACCACGGCCACCTGGTGCTTGCAGGGCCGGGTCTTCCCCTGGGCGTAGGCCGGGCAGGTGCAGGTCTCGGCCTCGAGGTCCACGAGGTAGCGCTTCCCCGGCTGGCTCTCGCTCTCCACCACGAAGAGCCCGTCCATCCCCGCCACCGGGTGGACCTTCCCGAGGAGCGCCTTGGCCTTCTCCAGCTTGCCCAGGGTCTGGAAGAGCCTTTCCTTGAGGGCCATCCCTCACCTCCTTCGCCGCTTCCCGTGGGGCCATCAGGCCCCCAAGCCCTCGGTCTTAGCTACATGGGGGATGGAGGAAGCGGGCGTGTAGCTAAGACAGAGGGCAAGCCGTCATTTCTCGCGCCCGTAACGAGCCGTCCGCCAGGTAGACCTCGGCCCGCTCCGGGAGGTCGGGGACCTCCTCCAGAAGCTCCAGGACCCGCTCCCGCTCCAGGGCCTTCTTGCCCAGAAGAGCGCACGCGTAGGCCGAATAGTTCATCTCACCACCTCCACGGGGCTTTAGGGGGGGCCAAAGCCCCCCCTGCCCTCTAAAACGGCTCCTCGCTCTGCGCCTCTTCCGCCCCTTCCGCCTTCTCCTCCGCCTTCTTGGGCCGCACCAGGAGGGCGAAGTCGTCCAGGACCAGGGTGAGCTGGGTCTTCTTCCCGTCCTTCCCCTCGTAGGTCTCCGTCTGGAGCCTGCCCTCCAGGTGGGCGTAAGTCCCCTTGGGCGGGTCCATCTCCGCCAGGGCCTCGGCGAGGCCGCCCAAGGCCAGGACCTCGAGGAAGACCGCCTCGTCCTCCTTCCGCCGCCCCCGCACCGCCACGGAGGTCTTCCAAATCGCCGTCCCTTGGTTGGTGTAGACCAGCTCGGGCTTCCTCGCCAGGTACGCCTTCAGAATCGCCTTCATCCTTCCTCCTTTCGCCGGGCCTACGGGGGGGCTTTAGCCCCCCCTGCCCTTAGCGCCTGACCAGGTAGTAGCTCCCCGCGGGGCTCTTCCTAAGCCCCTCTTCCTTGAGCCACGCCTTCAGGGCCTCCTTCACCTCCCGGAGGGCCTTCGGGAGGTCCCCCTCCCAGTCCTCCTCCGCCTGGATGAGGTTGAGGAGGGCCACCGCCTGCTCGGGGGTGAGCTTGAGGTCGTTCATCTCTTCACCTCCCGCCTCCTCCCGTGGGGCCCTTGGGCCCCCTAGCTCTCCTCTTCCGACTCCGGGGGGTAGAGGACTGGCCCCCCCGTCCCGTCCGGCCCCGCTAGGGGAGGAAGGTGGGGAAAGAGCCGGGCGAAGTCCTCGAGGACGGCCCCAAGCCTCTTCTCCACCGCTTCCTTCGCCTCCGTCCTGATCCGCCAGTAGTGCGTGTGGCCCATGTCAGACCTCCCCGAAAAGCTCCCGCCTGAGCGCCACCGCCGAGTTGTCCTCGTAGGGGGCCTTGAGCCTGGCCTCGAGGGCGTAGAGCCGGGAGGCCAGCCCTCTGAGCCCTTCCACCGCCTCCTTCACCTCCCGGGCCACCCGCTCCGCCTCCAGGGGGTGCTCGGAGAGGAAGGCGTGGAGGTCTTCGGCGTAGAGGGCGAGGGCCCGGGCCGCCTGGGCCATCTCCTCTAGGTGCTTTCTGACTCGAATTCGCCGCATCTCCCACCTCCGCCCGGGTGCGAAGGGGGGCCACCCGGCCCCCCCTGGCCCTAAGCCACCTCCAGGACCACCCACCCGGCCCGGCTCGGCACGAAGACCTTCTCCCCCGGAAGGGGCTGGACCTCCAGGACCTCCACGTGGCCCAGGGCCTCGAGGTCCTCCAGGTCCACCCACCCCTCCTCCACCAGCCGGGGGTGGACATAGGCCCCGTGCCGCCGGATGAGGCCCTCCAGGGCACGGTCCGAGAGCCTGGTCTTGGGAACGCCGTCCGTGTTGGGCAGGAGCGCGATCATCTTGCACCTCCTGCCCTTGGCCGTGGGGCCGCTAGGCCCCCAGGCCCTTTTCCCGGTACGCCACCCGCACCCGCTCCGGGCTCACCAGGACGAGGCCGCTCTTCCCCGGAGCGAGGGCCCGCACCACCTCTTCCGCGAGCTCCATGAGGAAGGTGTGGTCCTGGGGCCGGGGCCTTCCAGCCACCTTCACGGGCTTCCCCTCCTCAAAGACCACGGCGAAGCTCCCGCTCACCCGGGCGAACCGCTTTAGCACTTCCATAGCGGTCCCCCCCGAGGGGCCGGAAGGCCCCCCCGCTCACAGGCGGTAGAGGACCACCCGGTTCCCCACCCCTGCCAGGGCCTCCTCCAGGGCCTCGAGGACCTCCCTGGGGTCCAGCCCCCCCAGGCCGATGCCCGGGAAGGCCATATGGACCTCGAGGCCAGGCCTGGCCTCCAGGAACCGCCGGAGCCTCGAGGCCCCCAGGCGGACGAGGCCGAGGTCCGCTCGGTCCCGGAAGTGGCCTTTGGTCTGGAAGGCCCCGTAGGACCTCCCTCCCGCCTCCACGGCCACGAAGCCGTAGAGGTAGACCCCGTTCCGAAGGATCCCCTCTCGCTGGACGGCCTCGGCGAAAAGGTGGGGGAGACGGGGCTCGGCCTCCGCCAGGGCCTTGGCCGCCCCGGCCCCCATGACCAGGCCCCGGGAGGTGAGGACCCCGTTCGTGGGGGCGGCCACCAGGGTCCCGGGAGCCTGAAGACCTGCCAGGAAGTTCCCGCGCTTGACGATCAAGCTTATCTCCTTGGGGCCGCCAGGCCCCCCCGCTCATCTGGGCCGTTCCACCCCGGGCGCTCCGTCGGTCTAGGTGCTCCACCTGACCTCGAGGCCGCCCAAGGTGTTCCAGGGGTGTTCCGGCGAGCCGTTCCGGTGTTCTGTGGGGTGTCCCGGGCCCGTACCGCCCTGGCACAACCGGTGGCACAACTGGTGGCACAGGTGTGTCAAAGCCTCCCCAGGAGCCACCTGAGCCCCCCGAGGAGGGCGAGGTGGCGGGGTAGAAGGCGCAGGCCGCCCACCAGGGGAGCCGCCTGCCGGGGGGGAGCCTCGAGGCTGTGTCCTTTCCGGGGGGACGGTGGTGTCCCCGTCTTACCCAGGAGGACACCGGGGAGGGGCGCGGGAAAGGTGGGCGTCTGAGAAGGTGCCCGGTAGACACTATGTTGCGTCTGAGCATCTGCTCGGTAGACACAATGTTGTGCCTGAGCAAATGCTCGGTAGAAACCATGTTGCGGGTGAGCAAAATGCTCAGTAAACACAATGTCGTGTCTGAGCAAATGCTCGGTCGCAACAAGCGGGAGGGAAAATCGGGGAAGGAGGGGTGTGTCGGGCAACCTGCGTTGCCAAAAGAGGATGTCCGCCAAACAGAAAACCCCGGAAGGATAAGGTGGTCCTTCCAGGGCAAAGAAGGGTGTCTACCCGATGACCGGGGTCCGGTAGACGGGCTCCCCGGTGGCAGGGTCGCGGTAGACGGCGATCGCCCTGCCCCGCCCCAGTTCGTCCAGGTGGTACTTGGCCTTGCGGAGGGTGGCGACGGCCTCAAGCTCCGCCAAGAGCCCCTTCAGGTGGGTGTCCACCTCGGCCACCGCTTCCAAGTGGCGGCGCACCTCGGGAACCTTCCAGGAGGGGTCCTTCACGAGCTCCTGCAGGAGGCCGACGGCCATAACGGCCTTCATCGCCTCCCTGGAGATGCCCTGCCGCACCTCCCACCCGATAGGGGCCTTCAGGGCCACCACCTGGCCCTTCTCGCGGTCCACCAGGGCGGAGATGGACCGCACCGCCTCTACGAAAGCCTTCTCCCTGGCGGTGAGGCTCGCCACCAGGGCCTGGAGGGTCCTCAAGGAGCCGTCCCAGCCCAGGAGCCTGAGCCGGGCCTCCAGGTCCTCGGGGATGAGGTCCTCGCGGCGGAAGTGGGGGTTGTCCTCGTGCTCCAGGGCCTCCTCGAGGGGGCTCCTGCCCTCCTCGTACTCCACCCCGGAGAGGAACCGCTCCAACCACTTGGCCGCGTCCTCCACCCGCTTGTCCCGAAGGCCCCAATGCTTCTCCTCCCTCGGGGTAAGGTCGTACACCTCCACGGCGTACCTCACTCCCTCGGGGGACTCCCAGACCATTGGCTTGCGCTCCTCCTTGGCCTTGCCCGTGCCCTTCACGAGCAAGGTGGAGGGCGTCTCCTCCTTCAGGCGCTCCCGGAGGCGGGCCAGGGCCACCCTGACCGCGGCCACGAAGGGGGCGGGCACGTCCCGGGTGTCCACCAGGACGTAGCCCTCCTTCGCCGCCTTGGTCATCAGGTCCCTCACGCTCCCGTCCTCCTTCCAGAGCCGCCGAAGGGCCTCGAGGGCCTCCTCCACCGAAGCCGCCGCCTTGCCGCTCGCCCAGAAGAGGCTACGAACGCTGACCTTGGTCATCTTTTACCTCCAACCTCATGCTACCTGTTTTCGCCTCTTCTGGCAATAACGAAACCTTGGAGGGATAAGGGGGTCCCTCCAAGGCGAGGTGCAAGGTGCCGAAACCGCCTAGACTGCTTGGGTCCTCGTCATGGCCTCCTTCAGGGCCGCTTCAAGCTCCTCAAGCTCCTCTTCCTCCAAGCCGCCCTCTAGGAAGCGCTCCAAGAGCTTCGCCTCCTTCTCGCCCAGCTTCCGCCGGAGGCCATAGCGCTCGATGGCCTCTTCCAGGGCTTTGAAGGCGAAGTCCCTCTCCTCCTCGCGCTCCCAGGGGTCGTGGCCCACGAACTCCTCCAGCCGGGTGCCCTCTTCGGTGGTGTTGTCCAGGCTGAGGATGGCCTCCGCCTCCGCCACGGCCAAGGCCTCCTCCACCACCTCCAAGGGGATCCCGAGCCTCTCGGCGACTTCCTCCGGCGTGGGTTCACGCCCGAGCTCCGCCTGAAGCCCTTCCGTGGCCCGCTTGACCTTGGCCACGAGCCGGGAGTTCGTGTACCCCACCCCCCGGTTCCGGTAGAACCACTCCCGCACAGCGCGGTCGGCTTCCACCATCACCCAGAAGGTGAGGTTCTTGGAGGGAGAGGGGAGCTTGCGCTCGCCCGTCCGCCAGGCCTTGAGGGAGCCGTGGACCCTGAGGGCCACCTCCTGGGCGAGGTCCAACGCCTCGTCCCCGAGGAGGTGGAACCGGGAGAAGCCCTCCTTGAGGGCCAGGGCGTAGTAGTGCCGCCCCAGCGCCTCGTAGTCCTCCGCGACGAACGCCCTCATGACCTGCTCCCTCGTCAAAAGCCGAACGCCTTCCGCCATGAGCCGGACGCTGTCGGTGCGCATTTTTTACCTCCGCCCTCATGATACCTCTTAAGGCGGAGGAAAGCAAGCTTGTGTGGCTACCTCTTGCGATGAAGGGCCCTCCTCGGCTAAACTGAAAGGGCCGAAGCCGCTTGCTGGCTGTCGGTCGTTTTTTACCTCCACCGAGTAGGCCCCCAAACGGGGGCCGAAAGGCTTTTTACCGCCCCCGCCTGAGGCGACGCACCTCCTCCCGGAGCTTGCGGGTCTCCCAGTAGGTCCACCACTCCGGGTCCGGAGGGAGGAACAGGTAGGGCCTGGGGAAGAGGGTCCCCAGAACGAGGAGGAAGAGCAAAACCGCCCCGGCCAGGTAGAGGAGCCAGGTGCCCCCCCGGGCAAGGTCCAGGACCACCCCTCCGGCCACCATGAGCCAGAAGAGACGGCTACGGAGGACTTCCCCCACCGCCTGCCTCGCCAATAGCTTGTTCTGTTTCCGAAGCATCTCCTACCCCCAAAAGCTCTTGACCCCAGGGTACTCCCTCAGGGGCTCCCCGTGCCAACAAGAAACCCCGGAAGGATAAGGGCGTCCTTCCAGGGCAAAGAAGGGCGGAAGGCCTACTCCAGCACCACCTCGGGCTCGAAGCCCGCCCAGATGGCCGCGGCCAGGACGTGCGAGGGGTTCACCCCCCGCACCCTGAGGGCCGGCTTGGGCCACCCGTGGTCGGGGCGGATCGCCGCCCGGCCCAGGCTCGCCCGCTCCAGCGCCTTACGGAAAGCCTCCTGGTGCCGCGTGTCCTTGAAGATCAACACCTTCTCTTCCATGGCAATTTAATGCTACCACTAAGACCGCTTTCAGACAATAAGGTACTTTGTGCTATACTTGGGCCATGCTCGCCGAAGCCTTCCGCGAGTACGCGAGGCCCAAGGGGCAGGGCCGGGCCTACCTGGAGAACCTGGCGGGCTTCTTCCTGGCGGTGGCCCGGGACCAGGGGGAGGAGGAGCAGGTCCGCATGGTCATCGGCGAGGATCCCGTCCTCGGCCCCTACCTGGACGTGGACCTCCGGGAGGCCCCCAGGACCCACGCCTGGCTCTCCGCCTTCCGGGAAGCGGCCAAGGAAGGCGCCGCCCTAGCCCTCCAGGAGAACGAGGACGGCACCGTGGACGCCACCGTCCTCCCGCCGAGGAAGGCCGAGGCGTGATATACTGGATCTCGGAAGGCCGAAGCCTTCTTTTCCGTGGCACCCCGGGGCGCTGAGCTCCGGGGTTTGGATTTTGGTGGCGCGTCTTAGCTACACGGGGAAGGGAGAGGGGAACGGCGTGTAGCTAAGACCACCCCACGAGGAACCCCACGGCCACCAGGAGCCCGCCCAAGGGCACCGCCACGTAGGAGCCCGTGAGGGCGGCCATCACCCGCCTCGCCTCCTCCCTCCACTCCGGGGGCAGGACCTCGAGGCCCCGCCGGTTGGCGTCCACCTCTAGGGGAAGGCTCGCGAGGAAGAGGCCATACCCCCCGGTGAGGAAGGCCGCCCCGAGGGGGCTCGGGCCCACCAGGAACCCGAGGACGAGAAGCCCCAGGGCCAGGGTCAGGGCCCCCTGCGCGGCCCGCACCATCTCGGGGCGTTCACGCCATTGCAGGGCGTGCCCCACCTCGTGAACGGCCACGGCCAGGTGGTATAGGCTCTTCCCCTCGTACACGGCCCGGGTCAGGTAGACGCTCCGCTCCGGGTAGCGCACGCCGTTTCTCCGGCCCACCCGCACCCGGAAGCCCGTGAGGCCCTTCCGCAAAGCCTCCTCGGCGAAGGGGCCCGCCTCGAGGGGAACAGGGACACCCCGGTAGCGAAGGACGGTGAACGCCAGGTAGACGGCGTATCCCGCCACCAGGGCGAGTCCGGTGAGGGCGAGGAGCACGCCGTTCACCCGTTCACCACCTCCAGGAGCATGTTCCGGAGGAGGAGGACCCCCCCGTACACCAGGGCGGGCACGTCCATGCCCCGGAACCGCTCACCCCTCTCCAGACCCACCGTTTCCGCCGCCCAGGCTCCCAAGGAGAGGAGAAGTCCCGTCCACCCGTACACGCCCACCCCGGCCAGGGCCAGGGCGGCGTACCGCCATCCTCCGGGCAGGACCCCGGCCAGGACCACCCCTAGGGGGGCGAGCCACAGGCCCCGGAAGAGGAGGCCCCCGAGGAGGAAGGCCAGGCCCGCCCCTAGGCGCCACCAGCCCCCCCGCCTCCAGAGGGCCAGGACCCCCTGCCCCACCCAGAGGGCGAGGAGGGGCGAGGCCCCCTTCATCCCCGCCGTGAGCCACCCGAGGCCGGAGAAGAAGGCCTCCCTCCACCCCACCCGCCTGGCGAATAGGGCCCCGGTGAAGGGAGCCCCCCAGGGGCCATCCAGTAGCCCCGCCAGGGCCCCCAAAAGCTCAGGCCGAAGCCCTCTCCGTCCTGCGGTAGACGCCATCCCTCGCTTCTACCAGGCCCCGGCTCACCAGGCGCTGGAGCCTCTTGGCCACCGTGGACTTGGGCCACCCGAGCTCCCGGGCCAGGGCGCTCGGCCCCTTGGGGACCTCGAGGGCCCCCAGCAGGGAAAGCTCTTCTTTCTCCAGAGGAACGGGAAGGGCTTCCTCCCTCTCCTCCCTCCGGGGCTCCACGGTGTTCACGGCCCCGTTCACCTCCTGGGGCTCTACCGGGAAAGCGGCGGGCGCCCGGGCGTCCACGCCCCGCTTCCGCTCCGCCAAGCCCAGGCTCATGGAGGTCAGGTTCCCCCAGAACACCACCCCGGCCCCGATGAGGCTCCCCCAGAGGGCCCAGGCGCTCCCCAGGACCACGGAGGCGAAGGAGAGGTAGAAGGTGGCCACCTCCACGGCGAAGGCGATGAAGGGGGAGGCCCGCACCCCCTCGCCGTCAAAGCGGGCGTAGTAGTGCCGGAGGTGGGCGTAGCTCGCGGCCAGGGCCACGGCGTAGACCACCACGCCCACCACCGCCAGGAGTGGGAACTTCGCCATAGCCTCCCCCACCACTTTTCCCGTGATGAAGCCCACCACGGGCATGGCGGCGGCGCCGATGGCGGCCTGGGCGTAGACCCTGAGCACGGCTCACCTCAGGACCCGGTCCAGGGGCGTCCACCGCCTGCGTTCCCGCCAGGCGTTCACCGCCCGGAAGAGGAGCAGGGCCAAGAGGACCAGGGCCAGGCTCAAGCCCGCCCCCAGGACCACCCCCGCCTTCACCCCTTCGTCCACGCCCACGGCCCAGGCGGCGTAGATCACCTTGGCGGGCACCTGGTGTTCCCCCACCTGGACAACCCCGTTTACGTCCGCACGGAACATGCTCCGGGGAACGGTGAACACCACGTCCCCCGCCTTGAACGCCACGTCTCCCCCGTTCACCGATCACCTCCGAAGAGCCCGAAGAGGCCCCTCCGCCGCTCCTTAGCCTCGAGGGTGCGGCGGAAGGCCTCGGTGATGCGCTTGGCCCACTCCTCCAGGGCCTTGAGCCTCGGCTCCACCTCGCCCCGCCACAGGGCCGTGGCCCCCTGGATCCGCTCCTCCGCCTCCTGGATGGCTTCGGCCTTGGCCGCCCGCACCGCCGCCTCCAGCCGCTTCCAGTCCACGCCGTCCCCCGTTCTTAGGCCCTCCACCAGGGCCTTCAGGGCCCGGATCTCCTGGTGGTGGAGCCGAAGAGCGGCGTTCACCCCACCGAACCGGGAGGCCTCCTTCTGCACCGCCTCCTCCAGGCGCTCCACCCGCCTCGCCAGGTCCTCCAGCTGGGCGGAGAGCTTCCCCAGCTGGATGTAGGCCGCCCCCACGTCCACCTGCGGCTCCGAGCCCAGAAGCTCCCGGGCCCGGCCCCGGGACTCCTGGAGCCGCCGCTCCACCTCCCGAACCTCCTCGAAGGCCCGGCGCCGCCCCTGCTCCGGTCGGTAGAAGAGCAGGGCATGGGCCAGGCGCTCCCGGTAGAGGAGGGGGTCCTCCGAGGGGTCCTGGCCGAAGACCTCCTGGTAGGCCCGCCGCCACCTCGAGTCCCGCGCCGCCTCGTTTTGGTCCTGGGACCGGGAGGTCTTCTCCGCCCGGCTGGGAGGGGGAGGCGCCCCCGCTGGTTGCTTCCCCGTCAGGGGAACGCCTTGTGGAGAAGCTTGCCTCGGAGAAGGAGCTTCCACCGGAGGAGAAGGCGCCGGGGGAGAAGCCTCTACCGGAGGAGAAGCCTCCACCGGGGAAGGGGCCTGCGCCGCCTCTGCCGGAGGAGGAGCCTGCGAAGGAGCGGGGTCTTTCTGGGTCGGCTCCGCCTCCACCCCGAGGACGCCAAAGGCCTCCTCGTAGCTCCCCGCCAGCCCCTCCTCCACGAGGGCGGTAGCCACCCGAAGGAGGGGCTCCTCCAGGGGGGTGGCAGACCTCCCCGCGAGGGCCCGGAAGGCCTCCTTCGCCCTCCGGGTGGGGAAGACCCCCTTCGCCTTCTCCAAGACCTCCTTCGCCACCTCCTCCTCGAAGGAGGAAAGCTTGTCCGCGATTTCCTTCCAGAGCGCTTCCATCTACACCCCCAGAAGCAGGTAGAAGCCCAGGAGGGCCGGGAAGAAGGCCACCAGGAAGCCATAGCCTTCCTCCTCCCCTCGGAGGAAGCCGTCCGCCGCCAGCGCCAGGGCCAGGTAGGCCATAGCGGCGTAGGAGCCGCCCAGCCTCCACACCATGGCCCCGGCCAGGCCCAGGACCGCCCCCCCGTAGTAGACCCCCACCCTTCCCCGGAAGAGGGCCCGGAGGAGGGGGGAGAGGGCGAGGAGGAAGGGCAGGACCCCCTGGCCCACCAAGGCTTGGAGGAACCAGGCCCCGAGGAGGGCGAGGGCCGCCATCCCGAGGAGGGAGACCCACTCCCTCACGGCAGGACCACCCTCCGGTCGCCGTCCAGGAGGTCCACCACCCCCGCCGTGGTGCGGTTCCCCACCAGCCGGAAGAGGACCATCCGCCCCGTGGGGGCGGAAAGCTCCGCCACCCCGTTCACCACCACGGCCCGGTCGGCCAGGCGGTAGCCCTCGTACCCGGGAGGCGGGGGGTCGCCGTAGAGGGCCACCCCCTCCTGGTCCTCCCCCCGGAGCCAGACCTCGCCCACCGCCTGCACGTCCGCCGTGAACCCGGGGGCGGTGAGCTCCACCCGCACCCGCTTCCGGGCCAGGGGCACGGTCCGGCTCTCCCCGGAGCGGGCCACCACCCGCCCCTCCTGGAAGGGGAGGCTGTCCGCGTAGGCCACGAGGAGGACCTCCCGGTACTCCCCGTCCGGGGGGCTCACGGCCAGGGCGAAGGGCGGGGTGCAGGACCGGGCCCGCTCCACGTCCCCGAGGAAGGCCGCCACGCACCCCACCCTCGAGGCCACCTCCTCCGGGGTCAGGTGGATGGGGGCGTACCGGGGCTCGGGCACCCGCACCACCCCGCCGTCCTGGGGCGAGGCCACCTCCACCCGGGCCTCCCCCGCCCCGTCCCGCACCCGGATCACCGCCCTGGGGGCCGTGGGCACCTGGAAGGAGGCCCCGCCCCGGTGGACCAGAACCATGCCCTCGAGGCCCGAGGGGGCCGGGTCGGGGTAGGCCGCCACCCCGAAGGCCCACTCCCCGTCCACCCAGGCCTCGTAGGTGGCGGCGCCGCTCGCCCAGGGGGCCTCCGCCCGCAAGGAGACGGTCCTCCGGGCCACCTCCACCCGGGCCATGCCCCCGGGCCTGAGCTCCACCTCCCCTTGGTAGCCCTGGACCTCCACCCCCTGCCACTCCACCCGCACCTCCACGGGGACCTTCCCGAACACCCCCGTGAAGCGGAAGGTGGGGTCCTCGCACCGGGTGGCGCTCTGGCCCCCCACCTTCACCGTGGCGCACGCCCCCTCCTTGACCCCCGCCACCTCGAGGCGGGCCGGGCCCTGGAACTCCCGCTGGAGCTCCGTGCAGGAGGAAAGGAGGAGGGCAAGGGCCAGGAAAGCGCTAGAAGCGAACCTCATAGCTCAACCGCACGCCCCCGTAGAAGCCCGTGGCCGTGGTGAAGCGGAAGCGGTCCACGTGGGAGGCCACGCCCCTCCCCCAAAGCCCGTCCCGGTACCCCGCCTGGAGGCTCACCCGGAAGGGCGCGAGGGGGAAGCCCACCTCTCCCTCCACCAGAAGGCCCCGGTCCCGCCCGATGTCCTCCTGGGGCACGGCGTAGGCCAGGCGCGCCTCCCCAAAGAAGCCCTCCCCGGGGTAGACCAGGGTGGCGAAGAGGGCGGAGAAGGGGGTGTCCCCGCTCCCGAGGCCAAAGTAGCGTCCGTAGCCCAGGGTCAGGTCCACGGGGCCCAGGAAGGCGCCTCCTTGCGCCTCCACAAAGTACCGCCCGGGCTCGCCCCCCACGAGGCCCGCGCCGAGGCCGATGCGGGCGTGCACCCCGGGGAGGAGGCCGCCTTCGGGCTCGTGCTCCACGTAGCCCGCCCCGAAGTAGTAGCCGCCGTCCCCCGCCCCGAGCTCCCCCACCAGGCGGATGCCCTGGAAGAGCCCGGCCCGGGCGGTGGCCTCGCTCCGGCCCTCCAGGCTCCGGTAGCTCACCCGCACGCTTCCCGCCCCGAAGGAGGCCTCCACCCGGTCGGTGCCCAGGTGCACCTGGGCCTCCTCCCACCCCAGGGCGAGGCCCCCGAAGGGACCCCTCTCCCCCACTCCGGTGTAGACCTGGGCCCTCGCCCGGGAGTCCACCCGCTCCTCCAAGGCCTTGGTCCTCTCCTCCAGGGCGTAGACCCGCTTGCCCGTGGCCTGGGCGTCCTTCACCCGGGCCGCCTCGTTCTCCTGGACCTTTTGGGTGAGCTCGGCGAGGGCGGCCTCGAGGGCCTTCACCCGGGCCTCCATCTGGGCGAGGGCCGCCTTCTGCGCCCCCAGCTCCTTCTCCAGGCGGCTCACCGCCCCCTCCAGGGCCTCCAGGTCCTTGAGGGCGGCCTGGGCCTCCAGGGCGGTGAGGAGGGCCTGGCGCACCTCCTCCAGGTCCTTCTCCATGGCCTCCAGGCGCACCCCCTGGTCCTCCAGGGCCCGCCTCACCTCCGGCACCACCTCCAGGAGGTCGGCCACCTGCCCGTAGAGCTCGGCGATCCGCTCCGGGGCCGCCCCCGCCTCCTCCAGGGCCTTCCGCACCCGGGCCAGGACCTCCTCCGTCCAGGTGAGGTAGGCCCGGTAGAGCAGGACCGCCGCCTGGTAGCGGTTCACCGCCTGGTTCCCCCGGAAGGTGCCGTCCGGGAAGCCCGTGAGGACGCCCTTCTCCAGGAGGGCCCGCACCGCCCCCTCGGCCCAATGCCCTGGGGGCACGTCCGCCATCTGGGCCTTCACCGAACCCGCCAACAAAAGGGTGGCTAGGGCGACTCGCCGCATAGCCACATGCTACCACTCTCTAACTTTTATGGCAACACATTACACGCTAAGCTCCACCCCCTCCGGCTCCCTCCCCTGGAGGAGGTCGTCCAGAGCCTGGGCCAGGTCGGGATAGACGAGGTAGCGCCCCTTCGCCACCACCTGGAGGGCCATCCCGAAGGAGGGCCGGGTCCTCCGCCTCCCTTCCCTCAGGTCCGGCTCCCCGAGAACGGGGTGCAGGGCGGGGTTTTCCAGCACGTCCAGAAGCCTCTCCCCGTGGGCCGTGGCCACCACCCGCACCCCCCTCCGGGAGGCGGTGAGGCACTCCTGCACGTCCTCGTTGTAGCCGATCTCGTCCACCACCACTACCTCCGGGGAGTGGTTGGCGATGGCCTGGTAGATGATCCGCCCCTGGTTCCTGGAGGGGGGGTCCGGCACCTGCATCCTCCGGGCGGGCCGGATCCCCGGGTGGGCGGTGAGCCCGTCCCCCCCGATCTCGTTGGAGGTGTCCACCACCACCACACGGGGCCCCCACCGCTCCGCCAGGATGCGCACGATGTCCCTGAGGAGGGTGGTCTTCCCCGTGCGGGGCGGCCCCACCACGAGGAGGCTTCCCTCGCTTTCCAGGAGGTAGGGCCTGAGGGGCTCCGCCACCCCCTCCACGAACTTCCCCACCCGGATGGTGATCCCCGTCATCTCCCCCAGGGCCGACTGAATGCGGGAGACCCGGTGGAGGGTGCCCTCGATCCCGGCCCGGTTATTCTCCTTGAACCCCCCCACCCGGTGAAGGACGAAGCTCAGGTCCTCCTTGGTGATCTCCCGCTCCGAGAAGCGGGGGGCCCCGTCCACGGTGTAGGCCAGGGGGGCCCCGAGGTCCATGGCGATCTCCTCCAGCTTCGCCCCGTGGGGCTCCACCTCCTTGCGTACCCAGGGGGGAAGCTTCTCCATGAGCGCCGCGAACTCCCTGTCAAACCCCTCGCGAAGCCGCACCATACCTCACCTCCAACGGTCCGAAAGCCCGGACAAAAAGCCCACCACCGCCCCCAGGGAAAGGCCCGTGGGGAGGCCGGAGAGGAAGGCCCACACCTCCTTGGAGGCCGCCCCAAGGTGGTGGGCGAGCCTCTCCAGGTCCGCCCGCCCGAGGAGGGCCGCCCCCAGGTAGAGGAGGGCCGTCCAGGGGAGGAGGACCCGGGCCACCCGGCCCAGGGCGTACCCCGAGAGGGCCCCCACCCCGAGCAAGACCCAGGCCTCCTTCTGGGAGAAGGCCCGGCCCAGGGCCTCGAGGGCGTGGAAGGCAGGCAAGGCCTCCATCACCCCCTCCGCCAGGCCCGGTAGACCGAAAGCACCCGCTCCACGTACCTCTGGGTGGAGGCGGGAATGGCCCCTCTCCTCACCGCTCCGAGCCCGGCGTTGTAGGCGGCGAGGGCCAGCCGCCAGTCCCGGGTGGCCTCCCAGAGCTCCCGGAGGTGCTTCGCCGTGGCCCAGAGCGCCCAGTCGGGGTGGGCCCGCCACTCCACGGGAGCCCCCGTGGTGCGCGCCCAGGTCCCCGGCATGAACTGGCCCAGGCCCACTTCTCCGGCCCGCCCTACTGCTCCCGGGCAGTAGCCGCTTTCCACCCACACCACGGCGGCCACCAGGTAGGGGTCCACCCCCCAGGCCCGGGCGTACTTCCACGTCTTCGCCCAGAGGTCCTGGGGGACGTGGCCGCACGCGAAGGCCGCCCCCAGGAGGAGGACCAGGTAGGCCGCTCGCCTCACCCCTTCTCCACCTCCCTCTCCAGGAGGGCCCGCACCGCCTTGAGTTCCCCGTAGACCCCGGCGAGGAGGGCGAGGCCCACCCCGTAGAGGAGGACCACGAGCCCCGCCCCCACCCCGGCCCCGTCCAGCCGGAAGAGGCCGAGAAGGAAGAGCCCGGCCCCCAAGACGGCCACCGCCTTACCCAGAAGCTCCGCCCACTTCACCTTCCACCTCCTTTCACGTACTCCCGGATGTAGAGCCGGTGCACCCAGTCCTCCACCGCGAAGGGCACCCCCCGGAGGAAGGCGAAGTAGAAGCGCTCCACCAGGGGAGCGGGCTCCGCCCCCTCCAGGGAGAGGCCCACGTAGCCCCGAAGGAGGCGGATGGCCTCCTTCCGGTCCACCACCACGAACTCCCCGTCCACCCGGGGGGCGAAGCGCACCACGGCCCCCGCCAGGGCCAGGGAGGGCCCGTAGCTCTTCGGGTGGGTGAGGCCGCTATCCGTGGTGAGCAGGTACACCTTCACCCCTCCCTTCACCATGGCCTCCCTCAGGGCCTCCGCCAGGGGCTTCAGGTCCAGGACCGCCACCTGCACCAGGACCTCCCCCGTGGCCCGCCTCACCGCCTCCGCCGCCTCCTCCAGGGTGTAGCTCCTTCCCAGGGCAACGGAGGCCGCCAAGGCCAAGACTGGGACGAACCAGGACCTCATCCTCCTTCACCTCCACCGCTTCGCCGCAAAGCTTCCCCAAAAGCACCTGCTCCCCCTCCTCCCGGGGGAAGGCCAGGACCTCGGGCACGGGCGCCTCCCGGCGCTCCTTCTTCCACCGCTCCACCGCCCGGCACCACCGGAGGAGGGCCCGGTACCCCTCCCGGTCTGCCCCCTGGATGGCCTTGAGGCCCTTCTGGGTGATGGAGAGGCGCACGGGCTCCCCCTCCACCTCGCACCAGCCCAGCTTCACCCAGGCGGGCTCGGGGGTGGGGAAGCCCTCGGGGAGGCGGAGGTCCAGGCGGAGGGTCTCCGAGCCCCGGTAGTGCCGCTTGAACTCGGGTACCCGCCGGGTGAGGGCTTCCAGGTAGAGGAGGAGGCTTTCGGGCCTCGAGGGGTCCCGGCTCCAGGGGGCGGCCTCCCCTTCGGGCGAGGCGGAGGCGGGGAGGGAGACGGGCCCCCGCGTCCGGGGAAGGGGGAAGCCCGCCTCCTCCACCCGCGCCTCCCGCGCCTTCTTCCAGAGGCGGTGCAGGAGGTGCTCCTTCCGCCACATGCCATAAAGGCGCATCCGCACCGGGGGCACCCCCTCCAGGAGGACCACCGCTTCCCCCTTCTCCGCCGTGCGCATCTCTTCCGGGGAAAGGAGGGGCCTCGCCACCTCCCGCTCCCCCAAGGACCGGGCCGTGGGAATAGGCAGGAGCCCCTTGCGGGTGGTGGCCCGCACCTCCTGCATCACCGAGGTTTCCCCCAGGATCTCCGAAAGCCTCTCGGCGTCGTTGTCGGAGAGGCCGGAGAGGAAGTAGACCCGCTGGGCGAAGGTGCCCTCTATGGCCTCCCACTCCTCCCCGTAGACGGCCCGCCCCTGGTCCGTGTTCTGCACGGCGATGTGGTAGGCCACCCTCCGGGAGCGCATGGTGCCCAGGTTCTCCTTGATCCCGGGGAGGAAGCCGAAGTTGGGGAACTCGTCCCAGTAGACGCTCACGGGCACCTTGAGCCTGCCCCCGTTCCGGTTAGCGTGCTGGAGGGTCTTCAGGTCCACGATGCGCTTCAGGAGCTTGAGGAGCACGTACCCCGAGGCGTTGTCCCCGATGAGCTCCTGGGGCACGCCGATGTAGACCAGGCTGGGCTCGGAGAAAACCTTCGCCCAGGGGACCTCCATGGGCCCGGGCTCCGTGGCGGCGGCGAGGCCCGGGTCCAGCCAGATGGAGAGGCGGTTCCGGGCCCCGTTCAGGATCCCCGCCAGCTGGTCCTGCCGCATCTCCAGGAGGGTCTTGAGTTCCACCTGCAGGTAGGGCCGCACCTCCACGTAGGCCTTGAGCCCGGCCACCCCGTCCCCCAGGACCCGGTAGACGTGGGCCAGGGAGTACCGCCCCTCCACCCCCTCGGCGTGGATCAGGGCCTGGAGCAGGGTCCGCTCGAGGCCCGGGTAGAACTCCTTGGAGTCCGGGACCTTAGGGTTCCGGGGCACGAAGATCTCGGCGATGAGCTTGGCCTGGGTGATGTCCTCGGCCCCCTCCAGGAAGTTGATGCGGTAGGACCTTTCCCCCCACGGGGTGAAGGGGTAGACGGCCCGCCCGTGGTGGGCGTAGTAGGTCATGGCCTCCATGAGGCCTTCCCGGTCCGGGTACTTCAGGTCGTAGACGATGGCCGTCCACCCGTCCTTGGCGTCCAGGAGGAGGTTGGGCAGGTAGTACCCCGAGGTCTTCCCGTGCCCCGGCTTCCCCACCACCAGGGTGTGGGCCACCCGCTGGCCCTCGGAGACCCGGAGGGGCCTCTTCCCGAGCTGGCCGTACCAGCCCACGCCCTTGGGGTTGAGGTAGGGCTCGAGGTCCCTCTCCGTGGCCCACCGCCCCTGCCCCGGGAGTTTCCTGGGCCTCGCGGGGCTGTAGACGAAGGGGGCGAGGCCCCCCACGAACCCCAGGACCAGGACGAGCCGGAGGAGGTCGTAGTTGAGCCGGGCCGCCCAGAGCCGATTGAACTCGCCTCCGCACGGGGTGGCCACGTTGAGCATGCAGGCGGTGGCGAACTCCAGGCCCCTCGCCCCGGGCCTGCCCACGGCCTGGTCCCAGCCCGCCTCGGCCAGGGCGTTCGCCGCCTCGAGGGCCCCCCGCGCCCCCAGGTAGAAGACGAGGCCCAGGGTGGCGAGGAAGAGGAGGAACCCCAAAGCCCGAAGGGCCTTGAGGGGGCGTGGGGTCTCGAAGAGGGAAGCGGCCTCCACCTACCTCCTCCCCCGCGCCCGGGCGATCCACCTTCCTGGGGCCTTAGGGGCCAGGGGCCGGGCGCGAAGCGCCGCCAAGGCCTCCTCGCTCAGGCGGAACTCCACCCTGGGCAAGGGGTCCCTTTTGACCCACTTCGGTCCACGGTCAATCCAGCGCTTCACTCCTCATCACCTCCCTTCCTGTAAGCGCTCCTGTCAATCCACCTGCCCGGAGGCGGCCCCCCTGCGGGAAGGGTGGTGCCCGAGGGGGTCTCCGGGGGCCGCACCTCCTTGGCCCGGTCGGTCCACCTTCCCGGGGCCTCAGGGGCTCTGTAGGAGGGGACCTCCCCGGGACCCGTGTAGCCCACGCTCTGCCCCACCCCGGGGGCGGGCCGCACCACGGCGGGCTCCACACCCTGACCGTACTCGGCCCGGTGCATGTACGGCAACGGCACCCCCGTCCCGGGGGCCTGGACCTCCACCGTGCGCTGGTAGGCGGGAGGCACCTCCTGGCCCCCACCGCTTGCGGTTGAAGAGAAGCCTCCGCCGCCTGCGCCCGAGAGAAGGGCCCTCGAGGGCCCCCCAAGCCCCCGGCCCAGACTCCCCGCGGCCTGGCCCATCCCCTCCAGGGCGCTCGCGGCCCCGCCCATGGCCCTGCCCACGGCCTGGGTCGCCATCCCCGTGGCGTAGCTGACGGCCGCCGCCGTCACGGCCAGGGAAAGCCCACCGAAGAAGGTGGCCACCAGGCTGGAGAGATAGCCCGCGATGAGGAGGGCCGCCGCCATGCCTCCCACGGTCATCAGCAGGGTCTGGGCCCAGGCCTGGAACATGTCCACGAGCCCTTTGCCGATGCCCAGGACGAAGGTGCCCATCTGGCGCATTCCCTGGGCGATGGCCTCCTTGGTCATGGTTCCGCACGCCACGGGGGAGAGGAGGGCCTTGCCGTCCGGGGGGACGTTCCGGTAGTTGAGCTTCCCGTCCGTGTCCACGAAGACCTCAAAGCCGCACACCCGGGGGTCCCACCCGTTCTGGACGGCCAGGTCGTTCAGGGTCTCGGCGAAGATGCGGCGGTTCTCCCGGAACTGCCCGATGAGCTGTTCCACGGTGGTGTCCACGATCTCCTTGGCCTGGGAGGCGATGTAGGCCGCCGGACGGGAGACCCCGAGCTCCATGCCCCCCCGCACCACGAAAGGCCCGACGGCCCCCATGATGAAGGCCCACACCACCACGGAAAGCCACCGCCCGAAAAGCTGGGGCCCGAGGCCGATGGGAAGGGCCAGGCTCCCCGCCACGATGGGCCAGAAGGCGGAGGCCAGCATGAACATGGTGCTGATGAGCACCGTGAGGACCATGGCGATGATGACGAAGGGAACGAGGAGGAGGGAGGCGGGGTTGAGAAGCTGGGCCGCCGCCCCGATGCCCGCGAGGATCTGCTGGGCCCAGTCGGGCATGTTCGTCCCGTTGTTCAGGCCCGTCCCCACGAGGTGGACGACGCCCGCCTCCACGATGGCCACGATGGTGAAGAGGGGGTTGATGACCGCCCCCAGGGCCTTGAGGTTGTTGGCGGCCTCCGTCATGGCGTCCGCGAGCTCCGTGCGGAAGGTGTTCGTGACGGCGTAGTACACGCCCTGCGTCCCGCCGAAGCTCTCGTCCAGGACCTCCCCGAACCAGAGGAACCCCCCCGCCAGGACCACCCGGGCCATGGCCCCCAGGACCTCCTCCAGGCTCCCGTAGTAGACCGCCCGGATCAGGCTCCAGATGAGGCCCACCACGATGAGGCTCCGCCCGATGGTGTAGGCCCCCGCCTGGAAGTCCCGGAGGCTCGCCTTGAAGAGGGCGATCCAGTCGTTGAGGTTGAGCATGGCGTTGAGGATGCCCGTGAGGAAGTCCCGAACCCCCTGGTCGATCTGTCCCTGGGGCGGCGGGGGCGGGTCCGCCAGGGCCAGGAGGAAGAGGAAGGGGAGGAGGGCGAGAAGCCTCGCGCCCCACCCCTTGGGAAGAAGGGCCCGCCTCACGGGCTACCCCCCGAGGGCGGCGGGGTGCCGCTTTGCGCTCTCCATTGCCGCGCGAGGATCTCCAGGGCCTCCCCCGCCGCCACGTACTTGGCCGAGGTCTTCTCCGCCTGGGAGGCCACCTGGGCCATGAGGGCCCGTAGCTGGTCCTCGGCGCTACGCTCCTGCTTCCTGATGAGCTCCACCAAGTTCTGGTTCACCTGGACCAGTTGCTCCACGGTCATGGCCTGCTGGGCGGCGAGGTTCTTCATCTCCTGCACGGCCCGGAAAGAGTCCTGGGCCTGCAGGCGGATGAGCTCGGCGAAGCCCTTCACCACCACCTCCGTCACCTCCCGGGTGGAGGGGGCGGTCTGGGCCTCGGAGATGAGCTCCTCCGTGATGCCGGGGTCCATCACGCCCCCCGAGCCGGAGCCGCTGGTGCCGCCCGAGCCGGAGGTGCCCCCGGAGCCCCCCGGGGTGTTCTGGGCCCCAAGGGCGCCTCCCGGGGAAGCGCTTTGCGCCCCCACCACGCTCGCCCCGGAAAGCCCCCCGGTGAGGGAGGCCCACCCCTTGGACACCGCCTCGGCGATGAAGTTCCAGGCGGCCCCCAGGGTGTCCCAGAGGTCCTGGAGGGTGCTCTCCAGGCTCAGGTTCTCCTGCTGGTTCTTCACGTTCTGGGCCACCCGGGACTGGTTCTCCAGGAGCTGGGCCGTGCGCTGGAGGTCGGCGAGGCTCTGGGTCGTGGCCTGGAAGCCCAGCTGGGGCACCACCCCGGAGATGAGCCGGGTCCACCACTCCGGGCCCCAGTAGAGGGGGTCGTCCCCGGGCTTCCAGGCGTCCAGTTCCCGCAACTGCTCCGCCCGCGCCCGGGCCAGGGCGTTCAGGATGGCGTTCTTCTGGCGGCGGATGTCGCTCATGAGGTCCGTCAGGGCCTGGTCCACCTGGTCCACCAGGGGGTTGAGCTGGTGGAGGCCAAGCCCCTTGCCCAGCCAGTCCAGGGCCAGCCCGGTGCCGTAGTAGATGGCCTGGTTCTTGAAGTCCTCCCACATGTCCCCGAGCTGGTTCCAGTAGTTGATGGCCTTCCTCACGGTCCGGTGGGCGGTGCACAGCCACCGTACCGAGGAGAGCTCGTAGAAGCCGATGAAGCGGCAGGCCTGGGCGATGAAGCCGTCCAGGTCCTCCATGAGGCCCTGGGCCTGGAGGTTCTGGCCCGAAAGCCCCGTCCCCTGGACCTGGAGGGCGAGGAGGGCGTAGGCCGTGCCCGTCTTCTCCCCGGTGTAGTCCACCTCCAGGCGAAGCGCCGTGGTGCCGCCAAAGCCCCCGGTGTCCCAGTACCGCTTCACCTGGAGGGAGGTGGTGCGGAAGACCTCCCGCCCCGAAGGAAGGGCCACACCCCTCACCTCGAGGACCCTCTCCCCCGGCTCGGGCTCCACCCGGGCCTCCACCACCAGGACCCGCCCCTCCGGGTAGGTCCCGGGCCTCGGGGAAAGCCACGCCACCCTCACCGCGAGGGCGGGGAGGAGGGCGAAGGCGAAGGTCAGCGAAGCGATCTTGGGGATCCAAGCCCTCATGCCCGCCCCTCCGCGAGGTCCACCACCGCCTTGAGGACATCCCCCCCGTACCTCTCCACCAAGGCCTTCCTCCGGGCCGCTTCCTCCTGGGCGCTGGTGAAGAGCCAGTAGTCGTAGGGCGTGGGCCACAGCTGGAGCACGTCCCCCTCCTTCCGGTCGTCCCGCACCGCCCACACCATCACCTCCCCGTAAAGCCCCTTGACGCCCCCCAAGGAATTCCACACGGCCATGGCCCGGTCGGAGAGGCCGAAGACTCTTCGCACGTGCTCCTCCTCCCCCTGCACCCGGAAGAGGAAGACCCAGGTGGTGTTCTGGAGAATCCTCCCCGCGCTCTCCCCGCTGTAGTCCTGGAGGCTTTGGGTGATGCTCCAAATCCCGCCACCCAGGTGCCGGAACCGGCGGTAGAGCTCCTCCACCAGGCTCGCGGCGTAGGGGTTCTTGAACACCTTCCAGGCCTCGTCCAGGACCACCAGGAGGTTCCGCTCCTCCCCCCGCTTCTTCCCCTCCTTCGCCCGCTTCCAGATGAGGTCGGCCATGAGCACCGTGCCCACCACGTCCAGGCCCTCGTAGGCGTCCAGGCCCTCGAGCTCGTAGCACACCACCCGGGCCGTGCTCACGGGGACGGAGGTGGGGCGGTCCACGAAACTGCCCATGGGGGAGTCCCCGGTCCAGGACTGGAGCCGGAGGGCGAGGCTTCGGGCCACCTCCTTCTCCGAGGGGGACACCCCCCGCCCCCCGATCTCGTCCAGGGTGAGGAGGGTCTTCACCAGGTCGGAGAGCCTGGCCCCGAGGTAGCGCTTCTCCTCGGTGCCGTCCTCCCTCAGGTCCACGGTGGTGGCCCGCTTGTAGGTCTGGTCTATGGCCGCCTCCAGGATGGCGTTCTCCACCGCCTCCTGGGTGGGGTCGCCCCCGGGGGGGACCATGGCCCGGAGGAGCTTCAGGAGGTCCCCCTTCTTCTCCGGGGTGGGCTCCACCTCCCCCTCCTCGAGGTCAAAGGGGTTGATGCTGGTGCCCGCCCCGGGGCGGATCTCCACCATGGCCCCGCCGAAGGCCTCCACCAGGGCCTGGTAGTTCTTGCCCCGGTCCAGGATGACCACGCTCGCCTTCTCGTCCCGCAAGAGCTCCGAGAGGAGGTACTGCACCGCGAAGGTCTTCCCCGAGCCCGAGCCCCCCACCACGATGCCGTTGTAGTTCCGCATCCGCTTGTCGAAGGGGTCCACGGAGACCAGGGCCCCCTGGCGGGTCCGGAAGAGGGCCACGGGCCTCGGGCTTCCCGTCCAGGCCCCTGTGGTGGGGAAGAAGTGGGCGGCGTTGGTCTCCAGGAGGTAGACCTTCTCCTCCGCCACGCCCCCGGAAAAGGGGGCCTGGGCCAGCCACGGGGCGAGGAGGCCGTTCCTGAGGACCCGGAAGGGGTTCCCCGGAACCTGGCTCAGGGTGCTCACCGCCTGGCTCACCCGCTCCTCCAGGGTCTCCCGGTCCCGCTCCAGGAGGACCAGGCTCACCCCCACCTGGAAGATGTGGTCCCCCGTCTGGGAGACGTGGGTGATGGCCCCCTCCGTCTCCACCTGCCCCACCCGCACGTTGGGGTCCACGTAGGTCCCCGACTGGGAGGCGGAGTAGTACCGCCTCGCCCGGGCCTTGAGGGCCCGGATGGCGAGCTCGAAGGGCTCGTGGAGGAAGTCCATGACCAGGTAGAAGCGGTCCCCCCCGGCCTGGGCCAGCACGTCCCCCATCTCCGCGTAGGTCTCGTCCGGCACCGTGTAGAGGGAGAGGACCCCCGCCCACATCCCCCCCACGTAGAGGGCGTCCCGGTAGGAGTTGTCCACCTCACTCCGGGCGATCTGGGCCCGGAGGGTGGGGGGCCTGAGAGAAGGGATGCGGCGGATGGCCTCCCGGGGGTAGCGTTGCCAGGTCTGTTGGTACTGGGGCACCTCCGCAAGGGCCAGGGCGGGGTTGAAGTAGCGGTAGAGGACGGCGAAGAGCTCCTGGTCGCCCATGGGGAAGGCGAGGACGCGGTAGGCGGAAGCCGCGCGGATGATCCGGGTCCGCACCCGCTCCGCCTCCGCCACCACCTCCTTCCACTCCTCCGGGGTGAAGGGCACCCGGCGCCGCTTGTGCCGGGGCCTGCCCAGGAGGACGCTGAGGTAGACCCGCTTCTCCAGGACCTGCCCCTTCTGCCACCGCTCCCGCCAGGCCTCGTAGCGCCTTTCCTGCAGGAAGCGGGCCGTGGGGTGGGAGGGCTCGAGGCTCCGGTACCGCTCCACCCGGGCGAAGGGGGCCGGGGAGACCTCCACCACGAGCCGGGCCCGGCTTCCCTCGGGCACGCCGCTCCGAAGGATGGTCTTGATGACCCCCACCAGGCCCTCCATGTAGGCGGTGCTGGCGAAGAGGGTGGGCTGGAGCTCGAGCCTGACCCCCACCTCCACCCGCCCGTCGTTCAGAACCACGAGGCCGTCCTGGATCTCCCAGTACGGCAAGAGCGCGGTGAGGGAGTCCTCCCGCGCCCGGGAGAAGGGGCTACCTCTGGAAGCGCTCGTCATAGATCAGGGTAGTCGTGTCCTCGTCCCGCTCGGGGCGGTAGCGCTCCTTCTGGGTGAGCCAGGCGATTTCCTGCCAGAGGCTCGCCCCGGGGAAGCGCATTCGCAAGCGGTCGGAAAACTTCACCGCCAGAAAGCCCGCCACGCCCGCCAGCACCAGGCCCAGGGCCGGGTGCGGCAGGCTCCCGCCCACCTGGAGCCCCAGGGTCATGGCCACGGCCCCGAGGAAGAGTTGCCAGAGCTCGAGGCCGAGGAGCGTCAGGGGCTGGTAGAGCCGCCACACCCGGAGCCTGAGCATGGTTTATCTGAAGAGGCTCGTGCAGGCCGGGGCGGTGCTCGGAGCGGTGGCGCTCCCGAAGAACATCTTGGCGAAGTAGGGAGCGGCGGCGATGAGGATGCCCCCGATGCCCGCCCCGATCATGAGGGGCATGGCGTTGCGCCCGCCGATGGCGAGGGATATGCCACCCACGGCGAACATGAGGATGATGATCCCCAGGCCGATGGGACCCTTCAGGTAGGCCACGATGGTGCAGATGGCGTTCGCCACGTTGCCGAAGGCCTGGTCGGCGGGGTTGCTGGTGGTCTGCGCCTCCGCCACCCCGAAGAGGGTGAGGCCCACCGCCAACGCCAAGGCGAAGAACCTGAAGTGCTCCGTCTTAAGACCCTTAGCCAACTTCTTCAGCACGCTTCACCTCCTAAGGAAGAACCACGAGCCTGAAGCCTGAAACCCGTCCGCCATGAACTCTTCCGCCCGCTCTCACCCCCTTTCAACCTCATACGACTGCCATTATAGCAAAACCATGCCCTTTTGTGGCAACATGAGGGCGTGAGGCTGAACCCCGAGGTGCGCAAGGAAGCGGAGGAAAAGCTCGGCAAGAAGCTCCCCGGGCCAGACGAGCCCGGCTTCTACGCCCTACTGGAGGAGCTCAGGGAGAAGGACCCGGAGCTCGCCGCCCTCCTGGAGGAGGGGATCGAGTTCGAGCAGGTCAGGCCCCCGGAGGAGGAGGTCCGCCGGGAGGTGAAGAAGCGGGCCTTCCTCCGGGACCTCTACAACCGCCTCTTCAACCGGTATGACGAGCTCACCGGGGAGTGGGTGCCCTCCCGTCCCAAGCAGATCCTAATCGGGGTGGGGGGCCTGATGGGCCTCGTCGTCTTCATGTGGGCCCTGAACAACCTGGGAGGCCCCAAGCGCCCGGCCCAGGCTCACCCCTCCCCCCAGGTCCAGCAGGCGGCCACCGCTCCCCAGGCGGCCTCCGGAACGCCCCCTCAGGCCCAGGCCCAGGAGGCTCCCGCACCCCCGGCTGGCGCTTCCGGGGCCACGGGGGAGGCCGCGCCCCAGTCCCAGTCCACGGCCACCCCGGTCGCTTCTCCGTCAGGAGAACGCCTCGAGGCCGTCCCCCCTCCGCCCACGCCCTCGGCCACCGGGGAGGTGCCTCCCCCGCCCCAGACCCTGGGAGGCGCGGGAGCCTACTCCGCCCAGGCCGCGCCCATGCCCACGGAGGGGCCCTCCCTCACCCTCTACCTCCGTCCCACCGGGGAGGCCCAGGCCGCCTCGCCCTCCATGGCCCTCTACATGGGCCAGGCCCAGGAGGCCCCCGAAAAGCCCTCCCTCTCCGTGCCCCTGAAGGCCCAGGCCCAGGAGGCCCCCGCCGGTCCGGGCCTCGCCGTCTACCAGGGCCAGGCGGGTAGCGCCTCGGGCCAGGTGGCCCCCGTCTCCTCCTTCGTGGCCTACAGGAAGACCGAGGCGCCCCAGGCGGTCCCCTCCTCTCCCGCCCCGCCCCAGGCCCCCCAGGGGCCTGGCCTCTTCGAGGCCAACCTGCCCGAGGTCTTCGGGGGGAGGCAGGCCCCCTCCACGCCTCCTTCCACGGCCTCTTCCACGCCTCCCGCCACGGCCTCCTCCCCCTACCTCCCCGGGGCGCGCCTCGAGGGGAGGCTCGCGGTGAGGCTCGTGGTGCCCGAGGGGCAGGAGGTCCCCGTGGCCCTGGAGACGGAGGACGGGGCCACCTTCCTGGGCAAGGCCAAGCTCTCCCCCACCCGCCGGGTGGAGGTGAACCTGGACCAGGCGGTCCTGGCGGGGAAGGTCTTCCCCGTGCGGGCCGTGGTCCTGGGTTCTGACCTCGCCCAGGGCCTCCCCGCCCAGGTCCGGGAGGAAGCCCCCTCCCTGGTGGCCGACCTGGTGCGGGGCTCCCTGCGGGGCCTCTCCGACTACGTGCGGGCCCGGAGCCAGCAGACCACCGTCACCACCACGCCCTCGGGCACGGTGATCCAGCAGGGGCAGACCCCGCCCCTGGAGCTCTTCTTGGGGGCGGCGGCGGCAGACCTTTTCTCCGTCCCGGAGGGCACGAGGGCCGTGGTCCGGGTGGCGGAGGTGGCTCAGGGGACGCCCCTCACGGTCCTGGTGCTGGGGGCCGGGCAATGAGCGTGAACCCCCTCGCCGTGGACCTCGCCTGGTCCGAGGGGCAGGTCCGGCGCTGGGGCCTCGTCCCCCCCGAAGAGGCGGTGCGGGTGGAGGGCTACCTGGGCCTCACCTACTACCGGAAGGAGGAGCCCGTGGCCTTCTGGGCCCACCCGAGCGTGGCCCGCTACCCCCTCACCGCCCTCCGCCACCTGGCGGGCCTGGCGGAGATGCGCCTCCTCCTCGAGGCGCCCCCTGATCCTCGGGTGTGGCGGGTGAGCCCCAGGCCCCGCCACCCCGTGGAGGAGCCCGATGGGGTCTGGCTCACCTCCGAAGGCCCCGTGGCCCTGGAGTACGACGCCGGGGCCTATGCCCGGGCCCGGGTCCGGGCCAAGGGGGAGGCCTTCGCCCTGAGGTTCGTGGGGCAGGTCTGGGGCGCCCCCGTCCCGGAGCGGGTGGCCTACCTGAGGCGGTTCCTCCCGGGGGCGAGGGTCCTCCTGGCCCCGTGGGCCTAGCGCACCACCGCTACCTCCCGCGCACCTTCCCAGCGGCCAGGCAGGCCCGGTCGCCCAGGGAAAGGCCCAGGGGCCGGGTCAGGGGGTCCAGGGCCCCCGCCTCCAGGGCCTCCTCCAGGGTGAAGGGCAGGACCTCGAGGCCCATGGCCACAAGCCGCCCCACCATTGCGCCCTTTTCTCATGAGCCCCCACACGAGAGGCCCTTCACGGGCTTCTCGTCGGGGGAAGGGGTGTACCGGGGAGGGGGGCCGATGAAGGTGCAGGCCCCGTACCCCCCGGTGAGCATGCGGATAAGAGGGTAGAAGGCCGCCGTCCTCCCGCCCTGCCCGTTCGGCACCGGAGCGAGGAGCCCGGCCAGCAGGAGGAGGGCCGCCAGGCTCCACTTGGCCCGCCGGAGGTCCCCCATCACCACTCGGTAGCCCAGGAAGATCACCGCCAAGAGGACGAGCGCCCCCACCAGGACCACAGGGGGGGTGAGGGCGCACACCAGCCGGCTCACGACACAAAGGACCTCGTTCATACTCCAAACAGGCTCAGGAGGGCCCTGGCGTTCCAGGCGAGGATCCCCCCGAGGAGGGCGGCGATGAGATAGCCCACCCCCCGGTCCCGCTCCCCGATGGCGATGAGGAGGCCGCCCAGGGCGAGGCCCAGGGTGGTGATGGCGAAGACCAGCGCCTTAGGGGGCTCCACGCTCAGCACCAGGCCGTTCATGGCGCTCGCCACCTCAGACATACACCACCTCTGTGCCACCTCGCTTAGGCGCCTCGTGCGTCAGAATGATCACCCGCCCGGCGGAGGCCTCCAGCTCGTCCCTGGGAGCGGGCCTCTTGGTGGGGTCCCCCCTCTTCCCCACCAGGAGCACCCGCTCCCCCTCCCGCTCCAGGACGGCCCTGCTCCCCTCCCGCCTGAGCATGCGCCAGCCCTCCCTCTCCATGGCCTCCGCGTGCCGCCGCACCAGGAGGGCCATCTCCAGGGCCCCCGCCCTGGGGGTGTAGTACCGGGTGAGCCCGAGGCGCTTCCGGCCCTTGGCCGCCGGGACCAGGACGGGGCCGAGCCGGGTCATCACCGGCTTCAGCACCCGTTGCCTCAGGGCCTCCCCCACCAGGGCCTCCCCGTAGCGCTCCAGGGCCTCCTGTAGGGTGTAGGGGCCTTCCCGCCAAGGCGCGAGGAGGTCCATTCTACCTCCCTTCCGTCTGGACCTCGATGGTCTTGCCCAAAAGCCGCCTCTCCAGGAGGAAGCTCCTCCCGGGCCCGAGCTCCACCCCCCGCCACCTGAGGAGGAGTTCCCCGGGCCTCGCCCCGTGGACCACGATGACCCCGCTCTGCCCCTCTCCGGGGTTCAGGACCGCCTTTAGGGGGTCCCGGCGCACCTCAAACCGGAGGGGCTTCCCCTCCTGCAGGATCTGGAGATCGTTGAGGGCGAAGCTCACGGGGCGGCTTCCCCGGTTCTCCAGGGTGAAGAAGACGCTCACCCTCCCCTCCTCCCCGGAAGGGGCCTCCACGGTGGTGGTGAAGTGCACCGCCGGGGCCTGAACCTGAGGGCTGGGGGTGGGAGAAGGAGCGGGGGAGGAGCTTTGGGCAGGCCCCGCCGTGGGAGTGGAAGGAGTCTGGGAGAGAGGGGCGTAGGTCCCCCCCTGGGTCCGCTTGAGGAGCACCTGGTACCGCCTCGGGTACTCCCCCGGCCCGATGCGCACCGTGAAGAGGAGGGTCCTCCCCCCCACCTCCACCACCAGGTCGGTCATCCCGCTCTTCACGGGCACCGCCCCCGTCTGGGTGCCCATCATCCCCGTGGAGAGGAGGAGCCTGCTCCCGCCCCCCTCGAGGCGAAGGAGCTCCCGCTTGGCGGAGAAGGCGGCGTCCACCGTGTCCCAGAAGTCGATGACCGTGGTGAAGCCTGGGCTTACCTCCAGAAGCCCCGGGGTCTTTACCAGGTCCTCCGCGTAATAGGTCTTGAGCACCACCTGGGCCTGGGCCGGAAGGGCCATGGTTAGAGCCAGCAACACGGCACGCAACCGCATGCTCTCATGTTGCCATATATTGGGTAGCTAGGCAAGCCTTTGTTGCTAGTCCTCCCCCAGGTGTCCCCCCAGGAGGGCCAGGAGGCCCAGGGCGGCGAGGGCAAGCCCCAAGGGCACGGCGTAGAGCAGGGCCACGGGAGCGAGGAGGGCGGCGGGCCCCAGGGCGTCCCCCACCGCCTGGGCGTAGAGGCGGGCGGGACGGCCCAGGGGGAGGGGCCTGAGCCCGGCGGCCACCCCGTAGAGGGCGGGGAGGAGGGCCCAGGCCAGGCCCCCCGCCAGGGAGAGGAGAACCCCGTGGACTGCTCCCCCCAGGAGGGCCACCAGGGCCAGGCCGAAGAGGAGCCCCTTGAAGGCGTCCACGTACTCCCGGGCAGTCCCCCCGCGCTTAAGCAGGCGGTCCTGCACCAGGAGGAGGTTCAGGGCGGGAAAGAGGGCCAGGGCTCCGGGGATGGCCCCCGCAAAGGCGGGGTAGAGGACGAGGGGAAGGGAAGCGGCGAGGAGGAGAAGGGGCACCAGGGGAAACCGCCTCACCCTGGGGGAAGAGGGGAAGGCCCCGCGTTCTCCTGGCGGAGAAGGGGTCCGCTCCTGGATGAAGAGCCTTCCCATTTCCCGCCGGGAGGCCTCAGGGGGCGCCTCCTGAGGCAGTGGGGGCAGTCCGGTCTGGGTCTCCTCCCGAGGAGGCACCTCCCGTGGGGTTTCCGGGCGGCCCGGCTGGAGGAGGCGCGCCTCCGGCCTCTCCCCTTCCCCCTTGAGGAAGGCGGCGATCCGGCCCACGTCCGCCGGGGAGAGGACCCGGGGAAGCGCCTGGAGGTGCTCCTCCAGGGAGGCCACGTGGAGGACCCCCTCGTGGTAGCCCCGCCGGTAGCTCCCCACCACCAGGGGCACCACGGGGAGGGCGAGGAGGGCGTAGGCCTCCCGGCCTAGGGCCTCGGCCTGGCGCGCCTCCTTCGCCAGGGCGAAGACCCCCGCCTCCGAGACCAGGAGGTGGCCCCCGCCGAAGGGGACCAGGTGGGCTTCCATAGACCGCATCTTACACACCTTCCCTTTCCAGGAAGGCCTCGGCCACCCGGGCGAGGACCTCCTTCCTGAGGGCTTCCCGGCCCAGGGCCTCGGCCACCTCGCACGCGTCGCCGTCCTCGAGGGGGGCGAGCAGGTAGCCCCCAAGCTCCGCCTGCCACCTCTCCGCCGCCTTCCTCCCCGCCTCGTCCCCGTCCAGGAGGAGGAAGGTGGGCCTGCCGTCCGGCTCGGGGAGGGTGCCGTTCACCCCGGCCACCCCCACCACGTCCAGGAGGTCCCCCACGGCGAGGTAGAGGGCCACGGCGTTGAGCTCCCCCTCCACCACCAGGACCCCCGCCCGCTTCCCGTAGCCCGGGCCGTACCAGGGCGGCGTGCCGCACCCCCGGGTGAGGTAGCGATAGCGCTGGCCGTCCCTGGGCCTCAGGTGGCGCACCTTCACCGCCACCAGCCTTCCCTCGGGGTCGTGGATGGGGAGGTAGAGGTCCCCCTCGGGGGAAAGCCCCATCCCGAGGAGGACCGCTTCCCTCAGGGTGAGCCCCCGCCCCTTCAGGACCTCGGGGAGCTCCCTGGCTTCCCTGAGGCGGGCCTGGGCCTCGGAAAGGGCGGCCCCCAGGTCCACCGGGGGCTTGGGCTTCTCCTTCCCGCGCCGGAGCCGCTTCGGGAGCTCAGGGAGGGGCCTTTCTCCGAGGAGGATCTCCACCGCCTCCGCCTTGGAGAAGCCCGCGGCGAGGAGCAGGTGGTAGGCGTTGCCGCTCTCCCCGGTGGCGTGGTCCCGGAAGAACCACACTCCCCCGGCCTTGAAGAGGGAGAGGGAGGGCTTCCTGTCCCCCCGCCAGACCGCCCGGTAGAGCCCGGGCCTGCCGGGCCTGGCCCCGGACTCTGGGAAGAGCCGGGCCACGAGCTCCGGCAGGTCCACCGTGTCGATCGCCTGGGTGAGCGGGTCCACGCCCCTTCCCGTGGGGCCGCTAGGCCCCCGGGCCCTTAGAGCACCTCCTCGGGTTCCAAGAAGGCCTCCAGCACCACCCCCGCCCCGTCCAGGTCCAGTCTCGCCCAAACCAGGGGGATCTCCTCCTGGAGGAAGAAGACCTCCGCCGCCACCTCCCCCTTGGGCCGCCTGAAGGTCCGAGCATAGCCCAGGGTCTCCAGCTGCAGCCGCTCCTCGGGGAGCAGGCTGGCCATAGACACCACGCTGGCCTCGCCATGGGCCAGCCTGCGGAAGGAGCCCTCGGGAAGGCGCAAAAGCCCCTCGAGGGCGCTTTCGCGTAGAACCACCACCAACTGCTCCCGCGAGGGGAGCAACCGCAACAGCCGGAACCCTGACCTCCCTTCCTCTTCAACCCGAACGCGGAAAAGGGCTTCAGTGCTCATAGCTCCACCTCAAAAGAAGCCGCATCGCCTCGAGGGCCTCCCTTCCCCTCAGGAGGAAGCGAAACACTCCCTGGACCTCCACCTCCGAGGCGGGCAAGCGCAGGGTGGGATAGGCGGGGTTGTGGGGTTTGAGGACCACCATGTCCCCTTCGGGGTAGATGTACTTGAGCGTGGTCTTCCCCTCGTGAAGCACGGCGGCAATCTCCCCTCGCCTCGGCCTTACTCCCCGCTCCACCACCACCACGTCCCCATCCAGGAGGTACTCCGCCATGCTGTCCCCTTCCACCACGAGGGCGAAAAGGTTAGGGCGTGCGGGCAGGGGGATGAGGCCCTCCACCTCCTCCAGAGCCTCCTCCAGGGGCCCCGCAGGAACCCTTCCCACCACCGGAATGGCGAGGCCCGCAAGCAGCCTCCCCTCCGGCGTAAGCTCCACGTGGGTGGGGCGGCCGTGCCCTTGGGGATAGAGGACCACCAGGCCCTTCCGGGCCAGGGCCTCCAGGTGCTGGCGCACGGTCTGCGGCCGCAAGCCCAAGGCCCGGGTCAGGTCGTGGGCCGTGGGGGAAAGGCCCTGGCGCAGGAGCCGCGCCGCTTCTAAAAAGACCCGCTTTTGCCCTTCCGGCAAGGGGGGTGCCATAGCTCCTCCTCTACCTGTTTTATAACAGTACCCCCCTCAAGGTGCAAGCCCTCCACCCAAGGTTCTTCGGTCAGCGGGCAAAACGGCGTAGGGCACTCCAATCTCCGCGAGAAGGAGCACAGGAAGGCATGCGCTGACCGACTACATGCCGTTGCATCGGGAGGAAACGGGCCGTATCGTGTGGCCATGCCACGCACCAGCAAACACCCCCTTCCCCGCCACGTCCTCCGCATCGGCGAGAGGCGGCGGGAGCTTGGCCTTACCCAGGAAGAGCTCGCCCGCATGGCGGGCTTCTCCACCAGCCTCATGGCCAAGATC
>FWWM01004645.1_pt1 | contig 31664 bp, 25 predicted proteins | sample 2228351 | NCBI WGS metagenome assembly FWWM01 (sample SAMEA103939774, study PRJEB20133) | metagenome | reverse complement strand
CTTTACAGTATGGGCGACAAAGAACAGGTACTCAAGATATTCGAGCGTGTTCCGAAGGATGCGCAGGAGGCGTACGAGATGATTTTAGAGGAGCATCGCTTGGAGATGGATCAGGAGGTGTTGGAAAAGACTTGGAAGGAGGCTAATGAGCAAGGTCTGCAACAAGGCCTGCAACAAGGTCTGCAGCAGGGCCGCGCCGAAGGCGTTCAGGAGGGCCTTCAAAAAGGGATCCAGCAGCATATGCGGACAACGGTGCTCAATCTGCTGCGGGCTTTGCCTTCATTGAGCGACGCCCAAATAGCCGCAATAGCGGAAACCACTGAGGAATTTGTTCGCTCCTTGAGAGAGGAATTAGCTCAAAAGTCAGACGAGCCTGACGATACACAAAAGCCGTAGGGGCGCCTTCTCCTCATGAAGTTTGCGCGGGTGTTTGCAGAGGAGTAACGCAAACTCGGAGTTCGGATAGGGCCGGAAAAGGTCAAAGACAGCGGGTTTGATGGACACAAAGCCCTCCCAAGGTATGCACAAAGGCGTTCCAAGGCCTATGGCGACGGGCTGGTTCAGGAAATCTCGCTTATCGCAAAGGCGGGGTTGGTGAGGTCTCGCCTTAATAATGGCGCAACAGCAGTCGCCCAACTCCGCGCATGCCCATAGTGTCGGTACGACCTTATAGTTACACCAACACTGTGCCTCAGTGGCCATGGCGGAAACACCAGCGCGCAGCTACGTCATTAGCCGAAGCCAAAGCGGGACCCACACACGCTGGGCACAGGCCAAGGCTCCCGAGCCGCCTGTGCGCGAAAAGGCCAAGCAAGAGCTCCCGCCCTGTTTTCCCAAAAAAACAGTCGGCTTAGCCGAGACATCTTTGCAAGTCAATGCCACCCCAGTGGCCTCCCTTGGCCCACCGCGCAACGCCTCGGCCCTAACTTTGAGCCTGCATTGATCAGTACTTCGGCCATGGACAACTACTATTTAGAACAGCGCGGCGGACGCATCCACTGCCTCCAGTGGGGCGACGGGGAGCGGCTGCTTCTCGCCTTGCACGGCTTTGCCGACCGGGCCAGGCTGTTCGCCGTGTTGGCCCCGGTGCTAAGCAAGCATTACACCATCGTGGCTATTGACCTACCCTTCCACGGCCAGACGGAGTGGCCTCACGAGACCTTCTCCAAAGCAGACCTGCTGGGCATTGTCGCCCAGATACGCCTGCGCTCGCGCTGCGAGCGCCTCTCGCTCATGGGCTTCAGCTTCGGGGGGCGGCTGGTACAGGCCATGCTGCCCGATCTGCTGCCTGGCGTGGATAGAGTGTTTCTGCTTGCACCCGACGGCATTCGCACCCAAGGGATGGAGTTAGCCCTGTTGGCGCCCATGTGGTTGCGACGCCGGCTGATGCGCGCTGCCGAAGTCCCCGCACCTTTCCTGCGAGCCATTGCCCAAGGGCGCCAGTGGGGCCTCGTCCCGCCGCTCATTGCGCAGTTCCTGCGCTTCAACCTCGCCCGCCCAGAGCGCCGTCGGCGGCTTTTCGGCTGCTGGCTCGCCCTCAACAGCTTCCACTTGCGCCGGAGCGAGATGCGTCGGCTGTGGGCGCAGGCAGGCATACCCGTGGACATTTTTATCGGTACACAGGACGACATCGTGCACGGCAAAACCCTTCAGCGCCTGACCCGAGGGCTGCCTAATGTGCGCATCCACCGGCTGCAGGCGGGCCACCGCGTCGTGAGCGAGGCCTTGGCCCAGCAGCTGCAGGCGTTGTTGCCTTAGCATACGTACTCTACGAAGTACATGTCCACCTCTCCCTTGTTTTTGGCGCTGAGCCGTCCTCGGTGTGTGCATGGAAAGTGTTCCCTGACGGCGTGGTAGGTCGTTTCCGAGATATTGATTTTCCCCGGCTCGCTGCACTGCTCCAAGCGGGCTGCCGTGTTTACTGTATCTCCCCAGATGTCGTAGGCGAATTTGTGCCGCCCCACCACACCCGCGATGACCGGGCCGGTGTGTATGCCGATACGCATTTCGAAGATAGGTTTGCCTTCGGTCCGTTTTTGGGCCATCATCGCCTGCAGGCGGCACTGCATGGCGATGGCCGCCCGCACCACGTCCACAGGGTGGGTATCGTTGGGCAAGGGCAGCCCGCCCGCACACATGTAGGCATCGCCGATGGTCTTTATCTTCTCCAGTCCGAAGGTGCGCACGATGTCGTCGAAGAGGCTAAAGCACTCGTCCAGCTCGGCGATGAGCACCTCAGAGGGTAGTTGCTCGGCGATGAGCGTAAAGCCCTTGAAGTCGGTAAACATGACAGTAACCGACTCGTATCGCACGGGCTTGACGCGATTATGCACCTTCAGCTCTTCGGCGGTGGCGCTAGGTAGAATGTTCATCAGCAGGTCATCAGCGCGTTGGCGTTCGCTCTCGATGACGGCATTTTTGGCCGCCAGTTCGCGGTTGGTGCGGGCGCGCAGCCGGTTTCGGCTGTACAGCAGCGCCGCCAACACCAACAAGGCCAGCACGCCGGCCAGCGAGGCGTACAGCTCCAGGCGCGAGCGCGCCAGCTCAGCCGCCTGTAGCTTCAGCGCCGTTTCCTGTTCTTTCAGCTGGCGTTCGCGGCGTTCGGCTTCGTACAGCACTTCCTTGCGCGCAAAGTCTGAGCGTTCCTTCTCACGCAGTCGCGCGTAGCGAAACTCGTCGTACCTGACCCGATAGGTGTAGGCCTGCTGATAATCGCCCATAGCCGCATACACCTCTGAGAAGTCTTTCAGTGCGCTTTGGGCGAACTTCTGGTTTTTGGTCTCGAGCGCCAGAGCGTAGTATTTCTCCACCCGTTCGAGCGCCTTCCGATACTGCCCCATGCGGTCGTAGATATCGCTCTGTACGTTGTAGATCTCCATGAGCAGCAGCGGATCGTCCAGTTCTAAGGCAATGGTTTCTGCTTGCTGGAGCAGTCTCAGACCTTTGTTGTATTGGCCTAGACGCTTGTACACATCTGCCATGTTGGTGAAAACCTGCGCCTTTCCCGCGGCGTTGTCCAGTTGGTTCCAGATGTCCAAGGCCTGTTGGTAGTAGTACAGCACGGTGTCGGCGCTGTGTGCCTCTGTCATGCGGCGCGGAGAGGCTGTGCGGTCGAGCAAGGCAAAGACGTCGCTCAGGGTGTCGGTTCCGCGCGCCAGGTATTCGTCCAGGGCGTTGGCGTAGTCGCTGAGAGCCATGGCCAGTCCTTGCGGCTCGCCAAGGCGCCGGCGCAGGTCGAGCGCCTGCCGATACCAGCGGAGTGCCTCTCGGTAGCGGTCGAGTTCGAGGTAGATGTGGCCCAGTTGCGCGTACACCTTCGCCATGCCGTCGATGTCTCCGGCCTGCTCCAGGATAGCGCGGGCTTCGTACAGTTGGCTGCGCGCCTCTGTGTAGTCGCCCGACTCTTGCAGCACCGCCGCGATGTTGAAGCGCGCGCGCGCAATGCGAAGCGTATCCTGTAGCGCTTCCAAGATGCTCAAGCTCTGCTTGTGATAGGCCAAGGCGCTGTCAGGCTGGCCGAAGTTTTCGTACAGCACGCCCAAGTTGTTGAGCGAGCTGGCTATTTCGGCCTTGTCGTCGAGCTGCTGGCGCAGGGCGAGCGCTTTCAGGTAGTGCTGTAGCGCGGCGTTCTTGTTCTGGCGGATTTCCTCTAGCACCCCCAGACCATTCCACGCCTTGGCCTCGCCGCGCGGGTAGCCCAGCCGCTGCGCCAAAGCAATGGCTTCGCGCAAGACCCGCTCGGCGCGCTCGGGCTGCGTCTCGTTGATTTCCCAGGCGTAGTCCACCAGCATGAGCACCCGCTGCGTATCGGCCGGTACCCGGTCCAGCAGGCGCGCTAGCGAGTCGGCCACCCGCCCTTGAGCTAAAAGACACACACTGCCGCACAACCATAGCGCCGCCAGCCAAAAACATCTCCACGCAGACCGTATGCAGTGCTTTTCTCTCATTTTCGGCCCGAAAAGTACGGCTTTTGGCGCGCCTCACTCGGTTACGCCGCCTAAAAGGCGCTGGCCGAGGCTCGACTTTACCCGCCCAGTCCACGAAGAGATCTTTACTCCGGTTTTTTGAGGAAATTGGAAAGGGTACACATTTTCTGGCGAGGGCTGTTTCCCCACTCACCCGCGCTGCGTCCGCCGCCACCTGCACCTCCTTTATAGAGGCCGTTTTTTTGGGGAAAAACGGCTCCAGCGCTTTGGCTTGGCTTTTTGGCGCACCTGCACCTGCGGAGCTCCGGGCTTGGGCTTGAGCATGTGCCCGTCTCGCCCTGGGGCCTTAATAACGGCGTATCGGCATCGGAGAGGTGCCGTGCTTGCAGGCGCGGAGGCGAAAGGCCACCGTTTCGCCATTATTATATTAAGGCCCGAAAGCGGGACGAAAACACGCACGGGGCCAAACAGGAGCCGCACACCCAACTACTACGCCTGCAGCAGCCGCTCTGAAGCCGGCAGCCGTTTTTTCACCCCACAAAGCGGAGGTGAGAACGGCGTCGAGAAAGTGGCCGGTTCTACTCTTCACTTTTCACTTATCACTTTTCACTTCAAAATGGCAGGCTCCGAGGGCATTTTGGAAAATATCATTCATCATTCATCATTCATCATTCATCATTCATCACTTCAAAATGGCAAGCACTGCGGACGCTATAGAAAATGGTACTCTTTGCAATTCCCCCAAAAAACGGCTCACTGTGGCCGACTATCTTTGCCGCACAAAGAGTTCTATTACTGAAAATATGCCGGCTCTGTCGGCCCTTTTCTCACCCAAACAAATAACGTCATGCAAAAACAAGCGCCTTTGAGTAAACGCTGGTCTTTGGGCGTGGCCCTGTTGATAGTCGCCCTATTAGGCGCACCGCTGTTGCCGGCGTGCAGTTCGAAGACGGGTTGCCCAGCCAACGAGAGCCTGCGCGCCCCGGTGGATAGCAAGGGCAACCTAAAAAAGCCCAAGGGCCGCACTAAGTCTGGCCTGTTTCCTAAAGACATGGAGCGGCGTATGCAGAGAGGCTCGCGAAAGTGAGGGCTGTATTTGCAGGTAAAACCTTCGCGGGCTTTTGGCCGTATAACCTCTGAAACAAGCACATCATGCCTATCTGTGCCCTTCTCTTCGCGCTATCGGTGGCCTTTGCCCCAGATACCACTGCGCCCAGTACGCTCCACCGCGGTTGGGATGCCCTTTTGCGCCGCCACGTCAGCGATGATGGGCGTGTAAACTATCGAGGCTTTGTGGCCGACCGCGCTGCGCTCGATGCTTATTTGGGGGCGTTGTCGAAAAATCCGCCCGCGGCACACTGGAGCCGGGCAGAGCAAATGGCTTTCTGGATAAATGCCTATAATGCCTTCACGGTGGGCCTAATCGCCTCGAACTATCCGCTTCGGAGCATCATGGACTTGGACGGCGGCAAGACGTGGGATATCAAGCGCATCGAAATCGGCGGGGTCAAGTACAGCCTCAACGACATTGAGCACCAGATTTTGAGGGCGAAGTTTGGGGATGCGCGCATTCACTTTGCGCTCAACTGCGCGGCGCGCTCGTGCCCACCGCTGTACAACCGTGCCTACACGGCGGAAAACTTGGAGCGCACGCTGGAACAACGCGCGCGCCAATTCATCCGCAACGAGCGCTTCAACCGCATCTCGCCCGCGCGCGCCGAGGTGAGTAGGATTTTCGACTGGTACGCTGCCGACTTTGGCGACCTGCGGGCTTACCTGAGCCGATATGCTGGCGTGAAAGTGGCGCCTTCGGCGCCGATTTCCTTTCTGGAGTATGACTGGCGGCTCAACGAGTAGGCCAGCAGCGGTGGGATTAGCTCAGATGATTTCTTCAAACCCGGCGGGTGCGGCAGTTGGAAAGGCGCGCTGGTCAGCGGCCTGGCGGCTGCGGTGCATGTCGGCCATACGCTCGAGGACTTCGGCTATGAGGGTTTCGTCTACCCACCGCTGGATGGCTTCCAAGGAGTGGTAGCGCTCGTCAGTACCGAGTTTGAAGGTCTGCTCGTAGCCGGCGTTTTCAAACTTGACCGACACGCGGTTGTCCATCTTGAAGACGGTAATCTTGAGGAGCGGATGGGGTATGGTGCAGAGGATACGCATACGCAACGCGGGTATGGAGAGGCGATGGAGGCTACAAGTCGGGAGCTTGGCGGGACAAGATCAGCAACGAAGCACCCGCGGCGGCGCCGAGGATGGCGCTCAGTGTAAATACAGCGAGACTTCCCCAGTCCATTTGCCCAGCGATGGCTAAAGCTAAGTAGGCTGCGGGGTTGAATACTGCTGGGGCACTGGTTTGCACTGCTGCAGCTGCTGCGAAGGCCGCGAGGCCGGTAGCGAAGGCCCGCTGCTGTGGCTGAGTCGCAGCACTTGCGTGTAAGAAGGCAAAGGCCAACACGCAGGCGCCTATGCCCTCTGCGAAGGCGGCGCAGAGGAGGTCGGAAGACTGCTCAACCTTGGGCAAAGTCCCCGAACAGTTCAGCGCAAAGGCGGCTAACAGGCCGCCCAGTAAGGCTCCGCTGAGCTGCGCTCCGATACGATGTGGCCAGAAAATAGAGCGACTCTCCCGCTCTTGCACAAGTAATTCTGCCACCGCCGCTACAGGGTTGAACGCCGACGCCGAAGGGATGGCCATCATCAGGGCCGCTAAAGCGGCACCATATGCCCAAGGAAACATTGTGGCGCTCTCTCCTTTGAGCAAGACAACTAACAGGGTCAGCAGCAGGGCACCCGCGCCCTCATTTGCGTATTCTTTCATCGGAGGCCGTTACTTTTGCCGCATTCACAAATTAGCCCTCAAAAGTAGAGACAATCCATTCATGCGCTACGCCATCTCTTTTTTACTCGTCTTACTGATGACTTCGCTTTCTTTTGCTCAAGCCCAAAAGCAATTGCTGACGCCCGAACTACTCTGGAAGGTAGGGCGTGTTTCGCTCGATGCCGTTTCACCCGACGGGCAGTACGCCGTTTATGGCGTGCAACGCTTCGACATAGACAAAAACCAAGGCACCCGTACGCTGTATTTGGTCAACCTGTCCACCTTAGAAACCCGCGCACTCACGGATCCCTCTGAGGGCAGCGCCTCTCAGGCAGTGTTTCATCCTTCTGGGCAGCGCATTGGCTTTTTGCGCAACCAAAAAATGTGGGAGGTGGGCCTTGGCGGAGGCAAAGCCTCTCAGGTAACGGACTTCGACATTGAGGGCTTCGCCTATTCGCCCGACGGCAGGCACCTGCTATATGTACAACGCGTCAAGTTTAATCCCGCCCCCACCGACCTGTACCCGGATCTGCCCAAGGCCACCGGGCGCACATACGACAGCCTTTTCTATCGGCACTGGAACAAGTGGTACGACTACAGCCACAACAACATCTTCTACATCCACTACCGCAACGGCAAGGTGTTCGGCAGCCCGGTGAATATCATGAACGAACCCTACGACAGCCCGCTGCGCCCCATGGGTGGCATGGAGCAAATTGCGTGGAGCCCCGACGGGCGCTTCATCGTGTACACCTGCCGAAAACTGAAAGGCACCGATGAAAGCCTGAGCACCAACGCCGACCTCTACCTGTACGAACTGGCTTCGGGCCGCACCCTAAACATCACAGAGGGCATGCCAGGCTACGACGTGGATCCCATCTTCTCGCCAGATGGTCGCTATCTAGCCTGGACCAGCATGGAAACAGCCAGCTATGAGGCCGACCGCACGCGCCTCATGGTGCTCGACACGCGCACCAACAACCGCTGGGAACTCACCGAAGGCTGGAAGTACGAAGCCAACCACCCCCAATGGGCCGCCGACGGCAAGTCGCTATATTTTCTGAGCTCCAACGACTTTACCTACCAGATCTACCAGATCGGCGTAGAAGACAGGAAAATCCGCCGTATCACTACGGGCTTGCACGACTACACCAAGGTACTGGTAGCGGGCAACCGCCTAGTAGCCGCACGGGTCTCTATGACTGCGCCACCGGAGATTTTCCTCGTGGATCCGCAGAATGGGCAGGCGCGCCAACTCTCACAGGCCACCGCCGATGTGTGGGACAACATCATGCAGGCCAAGGTAGAGCGCCGCACCGTGAAGACCTCCGACGGCAAAGACATGAATGTGTGGCTCATCTTGCCGCCCGACTTCGAGCCGCGCAAGAAATATCCCGCCCTGCTCTACTGTCAAGGTGGCCCGCAGTCTGCCCTGAGCCAGTTCTTCTCCTTCCGCTGGAACTTTCAGCTGATGGCCTCGCAGGGCTATGTCGTCGTGGCCCCGTGTCGGCGCGGCATGCCTGGCGGCCCCGAAGGGCAAGACTGGAACGCCGCCATCAGCCGCGACTGGGGCGGCCAAGCCATGCGCGACCTACTGTCGGCAGCCGATGCCGCCGCCCGCGAGCCGTTCATTGACGCCAATCGCATGGGCGCTGTCGGCGCTAGCTTCGGCGGCTATTCCGTCTTTTGGCTAGCTGGCAATCACCAAAAGCGCTTCAAAGCGTTCATCGCCCACTGCGGCATGTTCAACACCCTCAGCTGGTACGGCACTACGGAAGAGCTCTTCTTCGCTAACTACGACCTAGGCGGCCCTTACTGGGAAAAACCCGACGCTCCCGCTTGGTCGGCATACAGCCCGCATACCCACGCCCAAAACTGGGACACACCTATTCTTATATTCCACAACGAACTCGACTTCCGCGTGCCGCTCTCTGAAGGCCTGCAGGCCTTCCAGGCTGCCCAGCTGCGCGGGGTACCCTCTCGGCTCGTCGTCTTCCCAGACGAAGGGCACTGGATGACGAAACCACAGAACAGCCTCATGTGGCAGCGCGAATTCTTCGGTTGGCTCGACCGTTACCTGAAAGCCCCCTAAACCCAGCGCCTTGGGAGCATCTCTTTTTCTCTTCGGGATAGTGCAAGCGGTCGGATAACCATTTTCCGCAAGACTGCCTTTTCCAGCCCCATCTTTTTTGGGGGAAAACGGCCTCCGGCTTCGAGACAGCTGCTGCGGGTGTTGCGGCCGGGCGTAGCTCCTGTTTGGCCCCGGGCATGTTTGTGTCCCGCTTTCGGGCTTTAATAATCGCGAAACAGCAGCCTAACCTCTCCGCTCCTGCAAGCGCGGAGACGCCAAGGCGCAGCTACGTCATTAGCCGAAGCCAAAAGCGAGGCGGGTACACACCAAGCCCCAGCCAAGGCGCCAGAGTCGCCTGCGCGCGAAGGTACCAAACAAGGGTTTGAGGGCTGTTTTTTCCCAAAAAACACCCGCCGTGGCGGCTTCTGGTTTTTTCCGCACCTCGCACTTTTTACAGGCATTAAGCCTGCCCAGCGCTCCCCAGAGCGCCGCAGCCAAGAGCAAAGCAAAAGGCCCTGCACCACAGCGAGGCGCGAAAGGCACAGGGGCTCCAAAATTTAATTCTTAGCTAAGAGACAACAAAGGCGAGCCAGGGTCGTTTTAAGGGCCATCTGTTACCAAGTGGCCAATATTGCCGATTTTAATTCTTTGTTAAAGAAAATAAAATCTTTCTAACCAACTATTGTTTTGTTTTGAGACTTTGCCTTACCTTTGCAGCGTCAAAGACAAGGACATTCAAAATAGCGTGCTCATGACTGTTAAACAACTTGTAGAAGCGCTCGACGCAGAAGTACTGAAAGGCAACATTGCCCAGGCTTTTGAGCGTTTTGCCGTAGAAGACTGCGTAACTTGGAGCAATCCGGCACAAAAGACAACCTCTAAGGCTCAAAAATTGGAAATTCTGGGTTGGTTCTTCCAAAATATCGCCAGCATTAACCGCATCGAACGCCCAGCTGTACAGGTAGATGGCGATGTAACGCTTTCGCAGTTCGTGTTCGACTTTACCAACCGCCAAGGAGAAAATTTGGTGTATGAGGAAGTCATTCGCCGCGTGTGGAAGGATGGCCAAGTGGTAGAAGAGCAGTACCTACTGAACCAAACGCTGGAAACAGAGAAGAAGCCAGCGGCTAAGAAAGCCACCAAGAAAGAGGAGAGCCAAGAAGAGGCTATCACGCCAAGCGTAGAACCCGCACCTGCTCCGGCAGCAGCTAAAACTAAGACGACCACTAAGACAACGACGAAGAAAAAGAGTAGCAAGTAACACAAGCACAGCATAGTAGTTTGAGCATAACACAGAGCAGTAATGTAGGGCCCGCCCAGCGCAATGCAAGGCGGGCTTTTTGTTTTTCTGGGGCCTGAGCGTGCCCTTACCTTTGGGCCTATGTTGACACATTCGCGCGCATGTCTGCTGATTTTGGACGGATGGGCTATAGGCAACAAACCCCAAGTCGATGCCATTCGCCAAGCCCACACGCCGTTTATGGATGCGCTATGGGCCACCCGACCGCACTGCACCCTGACCACGCATGGAGAGGCTGTAGGGCTACCTGAGGGGCAAATGGGTAACTCTGAAGTGGGACATCTCAATATTGGGGCGGGGCGCATCGTATGGCAAGAGCTGGCCCGCATCAACAAGGCCATCCGCGAAGGCGTGTTTCAGAACCACCCCGTATTACGGGCGGCTTTTCAGCGCGCCACGGCCGAAGGTAAGCGGCTGCATTTCATCGGCTTAGTATCGGATGGGGGCGTACACTCGCACGTTGGGCACCTCAAGGCCCTATGCGATGCGGCCCACGCGCACAGCGTGCCGCAAGCATTCATCCATGCCTTTACCGACGGGCGCGACTGTGACCCCAAAAGCGGTGAGGGCTTCTTGCGCGACCTAGAGCAATATCTCAAAGCGCAAGGCTATGCGCCCCGCATTCAGCTGGCTTCGGTCATCGGGCGCTACTACGCCATGGACCGCGACAAGCGCTGGGAGCGCATCCAATTGGCTTACAACCTGTTGGTGCATGGCCAAGGGCAGGCTGTGCAGGATCTCGTAGCTGCTGTGCGCCACTGCTACGAGCGCGACATTACCGACGAGTTTCTGCCCGCCTTAGTGCACACGGATACCGCGGGTAAACCCTTAGCCACCCTTGAGGCTGGCGACGTGGTCATCGCTTTCAACTTCCGCACCGACCGCCTACGCGAGCTAACTACCGTGCTGACCCAGCAGGACATGCCCGAATACGGCATGCACACCCTGCCGCTGCACTACGTTACAATGACGCGCTACGACGAACGCTACCGCGGCATCGAGGTGCTCTTTGAAAAGGAAAACTTAGACAAAACCTTTGGAGAGATCATCGCCTCAGCCGGACGCACCCAATTGCGCATTGCCGAAACGGAAAAGTACCCACACGTAACTTTCTTCTTTTCAGGAGGACGCGAAGAGCCTTTCTCCGGCGAAAATCGCATCCTCATCCCTTCACCCAAAGTGGCCACCTACGACCTACAGCCCGAGATGAGTGCCTACGCGGTAACAGACGCCGTGCTACAGGAAATCCGCGAAAAACGCCCTGACTTCATCTGTCTCAACTACGCCAATGCCGACATGGTAGGCCACACGGGCGTCTTTGCCGCCGCAGTAAAGGCCGCCGAAACAGTGGACGAATGCCTCAGCCGCCTCGTACCCGTGCTAGAAGAGAACGGCTACGCCATCATCATTACCGCCGACCACGGCAACGCCGACTACATGGTCAACGACGACGGAACGCCCAATACCGCACATACCAAGAACCCAGTGCCGTGCATATTAGTCAGTCGCCAATTGTCTGAGACCGACGTCCGACTGCGCGAAGGCGGTATTCTGGCCGACCTCGCCCCTACCCTTCTACAACTGCTCGGCATAGACAAGCCCGCGCAGATGAGCGGTCAAACGCTTATCGCTAACTCCTAGCGGTCGGGTACAAAGTCGAGCGATACTGAATTGATGCAATAGCGCAAGCCTGTCGGCGGTGGCCCGTCATTAAAAACGTGCCCCAAATGCCCACCGCAGCGAGCACACTCGACTTCGATGCGCACCATACCATAGGAGCGGTCCTCTTTCTGTGCGATGAACTCCGGGCGAAGAGGCTCCCAAAAAGAAGGCCACCCCGTGCCAGAGTTGAACTTGGTCTCTGACGAAAATAACGGCAGCCCACAGCCGCGGCAAGTGAAGGTGCCCTTGCGCTTCTCGTGGAGTAGGTCGCCCGTAAAGGCGCGCTCGGTGCCTTCCTGGCGCAAAACGCGGTACTCCAATTCGTTAAGCTGAGCGCGCCACTCCTCATCGCTTTTCTCTATGCGGATGATGCGCCCGCGCTCGTCGTACTGCGGCGGCATGAGCGTATCAGTGCGCGGACCAGAGGCACTCGCAGCTCCATTCTCCGAGGGCTGCTGAACAGCCGCAGTATGACAGGCCGCCCAAAAAGCGAAGAAAACAATAGAATGCATACGAAGAGTGAGGTTTTGGATTTAGCGCTTTCGGCGGCGCGGAGCATTCCACTCCTCTTTTTCCGCAAAAGCTACAATCTTTCGCATTAGGTTGACCACCGAAAGAAAGACCAGAAAGCAGATAGCAATAATGACGTAAGTCCAGCGATACGACTGGGCCTCTCCCAAAGTAAGGCCAGAAGCCAGCCAGGCCACTATGCCATTGGCAAAGGCCAGCCCAATAAAACCATATACCGAGCGGCCCCAGTATTTCATGGCCGCCCCCCCGGCATTGAGGCTCATCAGACTGCTGAAGACGGCGTACAACAACAAGAAAGCCGTCGCTACCGACCAGGGAAAGACGCGGTCAATCGAAAACCAACCGAGCCAGCGAAAAAGCACCACAAAGAGCATGAATACCACAGAGGCACCGAAGAAACCCACAGCTTGCAAAAGCGGGTCTATTTTGCGTTCGAAGAAGTGCATAAGGAAGGATTTACTCGAGAGAAGGGAAAAACACAGCACTTTGATGCGCCAAAGCTTATCGGATAAGCACCCCGCGGCGCTCCAACAGTGGTATGTCGCTGAAATAGCTTTCATCTAAGCTGCCCGGGACGAACATATACTGCTTGTCGTAGAGATAGTCTTTGTACACAAAGCTGACCCAGTATTCACTGGTTAGCCCAAAGACAGCTTTGTACACCGGCTCTATCTTGACGGCAGTTTGCCCTTCGATGCGCTCCCAAAAGTAACGCAGCGTAGTGGTGCGTCGCGGTTCTCCCGCTATTTCACCGTAGCCGCTGGCGTTGACGATAACCGAAAAGATAGGCTCGTCCTTGAGGTTGAGTAGGTAGGCGTCCCAAAAATCCTCGTGATCTTCTTCGTACACCAATCTCGGCACCATTGCCAGAGCCATATCGGCTACTTTGAGGAAAGGAATGTCTTTAATCATGGTGTTTCGATTTCGCAGCCGAAAACTGCACAGAAGTGTTGTTTGAGTTGCTCTTTGACGGCGGAGAGCTCTACTGCTTGCCCGCACTCCCAGGCCAGCGAAGTTACCGTCTTATCCGCATCTGCGATGCCACAAGGTACAATATATCGGAAGTACGACAGGTCTGTACTGACATTAAAAGCAAAACCGTGCAAGGTAACCCATCGGCTGAGGTGCACCCCGATAGCGCAGATTTTCCGAAACTTTTCCCAAAAACCCGCCTCCGCCGCTGGTAAAGGGCAGCCCGGTCGAGGCGGGCACCACACACCCGTGTGCGGCGGCAAGCGCAGCGCCTCGACGCCAAAATCGCCCAGCGTCCGCATAATGACCTCCTCAAGGCTGCGCACATAGCGATGCACATCCGTGAAAAAGCACTCCAAATCGAGAATAGGATAGCCCACTATCTGCCCTGGGCCGTGATACGTGATGTCGCCGCCTCGGTTGATGGGGAAGTACTGAATACCCTTGGCCTGCAACTCCTCCTCACTGAGTAACAAATGCGCTACCGAGCCGCTCTTGCCCAAGGTGTACACATGCGGATGCTCCACCACCAAGAAGTAGTGCTCCCGCGCGTACTGTCCGGGCTTGAGGTGCCGATGCAAGCGCTTTTGCTCGATGAGCTGGCGGTGTAGTTGTGTCTGGTAGTCCCACGCAGGCTGATATTCTAGCCGCCCCAGATCTTGCCATTTCACCACAGGCATGCGCATTCGAACAACCCAACACGGCAAAAGTTTCCCGCCCTCTGCTGAGCGTTGCCTCTTGCGCGCCCACCAGGCCGCCGTACCTTTACGCCCCGTAACAATTAGAACGTACGATGACGAAATACATTTTTGTTACGGGCGGCGTTACCTCCTCCTTAGGTAAAGGCATCCTGTGCGCCTCATTAGCCAAACTCCTCCAGGCCCGCGGCTTCTCCGTTACCATCCAAAAGTTCGACCCCTACATCAACGTTGACCCCGGCACCCTCAACCCCTACGAACACGGCGAATGCTACGTTACCGATGACGGGGCCGAAACCGACCTGGACTTAGGCCATTACGAGCGATTCCTCAACATCCCCACCTCGCGCGCCAACAACGTAACCACCGGCGCCGTCTATCAGACCGTCATCAATAAAGAGCGCGCCGGCGATTACTTGGGCAAAACCGTCCAGGTCATCCCACACATCACCGACGAAATCAAGCGCCGCATGCTCCTCTTGGGCCAAACCGGCAAGTACGATATCGTCATCACAGAACTCGGCGGCACCGTGGGCGACATCGAGTCCCTGCCCTACATCGAGTCTGTACGCCAACTGCGCTGGGAATTGGGCCGCGACAACTGCCTCGTCATCCACCTCACCCTCATCCCCTACCTCCAAGCCGCCAAAGAACTGAAAACCAAACCCACCCAGCACTCCGTCAAGGAACTCCTCAGCCTCGGCGTTCAGCCCGACATCCTCGCCTGCCGAAGTGAACACCCCCTGAGCACAGACATCCGGCGCAAACTCGCCCTCTTTTGCAATGTCGAAATGTCCTCCGTCATCGAGGCTATGGACGCCGACAGCATCTACGACGTCCCCCTCCTACTGCTCAAAGAGCGCCTCGATGCCGTCGTCATCTCCAAACTCCACCTCACCGACCGCCGCGAGCCAGACCTCTCCCGTTGGAAAGCCTTCCTCCAGCGCCTCAAAAACCCCACCTCCGAAATACACATCGGCTTAGTAGGCAAATACAACGAATTGCCCGACGCCTACAAATCCATCTACGAGTCCTTCGTTCACGCCGGGGCCGTCAACCGCTGCAAAGTAAACATCGTGCCCATCCACGCCGAAGCCCTCGAGACCACCTACGAAGAAGCCTGCCAGCACCTCGCTCCCTTAGACGGCATCCTCGTAGCCCCCGGCTTTGGCGAGCGCGGCATCGAAGGCAAAATACTCGCCATCCGATACGCCCGAGAGCACAACGTCCCCTTCTTCGGCATCTGCCTTGGCATGCAAGTCGCCTGCGTAGAGTTTGCCCGAAACGTCCTCGGCCTCCCAGATGCCTCCTCCACCGAAGTAAACCCCAACACCCCCCACCCCGTCATTGACCTCATGAACGAACAAAAGCAAATCACCCAAAAAGGCGGCACCATGCGCCTCGGAGCCTACCCCTGTACCCTCGAAAAAGGCACCAAAGCCCATGCCGCCTATCGCCGCACCGACATCTCCGAACGGCATCGGCACCGCTGGGAGTTCAACAACGCCTACTTCGACGCCTTCCGAAACGCCGGCATGATACCCGCCGGCATTAACCCCGACAGCGGACTGGTCGAAATCATGGAACTCCAAGGCCACCGCTGGTTTGTCGGCGTCCAATTCCACCCAGAACTCAAGAGCACCGTCGAAAACCCACACCCCCTCTTCGTGGACTTCGTGCGCCACTGCATGCAAAAACCTAACTCACCCTAACCACCTCCCTTTTCTCCCCTTATTTTTTTGGAGAAAACGGCCCCACACATCGCCCACACCCTGCCAGCCCCCACCCCCTACCTGCGCGTCTCCTGCTCGGCCCTAAGCGTCTTTCCAGCCCGCTTTTGGCCTTAATAATGGCGCGGCAGCACCCCAACCTCTCCGCGCCTGGAAAACTCAAAAAAAACTTTCTGTTTAAAATTGCGTTGTTAATCGGCAACATCATCAGCGTTTAGCCCTGTTTATCAGTTATTAAACGAACAGGAGCCTACATATGCAACGCCATTAGCCCCCCGCAATGTGATTTTTTAAAAATAAAAAGTTTTAAATTTACCCTTCCTATTTACACCTTACAGAGATGCGCTGCACAAAATGCTCCACCCAGCTAATACCAGGCAGCAAGTTCTGCTACCATTGCGGCGAGCGGATAGTAGAACAAGTTAAGAGCTGCCCCCTTTGCAAGGCAGAGAACCCCCTCACGGCCATCTTCTGCCACGAATGCGGCTTCCACTTTGCCGGAGCAGAAACCTCCGAAACCAACTACACCCCGCGCTATGCCCTCGACTTCGTGCCCGAACGAATGCGCCACCAGCTCAAGGCCCTGTTCTTTCGCCTCCTGCTGCAGCGCATCCAGAAAGAACATAACTTACAGAAACACAGCCAATACGTACAACGCTTCTACGACTCGCGCTTTGCCACCATCTTCGAGGCACGCACCGAGCAAATGGCACAACAGGTGCTCGCCATGTGGGAACGACTCGGACGCTCGGCCCTGCCCGACATTGACCAGTTCTTAGAAGAAGCCTTCGACGGCCTGCTGGATTACTTCATTATCGAGTTCTGCCCCGACCTCAACGAAGTGTGGCTACCCAGCGCCATCCTCCGCTACGAGCGCCGGCTGCCTCAGGCCTCCGAACTGGGGCAAATGCTATTCGACTTCCTAGACTTCGAGCACGAACCCGAAGTGTGCTATACCAATTTCGTAGAGATGCCCGAAGAACTCATGGCCAATGCCTGCAAACGCTTCCTCTTTGCCCCCAGCGACGAGCGCCTGTTCTTCGTGTGCGACCTGTCACTCAAAGGCAACTGCAAAGACGGCTTCGCCATGACAGACCGCGCCCTCTATTGGCGAGCGCCCCTAAGCCGGCCACACCAGGTCGCCTACGACGCCATACAAGACCTCACCTTCGAGCGTGAGTGGATGCTCATCAACGGCCACTTTTTCACCGCCAACCCCTCACTTAACCTCAAGATATACTACTTACTCAAAAAACTGCGCCGCTGGAGACAACCATCTGCGGCATCCTTCACCAAGGAGCATACTGGGCCGTAAACCACAGCGATGAAGCATCTGTTTAGCGCTTTGCTGGCACCATCCTCCGACAGTACCAGCAACATGCTTTATTTTTGCCTTTCAATCCCTTAGCAGCCAGTGCATGATGTTAGAAAAGCCTGAAACTTTTAAGCAAGAACCACTCCAACACGAGACTGAGCTCGATGAGCCGGTTGCCACAAATATCTGGGAAGAACCTGCCGCCGATGACGACGAAATGGAGCCATCAGAGGAAAAGGGCGACCCTATCGGTGAGGGCCTATACGAAAAACAAGAGTTTGTGGCCGACCCGAAGCAGACGCCCATTCGATTGGACAAGTTTCTGCTCGATCGCCTAAAAAATCGCTCCCGGACAAAAGTCCAGGAGGCCATCCGCGCTGGCTCTGTCAAAGTGGACGACGAAGAAGTCAAGCCCAACTACAAGGTGAAGCCGGGAAATCGGGTATCCATCATCTTGCCCAGAAACTTAGACGAGGAGTATGACATCATCCCGCAGAATATCCCGCTGGACATCGTGTACGAAGACGAGGATGTCATCGTAGTCAACAAGCCATACAACATGGCCGTACACCCGGGCGTAGGCATACCCGACAAAACCCTGGTCAACGCCTTGGCTTGGCACCTACAAGAACAGATGAACAAACTGCCCGTGAAAGAGGGCAACGAGCCGAACCGCGCAGGCATCGTACACCGCATTGACAAGGATACCACAGGGCTGATGGTCATCGCCAAGAACGAGTACGCCATGGCCTATTTGGCCAACCAGTTCTTCCACCACACCATCGAGCGGCGCTATTGGGCCTTGGTTTGGGGCAACCCCGAAGAAGACTCAGGCACGGTAGTGGGCAACATCGGCCGAAACCCCAACGACCGCAAGATGTTCATGGTCTTCCCTGAAAATGAGAGTGGTAAGCACGCTGTTACGCATTGGCGCGTATTGGAGCGCTTCTACTACGTTACCCTCATCGAATGCCGCTTAGAAACGGGCCGCACCCACCAGATACGCGTACACATGAAGTCTATTGGCCACACCCTCTTTGGCGACCCGCGCTACGGTGGCAACCACATCCTACGCGGCACTGTACACACCAAGTACCGCCAATTTGTAGAAAGCCTGCTCAAGATGTTGCCCCGACAAGCCCTTCACGCCAAGGTGCTGGGCTTTGCACACCCGCGCACAGGCGAACACGTGCGCTTCGAGTCCGAATTGCCCACTGATATGGCTACCGTCATCGAGAAATGGCGCGAATACGTACATGCGCGCCAGCAATTGTTGTAATCTGCACCCATGGAACACGCCCACCCGTACGTCAAACACGCCTACCTTGAAGCACTACTCCCGCCCAAGCGCATCGTCTTTTTGGTAAACCCCAACGCCGGCACCCGCGCCCATCGCCACCTGACAGCGGCACTGGAAGCCCACTTAGACCACCGCCAATTTGTGTACACCGTGTGGCACACCGAGCGCCCTGGGCACGCCACCGAACTGGCCCACAAAGCGCGTGCAGAGGGTTATGACATTGTGGTGGCCGTCGGCGGCGATGGCTCCGCACACGAAGTGGCCGCTGCCTTGATACACACCGACACGGTCATGGGACTACTGCCCGCAGGCTCAGGCAACGGGCTGTCTACGCACCTAGGTCTGGGGCGCCAAATGGAGCGCGCCATCCGTTTACTCAACACCGCCGAGGTGCGCACCATAGACTGCGGCCAAATCAACGGACGCCCCTTCGTCAATGTCGCTGGTATTGGCTATGATGGCTTTGTGGCCGAACGCATGAAACACAGCAAAAACCGCGGCTTTTGGCCCTACCTCTATCACTCCGCCATTAGCGGCTTGTCCTTCCGCCCCGTACCCTGCACCGTGGAGGCGGACGACCAGCGTCTGGAGGGCGTCTTCTTCGTCGTCTCGGTAGCTAATGGCTCTACGTATGGTTACCACTTCCAAATCGCGCCAGATGCTCGTCTCGACGATGGCCTGTTCTCCGTAGTGCTGTTTCGGAACGTGCCGCGCTGGCGCTACTTTTTGGCCATTCCCTCCAGCCTCAGTGGCCGCCTCTACAACGAGCGTTTTGTGCTGCATTTTCACGCGTGCAAGGTAAAAATCAATTGCCAAGAGCGCACCTTTGTGCACGCAGACGGCGAAAGCTTAGGCATAGGCGACCACTTTGATTTGGAGATCATCCCTAACGCCCTGAAGGTGCTCATGCCCACCCGCCGCTGAACCTTCATACCACCACCACACCAGGCTATGGCCAAGAACAACAAAAGGGAGCCTTTCTTCGAGATAGTCTATTCAACAGACCCCGACCGTCGCGCGCATCAGAAGGAAGAGGAAGCGGCGTTGCCTCCGGAAAAGCAAGTGCTGCGCATCTGGTTAGAACGCGGCAAGGGCGGCAAGGAAGCCACCGTCATCAAAGGCTTCATTGGTCCAACTGAAGCGCTTAGCGAGTTAGCCAAATGGCTCAAGGGCAAATGTGCGGCCGGAGGAAGCGCCAAAGACGGAGAGATTATTCTCCAGGGCAATCACCGCGACCGCGTCATGACTCTGCTCCAAGAACGCGGATACAGGAACGTCAAGAAAGCCGGCGGATAGACCCTCAGACGCCATACCAGGACACCTGAAACATTACACTCACCAACACTACCCTGTATGCAACTCATTTCGGACATCGGACGCGGCCTGTTGGGCATGGGTTCGCTGTTGGCTATTGCTTGGCTGCTCAGCCGAAACCGCAGTGCCATCAACTGGCGCTTGGTAGGTGCGGGCATTGGCTTGCAAGTAGTTTTTGCCCTACTCATCCTTAAAGTACCCGGAGTAAGCTGGGCCTTTGACCAGTTTGCCAAGGTGTTTATCTACATCATTCAGTGGTCTGAGGCAGGCGCCAAGTTTCTGTTTGCCGACCTGGCTACCGGCGAGAATGGCTACGGCTACATTTTTGCCTTTCGCGTTTTGCCCACGGTAATGTTTTATTCGGCTCTGTCGGCGGTGCTATTCTACTTTGGCATTTTGCAGAAGGTGGTGTACGGCATTGCCTGGGTGCTCACCCGCAGCATGGGCCTAAGCGGCCCGGAGAGCCTGGCCGCTGCGGCCAACGTGTTCATCGGCCAAACGGAGGCGCCCCTCATCATTCGGCCCTACTTAGCCGAGATGTCGCGCTCAGAAATCATGTGCCTAATGACGGGCGGCATGGCCACCATCGCCGGCGGTGTCTTTGCAGCCTACGTGGGCTTTTTGGGTGGCGACGACCCAGAGCGCCGACTGCTCTTTGCACGCCACCTACTGGCCGCCTCCATCATGTCGGCACCGGCAGCCGTGGTGTGCGCCAAGATGCTGTTTCCAGAAACGGAAAAACAAGACCTGGAAAAACTGTCGCACGTGCCCGCGCACATGGGCGACAACCTCCTGGACGCCATCGCCAAAGGGACTACCGATGGGGTGCGCTTGGCCGTCAATGTAGGCGCCATGCTCATTGTGTTTACGGCGCTCATCTTCATGATGAACTGGATACTCCAATACACCGTTGGTGAATGGACAGGCCTAAACGCTGCCATCAAGCAGAGCACCAACGGGCGCTTCGAGGGGTTGACATTCTCCTATCTGCTGGGCCTGCTACTCGCTCCGGTGGCTTGGCTGCTGGGCACGCCCTGGAACGACTGCGTACTCATCGGACAACTGCTCGGCCTAAAGACCATCATCAACGAATTTATGGCCTACAGCACCCTAGGCGAATTGCAGAAGACCGTTACCCTGCACCCCAAGTCTGCTATCATTGCCGTGTACGCCTTGTGCGGTTTTTCTAATTTTGCCTCCATTGGCATACAAATAGGCGGCATCAGCACCTTGGCCCCCAACCAGCGTCGCACCCTGACGGAACTGGGCCTGTGGTCGCTCATCGGCGGTACCCTAGCTTGCTTTCTGACGGCCACCATCGCCGGAATGCTGTTCTGAAAAACACCTCACCTATCCCCTTCACCCTTATACGCCCTTCATCCTATGCCCGACGTCGAAGTGCTCCTACAGGCTTTCAAGCGCGTGAAAATGCGCATTAGCAACAGCGAAATTGAAGAGGCACTGGATGACCTGGCGGCTCTACTATCCCAAACAAGTCTAGAAGTAGAGGACGAGGTGCTGGCCCTTCGGCAACAGTTCAGCTTTGCCCAAAAACAAATAGGCCTCAACCTCATCGAGAACAGCGAGTACTCGCGCATCATGAGCAACATCAGCTTTGCCATGCTGCGCCTGATTACCGACATCTGCAAGCAACTGCAACAACAGCAGGCCAGCCCAGTACCCTCGGCGGGCATCTCTGTAACGGATGCGGAAGCTGAAGCCCCCCCTACCCCACCAGCTGGCCTGCCTGACATGCTGCAGGAAGGACTGCAAAGGATGAACGAAGGCGACTACAGCGGCGCCCTGCAGCACTTCTCGGCTTATCTGCAAACCAACCCGCGCTCGTGGCACGCCATGCACTACCTGGGCAGCCTACACGAAACCTTGGGCCTGTGGAACGAAGCCATCCACTGGTACTCCGAGGCGCTCAAGGTCAATCCAGCCGATGCTATCGCCGTCAATAACCGCGGCAACATCCGTATGGAGCAATTAGGTGAACATGAAAAGGCTTTCAAAGACTTCTCCACGGCCCTCATCGCCGACCCCGGCCTCATGACAGCCCGCTACAACCGAGCCTTAGCCGCCATGTACCTGCTCCAGTACGACCAAGCCATTAGCGACCTCAACGCGTGCATCCAACAGGGTTTCATGACCGACACGGCGCACGGCCTGCGCGGTGTTTGCTTAGCGGCAGCTGGCCAATATGAAGAGGCCACCCAAGACCTGAGTATCGGCCTGCGCGCCGACCCCGACAACGCCACCTACTGGGCCACTTACGGCCTGTGCGAGTACCAGCACGGCCTCTATGAGCAGGCCATCGAGACGCTCACCCACGCCCTGAACCTCAACCCCGCACAGCCCGAAATGCGAAACGTGCGCGGCATGTCTTACTTCTTTCTGGAAAACTACACCGCCGCACAAGCGGACTTTGAGGAAGTCGTCCGCCAAAAGCCCGACTACGCCTACGGCTGGTACTTCCTAGGGCTGTGCCGAAAAATCCAGGGCGCCCCGGACGAGGCCATCCGCTATTTAGGCGAAGCCGTACGACAAGACCCCCAACTGGCCGAGGCCTACGCCATCCTCGGAGTCATCGCCTACGAAAACGGACAAATGGACGACGCCATCGCCTTGTGCCAACGAGCGCTCAGCATCAAAAGTGAGGTACCCGTGGCCCAGGAGTTTCTGCAAAAAGCCCAACAGGCGCGAAATGCCGGAGGACTGTGGAACAAGATCTTCGGAAAATGAGGCGGTGCGACCAACAGAAGAGCGCCCTATCGCTTTGTTGACCCTGGCTCGAGGGGTGTTAACCATTCACACCCAGCAACTCCCCCCCCACCCTACCTCCGCAGCTATCTCGCCTCTTGCTGATGGTTTACTTTTTCGGAAAATGGCAAAGGGTACATTCTTCAAAGCGTCCGCAGAGCCTGACATTTTGAAATGATGAATGATGAATGATGAATGATATTTTCCAAAGTGCCCTCAGAGCCTGCTATTTTGAAGTGAAGAGTAGAACCGGCCACTTTCCCGCCGTCTTTCTCACCTCCGTTTTTTGGGGTGAAAAAACGGCTGCCGTCTTCGGAGCAGCTGCTGTGGGCGTAGTGGATAGGCGCACGGCTCCTGTTTGGCCTCGGGCGTGTTTTCGTCCCGCTTTCGGGCCATAATAATGGCGAAACCGCGGCCTCTCGCCGCCGCGCCTGCAAGCACGGCGACCCTGAGGTGTCGCTCACGCCGTTATTAAGACCCCAGGGCGAGACGGGCACATGCTCAAGCCCAAGCCCGGAGCTCCACAGGTGCGGATGCGCCCAAAAGCCAAGCCGAAGGGCTGGCGCCGTTTTTCCCAAAAAAACGACCTAGGTAAGGGGGGTATAGGTGGCGGCAAACGCAGCGCGGGTGGTTTGAGAAACAGCCCTCGCTAGAAAATGTGTACCCTTTCAAAATCTGCGAAAAGAAAAGGGAGATGAGGAAGGCAAAGCCACAAGCGGCGCCTCTATGCTGCGGCAACGTCGTCATTGAAGCCCAAAAGCGAGCCACAGGATGGAAGAAAAATGTCTAAAAAGCCGTTGCCATCATTTCTTTGTCTGAAAATGGGCCGATATAGTGCGACTTTCCTAACCTTTAGGTCGCAGGCGTGTTTAGGCAGGCAAACAACTGTTCACTAAAACCTTTTCTTTGGTAACATGAAAAACTTACTGCAAACACTGCTCTTTGCCCTGATGCTGGGTGTGTCTTCGTTGTACGCCCAAATCAAAGTGCCACAGCCCAGTCCGTTGGGCACGCTGAGCCAGACGGTAGGGCTGGTAAAGATTGACGTGGAATACTCCAGACCCAGCGCCAAGGGGCGCAAGGTATTCGGTGGCTTGGTGCCGTATGGCGAGATGTGGCGCACAGGAGCCAATGCTTCTACCAAGATTACTTTTGGCGACGAGGTGCAGGTCAACTACGTAAACTTGCCCAAGGGCACCTACGCGCTTTACACCATTCCGGGCGAGAAGGAATGGACGATTATCTTCTACAAGAACACTTCGTTCTGGGGTGTGCCTGATGCGAAATCCTTCAAAGAAGAGGATGTGGCGGCGCGCTTCAAAGTGCCGGCAAAGACGGTAACAGAGAAGGTAGAGACCTTTACCATTAACATTGGCAACCTGACGAACAGCAGCGCTGAGCTGGAGCTGGTGTGGGAGAACACAAAAGTGGTCATTCCTATCCGCGTGGACACGGACTCCAAGGTGATGGCAGACATCAAGTCCACGCTGGCAGGGCCGAAGGCGAACGACTACTACGCCGCTGCGCGCTACTACTACGAAGAAGACAAGGACATGGAGCAAGCGCTGGAGTGGGTAAACAAGAACCTGGAGATGGCAGGGGAGAAGTTCTGGGTGTTGCGCCTGAAGGCGAACATCTTGGCCAAGCTAGGCCTCTACCAGGAGGCTATTGCAGTGGCTAATCGCAGTACGGAATTGGCCAGGGCCGATGGCAACACAGACTACCCGCGCATGAACGAGGAGTCTATCGCCGAATGGAAGAAAAAGCTCTGAAGCACAAGAGTAACAGGGCCGAAGGCCCGTGCTGTGGAGCGACAGCACGGGCTTTTGTTTTTGTGGGAAAGGGCGCGGCTTGGCCAATTCGGGCAAAAAAGGTGTTTGGGTTTCGTCAAATGGGCGGAGGTACCGCTTCTTTGCAGGAGATAAAAAGAAAAATACGTGTCATGTCAAAAACGGAAGTGAACGTAGAGGCTGAAAAGAACGCCGACGCCATGCGCTTGGAGGTGGGCAAGATGAACCGTCTGCTGGAGCAGATTGCGCTGGGGGGCGGCAAGAAGCGCATAGAGAAATTGCACCAGGAGGGCAAGATGACGGCGCGCGAGCGGATAGATTACTTGCTGGACGCCGATGCGCCGCGCATAGAGATTGGCGCTTTTGCGGGCTACGAGATGTACGCGGAACACGGCGGCTGCCCGGCGGGCGGGGTAGTAGTAGTAATTGGCTATGTGCGCGGGCGGCAGGTCATTGTGGTGGCCAATGATGCCACGGTAAAAGCGGGCGCCTGGTTTCCGATTACGGGCAAGAAGAACCTGCGCGCCCAAGAGATAGCCATGGAGAACCGCCTGCCCATCATCTACTTGGTGGATAGCGCGGGCGTTTACCTGCCCATGCAGGACGAGATTTTCCCCGACAAAGAGCACTTTGGGCGCATCTTTCGCAACAATGCGCGCCTGTCGGCAGCGGGCATTCCGCAGATTGCGGCCATTATGGGCGCTTGTGTGGCTGGCGGAGCTTACTTGCCCATCATGTCCGATGAGGCACTCATCGTCGAGGGAACAGGGTCGGTCTTCTTGGCCGGGCCGTACTTGGTCAAGGCTGCCATCGGAGAGCAAGTGGACAAAGAGACGCTCGGCGGCGCTCGTACGCACTCGGAGATTTCGGGGGTAACGGACTACAAAATGCCCGACGACAAAACGTGCTTAGACACGATCAAGGAGCTGGTGGACAAATTGGGCAAGCCACAGTCGGCGGGTTTTGACCGCACTACGCCCAAGCCTCCCTTTGGCCACCCGAACGACATCTTCGAAATTTACCCTGAGAACGGCGCCAAACCCTATGATACAGTGGAACTGTTGCGCCGCATCGTAGATGACGGGCACTTGGTGCAATACAAGGAGCACTACGGCAAGACCATCATCACGGCCTATGCCCGCATTGACGGCTGGGCCGTAGGCATCGTAGCTAACAACCGCCAGGTAGTCAAGAATGCCAAGGGAGAGATTCAGTTTGGCGGGGTCATTTACTCCGACTCTGCCGATAAGGCCACGCGCTTCATCCTAAACTGCAACCAGAAGAAGATACCGCTCGTATTCTTTCATGATGTTACGGGCTTCATGGTGGGCACGCGCTCTGAGCACGGCGGCATCATCAAGGACGGAGCCAAAATGGTCAATGCCGTGGCTAACTCTACAGTGCCGAAGTTCAGCGTGATTATCGGAAATTCCTACGGTGCAGGCAACTACGCCATGTGCGGCAAGGCCTATGACCCGCGGCTTATTGTGGCGTGGCCTACGGCTAAGATAGCCGTCATGGGTGGCGACCAGGCAGCCAAGGTGCTCACCCAAATACAGGTGCAGTCGCTCAAAGACAAGGGAGAAGCGCCTGACCCGGAAGCCGAAAAAGCGCTATACGAAAAGATAAAGGCCCGCTACGATGCCCAAACAACGCCTTACTACGCAGCCGCCAGGCTGTGGGTAGATGCCATCATTGACCCGCGCGAGACGCGCCGCTGGATCAGCATGGGCATCGAGGCGGCCAATCATTCGCCTGTCGAGAAGTTCAATGTCGGCGTCATTCAGGTGTAGGGCCTCGGTCGTGTTGCTGGGCCATGCTAATGCCGAGGCACTTATCCTTTCCATTTTACAAAACAGCAGATACAGCCATGAAAAACAGCGACTTCAGGAGGTGGTACATGGGCCTTGTGTGGTTGGCTTGTACAGGTACTTGGGCAACAGCCCAGGTGTTCTGGACAGAACGCTTCGAGCAGTCTCTGGCGGCTACGACCAACTGGGGGCATGGCGGCACCAACGCCGGCCCTTCCCAGTGGGAATGGACGGACAACCCTGCCGACGGATACCAAGACCCCGGCGTCAAGCCCTTCGGTGCGCCTTCAGCAACAGACGGGTATTTCATGTTTAATTCCGACGCCAACGGCCCCACTCCGCACGACGTGTGGCTGACCAACATCAACCGACCAGCCGACTGTAGCCATCGTGTCGGCGTGCGGTTGCGCTTCTACACCCAATACATCTACTTCAGCCCCGCTGGCACGCGCGCCCAAGTGGGCGTGAGTACCGACGGAAACACCTTCGAGTACCAAACCCTTTTTGAGGGTTTGCCGGCCAATTTGCCCTTTGAAGACTGGGTGGAGGTGGCGCTGCCCATGGCCGACCTCCAGCCCGAGGTGTGGATCCGCTTCCGCTGGATAGGCAATTACGAGTACCACTGGAAAGTGGACGACCTCGAACTCTTCACCGTAATAGCGGAAAACCCCGACTCTTGTGACACGGCCGTGGACATCTCCGCGCTCTTTGGTCAGGCGCCTGGCGAAGCCCAGACGTCGCCAATATTCGACAACTCTGACGCCACCGTCTCGGACACTGACCCACAGATCACCTGCTGGGGCGAAACACCAGAAGGAGAGCCAGACTTTCTGGACAACACGCTGTGGTTCACCTTCACCGGCGACGGCGCGCGCTACACCATACAAACGGTGCCCTGTGCAGCGCAGCCCTACATAGGCACGCAACAGGGTCTGCCCGGCGACACACAAATGGCCCTCTTCGCCGGCGACGACTGCACACACCTGACACTGGTGGCTTGCAACGACGACCTCTCACCCACGGGCGACCCCGACTGGCGAGCAGGGCTGCTAGTGCACACAGCCCCCGACCAGCGCTATTACCTCCTCATAGATGGCTTCAGAGCACCTGGCGGGCCTGCAAAGGGCGAATTCTGCATACAAGTAATGCGTTTACCTGAGGTGCCTTGCTCCGAGGGCACCGTAGGTTCTGTTTTTGTAGGGCGCGACGGCTTAGTGTGTTTTCAGTCTTCTTTGAAGTTCTACCTGAAGCTAGACACAGCGACTTTTTCACTGCCTACTACGGGTGAGGTCTTCGGGCTGGCTTGGTGCCTAAGTTCTGAACCTCTAACGCCTGACACCTGGCCGGGCGACGTGCCCGGCATTTCGAGCACGGTATTTTTGCCCGCTCTGCACACACCAGAATTTGTCAACGACGGCAGTTTTTTGCCCTTTGGCATCTATTATCTCACGCCCGTGGTGCTCGGCGGCGGGGTACTCCTCCAGCCTGGGCCGGCTTTTGTCTTCAATGTGCACCCCGATAGCAATGGCTGTTTTTTCATAGGGCAGTCATCGCGCCTCGTGCTGTTGCCTACTTTAGAGCCGCTGGATGCCGTACTGCAGGTAACCAACGAGAGTGTGCCGCCAGGGCAGAACGGTGCCATTGCTGTGTTGGCCTCCGGAGGCTCGGGGCAATATCTCAACACCCCACTGTACGAGTATTACTGGAGTCATGGGCCTAACACGCCCATTATTGCCCATCTGAGCCAGGGTACCTATACCGTTACTATTGCCGATCAGAGCACTTGTGTGCCCAGCATCGTGCGCACGGCCACCGTACAGCAAGTGGTCAGCGCCCACGAAGCAGAAGTGGTGCTGTCGTTTGACATCTTTCCCAACCCCGCTTCAGGTGAGTTCTCTGTGCAGGTACAATTGCCATCTGCTTCGGAGGTGTGGATAGAGGTTCGCTCGCCTCTGGGGCAGCTGATGGCGCGCCGGCAAGCCCAGAGCGCCCACGTACTGCTCGAGCATTTCGATGCTAGCACTTGGGCGCCCGGTTTTTACCTCATACACCTCTCCACACCTGCTGGGCAGGCTGTGCGTCGGGTGCTCATGGTTCTTCCCTGAGCCTGCGCCGCTCGACCCACACCCTCATTTGGCGCCGTTCGTTCCAACGCACCCAGACTTTGTACAGCTCCATCCCGATGAGCACCGTCGTGGCCAACAGCAAGAGCAGCTTCCAGTAGTACCAGCTGACTGGCTCGATGCGCAGCAGGGTCTGCATGAAAGGTATGTGCATGCACAGAATATGCAGCCCCTGGGCAGCTAACACACCGAAGAGGAGAATGTAGTTGCGGCTGATGGGCACCCGGAAAGCCGATGTGCGCTCGGAGCGGCAGCTGAACACGTGCACGTTCTGCATGAGCACGAACAGGAGCAGCACATCGTTGCGGGCTTCTGCTTCGTTCATGCCCACGATGCGGATGAGCCAATACCACAGCCCCAGCGTAACTGTACCCATCACCACACCAGCTACTACCGTCTGCCCAATCATCAGAGCGTTGAAGATAGACTCCTTGGGTTTTCGCGGCGGGCGTTTCATGGCTCCCGGCTCGCCGCCTTCAAAGGCTAATGCCACATCCTGAATGCCATTGGTTACCAAATTGAGCCACAGCAACTGCACCGCCAACAGAGGCACTGGCAATTGCAAAGCCACTGCCGTCAAAAAGAGAAAGACCTCTGCTGCACCCGTGGAGACCAGCAGCGAGATTACTTTACGCACGTTATCGTAAGCATATCGGCCCTCCTCTACGCCAGCCACGATAGAGGAAAAATTGTCGTCTGTTACTATCATAGTGCCCACTTCGCGAGCTGCGTCCGTGCCCGAACCCATAGCCACCCCAATATTGGCCCGGCGCAAGGCTGGCGTGTCATTGACGCCATCCCCCGTAACAGCCACGAACTCTCCATTTCGGATGAGGGCATCCACTATCTGAAGCTTTTGCTCGGGCGACACACGCGCAAAGACGTTGGACGTGCGCACCAATTCAGCAAACTCCTCATCAGAGGACGCTCCTGCTGCGGCCAATTGCTTGCCCGTAATCACAGGATGCTTTGTATCCGGCTCAATCAGTTCCAGCTCGCGCGAGATGGCCTCTGCCGTGGCCGGGTGGTCGCCCGTTATCATGATGACGCGAATGCCCGCCTCTCGACAGCGCCCCACGGCGTCCTTGGCTTCGGGCCGCAGCGGGTCAATGAAGCCCACCAGCCCCAAGAAGTGCAGCCCTTGCAGGGCCTCTTCCGGATGCTTGCCATCGGGCTGATCACATGGCCCGCTGGCAAAAGCCAACACGCGAAGCCCTTCGGCCGCCATCGCATCGGCTCGCTGCTCGATGGCCGCCGCATCCAAGGGCAACACGCGGCCATCCACCAAGGCCTTGTCGCAAAAAGCCAGCACCGTTTCCACAGCACCCTTGGCAGCAGCCCAAACCTGCCCATCTTTCCGGTAAAATACTGCTGAGTACTTGTTTTCTGACTCGTAAGGAATCTCCTCGATGACCTCCAGTTGGGCCTTCCAACTCTCAGGCCTCTCGCCCACCTTGTAACACAGCGCCAACAAGGCCACATCCATGGCGTCTCCTTGGTGTTCCCAGTGGCCGTTTGGCCCAGGCTTCAGGCCGCCCTCATTCGCCATGACGGCCGCCTCTAACAGTGGTATGAGCGCCCCATTGTCGGCCACCGCTCCATCGAGTCTCACCTCGCCCACGCCGTTATAGCCCTCGCCTGTAACGTGGTATGATACTCCATCAGGCAAAACCACAGCCCGTGCCGTTTGCTGGTTGACCGTCAGCGTACCCGTTTTGTCGCTCGCAATCACCGTACAACTACCCAAACTCTCCACGGCCGTCAGGCGGCGCACAATCACATTGCGCTTCGCCATCCGGCTCGTCGCTACCGACAGGGCCACCGTCATCGCCACTGGCAGCCCCTCCGGTATGGCCGACACCGCCAAAGCCACTACGAAAAAGAAGATGCTCATGCTGTCGTAGCCCTGCAAGCGCAACACAAAAGCCAATATCACACTCACAATCAGGATGAAAATGGCGATGCTGCGCGTAAACTTTTCCATCCGGAGCACCAACGGCGGCTTGGCCGTCTCTGACTCCGCCACACTGCGCGCAATGGCACCCACTTCCGTAGATACCCCTGTGCTCACCACCACCCCGATGCCCCGACCCGTCGTAATTGTCGAACCGGCGTACACCATGTTGCGGCGGTCAGCCAGCGGTGTTTTTTCCGGCAATACCTCTGCGTCTTTTTCCACCGTCAGCGACTCTCCCGTTAGTAAGCTCTCGTCAGCAAGCAGCCCGCGCGCCGACAGCAGCCGCATGTCGGCTGGCACCTTACTGCCCGACTCCAACAGCACAATGTCGCCCGGCACCAACTCCTCGGCGTCAATCTCCCGCACCCGCCCCTCGCGGCGCACCTTCGCCCGAATGTGCAACATCCGCTGTAAACTCGAGGCGCTCTTCTGCGCCTTGTACTCTTGAAACGTGCCTAAGGCCGTATTGACCCCAATAACGAAGAGAATAAAAAAGGCGTCCGTCGCCTCTCCAATCAGCACAGACACCCCGGCAGCCGCCAACAAGATGATGATCAGCGGATTGAGAATTTGGTGCAGGATGATCTCCAACAAAGTCGGCGGCTTAGCTGCAGGCAGGGCATTCAGGCCAAACTTCTTCAGGCGCTCTTGCGCTTCCGCCTCCGAAAGGCCCTCCCGCCGAGTGCCCCAGTATTCCAGCACAGCCTCCCCCGAAAGGCTATGCCACACAGGCTTCTCCGTATCAACTGCTGCTTGTTCCATAATGATGCAAATTACACCGTTCCAGCGACGGTTTAGGTTTCTACAGCAAAGAAAACAGCGCCACACAGAAATGGGCCGCCTCAATGCGCTAATACTTCTGCTCACGCGGGACAATTTAACCGTTTGGAAATAGTCTGCACAATCTCGGCTGCTCTAGCCACATCTTATCTCCGCATTCTCAGTCCTAATAATGGCGGTATTGCGACTTGGTGGCGCTGTCCTTGCCTCTGCTTTCCTCACTTCTTCTTTTCTGGGGAATTTGAAAGGGTACGCATCTTCTGGCGTGGGCTGTTTGCCAAAACACCTGCACTGTGTCCGCCACCACCTGTGCCGCCCTCACCGAGGCTGTTTTTTGGGAAAAACGGCCTCGGCACTTCGGCTCGGCTTTTTCGCGCACCCGCACCTGCGGAGCTCCGGCTTGGGCTTGAGCATGTACCCGTCTCGCCCCGGGGGCTTAATAACGGCGTGAGCGGCATCGGAGGGTCGCCGTGCTTGCAGGCGCGGAGGCGGGAGGCCGCTGTTTCGCCATTATTAAGGCCCAAAAGCGGGACGAAAACACTCCCGGGGCCAAACAGGAGCCGCGCGCCTATCCACTACGCCCACGGCAGTGGCTCCGAAGCCGGCAGCCGTTTTTTCACCCCAAAAAATGGAGGTGAGAAAGGCAGCGGGAAAGTGGCCGGTTCTACTTTTCACTTTTAACTTCAAAATAGTAGGCTCTGAGGGCACTTTGGAAAATATCATTCATCATTCATCATTCATCATTAGAGTTGTTCTAAAATAACGATATTTGCACAAAAATCCACCGAACACGATGTTAGACATCC
>FWWM01003446.1_pt1 | contig 31709 bp, 27 predicted proteins | sample 2228351 | NCBI WGS metagenome assembly FWWM01 (sample SAMEA103939774, study PRJEB20133) | metagenome | reverse complement strand
AATTATGTCATGATATCACGCCGTCAGGCTATCGCCATGTCTGCTGATTCCCAGGCCATCAAAGCCCTAACCCTGCGGCTGGATGAGCGCGACTACGAGCGGCTGCGCGTCCTCGCCTTTGTCGAGCGGCGGTCCCTCAATGACGTGGTTCGCGAAGCCATCCGCACGTACCTGGAAGAGCACTTCAAGCCCAGCGAAGTGCGCACGGCCATGCAGCGCGTGATGGCCGAGCACGTCCTGGGGGAGGCGGAGAACAATGCGTGAGTACGTTGACGGGGCCACGGCCATCGCCCGGGGCGCCATCGCGGCCGGCTGTCGCTTCTTCGCCGGCTACCCCATCACCCCGGCGACCCCTATCCTCCTCCACATGACCCGTGAGCTGCCCAAAGTCGGTGGCATCGCCATCCAGGCGGAGGATGAGATTGCCGCCATGGGCTTCTGCATCGGCGCGGCCATGACCGGCCTGCGGGTCATGACGGCCACGTCCGGGCCCGGCATCAGCCTGTTCAGCGAGAACATCGGGCTGGCCATCATGGGCGAGGTGCCCATGGTGATCGTGGACGCCATGCGGCTGGGTCCAGCCACCGGCGGCGCCACCACCGTTGCCCAGGGCGACGTCCAGTTCCTGCGCTGGGGCACGTCCGGCGGCTACCCCACCATCGCCCTGTGCCCCTCCAGCCCGGCCGAGTGTTACACCCTGACGATGCGGGCCTTCAGCCTTGCCGAGCGCTTCCGGACGCCGGTCTTCCTGGCTACTGACAAGGAGATCGTCCTGACTACGACCACGGTCGAAGTAGAGGACTACGTGGAGCTACCGATTGAGGAGCGGACCACGGCCCCGGCCGACGCCCCCTTCGTCCCGTACGGCTTCCAGCGCCCGGAGGACGTGCCGGCTTTCTCGGCCTTCGGCGGGCCGCACCTGGTGCGCTTCACCACCTCGACTCACGACGAGCACGGGTTCATCACCAAAGACCCGGCCAAGGTCGGCCGGTTGAACACGCACCTGGTGGCAAAGATCGAGGCGCATCGCCACGAGCTTGAATTGGTGGAGGCTGACCTAGAGCCAGGTGCCGACACGCTCGTCATCAGCTATGGCATCACCGCGCGGTCGGTGACCGAGGCGGTCAGGGAGGCCCGCCAACGGGGACGGCGCCTCTCGGCCCTCAAGGTGCAGTCGCTGTGGCCGGTGCCGGAGGGGGCCATCAATGCGGCCATGGCCTCCCACCGGCGGGCGGTAGTGGCGGAACTGAATCACGGCCAGTACCGGCGCGAGATCGAGCGCCTGGCAGCCGGGCGTTGGGAGGTGGTGGGAGCTCACCGGGTGGACGGCGAGTTGTTGAGCCCGGACGACATCCTGGCGGTGGTGTAGACAAGGTGGTCAGATGACTAATGCGTCACCTTTCGTCTCAACTGGCGCCTGGGAGAGCTATCGCGATCCCGAGAAGAAACCGTACCCCTTCTGTCCGGGCTGTGGCCACGGCCTGATCCTCAATCACCTGGATGCGGCGTTGGTGCGCCTGCAACTCGATCCCCGGCAGGTGGTCATCGTGTCGGACATCGGGTGCGTGGGGCTGAGCGATCAGTACTTTCACACCAACGCCTTCCACGGCTTGCATGGGCGGTCGGTGACCTACGCGACCGGGATCAAGCTGGCCAACCCCGATCTGAAGGTGATCGTGCTCATGGGCGATGGTGGTTGCGGCATCGGGGGACATCACCTCATCAATGCCGCGCGCCGGAACGTCGGTGTGACCGTCATCGTGTTCAACAACCTGAACTTCGGGATGACCGGCGGGGAGCACTCGGTGACCACGCCCCACGGGGCCATCACGGCCACGACCCGCCGGGGCAACCTGGAGCGGCCATTGGACGTGTGCGCCAGTGTGGTGGTCAATGGGGCCGGGTTCGTCGCCCGGAAGACGTCTTTCGACCGTGACCTGCCGGAACTGCTGGCCGAGGCCATCGCCTTTGACGGGTTCGCGCTGGTCGACGTGTGGGAGCTATGCACGGCCTACTTCGTGCCCAACAACAAGTTCAGCAAGAAGGCGCTGGAGGCCTCTCTGGAGGAGTTGGGGTTTGCCACGGGGGTACTGCACCGGGAGGAGCGCCCGGAGTTCAGCCGGGCCTATCGCCAGGCCACCGCGGACCAGCGCGGGGAGCCGGCTTTGCCCCTGCGTGCCTTAGACCCCACGAGCTACACCAGCACCGTCACCCGGCGATACCGTGTGGTCATCGCCGGCGCCGCCGGCCAGCGGGTGCGCTCCACTGCCCGGGCCTTCGGCCTAGGGGCCGCCCTCTCCGGCCTCCACGTCACCCAGCGCGACGACTACCCGGTGACCGTGATGAGCGGTCACTTGGTGTCGGAGGTGATCCTCAGTCCGGATGAGATCGGCTACCCGGGCGTGCGCCGACCCGACGTCATGGTGGTGGTTGCCCCGGAGGGTCTGGAGAAGGTGCGCCATCACCTGGCGGCCATGACGGAGGAGCAGACCGTCTTCGTGGCCAGCAATTTGCTGCCGCTGGAGACGTGCGCCCGGCTTGTGAAGCTGGACGTTGACCGGCCGCCGGTGCGCGTCACCCGCCGGGAGTGGGCGATGATGGCCGTGGCCGCCATGGTGGAGGCGACGGGGCTCTATCCCGTCGAGGCTTTGCGCCAGGCCATCCGCGAGGAGCAGCGCCCGGGGGTGGCCGAGGCGAATCTGCGCCTGGTGGATGCGGGGGTGCAATGGTTAGCCTCTGAGGAGGGCGGAGGATGATGCGCTACCTGGCCGTGACCGTGGTCGTGCTGGCGGTGGTGGGCGTGGGTTGGGTGGTCGGCACTCGTGAGCTGGCGGCGCCCTTGCCGGACAGCGTCGTCCTTGATGAGGTGAGCGGACAGCCTCAGAGCCGCAATCTCTCCTGCGAGAGCCGCTCGGCGGCTGACCTGGCAGCCTTCTGGGGTGTGCCCGTGCAGGAGTCCGAGTTCCTCGAAAGGTTGCCCCGGTCTGACAACCCTCACGAGGGGTTTGTGGGGTCGCCGGATGACCGCTGGGGGCAGTTGCCGCCCAGGGGTTACGGGGTCTACGCCGAGCCGGTGGCAGCCCTGCTGCGCGAGTACGGCCTGCCGGCTAGGGCGGAGTACCGCCGCGGGCTGGCGTGGTTGCGCCAGCAGCTTGCCGCCAACCGCCCGGTCATCATCTGGGCCACTTACGAGTTCGAGCCGCGCCCGGTGGTCTCCCTCCAGGACTCCGATGGCGAGCAGTTCAAGGCGGTGCCCTTTGAGCACACGTATCTGGTGGTGGGCTACACGCCGGATGGGTTTGAGGTGATTGACCCACTGGACGGGCGACGGAAGTCGGTGCCCGTGGACCGCTTCCAGGCGGCGTGGGCGGCCCTGGACGAGATGGCGGTGGTGGCCACGGACCCGCGGGCAGCGGCCAGGGACCCGGGAGCCTTCGTGCAGGCCCTCCAGACCTACGGGCTGCCCTTCCTGTCGGCCTTCTTCCTGATGATGGCCTTTGTCACCTGGCGGATGGGGGCGTCGGGCCGTGAGGGGCGTAAGAGCCGTAAGAGCCGGCGTTCACGGTCCGGGAGCGGCAGCGCGCGGCCCGGGCGACCGCGCCCCGGCACGCAGATGCTGGAGCAGGCTGTGGAGGCCCTGAGGCCGGGCCGGCGGCCGTCGGGGCGAGGGGCTGACAGCTACCGACTGGCCAAGAGCCTGGGCCTCGTCTTCCTGCTGGTCGGCCTGCTCCTGGCCTTCAAGCTGGGCGGGTTCAATCCCTTCCTGGGGATACCGCTCTTCCTGGCCTGCGGGGCTGCCGGCTACCTGGTGGGCTACATCATCGAGAACTGGGGCCGGGGGTGAGCGGGCGAATCGAGGTTGGCGATGACCTCTGAGCGGTCAACGGGTTCCAGTACGGCCGGAGACGACGTCGGCACCCCAGTGGCCCATTTGGTGAACCTGGTGCGCCGGTTCATCAAGGACCCGAAGCCAACCAGGACGGGCTGCATGCTGTGGGGGCTGAACCGCGTGGCGGTCCAGATGCCGTCCCGCAGGACGAAGGCCCGGTCTTCCACATGGCGCACCTGTTGGGCCTGAGGCCCGGCCACCACCTGTGCCGCGCGCAGGGCTTCGCAAGTCACGCTGTCCTGCACCGCGGCCGGGCCCGCCATGGGCATAGTACTACAACGAGATTTTGACATAACCTGCTATGGAGGGGCGTCCTCGCCCCGTCTGGCATGTCAGAACGCCGCAAAAGGCGGGGCGGGGACGTCCCTTAGCAGCAGTCATGAGAGACCATGGCTCGAAATCTCGTTGTAGTAATAGGAGCCACCCGGAATGACTCCACCTGCTTCTGTACCACCTGCGCTCGCCCCTCTTCCGACAGCACGTCTTCCCGCTCGTCCACCAGGAAGGCGGTGTGGGGGGTGATGATTCCGTAGCCCACCGACAGCTCCACGATCTCGTCCACCAGCTCTTCGCTCTCGCCGTGCCGGCGGATCTGGTCCATCAGGGAGCCGATCTTGCGCGTGGCCCACAGCCGGGGGATGAACCCGGGGCCCCCGGCAGCTCGATGCGCTTCTCGCCGTGGGCCGGGATGGGGAAGACTCGGGCCTGGAATGCGTCGCGGCCCACGCACTCCAGGATGGCCGGGTCGCGCCGGGTGCGCACGATGTCCGCGTATACCCGCCGCGCCTCGTCCCGGTCCAGCACCCGGCCCTTCAGCTTCTCGCCGTCCACCCACATGCTGAACTGGGAGATGGCGGCCTCCTCCTCGGGCGGCAGGCCTTCTTGGCTCACGTCTTCACCCCCAGACGGCCCACGGTGCTCGAATGTTCCCTCGGAGCGAATTGTGCGCCCGTCCAACCTCTAACCTCGAGCTTCCGGGATGTCCAGGGGTGTAAGTGGTCCGGGGTCCATGATCGCACAGTTGACAAACCCTGCTGAAGGTCATAAAATATAGCCATCACGATAGACATGGAGCAGGTCATGAACATCAAAAGAGTATCGGTAGCCGAGGGCAAAAGATCTTTCACTCAGCTTCTCAAACAGGTCGAGAAGGAAGGGACGGCGGTCCTGATCTTCCGCCGTAACCAGTTGGCAGGGGCGCTCCTGCCTGCTGAGGAGTATGAGCGCCTGGAACGGCTCCAGGCTTACTTCGAAGCCTTGCAGCTCTCGAATCAGCTTGCGCATCTGGGGGTTAGCGCCGCAGAGCTGGCCCGGGAAGCCCGTGAGGAACTGGAGGAGCGAGCTTGACCGTCTTGGTGGTTGATACCAGTGTGGTGCTGGCCTTCTACCTTCCCGCTGAGCCATACAAGGCTCAGGCACTGGTCCTTTTGGCAGACTATGCGGGCGGAGCGGTGGAGTTGGTGACGCCCACGTTGACCCACTACGAGATACTCAATGTCCTGTCTCGGGCCGTTCGTGGGCTGAAGAACGGGCAGAAGATCAGCCGCGATGATGCCCTGGCCATCTTGAGCGCCCTGGCCCGTCTCAAGCTGAGAGAACGGAGCGTCCAGGAGCTTGAGCACCGCATTCTCGAGATTGCTGAGCGATATCAGCGCACCGGCTACGACGCTAGCTATCTGGCTCTGGCCGAACACCTGGGAGCTGACCTGGTCACGGGAGACGAAAGGTTCTACAATGCGGTGAAGGACCATTTCCCGCAGGTTCAATTCGTGGCCGACTATGCTTCGACGTCTGCCCCCCAAATCATGAAGCGTGAAACGCAGTGAGCGATGCCCCCAGAAAGCCCAGGCTGCCCAGCAGCACAGCCAGCAACCCCGCTATTGGGCCGCTCTCCAGCTGACCCCCCCGCCCAGCGCCACGATTGGCTGCAAGGTTCTTCGACACGATGGGCAGGTAAAGGGTATGGACGTCGCCCGGCCCTACCGTGACGGTCACGCTCTCGCTGGCCGTCAGGCCTTGCGCGTCTGCCGCCGTGAGCGTCAGGGTGTGCTCGCCTTGAGAGAGGTGCACGGCCAGCTCGTGACCCGTACCCAGGAAGCCGTCGCGGCTGGAGCGCCAGGAGAGGGCACCCTCGGGCAGCAGGCCGTCTTCCAGGTCCTCGCCCTCGCCAATCAGGTTCACCAACTGGCCGACCTGATAGTGGTCGCCCGGCAGCGGCGCGATAATGCGAGCCTGGGGCGGCTTACGCGGTACGCGGAATGCCCCGTCAGTGTCGTCCTGGGCTGTGTTGACCCCATCGCTCACCAGCACCCGGAAGAGGCCCTGCTCCGTGCCGGGCAGTTGCGTGGCGTCCACCGCCTGCTGCGTCTCGCTCAGGCCCGCAGCCAACGTCGTCCAGGTGGTGCCGCCGTCGGCGCTGTAGAGTAGCGCGTAGGTGAGGGGATCACCGTCCGCATCGCTGGCTGTCCAGGTGACGGTGATGGTCGGCGTGATCAGGTCCTCGCCGCCACGGGGGAAGGTGACTTCCACCTGTGGTGGGTTGGGGCTCACTGCACGTGAGACCCGCTCCTGGCCGGCGTACCAGATGACGATGCGTGCCGTGAGAGGGTCAAAGGGCACCAGTTCATAGATGGTGGCCAGTTGGTCCTGGCCCGGTTCGGTTTCAGGGTCGGGGTGTGGCGTGAAGGGGTACTCGGCCAGGACGCGGCTATCAGCGGCCAACAGCCGGATGCTCCAATCGCCCGGTACGCGCTCTGGGAAGGGAATGGCCTGTGGCAAGCGGAACAGGGTGCCGAGTTCGGCCGTGCCGCGCGTCAGGTTGGCGGTGCCGATGACGAGCAGGTGCTCAGTATCCGTGAGTGCAGGTGCCGACGTGGGTTCCTGGAGCACGAAGCGTGGCATCTGCAGCTCAAAGCTGGGGCCGCGCACGCCAGGAGTCACGGCCAACGGGCGCGCGCCGGCCCCCCACACCTTAAAGTCGTCCCAGTGGACGTGGGTGCCGCCGGGGTCGTTGAAATTCCATGCCCCGAGGAGGAAGTTACCCGAGGCAAAGCTGGTGTCAGTGATCTGGGTGAGGAACTGGTCGTTCACGTACAATCGGATATTGGAGCCATTGGCCACGACGCGCAGGCGGTTGGTGGCTGTCCCGGTGATGATGTCCGAAGAGGTGGTCGCCGGGACCAGGGCGGTGTAGATGCCGGCCAACCGGCGGAGCAGGGTATATTGCTGTGCAGATGGCGAGACGGCGAACAGGTAGAAGTTGTTCTGGTTCACGGCGCGGAAGAGCAAGGCATAAGCACCGTCCACTGGTGGCTCCAGGGCGCGAGCCTTGACCTCGACGTCGAAGTCACCAAAGACCTGTGGATGCCCGCCTGCGCAGAGGAAGCCGATTGGTATGGCCCGGGTGTGATACTCGCCGGCCTCGTAGGACAACTCGCACTCAGGCGTAGTGAGGCTCTCCCACCCGCTGTTCGGGTCGCTGAAGTCGTCTTGGAAAATTGGCGTCGGCGTAGGCGTGGAAGTGGTGGTCTCTGTGGCCGTCGGCGTGGCGGTGGTTGTGGCCGTGGCTGTGCCGGTAGCCGTAGCCGTGGCCGTCCCGGTCGTTGTCACCGTGGCTGTAGCCGTCTCGGTGCCTGTGGCCGTTGGCGTGGCCGTGGTTGTCCCGGTGGGCGTCGCCGTCAGCGTGGGCGTGCCGGTTCGCGTGAGGGTGGCTGTTGGCGTCGGGGTCGGCGTGCCGGTGGCACGCGGCGTCCGGGTCGGTGTAGGCGTCGCCGTTGGGGTGACGGTGACAGGTGGCGGCGTTGGCGGGGGGGCTTCGCCGGCGATCTGGTTGCGGATGCTGGTGTAAGTGAAGTCGGAAACCCATTCGTGATCGCAATAGGTCATCACGTCGGTCCACCTCCACGGTGCCGGTGGGGCGAGGGGCGGGTAAACACGCCGCAGTTCGATGTCGAAGCCGTAGTGACTCTGGCTTTGCCGCGGCCAACTAATTCGCCCATCTGGATAGGGGTAAGGCGGACCGCCCACCGCGCCGCAGAAGTTGGCGTGGCCTCGACCGTACAGGTGCCCTAATTCGTGGCCTCCGTACCAGTCGGCATAGGAGGCGTCGTTGTCCCAGGCAAAACCACCGGCGGGCACACCGGCCGGGCCGGAAGCCACGGAGCCGGGGATGCCGACAGATAGGCCGCGCATAAAGCCGCCCTGGTCAGAGACCAGACCGTAGTAGCGGGTGCGGGGATCTGCGCCGGCCCGGACGTTGAAAGCCCACATTTGGGCCAGCAACTGGTTGAGGTTTCCGGCCGACCAGGTGCCATCGTTGGGGTTCGCGTCGTTTATAGGCCCTGTCGGAGAGCCCACCCATGGCACCGTCAGGTCGCTAACACCAGCGATCACCTGATGGACAGGATAGGCGCGGCGCAGCCAGGAGCGCAGCAGGTTCACGTCTGCCGGTCGTGGGGAGATCAATGGATTGCCGGGCGCCGTGCGGTAACGCACGCGCACCAGGTTGACCCGCAAGGGTGGCGTGCGCTGGAAGGTGACCGTGGCACAGGCGGTGTTGTTGCCGCGATTGATCTCAGTCACCAAAGGCGGCCGGTTGACCTCCGCCTCCAAGGCGATGATGCCACGGCGCCAGGCGGCCGGCAACTCGAACAGGAAACTGTGGTTGATCTGCCCCCGATCCGGGTTGACCAGCACGATGAGCGCGCCGTTTAAGGGGACCAGCGTTCCCAGGGGCGTACCGCCCTGTGCGCGCCGGCCGCCGGAGCCACCATCACACGTGCCGCCCCGATAGCCACGCAGGCGGGCGGTCACTGGACGGGTGTTGGGCCGGTCGGCGCGGACGTGGAAGCGCACGTATGCCCGCTTGTCCTCGATCAGCACCACGCTGTTGTTGAGCGGATCGTAAGGATCGTCCAGGTTCACGTACTGAACCGCCTGAGTGACCTCCAGGACTCGGGCGATGAAGTCCAGACCAGGTGTGCCGGTCGGTGTGGGCGTAGGTGTGTGCGTTGCGGTAGCAGTGTGGGTTGGCGTGGAGGTATGGGTCGGGGTGGATGTAGGTGTAGGGAGCCGCCGATTGCCGAAGAGGATCTCTGGCACCGTCCCGCCGAGTTCTATCACCACCTGCACGCTGGACGGGGTGGTCGCCTGCCAGCCTGGGCGGGTCTCCTCAATGACCGTGTAGGTCCCCGGCGTCCGCACGATGAAGTCGAAGCGACCGTTTGTACCACTTGTGGTGATCTGCGACCCCTCCGGACCGATCAGGGTGATCTCCCAGCCAGGCACCGGAGGCTCATTGCCCTCCCAAAGGCCATTGCCATTGAGGTCCTCGAACTTGAAGCCGGAAATAGTGGCAAATGCGGGGGTCGAGGTGCGGGTGGGAGTTGGTGTGGGCGTCCGAGTGGGGGTGCGGGTGGGAGTTGGTGTGGGCGTCCGAGTGGGGGTGCGGGTGGGAGTTGGTGTGGGCGTCCGGGTGGGGGTGCGGGTTGGCGTCCAGGTGGGTGTGGGGCAGTCCACTGTGGCCTCCACCTCTACTTGGACTAGAAGCTCCCCCAGCGTGCCCGTCGCCTGGTTAACGATCCGTGTCCCATTGGCCACCCCGCTGTTCACCAGCACAGAGAACCCGATGCTGTGGCTCTGGGACGGCGCCAGGAGGCCGTTCCACTCGATCTGATTGGCATTGGCGTTGTAGGTGGCCCCACCGTAGACGCTGCCGGCCACATAGCTAGTCCCGGTGGGAATGGGGTCCCGAATGGTGGCGGGTAAAGGCTCGGTGTCCGGCGAGGACTCGTTGAACAGGGTGACGGTGTAATGGATGTTGCTGCCGGGACAAAGGGGCAGGGCGTACTCCAGTTCCTTGGCGATGCGCACCGCAATCTGTTGGGGGGATGAGGAAGCCTCGGGACGGGAGATGTCATGGCCCGATAGGGTGGAGGCGACTTCTTGGCGCCAGGGAGCCGGCGGCGCTTGCAGGTCTGGTCCTACCGCCTTGGCCTCCCAACCGATCATAGCCATCAAGATGCCGGCGGCGATCAGAGCCGTCCAAATAGCCTGCCTTCTACGGAAGGAGATCCTGTTCTTCATCGGGTCCTCACATCCAACAGGGAGAGGGCTCACGTCCTGACATAAAGGCCCAGAAAGGAAAGACAACAGGCAAGCGGTATGGAGGTGGACGTCGCTTCACCTGCAGCGCCCGGTGAGGGAGGGGTAGCGATGAGAGGGGTGATAGGTCAGCGCTGATTTCCGGACGATGCTGTCCGGTTCACACCTGGCGCAAGCTTGGTTGAAGAGTTTCTACACCATATTGTATAACCAACTGTCCAGGGTGTCAAACGGACCCGAGAACTCAGATTTCAGGGAGGCTAAGCGACGTTGTCTTGAGGGGTCAGTTGTGGTACAATGTGACCAATAACTCCGGCACTACTGGAGCAACGGCGTTCCCGATACGATTGGCAGGAGGAATCACGCATGCACGCGACGGACCCTGGCCTGCGCCAGTCCGTGGATTCCCGCGTGCGCGGACTTTGCGCCCACAGGCTGGCACGGGCGGCCGGGCGCCTCGGCCGACGCCTCGGCGGAGGCCTTCGCCCCGAGGGGGTTCCCTCGCCCGCTGCGCCAGTCGGTGCCGTCCTGGCACGAGGCGCGAGCCAGGACGGGCTGCCCGAGGGGAAAGGCCTCCGCTGGTGGGGCTGGGGTACGCTGGATCGAACGTATCCCCTGGGCGATCGCCCCGGCTTCTGGCCCTTCCTCGACGCGCGCATCGGTCCGCTGGACGACCAACTGCGCCCCGTCACCCCCCTCTCCGAGATCGGCCTGCCACCTCCCCGGTTGCCCCCGGAGGTCCTGTCGGCACTGAGGCAGGCCGTCGGCCCGGACCATGTCTCCACGGAGCACCTTGACCGCGTCACCCACGCCCTGGGCAAGAGCTACCCCGACCTGATCCGACTGCGGCGTGGGGAGATTGAGCATCCGCCGGACGCTGTGATCTCCCCCGGCAGCGAGGGGGAGGTGGCAGCCGTACTGCGCATCGCCGGCCAGGCACGTGTCGCCGTAGTGCCCTTCGGGGGCGGGACCAGCGTGGTGGGTGGGTTGGAGCCCGTCACGGGCCCGGATCACGTCGGCGCCATCAGCCTGGACCTGCGCCGGCTCAACCGGCTGGTGTCGGTGGACCCGGCGTCGCGCCTCGCCGTTGCTGAACCCGGCATGCGTGGCCCCGAGCTGGAAGCAGCTCTCAACACTCACGGCTTCACCCTGGGGCACTTTCCCCAGTCCTGGGAGTTCTCCACACTGGGCGGATGGATCGCCACCCGGGCGGCAGGTCACGCCTCCACAGCGTACGGCAAGATCGAGGATCTGGTGGTCAGCCTGCGTGTGGTGACGCCGGCCGGCACCCTGGTCACGCGGACCACCCCCGCCTCGGCCGCCGGGCCGGACCTGGACCAGCTTCTCATCGGCTCGGAAGGCGTCTACGGCGTGATCACTCAGGCGACACTGCGCGTGCACCCGGTGCCCGAGGTACAAGATTTCCGGGCCCTGGTGTTCAGGCGCTTCCAGGACGGGTTGTCCGCCATCCGAGAGATGCTCCAAAAGGGCATCGTGCCGTCCACAGTGCGCCTCTCCGACCCCTTCGAGACCCAGGGGTATATGGCCCTGCGGCGCGTTCCGGCCAGCCGGGCCAAGAGGCTGTGGGACCGACTGGGGCAGGTGGTGCTGAAGGGGGCGGGGTACGATCTGCGGGCTGCATGCCTGATGATCCTGGGGATTGAGGGTACGGCTGAGGAGGTCAAGGCGACGCGCCGGGAGGCTTTGAGGGTGTGCCGGGGGCGCGGTGCCTTCCACCTGGGGGAGAGTGCCGGGCGGGCCTGGTATCGCGAGCGCTTTGACCTGCCATACCTCCGCGATGTGCTCCTGGACCATGGGGTGATGGTGGACACTCTGGAAACGGCCACCACCTGGGACAACCTGCCGCACCTGTACGCCCGGGTGCACCAGGCGTTGGTCGGCGCCATCCAGTCCACCGGTGCCCGCCCCTGGGTAATGTGTCACCTGTCCCACGCCTACCGCGAGGGTGCCTCCCTCTACTACACCTTCCTGGCCCGCCAGACCCCGAGCCGCGAGATCGAGCAGTGGCGGGTGGTGAAACAGGCGGCTACCGAGGCCATCATGGCTGGCGGTGGAAGCCTTAGCCATCATCATGGGGTAGGGCAGGATCACGCTCGCTGGTTGGGGCGGGAGGATAGCGAGGCCGGGGTGGCAGCTCTCCGGGCGGTGAAGCAGGTGCTGGACCCGGCGGGGATCATGAATCCGGGGAAGCTGTTTACGCATTGAGGTGCGCACGATGGCATTTTCCCACAAGACGCGCGAAACCAACGTGCTGCGGCTGGCAACGGAAGCCTTCGACCTCCTGGTCATCGGTGGGGGGATCACGGGCGCGGGCATCGCGTGGGACGCCGGCCTGCGGGGCTTCCGCACGGCGCTGGTAGAGAAAGATGACTTCGCCGCCGGCACCAGCGGCCGGTCCTCCCGGCTCATCCACGGCGGCCTGCGCTACCTGCAGAACCTGGACCTGAAGCTGGTCTTCGAGGCCAGCCATGAGCGGGACGTCCTGCGCCGTCTCGCACCCCGGCTGGTGCGACCGCTCCCATTCATCTATCCCGTCTACCGGGGCGCGCGCAACAGCGTGCCGGGGCTAGCCTTCGGCATGGCCCTCTACGACCTGCTCTCGGCCTATCGCAACGTCAGCCGGCACCGGATGCTGAGCCCTAAGGACGTGCTGCGACTTGAGCCTCTGGTAAGCCCGGCGGGACTGATGGGAGCGGCCCACTACTGGGACTGCGCCGCCGACGACGCGCGCCTGACCCTGACGGTCATCCTGGCAGCCCATCGCGCGGGGGCGGTGGTGGCCAACCACGCCAAGGTCGTCGAGTTGCTGTGGGATGAAGGCCGGGTGGGTGGTGCCCGGGTACGCGACCTCATCGGCCACCGCGAGCTGGAGGTTCGCGCCCGGGTGGTGGTCAACGCCACCGGGCCGTGGGTGGATGACGTCCGCCGGCTGGACCGGGGGGATCCCGGGTTTCGCCGCCTGCGCCTGACCAAGGGCATCCACCTCATCGTCCCGCGCCACCGGGTGTGGACTGAGCGCGCTGTGGTGTTCCAGTCTCCCAGGGACGGGCGATGGCTCTTCCTGGTGCCCTGGGGCCACTACAGCGTCATCGGCACCACGGATACCGAGTTCGACGGAGACCTGGACGCGGTCCATGCCGACGCCGGGGATGGGGACTACGTCCTGGAAGCTTGCGCACGGGCCTTCCCCGACGCCCACCTGACCGAGGCCGATGTGGTGAGCACCTACGCCGGGGTGCGTCCTCTCGTGGACGCGCCGGGTCGCTGGGCCTACCAGGTCTCACGCGAGCATCGGGTCTTCGAGAGCCCCTCGGGCCTCATCTCCATCGCCGGCGGCAAGCTCACCACCTTCCGCGTCATGGCCCGCGATGTGGTGGACCTGGCGGCGCGGCGCCTGGCGGAGCGCTTCGACGTGAGGCCGGCCAGCGGGTGCCGCACCCAGCGGGTGGGGCTGGCGGACGGCGAGGGTGGCTCAGGTCACGCCCGGGTGGACGGTCGCCTGCTAAGCCACCCGGTGGCGGCCGGGCTGGACGCAGACGTGCTAGGCCACTTGCTGTCCGCCTACGGGCCGGGTGCTGCTAGAGTGCTGGAGCTGGTGGAAGAGGACCCCGGCCTGGGGGAGCGCATCGTGCCGGAGCTACCGTACCTGCGCGCGGAGGCCCCCTATGCCGTCGAGCACGAGATGGCCCTGACGCTGACCGACTTCATGGCCCGACGGGTGCGCATCATCCGCGAGGACCCGGATCAGGGGCTGGCGCGTGCCGCAGAGGTGGCCCGGCTGATGGCGCGCTACCTGGGCTGGAGCCGGGCCGAGACGGCTGCTCAAGTGAGGGCCTACGAGCAACAGGTGTCCCTAACGCGCCTGAAGTAGGGCCACAGAAGCACACGGAAACGGGTTCGTGGTGCGCCCTTACGTCACGGGGCTGGGCCGATGGCTCTGATGAGCCAGTCCCAATCCGGATGCGGGCCCTGCAGGACAGCATTCGTGGTCATGTCTACTTCGTAGGAACGCAGGGCAGCCGGCTCCGTCACGTCGAAGCTCAACCACAGCCGGTGCTGGTCCGGCATCCAATGGGGAAAGATGGCCACGTAGAAATCCCCGGTGACGCTCACCGGCTCGATGGGGATGACTGCCCAACCTGGCGTCCCCATTTGGAAGAACCGGCCATAGGTGTAGGCGCCGTGGAACAGCTCGTTCCCCTCGCTGTCCCACACCTCCAGGTCGAACTGCCCGTCGCCCTCGCTGTAGAAGCGGTTGACCTGGACCGCCCAAAGGCTCCAGTGGTCCGTCGGTGGCGTGAAGCGCACCGCCGCCCCCACATCGCCCTGCGCGCTCCAGGCGTACTCCCCGCTGCCGTCGTCGTAGGCTAGGACAAGAGCAGGCGGGGTGGCCGTCGGGGAGGGCGTGGGGCTGGGCGTGGGCTTGATGGAGGTGGCTTGCCGGCTACCTAGGACCCGCACCAACCAATCCCGGTCAGTGTAGGCGTCTCCGTAGACCCCGTTGGTCAGCATGTTGACCTGATACGAACGCCCGTGGATGGGCGGCGTGGTGTCGAAGGTCAGCCACAAGGTTGGGCCTTGAGTCTCAGAGTTGGGGTAGATGGCCACGTAGAAATCGCCGGTCACCGGGATATCCGGCAGGGGGATGGTTGCCCATTGTGACGCGCTGGCAGGGAAGTACTCGCTACACTGATACGTCCCGTGAAAAACGTCCTGTCGGTTGGCATCCCAGACCTCCACATCGAAGGTTCCGGTGTTGACGACGTAGTAGCCGTTGACCCTGATGGCCTTGAGCACCCATGGCGTGTCAGGGGGCGTGAAGCGCACAGCCGCGCCGCCGGGCCAGTAGATGCTCCACGCCAGGTCCGGACTGCCGTTGTCGTAGACCAACTCCTCTATTGCGCCGGCCATCTGAACGGCGTTGCCGACCATGGGGAGGTACGCTCGGTGCGGCAGTTTGGGCGTGGGTGATGGCCTGACCGGGCCTTCGGTGGGTGTCCTGGTGGGTGTCGCCGATGGCGTCCAGGATGGGATCATCCTCGGCGTCCAGGTCACGGTGGGCGAGGGCGTGACCGTGGGGCTGGGGCTCGGTGTGCCGGTGGGGGACGGCGTGAGCCTGGGCGAAGGCGTGGGGCTGAGGATGGGTGTCTGGCTGGGCGTGGGGGTGAGGGTGGCCGTTGGCGTGACCGTGAGGGCCGGGGTGAGGGTTGGTGTCGCGGTCTGAGTGGCCGTGGAGGTGTGAGTTGCCGTAGGCGTCCCCGTTTCGGTGGGTGTGGCGGTCTCGGTCGGGGTCCGGGTGATGGTGGGCGTGAGTGTGGCGGGGGGCTCTCTCACCAGCACGTTGATGGTGGCGGAGTTGTCCCGGGTGTCGGTCTCGCCGGACACCGGCCCGATGGTCACGGACAGGCTGTGGTAGCCGGACTGGCTGGGCGTCCACCAGTTGATTAGCAGCACCGTGAGCTCGCTGCCGGCCGGCAAGGTGGAGATGCTGAAACAGAAGGGCAGGGGCTGTCCGTTCACGTAGGCCCGGACGGTGACCCAGTGTTCGGCGGAGGTGCCCTCGTTGCGCGCCTCGAAGGTCAGGCTGACCTGCTGGCCTACGTAGGGCGATGAGGGCGAGGCCCGCAAGTTGCGGATGGCCACATCGTGCTCCTCGGCCGCTGGGCAATCACACGGGGTGGACGGGGTCACCAATGTCAAGCTGTCGAGCACCACGATGGGGCAGTCGGCGGGGCCTGTGGTGAGCCAGCCCTCGCCAGTCACCCAGCCGTAAACCGGGGCGCCGACCGGGTTGCCCGAGCCACATGAGAAGGTGGTCGGCTCCAGCTCTGCCGAGGCGAAGTCCACCGCCGCTATCAGCCGGTAGTCGCAGTCCAGCACCCCCCAGCCGGTCGTCGCCGCGCAACCCACGTCGGTCCGGTCCAGGAAGCCGGTGACCGGCTGTCGCTGGCAGCGGTTCGGCAGGCTCTCGACGGTGGTGACGTTGATGTATGTGCCGCCGGCAGCGCATTGCACCCGGTCACCGGTGACCCGCACGTAGCCGCCGACGTGGGGAGCCAGGTCCACAGCCAGGTTGTCGAGGCTCTCGACGATGTTGTCGTCGCAGTCGGTGAGGTAGTACGGAGTTAGGCAGGGGGATTGGCCGGCTCGCAGCAGCCCCTCGATGGTGACCTGTGCCGCGGCAGCGGCCAGCGCCGGCTGGTCAGACGATAGTCGCAGGCCCGTCAGCGCTCCCAGTGAGAAAGCGAGCACGATGGTGAGACCAAGGATGTTCCTGTTCACCGCCGGAGCCTCCCAAGAGCAATTGTACCAGGATTCAGCGCCATGGGCAACATAGATCGTGAGGGTGACTGTCACCTGAAGTGGAAGGAGGATACACCATGCCAAAAAGCGGGCTACAGCAGGGGAAGGCAATCCCAGGCCGGCCGCGGGCAAGGGACCTGGGCATCGTCATCGGCACGCTGCCCACAGGTCGACATAACGCTATCACCGACGTGGCCGGAGTGCGCGTGGGCCACGTGACCCTCATCGAGGGTGAGGGTCCGCTGGTGCCGGGGCAGGGGCCGGTGCGCACCGGCGTGACGGCCATATTGCCGCATCCTGGCGACCTCTTCCTGGAGAAGGTGGCCGGATGCGTCCACGTCATCAACGGGTTCGGCGAGGTGACCAACGCTCACCAGGTGGACGAGCTTGGCGTCATCGAGGGGCCCATCATGATCACCAACACTTTCAACGTGCCGCTGGTCGAAGACGCCGTCATTCAGTGGGCGATGGCGCGCAGCCCGGAGATGGGCGTGACCACCTGGGGCATCAGCCCCATCGTGGCCGAGTGTTCTGACATGTTCCTGAACGACATCCGGGGCCGGCACGTGCGCGCCGAGCACCTGTTCCAGGCCATCGAGACGGCGTCGGATGGCCCCGTCGCCGAAGGGGCAGTCGGTGCGGGTACCGGCATGTCCTGCTACGGCTTCAAGGGCGGCGTGGGGACCGCTTCACGGGTCATCCCGGGGGAGCTGGGCGGTTACACCGTCGGCGTCCTCATGGTGACCAACTTCGGCTACCGCGAGATGCTGACGATTGATGGGGTGCCGGTCGGGCGCGAGCTGAAGGGGTGGCCGGGTGAGCCGCCCCAGGGCGGCTCGTGCGTCATCGTGGTGGCGACGGACGCGCCCATGGATGCGCGGATGCTGCGCCGGCTGGCCGTGCGGGTGACCCACGGGCTGGCGCGCACCGGGTGCGTGTCAACCACCACCAGCGGTGACTTCGTGATCGCCTTCTCCACCACCAACCGGGTGCCCCACGCTCCCCACGGGCTCACGCGCACCGTCGAACTCATCGCCGAGACGCCCCGGCAGATCAACGCCTTGTTCCAGGCGGTGGTCGAGGCCACCGAGGAGTCCGTGCTCAACTCGCTATTCAGGGCGCAGACGGTCGTGGGGCGGGACGGCAACACCCGCTGGGCCATCCCTATCGAGGAAGTGGTGGCCATCATGAGGCGGTACGGCCGGGCGGCGACTATGCCACATCAGGAGTAAGTCCGCCGGCATCTGTTCTCGCACCGAAATCGCTACGAAGGGGTGCGCACCGAAATCGCTACGAAGGGGTGCGCACCGAAATCGCTACGAAGGGGTGCGCACTAAGAACTTATCCGGAAAGCCTGCTATCCGACGGCGTCCTCGCCGTCGGACGGGGCGAGGACGCCCCTCCTGAGCGGTTTCCGGATAGGCACTAAAATGGCTACGAAGGGGCGTCCCCGCCCCGATTCCTGGCGGCCAAAGAGCCGTCGGACGGGGCGCGGACGCCCTTCTCTAACAGAGGAATAGGTGCTCGCTTCTCTGCCTAGTTGGTCCAGTGGCGGACTAAGCTCCGCCTTGAGCAGGTTTAGAGAGGCTCTGAGGCCCGCCGTGGGTGGTAGGTGGGTAAGTTTGCCCAAGGAGAGGTTGAAAGAGCTAAGGCTTGCTTAGGACTGGAATGACGTCTGCTCCGGTGACGCGCAGCAGCTCTTGGGGGGTCAGGCGCAGCATGACGTTGATCTCGCCTCCGCCACCGAAGATCTCCTCCTGGGTGACCACGCCCGGGTCCACGATGGTCGGCAGGCGGGTCTTGTGGCCGAAGGGCGGCATGCCGCCGACGATGTAGCCAGTGATCTCCAGCGCCTGGTCCGGACGAGCCATCTTGACCCGCTTGCGGCCCACGCCGAAAGGCCGGGCCACCCGCCGGCTGTCCACCTTGCCCGTGCCGTTGACGATGACCAGGACCGGCTCACCGTCCACCAGGAAGAGCAGCGACTTGATGATTTGCTCCTCCCGGACGCCCAGGGCTCGGGCCGCCTCCGGCACAGTGGGTGTGTCCTGCGACATGGGCAGGATCTCCGCCTGGATGTCGTGCTCGTCAATGAACTTTTGCAGGTCGCGCCATGTCAGTGGTTCCATGTCTTGCGAACAAGCAGCTCAGCGAGGATGATCTCCCTTCGGTGGAGCTTGTGGATCAGGATGTCCTCGTCGCCGATGTCGTCCTGCGTCACGCACCAGGCCAGGTCTTCCGGCTGGCCGAAGCGCACGTGGAGTCGCGCCAGAGCGGCCATCGGATGCCTCACGGTCCGGGATAGGGCGCGGTTGGGTTCGGCCCCGGATACGGCGCGCCGGGCTCAGGTGTGACACCGGGCGACGGGATCGGTATCTCGGTGGTTGGCGGTGGCGTAGCGAAAGGTGCAGCCTCCCCCGTCGCTGTAGCCGATGGGCCGAAGGTCGGGGAAGCCGGCTGCGTCTCCGTTGACCGAGGCGACAGCCATCGCCGTGGGGCGCGCCGTCGCCGGGGGTGGGACAGGCGATTGGGTGGGGGCAGCAGTCGGTGTGACCTCACGGGTGGCCGGCTGCCTCTCCTCCACGGTCGTGACCTCGGTGCTGGGTGACCTTGGCGTCCCCGTAGCCGTTGGCGGCGCCGGGCTCACCGCGAGGACCGTCCCACGCAGGGCCTCGGTGACCCCCGCAAGGCTCCCCTAGGGCGACCGGTCGGCCGGCGGGCTCAGCCGCCAAATCCCCAGTGCCGATAACAAGGCCAAGACGACGATGAGGGTGGCCATGCAACGGTTTTCCATCAGAGCCGCCGGGTCAAGCTTCCGCCTCCAGCCTGGCCTCCACCTCGCTGGCCACGGTGGCCAGGCGCCGGCTCAGATCGGCGTCTCCCTCGCGATCGGCGCTATCCCCCAGCGCACGCACCATCTCCAGGAAGCCCGGCGTCACCAACTCGGACTCCTCATCCATCACTGCTGCGCGCTGCTCGCCGTCGGCGAGGCGCAGCAGCCGGTTGAGCAGCCGCAGATCCGCGGGCATAAGAGCCTCCAACTGACTCAGGGTGTAACCGTACAGACCTTCTAAGAAATCGGCCGCATCGTCCGCCCCCTGAGCCCGGGCCTCGCGGATGTTGCTGGCCAGGATGGCCAGGAACAGCTCATCAATGCGGTCCAGGTTGTCGCGGATGGCTTGCTTCGGGTCCTCAGCGTACAGGACGAAGCGCAGCAGGCTCGCGGCCTCTTGAATTGCCTCCGCCACCCGGCGGTCAAACTCCATGGTGAGGTTGAGCAGCCGGTCACGCAGCGTCTCCAACTCATCCTGGCGTGGTGTCCCGCCCCTCCGCCCGGCCGTCTCGATGCGCTCGGCCAGCGTCTCGAAGAAGGCGTAGTCCAGGGCGATGCGATTGACCTCGACCAGTCGCGGGAGCCATACTTCGGGGGCCTCCAGCAGGGTCTTGATCATCTCGTCGTGGCTCATGTCCTCCGGCCACGGCTTCAGGTACTTATCGCCCGGGCCACCCACCTCCGGCAGCAGACCCTCGTACAGGTCGCGGAGCAACCAGCTGGTCTGCTGATCGCCGGATTTCTCAGTTGATTCGATGAGGCCGCTCAGGATGATGAAGAAATCGTAGTCCAGTTCATCGCGGTGCTCGTCCACCAGCGCCTGGAGCCGCATCTCGTCGTCCGCAGCGGCCGCCAGTTCCCCGATGAGCTTCACGCGCTCACGGCGGGTTTCAAGCACCTCCGGCGTGACCCCGTCAGCTAGCAGGACGGCTTCGATGAAGCTTTGCATGGAAACGTGGACCTGGGGCTGGAACATGTAGGCTCTGCGCTCTTCCTGAGGCACGCCTTCCATCAGGGCGTTGGTCATGGCGCCCACCAGTCGCTCCTGCGCCTGGCCGGTGAGTTGCAACTCGAAGGGGACCAAGCACAGGCAAAGCTCCTTGTCCGGATCATGGTACAGCAGGGGCGCACCCAGGTATCCCTGGGCGCCGCAGGACGGGCACCGGGTCATGTTGAGGCGACCGCTGAGCAGTTCATCCTTGAGGTGCGGGGCTTCTTTGACATCAATCACCGTCTGAATGCGCGCCATGAAAGGCTGGCCGCACCGTGGGCAATTCACCTGGATTGGTTGAGATGGTACTGGCATCGTGTTCTCCTCGTGGAGGCCCTATCCGTGACACCTGCTCCAGGACCCAAACGTGGGGAGGAGTGACAAGCGATCACGCGCCTCTTTCCTTGGAGGTTGCTTTGATCAAGTCCCAGTGCGCGATCGCCTGTCAATGGCATGGGGATAGGTCATGTGTCTCACGTACATCGGAGTAGAGCTGAAGGACCGAAACGATGTGGTAGCGACTGTGGATCGGTCAGCTCGTCCATTGGTTTTTAAAAGTATACAACAACTGGGGGCGTTGGTCAAAGCCGCTCCCCCTGGCACAGGGCTTTTCGATTTTCCAACGGAGAGACCGTTCGGTCATGCTGCCTGTGACGAACCACGTCGCCCGGAAAGGAAACGCCCGTGTTCTTGGAACTTATCCGGAAACCCCGCTATCCGCCGGCGTCCTCGGGCGACGGCAATGCCGCCGCGCACCCCGGGGCGAGGACGCCCCTCCTGAGCGGTTTCCGGATAGGGGCTTGAGCACCCTCAAGCTACAGCTTTCTAAGCTGTAGTGCTGCAAGCTCAAAAAAATCGAAAAGCCGCTCCCCTTGGCACACCGTAAACTCTCTCGCGAAGGGGGAGACCCCTTTCGGCCGCCGTGTCTTGCCGGCGCAGGCGGGCGCTTGGCATCCCGATACCCTCACAGGTCCCAAGTCCATTCGGGTGTCGCCTGAAGCACCATTTGCCTGCCTTGGAGAGGGTGAGTATAATTGGCTCATCACGGAGGCAGACTTGATGACCAAACGCGAGCGCATCCACGCGGCCATTTGCGGCGAGCCGGTTGACCCGGTGCCCAGGGCGCTGTGGCGCCACTTCCCCCGCATTGACCAGACGGCCGAAGGGCTGGCCGCGGCCGTGGTGGAGTTCCAGCGCCGTTACGACTTCGACCTGGTGAAAGTGACCCCCACCAGCGGCTACCCGGCAGAGGCCTGGGGCGCCAGGCTGGAGCACCGTGACAACGAAGAGGGCACCAGGCGGTACCTTTCCCGCCCGGTCCAGGCCACGGCCGACTGGCATAAGCTGCCCCGGCTCGACGTCACCCAGGGTGTGCTGGGACGCGAGCTGCGGGCGCTAGAGCTCATCCGGGCGGAGCTGGGGCCGGATGTGCCCATCTTCCAGACCATCTTCAGCCCGCTGACCACGGCCAAGAACCTGTCAGGCGACCTGTGGCTGACCGACCTGCAGGAGCGCCCGGACGACCTCAAGGCCGGCCTCAGCCGCATTGCCGAGGTCACAGCGGATTTCGCGCGTGCCTGCCTGCAAGCCGGCGCCGATGGGATCTTCTTCGCCACCCAACTGGCCAATGCGCGGACGCTCACCGAGGCGCAGTATCGCGAGTTCGGCGTCCGCTACGATCGCATGGTGCTGGACGAGGTGGTGGAGAAGGCCGCTCTCGTGCTGCTTCACGTTCACGGTTTCGACATCTTCTTCGACTTGATGGCCGAATATCCGGTTGACATCATCAACTGGCACGACCGGCGCACGCCGCCGTCACTGGCCGAGGGACAGGTCCGCTTTCGGGGCGCGGTCCTGGGTGGGATTGACGAGTGGGGGACGCTGCTCAAGGGCTCTCCCCAGGACGTCCGCGAGCAGATGGCGGACGCAGTGCGCCGGACGGGAGGCCGCCGGCTTATCATCGGTGCCGGCTGCGTCACGCCCATCACCGTGCCGGAAGCCAACCTGCGCGCAGTTGCCGAGGGCTGATGTGCAGCTCTCGTTTACATAACTTTCTTCTCAAGAGCAAAGAACCATGCAAGATCCCCTGCCCGAGCACTTGACCACGTCGCATGGCGACGTGCCCGCACCCCAGACCCCGCCGGGTCGCTCATGGGGCCGACTGTTGCTGGGTGTGCTGCGGGATGTCCTCGAGTCGGTGGTGCTGGCGGTGGTCCTATTTCTGGTGCTGCAGAACACCGTCCAGAACACCGTGGTGGAGGGTTCCAGCATGGAGCCATCCCTGGTGGACGGCCAGCGGCTGCTGGTCAACAAGTTAGCTTACCGGTTCTCCTCACCGCAGCGGGGGGACATCGTGGTGTTTCATGCGCCCCATGAACCCGGCAAGGACTTCATCAAGCGCATCATTGGCCTGCCGGGGGAGAAGGTAGAGGTGCGCGACGGCCGGGTGTACATCAACGATCAGCTTCTGGAGGAAGACTACCTGCCCCGGACCGCTGGGTACTCATGGGGTCCACGAATCGTGGGGCCGGATGAGTACTTCGTCCTGGGCGACAATCGCGGGAACAGCAACGATTCCCACACCTGGGGGATGCTGCCGGCCGACTTGATCGTGGGCAAGGCGTGGATCTCCCTGTGGCCGCTGGAGCGCATTGGGCCGCTGACCGGCGCCTCAGGCGACAAGGGGTAGGGACGTGACCAAAGACGAGCAACCCGAAGACTACGCCAGGCCGGAGGATATCGAGTTCATCCTGCGCAACAGCCGCATCATTGCCGTGGTGGGTCTGTCCGATGACCCCGCCCGGCCCAGCAATCGCGTGGCCCGTTACCTCCAGTCGGCCGGCTACCGGGTGATCCCGGTCAACCCCAAGGCGGACGAGATGCTGGGAGAGAAGAGCTACCCCGACCTGGCCTCCATCCCTGAGAAGGTGGATGTGGTGGACATCTTCCGGCGGCCATCCCAGGTCATGCCCCACATCGAGGAGGCCATCGCCATCGGTGCGCCGGCCGTGTGGCTACAGGAGAGGGTTATCAACCGTGAGGCGGCGGCCCGGGCTAGGGCTGCTGGCCTGCGAGTGGTCATGGACCGCTGCATGGCCAAGGAGCACTCTCGCCTCACCTATGGCGAGGGCGAATAAGGGTGGCTTCGAAGGGACATGAAACTCACTGTTGTTGGTGCCAGCCCTTCGTGTCCGAACGCCGGGGGTGCCTGCTCCGGCTACCTGTTCGAAACCCATGAGACGGCGCTGCTGGTGGACTGTGGTCCGGGAGTGGTGGGACAGCTTCAGAAGTATCTGCCCTACTGGGAGTTGTCTGCGGTGGTCATCACCCACATGCATGCCGATCACGTGCTGGACCTGGTCCCCCTGCGCTATGGCTTCAGGTACAGCCCGGCAGCCTCCCAACATGAGCCGCCCCGGGTGTACGTGCCCCCCAAAGGCCGGGTGAAGCTGGAGCGGCTCTTCAGCGTGTTGGACCCTGCAGGTGCAGGACTAGCCGATGTGCTCTTGGTGGGCGAATACGATCCCGGTGCGAGGCTGCGACTGGGCTCGCTGACGGTGAGGTTCCACCCCATGCGACACTATGAACCCACCTGGGGGGTGCGGGTGACGGACGGTCACGCGGTAGTGGCCTATTCCGGTGACACCGGTCCGTGTGACGAGTTGATGGCCCTGGCGCAAGGTGCGGACTTGTTCCTGTGTGAGGCAACCATGCCCACCCGCTCAGAGCGCGATTGGGGGCACATGACGCCGGCGGAGGCCGGCGAAGTAGCCCGAGCAGCCGGCGCCCGGCGTCTGGTGCTCACCCACGTCTGGCAGGAGCTGGACCGGGATGAGCTGGTCCGAGAGGCACACGCTCACTTCGGGGGGCCGGTTGAGGTAGCTACCGAGGGCAGGGTGTACGAGTTGTGATGTGGGGGAGAGAACATGAGCTTTGACTTGTCAGCTCGGAAGAAGTTGGACGATGGTGAGCGGGTTGTGGTCACCGGGCTGGGTGCCATCACACCTATCGGACACAGCGTCCCCGAGTTCTGGGAGAACGCGCTGGCCGGGCGCTCTGGCGTCAAGCTGATCACGGAGTTCGACACCAGCGCGTATCCCACCAGGATCGCTGCCCTGATCAGGGGCTTCGATCCCGGCGATTACATGGATCGCAAGCAGGCCCGCCGGATGAGCCGGTTCGCACAACTGGCTGTGGCCGCGGCCCGGGAGGCCATCCAGGATGCGTGCCTGGACCTGGAGAAAGAGGACCGGGAGCGCTGTGGGGTCCTGCTGGGCTGCGCCATCGGCGGTCTGGACGACACGGAGAACGCCGTGAGGGTGATGCTGTCCAAGGGCGGCATGCGCATCTCGCCCTTCTTCGTGGTGATGATGCCCCCTAACCTGGCGGCCTATCAGGTGGCGTACACCTACGGCCTGCTGGGCTACAACAACACCGTGACCACGGCGTGCGCCGCCGGGACCCAGGCCATCGGCGAGGCGGCCGAGGTGATCCGGCGCGGGGACGCCGACGTGATCATCACGGGCGGGACCGAGGCCGGGATGTGCGAGCTGGGGCTGGCGGTGTTCTGCGTTGGCCGCGCCTACTCGACGCGCAACGAGGAGCCGGAGAAGGCCTGCCGGCCTTTCGACCGCGATCGGGATGGCTTCGTGGGGGGTGAGGGCTGCGGGATCATCGTGCTGGAGAGCCTGGCCCACGCCAAGCGTCGTGGCGCCAAGATCTACTGCGAGGTGCTGGGTTACGGCGCTTCGAATGACGCTTATCATCTCATTGCGCCGGACCCCACGGGCTCAGGGGCAGCCCGGGCGATGCGCGCTGCTCTCAGGCGCGCAGGACTTCCCCCAGAGGCCATTGACTACGTGAACGCTCACGGCACGGCGACCGTCCTAGGCGATCCGGCTGAGACCAACGCCATGAAGCAGGTCTTCGGCGAGCACGCCTACAACCTGGCTATCAGCTCCACCAAGTCCATGATCGGCCACCTGTGGGGCGCAGCCGGCGCCGTGGAGGGCATCGCCACCATCAAGGCTATCGAGACCGGCTGGGTGCACCCCACCATCAACCTGGACAACCCCGATCCGGAGTGCGACCTGGACTACGTGCCGAAAGTGGCCCGGCAGATGCAGGTGAACATCGCCATGAGCAACAACTTCGGCCTGGGCGGGCAGAACGCCTCGGTCATCTTCGCGCGCTATGAAGAGTAGCAACCCCCGAGGGAGTCTCTATTAGTTCCTCCGGGTTCCCCGAAGTGCCTGACGGATCTCGGTGGAACTCGGGGAACTCTGAGGAACTCGCCCCTCCGTCCCCTTACAGTTCTCCCCTGAAGTTCTCCAAATAGTCCTTCACGCGGGCCAGGAAGCGGTCGGCCACGGCCCCGTCCAGCACCCGGTGATCGAAGGTCAGGCTCAGGAAGCACATAGGCCGGATGGCGATGGCGTCGTCCACGACCACCACGCGTTTGGTGATGGCTCCGACGCCCAGGATGGCCGCCTGGGGCTGGTTGATGATGGGCGTGGCGAGGAGGCTGCCGCCCACGCCGTGATTGGTGATGGTGAAGGTGCCACCCTGCACATCGTCGGGGGACAGGCGCTTCTCCCGCGCCCGCGTGGCCAGGTCGTTGACCTCCCGGGCCAGCTTGAGCAGGCTCTTCTCGTCAGCGTGCTTGATGACCGGCACGATGAGCCCCTCTTCCACAGCCACAGCCACTCCGATGTTGATCTCCTTCTTGACCACGATGCCTTCCTCGGTGAAGGTGGAGTTGACAATGGGGACGGCCTTCAGGCCAGCCACCACCGCCTGCACGAAGAAGGGCGTGTAGGTCAGGTTGAAGCCCTCACGGCGGCGAAACTCCTCCTTGTGCCCCTCGCGGAAGGCCACCACCCGGCTCATGTCCACCTCCATCACTGTGGTCACGTGGGGTGCCGTGTGCTTGCTGCGCACCATGTGCTCGGCGATGGTCCGCCGCATGGGGGTCAGTTGGATGACCTCGCCGGGTACGGGGGGCGGTGCCTCCGGCGGCCTGGCCGGAGCCGGCGCTGCCTTCTCGCGCTCCTCGATGAAGCGCAGGATGTCCTTCTTGGTCACCCGGCCACCCCGGCCGGTGCCTTTCACCTGGCTGAGGGCCACGTCGTGCTCGGTGGCGATGCGCGCCACCACGGGAGATATGCGGGGCGGTCGGCGCGGCCTGGCCTCCGCCTCCTCAGCGGGTGCCGGTGCCGGGCTAGGTGTGACTTCCTCTTCTCCTTCTTCACCCAGCAGGGCGATGACGGTGCCGGCCTTGACCGTCTCCCCTTCGGGGACCAGGATCTTGAGCAGCACCCCCTCGGCCGGCGACGGGATCTCCGAGTCCACCTTGTCGGTGATCACCTCCAGCAGCGGCTCGTACTTCTCCACCCGGTCACCCACCTTCTTGAGCCACTTGCCGATGATACCTTCGACCACGCTCTCGCCCAGTTGAGGCATCTTGATCTCCGTAGCCATCTGTTACCTCCAGAACAGAGAAGCAAAACAAAGAACAGGGAGCTGATCTCGGGTCTTTCTTTGTGTTCTCTCAATAGGCCGCCAGGTCCCGGATGGCGGCGGCGATCTTCTCCGGGTTGAGCATGAAGGCCGCCTCCAGTGGCGGGCTGTAGGGCATGGCCGGCACGAAGGGGCCGGCCAGCCGGGTGACCGGGCCATCCAGGTACTCAAAAGCCTTCTCCGCGATGAGGGCAGCCACCTCGGCTCCGTAGCCCATGAAATCGTTGTCCTCGTAAACGATGAGAGCCTTGCCCGTCTTGCGCACCGATTCCAGCACGGTCTCCTCGTCCAGCGGTTGGAGGCTCCGCAGGTCCACCACCTCCACGTCAATCCCCTCGTCGCTCACGGCCTCGGCGGCTTCCAGGCAATAGTGGAGCATCAGCCCGTAGGCGTAGACGCTCAAGTCGCTTCCCTCGCGGCGCACCGCCGCCGTCCCAATGGGCACGGTGTAGTCCTCATCCGGCACCTCGCCCTTGATCAGGCGGTAGGTCTTCTTATGCTCCAGGAACAGCACGGGGTCATCGTTGCGGATGGCGGCCTTGAGCAGGCCCTTGACGTCGTAGGGTGTGGCCGGCGCGACGACCTTCAGGCCAGGGACGTGGGCGAAGAAGGCCTCGATGCTCTGGGAGTGATACAGGGCGCCGTGGACGCCGCCACCGTACGGCGCGCGGATGACGATGGGGCAGGCGAAGGCGCCGTTGGAACGGTACCGGATCTTGGAAGCCTCGTTGACGATCTGCTCGAAGGCCGGCTGGATGAAATCGGCGAACTGGATCTCGGCCACGGGGCGCATCCCGTTGAGGGCCGCGCCGATGGCCACGCCGATGATGGCAGCCTCGGCCAGGGGGGTGTCAATCACCCGGGCCTCGCCAAAGGCCTCGTACAGGCCCTGGGTGGCGCCGAACACGCCTCCGCGCTGGCCCACATCCTCGCCCAGGACGATGACCCGCTCGTCCCGGGCCATCTCCTCATGGAGGGTGTCTCGAATCGTCTCGATGATGTTCTTGACCGCCATGGCTAACCTCCCCTCTCGGCGTACACGTGCTTCATCAGGTCCTCGACCCGGGGGTACGGTGCGGCCTCGGCGTAGTCTGTGGCGTCGTCCACCTGGGCCTTCACGCGGGCCTGGATCTGCGCCTCCAGCTCGTCGGTCAGGAGGCTGATCTCGCGCAGATATCTGTCCAGCACGTTGATGGGGTCGCGCTGGCGCCAGGCTTCGACTTCCTCCCGGGTGCGGTAAAGGGTGTCGCGGTCGTCGCTGGAGTGGGGCACGAAGCGGTACACCAAAGCCTCCACCAGGGTGGGGCCTTCGCCGCGCCGGGCACGATCCACCGCCTCCCGCACTGTCTGGTAGACCGAGAGCACATCCATGCCGTCCACCTGGACGCCAGGGAAGCCGTAGGCCACGGCCCGGCCGGCCACGCTCTGGCCCGCCACCTGCTTGTCCAGGGACACGGAGATGGCGTACTGGTTGTTCTCGCAGAAGAAGACCACCGGCAGCTTGTGGATGCCAGCAAAGTTCAGCCCCTCGTGGAAGTCGCCGGTGCTGCTCGCCCCCTCGCCGAAGGACACCAGGGTCACGGCATCCTCGCCACGTATCTTCGAGGCCAGGGCCAGACCGGCCGCCTGGGGGATCTGGGTGCCCACGGGGCTGGATCCGGTGATGATCTTGAGCTTGGCGTGGCCCCAGTGCCCGGGCATCTGCCGGCCACCACTGGTGGGGTCCTCCGCCTTGGCCAGCAGGCTCAGCATCACCTCACGGGGGGTCATCCCCAGCACCAGGCACATGGCCAGATCCCGGTAGTACGGGTGGAGGAAGTCGTGGCCCGGCCTCAGGGTCCAGGCGGCGCCTACCTGGGCTCCCTCATGGCCTTGACCGGAGATGACGAAGGCGGCCTTGCCGGCCCGCTGCAGGACCCACATACGCTCGTCCAGGGCGCGCGACAGCACCATGGTCTCGTACATCCCTAGCACATCCTCGTCGGTCAGGCCCAGGGCCGCGTGCCGGGTTTTCACTTGTACCTTCTCCTGGACGCTTTCCACGCTCATGTTCCACCTCCAAAGGGTTCAAGCCCAAATCCGCGTCGTTAGGACGTGGGGCACGCTCTTCGCTGCCCTCACGGGGCTAATGCTACCACCGATGCGCTGGTTTGGCAAGCTACCGCGGTCCCCTGGTCAGACCCTCACCTTGGCCTTGCCCCTGTTGGGGGAGGGTTTGGGAGGGGTGCAACCTCCACCCCGTTGCCAACCCGCCTTACTGGCCTTCGTGGTAGTTTGGGAGCTGCGGGCAGAGAAAAAGGCGGAGATGGGGCTTTGCTGTTCCAGGCCGGCGACCCGGTCTTGTTAGAGCCTATCCGGAAGATCCCTTAGCCGACGGCGTCCTCGGGCGACGGCAATGCCGTCGCGCACCCCGGGGCGCGGATGCCCCCTCCTGAGCGGTTTCCGGATAGGCTCTTAGCTGCCTGCCTTGGCCTTAGCGTAGCGCTCCGCCACCGCCTCCCAGTTGACCGCGTTCCACCAGTTGCTGATGTACTCGGGCCGGCGGTTCTGGTACTTGAGGTAGTAAGCGTGCTCCCACACGTCCAGCCCCAGAATGGGCGTGTGACCGTCCATGTAGGGGCTGTCCTGGTTGGCCGTCGAGTACACGGCCAGCTTGCCGAAGCCGTCCACCACCAGCCAGGCCCAGCCGCTGCCAAAGCGCGTGGCGGCTGCCTTGGAGAACAGGTCCTTGAAGGCGTCAAACGAACCGAAGGCCTGCTCAATGGCCGCGGCCAGCTCACCTGTCGGAGCGCCACCGGCGTTCGGCCCCATGACGGTCCAGAACAGGCTGTGGTTGGCGTGGCCGCCACCGTTGTTGCGGACTGCCGTGCGGATGTCCTCGGGGACGCTGTTGATGTTGCGCAGCAGCGTCTCGACCGGCAGGTCCAACAGCTCGGGATACTTCTCCAGGGCGGCGTTCAGGTTGCTGACGTAGCCGTTGTGATGCTTTGAGTGATGGATTTCCATCGTCCGCGCATCAATGTAGGGTTCCAAAGCATCATACGAGTAGGGAAGGTCGGGAAGTGTGTGTGCCATTTCGTCTGCTCCTTTTGCGAAAGGTTTGATAATTCTCTAGGACAGTTGCTCGAGTGCGGTGATGATCTCACCCATGTCCGGCACCTGTCCGATCTGGTTTTGCTGTACGAAGGCGATGCGCCCGTTGGGATCGATCACGAAGGTGGTGCGGGCGGCGATGCCTGCCTCCTCGAGAAAGGCTCCATACTTGCTCGCCACCTCACCACGGGGCTGGAAGTCCGACAGCAGCGGGTAGGTGATGCCCTGCTGTCGGGCAAAGGCCTTGTGGGCCCACAGGCTGTCCACACTGATGCCGAACACCCGGGCGTTCAGGGCGTTGAGCCGGGCCATGTCTCGCACAAAACAGGCGTGCTCATCCGTGCAGACCGGACTGAAGTCCAGTGGGTAGAATGCCAGCACGACGGGCTGACCTCGGAAGGCGCTAAGGGTGTACTCCTGATCATCGTGGCCTTTGAGGGTGAAGTCCGGCGCCACATCGCCGACTTTAAGGGTGGTCATCTGGTCCTCCTTAGTGCATACTTGATTCAGCAAGAGAGGCTCGTGCCGTCGGGCAAGAGCCTCCCGTCCACTGCTCTGATATTGTAGTACACTCTGGGGGATTTGTCAAATTAAGAGACGAAATAGTTTCTTTGTCTTGCTAACGAACCCCATCAGGGCTTTCGGCGTAGGCTCGAGCGCTAACCGGGCTCCGTCAGCCGCCGTGGGTCCAGCAGGCGGTCCAGTTCCTCCTGGCTCAGGCCAGTCATCTCCCGGGCCACGTCGCGCACGGGGCGGTTCTCGGCGTAGGCGCGCTTGGCGATCTCGGCGGCCCGGTCGTAGCCGATGACGGGGTTGAGAGCCGTGACCAGGATGGGATTACGCCCCACCAGCGCGGCAATGTGCTCCCGGTTGACGATGAGCCCCCGGATGGCCTTGTCGGCCAGGAGCGTGGCAGCTCTGGCCAGCAGCTGCACGGACTGGAGCAGGTTGTGGGCGATGACGGGGAGCATGACGTTGAGCTCGAAGTTGCCGGACTGGCCGGCGATGGTGATGGTCACGTCGTTGCCCATGACCTGAGCGCAGACCATGGTCACTGCCTCGGGGATGACGGGGTTGACCTTGCCGGGCATGATGGAGGAGCCGGGCTGGAGCGCCGGCAGGTTGATCTCCCCCAGGCCGGCTTGCGGCCCCGAGCCCATCCAGCGCAGGTCGTTGGCGATTTTCATCAAGGAGACCGCCAGGGTCTTGAGTTGCCCGCTCAGCTCCACCGCGGTGTCCATGGCCGCCTGGGCTGCGAAGTGGTTCTGCGCCTCGCGGAAGGGGACCCCCGTAGCCTCGGCCAGGGCCGCGGCGACGCGCCAGCCGAACTGCGGATGGGCGTTCACCCCGGTGCCCACGGCTGTCCCCCCGACGGCCAGCTCCGCCAGGCGCGGGAGCACCGCCTCCACCCGCCGGATGCCCCCGGCGATCTGGGCGGCGTAGCCTGAGAACTCCTGACCCATACGGATGGGCATGGCGTCCATGAGGTGGGTCCGCCCCGTCTTCACCACGTCATCGAGCTCCATCGCCTTCTCCTCCAACGCCGCATGCAGATGTCGTAGGGCGGGGAGCAGCGACTCCTGCACCTCCAGACAGGCAGCCACATGGATGGCTGTGGGGATGACGTCGTTGGAGGACTGCCCCATGTTCACGTGATCGTTGGGGTGGACCGGGTCCCGCGAGCCGATCTGCCCGCCCAGGAGCTGGATGGCGCGGTTGGCAATGACCTCGTTGGCGTTCATGTTGGTGGAGGTGCCGGAGCCGGTCTGGAAGACGTCAACCGGGAACTGATCGTCCCAGCGACCTTCTGCCACCTCCTGGGCAGCCTGGATGATGGCCTCAGCCAGAGTTTCATCTAGGAGGCCTAGGTCCCGATTGACTTTTGCAGCAGCGGCCTTGATCAGGCCCAGGGCACGAATGAAGGGTCGGGGGAAGCGGATGCCGCTGATAGGGAAATT
>FWWM01004632.1_pt1 | contig 31744 bp, 33 predicted proteins | sample 2228351 | NCBI WGS metagenome assembly FWWM01 (sample SAMEA103939774, study PRJEB20133) | metagenome | reverse complement strand
CGCGCCATGCGCGAGCGCCTGGCTCGCTATCGTGAGCGCTGGCAGAGCTTAGTAAGTCGCTTAGGGAGCTTAAATCCCACAAGCGTGATGCGGCGCGGCTTTGCTGTGGTCGCCAGCGAAGCGGGCCAGATCGTCCACTCTGCTGAACAAGTCCGCGTGGGGGAGCGCATCAAGATTCAACTCCATCAAGGGAAATTGCTCAGCCGTGTCGAAGCGAAGGAGCCTGATCATGGAGAAGAACGCTCTCAAAATTGAGCCGGCGCTCGCTCGCCTGGAGGAGATCGTCCGGCAGCTGGAGAACGAGCAGATCTCTCTTGAGGAGTCTTTGGAGCTCTTCGAGGAGGGGGTCAAGCTTGCCGACTCCATCCAGAAGAGATTGAGTGAAGCGCAGCTGCGCGTCAAGAGGGTTCTCGAAGAAGCCGGGAGCTTCAAGCTCGAAGACTTTGGGGAATGATTCGGATCACAGAAGGCACTGAAAGAGCCACGGAAGGCACTGAAAAATCTGCTCCTTTCCGTGACTTCCGTGGTCAGTTCCGTGCACTCCGTGATTCAAACGATTAAAAGGAGGCGACTATGCATTCAATTCGTCGCAGGGTCTGCGTATTTTTGATCGTCATGGCCGGGAGCGCCTTCACTGTATCGGCGCAATTTCTCGACTTAGACCCCTCACTCGATTGGTACGTGCTCTCAACGGAGCACTTCAACGTGATCTACCACGAGGGCTTAGAAGCCATCGCTCAAGAAGCGGCGCTCATCAGCGAAGAAGCTTTTCAGTTTTGGGTGAAAGAGCTGCGCTACACCGTGCCCTTCACGATTAATGTTATCTTAGCAGACCCTGCGGACTTTGCCGTCGGCGCGGCTAACCCCTTCGGCGATGTGATCGCCAGCGTCTCCAACGCCCGCGTTTTTAATGAATGGCTCAACCCGCAAAATCCATCCTGGCTTGAGGATGTGCTCTACCATGAGATCGGGCATGTCTTCGATATTACGAAAGCTTCAGGGCTCTCTGAAAGATTGCGCCCATGGCTTGGGCCAGTGCTCACCCTCTCCAACTCCAGCAAGCCCGGCACGATTCTAGAGGGGATTCCCATCTATTTTGAGCTCAAGCGCACTGGCGCATCGCGCTCCAACTCCAGCCGCGACGCGATGTACTTCCGCGCCCAAGTTCTGGAGAATAACTTTATTTCTCTAGACACGATGAGCGTCGGCTACGGCTATGATCCCCCGCACTGGCCCTCAGGGTATATGCTCGCCCACGACGGAGGCGCGTGGTTTGCTCGATTTATTGCAGAAACATACGGAGACGAGAAGCTCGCTCAGCTCGACGAGATCAACGCCGACTCGCTGCTCCCTCTCGTGACTTTTGGCGCCCTTAACGATTTTGGCAGCGTCTTCAGAAGAGCCCTCGGCGTCTCAGAGCGCCAACTCGAGCGAGCGTGGCAAGATTGGCTCAAGGCCCAGTTTGAGCCTCAGATTGAGCAGATCACGAGCGAGGGCGTCACGCCATCACGAAAGATCAGTCGCCTGAGCTATTGGAACAATGATCCGGCGTGGTCGTCCGACGGGAAGTTTATCTACTACTATCACAAAGATAGAGCCCGTGAGGCGTCCATCCGGCGCATCAGTCCCGATGGCAAAGACGATCAATTTCTCTTCACCGTGCCCTTCGAGCTGGACTTTTTCAGGCCACCGTTCTTTGCCCCAGCCCCTCAAGTCTCCCCAGATGGCAAACACGTGCTCTACACTAAGCACGAGATCTTCGACCATCGCTACGTCTACGCCGATCTCTATCTATGGGACTTAGAAAAGAAAGAAGAGCGAAGGCTCACAGAGCGCGCCCGCGCCTATAATCCCGTCTTCTTCCCCGACGGCAAAAAGATTCTCTTCGCGCAGCAGCGCCCCGATGGCCAAGCCCCAATTCTTGCCATCTACGAGTTGGACAACGACCGCATCGTCCCATTCTATGAATTCCCCCAAGGGGCCCTGATAGACTCATTTGCGATCTCGCCCGACGGCACCCAGATCGCCCTGACGCTCTGGAAGATGGGCGGCTATCAAGATTTGTATCTCCTGAGCGCTGACGGCTCACAACTGATAGCTGTGACCCAAGACAAACCCGGAGACTTCGATCCCGACTGGTCCCCCGATGGGCACTTCGTTCTGTTCAGCTCTGAGCGCGACGGCGTCTATAATCTCTATGCATACCAAGTCTCCGACAGGCAGTTCTTTAGAGTAACGAATGTGCTCACCGGGGCGTTCGCGCCAGCAGTATCGCCCGATGCGCAGAAGATCGCGTTTATCAGTTACAGCACCAAGGGCTACGAGCTACACGTGATAGATTACGACCCACAATCGTGGAAGCCCGTACAGTTTGCTCAAGAGACAGTCCCAGGATGGTCTGGCTGGCGCACAGGGTCTCTGTCAGGGGCACCATATCGCGCTCAAGAGTTCTTAGCGCCGCGCCTGTGGGTGCCCATTCCCAACCCGTTGCAGCCCGCGGCACTCCTTGTCGGGTTCGACCCGCTTGGGCATCACGACTACACTCTCTATGCTGGGTTCGATCTTGCGACCCAGCAACCGGTGCTCACGTTCGACTATACTGGTGCCTTGGCGCTCAAGGGCCAAGACTGGTTGGCCGATGCGGTCAACTCCTTGAGCCCTAGACTTCTCGTGCATCTGGAGCACAACGCCAAGTCTGAGAGCATCGTGCGTGGCGAGATCGAGCTCACTCCTTCACGTCTGATGAGTCGAGTGCAGACGCTGGCGCTGGGGGCGCAGCTCCGCCAAGCTGAGCAGTTGACCCCGTCTTTTTTGGCTCGCTACAGCGAATCGCTCGAGGGCGGAAGCGATCTGTTGCGCATCGGGCGCGATTTGGAGCTGTCGGTCCAGTTTGTGCTCGCTGAGCACTCCCAATGGAAGATGCTCTTTCGAATCAAGCAGCGCGAGAGCATTCAGTTGCCCTTAGGAGTTGAGAACCGTTTGAGTCGGTTGACGATCCTAGCGCGCGATGATCTTCAGCCCTTGAGCGTTGGGGGGCTAGGGGAATTATGGTCCTTACGGGGATTTCCCAAAGACTTCAGAAAAGCGACACAAGTGATCTACACGGGGTGGGAGTTTGTCTTTCCCTTGATGCACATTGGGCGGGGGATAGGGCTCTGGTCGGTCTTCTTTGATCGCGTAGACGGGCTCCTCTTCACGGAGGGGGTGCACCTCTCGGGCAAGCCCTTGGCTGCTGCCGAAGCGCATTTCAGCTACGGGGGCGAGCTGCGCTTCAGAGTTGTGCTGGGCTATAGAGCGCCTGTAGAGTTAAGAGTAGGACTAGCGCAAGGGCAGGGTCAGCCCAGTCCGACGTTCTACTTCGATGTACAAGGAAGGATAAGGTGATCCGACATGACTACGTATCAATTCACCGTCGTTGTGGAGCGTGACGAGGATGGCGTGTATATCGCTTCCTGTCCAGCATTGCAAGGATGCTACTCTCAAGGGGACACATACGAGCAGGCCCTGGAAAACCTTAAGGATGCTATCAAATTGCACATCGAAGCGCGTCAGAGTTTGGGAGAGCCAATCCCTATCGAGATCAATGTCTAAACTACACCCAGCCAAGCCCGAGGAGGTGCAAAGGATCCTAGAGAGATTAGGGTTTCAGCGCATCCGTCAGAGTGGAAGCCATGTCGTCTACCGTCATCCTGATGGCCGCTGGACTACGGTCCCCGTTCATCCGGGCAAAGATATGGCTAGCGTGTGACAGAAAAGAGACTTAAAACCGCTCAGGAGGTGGCTATGCGCAAAAGTCTTGTGCTCGCTCTCGTATCTCTCAGTTGGCTGCGTGTCGCAGCCCTGGCCCTCCCCAACGAGATCTCCTACGAGATCCAGGTCAGACTAGACACCACAGAGCATAAGCTCTATGGCACCGAGAGAATCATCTTCACCAGCAAAGCTGATAAGCCTCTCACAGAACTCTATCTTCATCTGTGGCCCAATCGCTTCGCTGAAGGCAGCGTCCAAGCCCGCGAGATGGGCGCCAATTCTTTCGATATGCTCTTCCCCAACGGCCCCGACTATGGATATCTCTTCATCCAAGAACTGAAGCTCAACGGCAAAGAAACTCAATACTCCATTGACGACACGATCTTGAAGATCACTCTCGAGACCCCCATCGCCCCCGATCAGACCGTCGAGATCGCTCTACGATTTATCGTCAAGATCCCCAACGCGCTGGAGCGCCTGGGACACGATCAGGGCAATTATTATATCTCATGGTGGTATCCCAAGCTGAGCGTCTATGACCGAAAGGGTTGGCATCCCGACGTGGCCCACGCCTTTGGCGCCAGCGAGCCCTATGAAGATTTTGCGCACTATTCTGTTGAGCTGACCGTCCCCACACAGATGGTCGTCGGTGCGACCGGACAGCTCTATCGCGAGACCGTCAACCCCGACGGCACCAAGACTTTGACGTATATCGCCGACAACGTGCACGATTTCGCCTGGGTCGCCGACGCCCGCTACCAGAGTGAGACCATCCAATGGGATGAAGTCACTATAATCTCTCTGTACTTCCCTGAAGACGCTGCCGCGGGCAAGCGCGCCGCCCAGTACGCCAAAGACGCCCTCGAATACTTCAGCAGGCGCTTCGGACGTTATCCCTATCCCAATTTCACCGTCGCTGAGATCAGGGGCTTCGGCTTTGCAATGGAGTACCCCCAACTGATCCAGCAAAGCTATATGCTCTATCGCATCCCGGAGCTGTTCACTCTACTCGACAGCGTCACAGCGCACGAGACAGCGCACCAGTGGTTCTACGGGATGTTTATGAACAATCAGCTCGAGGAGACCTGGCTCGATGAGGGCTTCGCGACGTTTGCCCAGATAAGCTATATCGATCACAAATACGGCAAGGCCGCGAACTCTTTTAACACCCTCTGGCTCAAAGCTCATGGTCTGAGTTTCCTCACAGAGATACTTAAAGAGAGCACCGAGCGAGCAGGTCTGCACAGCACCTACACGCGCATCGCCCGCGAGGGCCGTGAAGCCCCGCTCATCACCCCCTTGCACCAAGTCCCCCCAGGCAAGACCGTGCTCCCCTATCAGAAGGGGGCATTGCTGCTCTTCGCCTTGGAAAATCTCGTGGGCACCGAGACGTTCGATCAGATTCTCCACGAGTACTATCGACGCTATCGCTACAGACAAGTCACAGCCGAAGACTTTATCAAGACTGCCCAAGAGGTCTCCAGGCGCGATCTGCAAGAGTTCTTCGCCCAGTGGCTCACCACCACCAAGACCCTCGATATCACTATCGACGGGATGAAGACCCACAAGATCGAGAACAAGTACGTCACGCGGGTGATGGTGCGCCAGAAGGGCGAGATGCGCATCCCCGTCGACGTCGAGGCGACGCTCGCTGACGCTACAAAAGTGCGCCAGCGCTGGGAGATGCTCGACAAGCAAGGGACGCTCACGTTCATCACCGATCAGCCCATAAGATCGGTGACGCTCGATCCAGACTCTGCTCTGCCGGACTTAGATCGCTCAGATAACAGTGCACCCAAGGGGCTGGATCTCAGTCCATGGCTCGATCACGGGATGCTGCATAAGCGCGACGAAGACGGCCTGACGCTGGGCGTGCGCTGGGGCGCGCTGCGCGTGGGCTACTCGCTTGGATTAGAAAAGATCGTCTATAGCTATCGGCGAGAGGGCTCGTTCTGTTTCGTTGATCGCTGCATCTCGCGCTGGAGCTTTTCTCTCGCAGACGATGGGCACATCATATCGCGCCAGGGCGATCTCAGCTTGCGCTGGTTCACCGGCACTCATCAAAGCGCTCACAATCATCGGCTCTCTCTTGGGATCTTCTCGCACTATCGCTATAACGTCGCAGAAGATGCGGGCGTGGTGCGAGGGCTGCACAGCAGTTATGAGCTTGACTCCCGATATCGGCGCGGGGTTTCAGTCAATCTGAAGATTGCTCATCGCCTGGGGCTTAGGGTGCTTATGAGCGAGCACGAGTTCAGCAAGATCAGTGCTGAGCTGAAGCTCCAGTACCGTCTGGCATGGCAGACTCCCCTGACGGCGCGAGTCTTCTGGGGGCGGCGCGTGGGCATCGAGCCTGCGGAGAAGGGTTTTGACCTTAAGCGTGATGGGAGCTTTCGGGGCTTCTCCGGGGAAGTGAACGAGCTGAAAGCCCTAGGATTGGAGGTGCGCCGTCCCCTGCCGGGACTGAACAAGATAGATATTGGGCCAATTCCACTCTCGCTTGGTGCGAGTGCGTTCGCCAACGCTGCGGTGATCGAATTAGAGCCAAGGACGTTGCGTGCGGAAGTTGGCGTGGGGGTGACGGTCGGACTGTACGGAGCCCCGATTGTGCATATAGAATATCCCTTGTGGGTGAGCACAGGGGCGCGGCCAGGCTGGAGCGTGCGCCTTGAGCGGGATTTCAGTGTGAGCTTTTAGATCGAAAGGAGGTCTCATGCGTGGACGGCGGCTCTTGCTGATTATCGCTATTCTTATAGCTCTCTATGTGATCTATGTAGCAGCGCAACAGATTGCTTGGGGAATGCGCCCCAAGATCGCTCTGATGCGCTTAAGTGGCTCTATCAGCGAAGTGTTTGAGAGTGGGCCCTTCGGTTCAGCGCTGGGCATCACCCCGGCTCAAGTGGCGCGCTGGCTCAAGAGAGCGGCTGATGATCCGTCAGTGAAAGCTATTGTCCTGAGAGTGAACAGCCCCGGCGGCACAGTCGCCGCCTCCCAAGAGATCGCCACCCAGATTAGACAGTTCAAAGAGCAGGCCAAAAAGCCCGTGGTCGTCTCGATGGGCGACGTAGCGGCTTCTGGGGGATACTATATCTCCGTCTACGCGGATAAGATCGTGGCGCAGCCGGGGACGACGACCGGGAGCATTGGGGTGATCTCGCTCTTCTTCTCTATTGAGGAGCTCTTGAAGAATCTGGGGATCAAGCCTGAGGTCTTTAAGGCTGGCAAGTACAAGGATCTCTTTCGGGGGCTCCGACCGTTAAGTGATGAAGAGCGCGCTCTGATGCAACAGTACGTAGATGAGTTCTATGAACAATTTATCAGGGCAGTCTCCGAGGGGCGCCAGCTCCCGCTAGAGAGGGTGCGCGAGTTAGCCACAGGACAAGTGTACTCAGGAGCGCAAGCGCTCCAGCTAGGGCTGATCGACCAGTTGGGCGACTTAGACAAGGCTGTAGAGATCGCGCGGGAGTTAGCGCAAGCTCCCGATGCGATCACCGTAGAGTATCGTCCGCCGACGCCAGGGTTGCTCGATTTGCTTTTCGGTCGTGGCGATGCTATACATACAGCGCTGAGGGAGATCAAGCCCGAAGTGCTCTATCTCTTGTGGGTGCTGGAGGGCTGGCACGCCGTGCCGCGGTATTAAGCTGTAGGAGATGACATCATGAGCGCCAAACAGTCCAAATCGCTGTTGCACTTCTTCGCTGAGCTGGGAGATTTACTGGCCAAGTACGCAACCGAGTCGAATTATGCTCTGATGATGGCCGTGATCAGTCTGGTGCTATGGCCTGTGGGCGCGGTGATTGCTAGTTTACTCATCGCTAGCCTCTATGTACGCGCTCGTGAGGGATCACCGTCGACCACGCCCTCGGCAACCTCCACCCCTTCCCGACCCAAGGAGGAATGGCGAGAGAGCGACTGGATGATTTTGGTTGGCCTCGTGCTCATCGGCTGGGGGCTCTTTCAGCTGCTCAAGCAATATGTCGAGATTCCCGGGTCGGTGGCGCTTATTGGGTTGGGAGTGATTATCGTCCTCATGGCCTTTGCCACACGCCGGCGGGGAGGTGAGTCCAGTGACTGAAAAGATTCATAGTCCGTATAATTATCTCTTTTGGGGCGTGGTTCTGATCTTAGGCGGGATCGCCTGGCGCCTGTCGCTGATGGGCTGGTTCGAGCTCTCGTGGAGATTTATACTGCCGGGAGCCTTGATTATCTTCGGGATCGCACTCTTGATCTCGGGCTTGGTGCGCTCCCGCCCGGCACAGTCTGAAACAGAGTCTCAGCAAGGAGATCAGCCATGAGATCGAGCACCATGCGCTTGGGAGAATTTCTGATCTTTCTCGGGGTCTTCGTGCTCGCCTTACAGTATATAGACTGGGGTGCATTCGCCCCCATCGAGCAAGCAGACTTAGTGCTTACTGCCGGGATTTTCCTATTGATCTGTTTCGTACTGGCGCTCTGGTCGCGTTCAGTGCTCCTCGATGAGCTCATTCACCTAGTTGCGCTGGTCGTCGGCGCAGCCGTCTTGGGGTTGCTTCTCTCAAGCTCGGGCGCATCGACATGGGTGAACGTGATCGGCCCAGAGCGCGCTGCCAAGACCCTCTCGTTCGCCGGCGCGTTCGACCCGTCTGCGACAACGCTCCCAATCACCCTTGACTTACAAAACGGCAGCGCCACCGTGCAGACGTGGGAGAGCGAGTCCTATCAGATCACGATCACCGCGCGCGCTCGCGCGTGGAGCGCTCAAGAAGCCCAACGGCTCGTCGAGGGCGTGACGCTTGAGCCCCAGATCTCTTCAACCGAGATCAGCTTTCGCGCGCCGAGGGTCTCCTTTGGCCCGCTCAGCTCGTTCGAGATCGACGTGCAACTTCTCGTGCCGCGCGGGCGCGTCTACGAGCTGAAGCTCAGCTCGCTCAACGGCGCCCTTAACGTCCAAGAGATCAACGCCGCAACAGCAGACTTGAACACGACCAACGGGCGCATAAGATTGAACACCCTCACAGCGCAACATGCCAAGATCCAGACATCCAACGGGTCCATCAGCGGAAAGCTCTCAGCCAGCCAAGCGACGATCACTACAGCCAACGGCTCGATCGATCTGATCTTAGGGAGCGTCACGGGCAGCTATGAGCTGAGCACGTTCAACGGCTCGATTGACCTCAATGTGCCCGATGACCCTCAGATTGGGTATGCGATCTCAGCGCAGAGCGTGACCAGCCGGGTGCGCGTGCAGGTTCCCAACTTTGTCTTCAGAACCCAAGAGCGTCGTCATGTCCAGGGCGAGACGAGCACCTTTCAGACCGCTCCAACGAAGATCACGATCACCGCGTCAACGACGAACGGCAGCATCGAGATCCGCTAGCCCTCGATCAATCTCTTGCGGATGCGCGCGCTCACAAAATCAATGGCCATCACTGTGGGGATGATCACAATCAGACAGATTCCAACGATATCCCATGCTCGATAGGATTGCGCCTCGTTGATGAGTGAGCCGATCCCCCCCGCACCAACGATCCCCAACACCGAGGCCGCTCGGACATTGATCTCGAGTCTATACATAAAGAGCGCTAAGAACTCAGGGAGCACCTGGGGAAGGATCGCATACCGAAAGATCTGCAGGCGTGACGCCCCCGCAGACTGCAACGCCTCGACTGGTTCTTTCCGAATCTTTTCGACGATCTCAGCGTTGAACTTCCCCAACATTCCTACAGAATGAATGGCAATAGCCAAAACCCCTGGCAGCGCTCCCGGCCCAAACGTCGCAATGAAGAAGATCGCCAGGATCAGTTCGGGGAAGGCGCGGATCGCGTTGGGGATCTGCTTCATCGCCACGGCAAAAGCGAGGGGCACCCCGGTGTAGCGTCGCGATGCTAAAAAACCCAAAGGCACCGAGAGCAAAAAACTGATCGTTGTGCCTAGAAGGGCGATCTGCAGCGACTGCGCCATGCGCTGGATCGCTAGCCCTAAGTATTCTGTAGCCGGATCGGTGATGATCGCCCACAGGAGATTGCGAAAGTGGTCGAACCCTTGAACCAAGCGTATGAGATTAAGCTCCAATGAAGAGAACGACCATACGATCAAGCCTCCCAGCGCGCTGATCCCCAGCCAGCGCACCATCGGGGGGAACGCAATCCCATGTATGAACGCATCTCGGATGCGGTTGGCAATAAAGTCTATAAGCAGCACTAAGCCGAAGATCGTCAGCACTACCGTGCAGGCGCGGTCATAGCTCAACCATTCCAAGGCGGTGATGAGCTGGGCTCCGATCCCCCCCGCCCCCACATAGGCCATCACCGTGGCCACCCGGACGTTAAGCTCAAAGACATAGATCGTGTGATCTATAAACGCTGGGATGAGCTGGGGCATCACGGCGTAGCGGATGACCTGGAGCTTGCTCGCTCCCGTAGCTTCGAGGGCTTCAATGGGCCTAGGGTTGATATTATCTGCAGACTCGGAAGTGAGTTTGGCGATGATCGCGCAAGCAAAGAACGACAGCGCCCCAATCCCCGCTAGCGGGCCAATGCCCATCGCTGCGACGAAGAGCACGGCATAGAGCAGATCGGGAATAGTTCGTAGGACGTTCATGACCAACCGGACGGGCCAATAGACGAGCGTCGTGCGCACAATCATCTGGGAACCTAAGATCACCAAGGGCAAGGCCATCAGTGCGCCGAAGAACGTCCCTAGCGTTGCCATCTGGAGCGTCTGCAGCAAGGGGCGCACCAGCTGGGGCACAATAGACAGATCCGGCGGGTACATACGGCTCAGCAGCTCAAAGAATTTCCCGCCGTACCGCACCACACGAAGCAGATCGAACTCCACGCCGTTCAAGGCCCAGCCGTAGAGGGCCAGCCCTAGAGCAACGCCCCCCACGCGCACCAGCCACACTAGCTGGCGCTCAGCTCTCCTCTGCTGTGCCATAGATATCTTCTTCGAAGGTCTCGCGATTGATGGCGCTGATGGGCTTATCGTAGATGATCCGGCCGTGTTTGAGGCCGATGATGCGTTTGCCGTATTTGAAGGTCAAGACAGGGTCATGGAGGTTGACGATGGTCGTGATGCCCTCGTCTTCGTTGATCTTTTTAAAGATATTCATGACGACGTTGGCCGTGATGGGATCGAGCGAGGCCACGGGTTCATCGGCTAAGATGAGCTTTGGTCGCTGCAGGAGGGCGCGAGCGATGCCGACGCGTTGCTTCTGGCCTCCTGAAAGGCGCGCCGCGCGGTCGGCATGGCGCGGCTCAGGAATCCCCACGCGCACTAATACCTGGTGCGCCCTCGCTACTTCCTCAGGAGGGAATCGTCCCACTAGTGAGCTCCACAGCCCCGTGTGAGCTAGACGACCCGTGAGCGCATTGGTCAGCACCGTTGAGCGCTCCACGACGTTGTACTCCTGAAAGATAAAGCCGATGCGCGAGCGGATCTCACGGAGCTGGCGTCGTGACGCTTTCAAGACGTCTATCCCTTCAAAAGAGATGTGCCCCGTGATCTGGGCGTGGTCGTTCTCCGCAAGGCGATTGATGGCGCGAAGCAACGTCGACTTCCCAGACCCTGACACCCCAGCGACCACGACGAACTCCCCAGGATAGACATCGAAGCTCACGTTATCGAGGGCTTTGACTGGCTGGACGCCAGGGTAGGTGACCGTGAGGTTCTGCACGCGCAGGATTGGGGCTACCATGACTCTACACAGACAAAAACAGGGAGGCAGGGCCTACGCTCTGCCTCCCCTGATGTATGCGTATGCTTACTGGTTCTCACACTTGGCCAGGTTGGGCTGGATCTCGTTGGCGACGACGCGCACCGCTTGCAAGGCCTTAGGGAGATCGAAATCCTCCGGGGTGCGCACGAAGTCGGTCGCATCGAGGGCATCCTTGCCAAACTTCTTGCCTTCCTCGGTCTTCATAATAGCAACGAAGCCCTCTTTGATGGCCTTGGCTAAGTTAGGGGCGAGATCTTTGATAACAACCACGCCATCGTTGGGGATGTCGTCGCTGTAACCGATGACGTTGACCTTGGTGCTGGGCTCTGGGTCACCGGGCTTCCAACCGAGCTCTTGTTTGGTCTTTTCCGTGTCGAGGCTGGTGCGCACGTCATCGAAGCCCACGCCTACGTCCACGTCCTTCTTGTAGACGGCAATGGCAGAGGCCAAGTGATTAGCCGCGCGGATGGTCTTGAAGTTCTTATAGTCCCCCGGGAGGATGCCCAAGTCCTTGAGAGTCTTGCACGGGAAGAGAAAGCCGCTGGTAGAAGTAGAACTGCCCCCGTAGCTCAACTTGACGGTCTGCCCGGACTTGACCGCCTTGACCAGGTCGTCTAAGGTCTTCCAAGGGGTATCGACATGGGTCATAAATTGGCTGCGATAGGTTAGATTCTCCCCACGCTTGGTGACGTTGACGGGGATGGCCCCATAGCGGTCCATAACTTGTACGATCTGGAATGGTCCCAGCAGCCCGACGTGCAGTTGTCCTGTTCCCAGGGCTTCAATCGTGGCCGTATAAGACTCAGGGATAACGGCTTTGACACGTTTAATTCCAGAAAACCCGTTCTTCTGCAAATAGTCCAGAAGCAATTTGGCCAAGCCCTCCACAGGCGGTTGCAAGATCGTAGCCGCTCGCGACGGCACCATCCCCACGACCAGCTCCTCAGGGATGAGCGTTCCCTGTTGCGACACCCCGGGAAGACCAACACTCAAACTGCCCAACAGAACTCCCAGGACCAACAACCCCACAAACCCGCGACGCCACATTCGCATACTCCCTACCTCCTCGAGAGTCGGATTATTTATAGTAACGTGCATTTCTATATAGAAAATGCACACTGTATTATAACGCAGGGGAGCAGGGGTTGTCAAATGGGGGAGGTGTGCGAAAAAACCCGATCTGATCTGGGTTTTTATCGTTTGTCCGCCGCAATTGTAATCCCTATCATAGTCATCCCGCCTGGGGGGTGAGTATACTCTGGCCCATGAGAGCACGGAGAACTTCAGCGATAGTCGTTCTGCTCACCCTGCTTTGTATAGGGAGCTTGGCACAAGTCGGAGAGAGCCAAACCAAGCGCTTTCTCGTGGTAGTCGATCCCGGACATGGCGGTTGGGACCCCGGCGCCATCGGCTCCTACGGCACCCAAGAGAAAGATGTCAATCTGGCGATCTCCCAATTCTTGCGCTTGCTGGGACTCTACGACGACGAAGTCTCTATCGTGCTGACACGCTCCCATGATGTCTATGTCCCGCACCGCGAGCGCACGGATTTGGCCAATCGCCTGAGAGCTGATCTCTTTATTGCTATTCACGCCAATGCCCATCCCCGCAGCCCCGCGGCCAACGGCATCGAGGTCCTCGTCCATGACGACACGGGCTTGGCGAACTACCCGCAAAGCCGCGCCCTGGCCCTCTTGCTGCAGAAGCGCCTCACTCGCAGCTTGGGCGTCACAGATCGGGGTATAAAACACCAGAGGCTCTTCATTCGCTGGGCCCAGATGCCCGCGGTGCTCATCGAGACCGGCTTCTTGACAAATCCCGCCGAAGAGCTCAAACTGCGCAGCTTGAGCTATCAATGGACTGTCGCCCAAACTATCTTTGCCGCGATCAAAGAGTACCTACGAAGCTCCACGGCGCGCTAAGCGCCCCAGGCTCGCCAACACAAAGAGGGAAAGCGCCGCCAAGACGATCGTCGGCCCTGGCTGAATATCTAAATAATACGAGCCAAACAGCCCCCCATAGACCGACAACAAGCCGCACCCAATCGCAAGAAAAAGTGCTTGACGGAAGCTGCGCGCCAGCTGCAGCGCCGCCGCTACCGGCAAGACCAACAGCGCTGAGATCAATAACAACCCGACTATCTGAATGGCAGAGACGACAGTCAGCGCTGCTAGTAATACCAATAAGATATTATATAAGTCGACCCGGATCCCCGAGGCCCGCGCCGTCTCCTCGTCAAAGGTGATGAAGAAGAGCTCGCGGCGCGTGATAAAGATCACTATCAGTACCAGAGCTGCTATGATCGCGATCTGGATGACATCACGTGGCGTGAGGGTGATCACGCTGCCGAAAAGATAGTTCCATAACTGATCCGTAGACCGTCGCGCCAGCCGCGCTAAGACTAACCCCAACGCCAACCCCGACGAGAGAAAGATCGCAATGGCCACATCGCCGCCTAATCTCCCCCTCGCTCGCACGTGTTCAATCCCCACAGCAGCCAATGCCGAGTACCCCAACGCCGCAAGAATGGGGTTCACCTGGACAAGCTGCCCAAACGCCACACCGCCAAACGCCACGTGCCCGAGCCCATCCCCAATCAACCCATAGCGCCGCAGGACCAAAAAGATCCCCATCGTTGGGGCAAGCACACCGATGATCGTCCCCCCAAGAAACGCCAACCTCATAAACTCGAACTCAAAAATCTCGAACATAGCTACCCCCACGGATGCTGATGCTGCACCAGCTTTCTCCCCGCGTAGACCCTCTCGAGAAGATCGCTGGCGAGGCACTCCTGAGGCGTCCCGCAGAAGAGCAATCTCTTATTCAGACAGGCGATCTTCGTCACTTGCTTCACCACGGCTTCGATATCGTGTGAGACCAAGACAATAGTCAAGCCCCGCTCACGGTTGAGGTGGGCCAAGAGCTCATAGAACTCGGCTTCGACGTGGGGATCGACGGCCGCAGTTGGCTCGTCGAGCAATAACAGATCGGGCTCTTGTGCGAGCGCCCGCGCGAGAAAGACGCGCTGCTGCTGGCCCCCAGAGAGCGCGCTGATGGGACGAGCCCGCAACTCCTCAATATGCACAGCGCGCATGGCCCGATCTACGGCTTCGGTGTCAGTGCGCCTCCACAGGCCCCAGCGCAGGCGCGGCACCCGCCCCAGGCGCACCAGCTCCTCTACCGAAGCCGGGAAATTGCGCTCAAAGTCCCAACTGCGCTGGCGCACGTAGCTCACCCGCGCACGCTCGCGGAAGCGACTCAGCTCTTGCCCAAAGAGCTTAATCGTCCCCCGTTGAGGGGGGAGCAATCCTAAGATCAGCTTGAGCAGCGTCGTCTTTCCAGAGCCGTTGGGGCCGATCAACCCCAGGACGTCCCCTCGATTGACCGAAAGCGAGATGCCCTCAAGGACTGGCTCGGCCCCGTAGCTGAACCACAGGTCTTCGATCTCAATAACTGAACCATTCATCGGCATTCTAGACCAATCCGCAAGTTCTTGAGATTCTCTTCCATCAGCACGAGATAGTTCCTTCCCATACGTTCATCTTCGTCCGTCAGGGTGTGCCCAGTATTGAGGGTGAGAATTTGAGCGCCAAGCTCACGGGCGAGCACCGCGAGGGCCCTCAGCTCATCAGCCGACTCCGCAAAGATATACTTAATGTTCTTCTCCTTGCCCAGCCTGATCAGCTCAGCCAGGCGCTGTGGCGTCGGCTCAGCGGGCTCCAGGCCCGACAGCGCGTGCGCCGTCAGATTATACCGAGCCGCGAAGTAGTCCATAAATCTGTGAGAGATAATAAAATCCCGCAGGCGGCACTCGCGCAGCCCTCGGTTGATCTGGGCATCAAGAGCATCGAGCTTGGCACTATATGCTTGCGCATTTTCAGTATAGATAGATCTCCCGGCGCCGTCGGCGACGATCAAACCGTCTCGAATATTCTTGATCATTTCTTTGGCCAAGATTGGGTCCGTCCAAACGTGCGGGTCGAACTCGAAATCTTCTTCCTCGGCCTTACGTAAGGGTAGCCCCTTCGTCGCTTCGACGACGACCAACGTAGCGCGATTCCTGACGACCGACAGCACACGCTCGACCCAGGGCTCCATGGAAGCGCCGTTGTAGACGAAGACTTGGGCCTCTTCAATCGCTCGAATATCAGCGGGAGAGGGCTCAAAGTCATGGGGTTCGGCACCAGAGGGAACGAGATTTTTTACTTCTATTCTGTCTCCTCCGACGTTCTTGGTGAACTCATAAGGGATATAGAAGCTCGCGACAGCTTTGAGCTTCGGCTGGGCCACGCCTCCTAAAGCCCCAACAAGCGTGAGAACCGCTACGATAAGCACCCCTTTCTTCATGGTGATCTCCTCCTTGTGTTATTGAAAATAAATTTCATTTACGAAACGCAAAAAAATCTCACCGACACTTGGGACATAGGCCGATCACTTCCAAATGATGGGCTTCGATAGCAAACCCTGTACGCTCGTGTAGCCCAGTGAGCATATCTCCAAGCTGACAGTCGGAGAATTCCTCGACACGCCCGCAGGTGCGACAAATAAGCTGATGGTGATGACTTCTCTTGGAGCGCACTGCGGCAAAGCTGTGACAGCCCGTCTCAGAGTGTACTCGCTGCACCAAGCCCAGCTTCTCTAACAATGCCAGCGTCCGATAGACCGTGACCAGTCCCAGCTTACGATGGCGCCGCCGTGCCTGGCGATGGATCTCCTCCGGCGTCAGACAGATCGGCTCTGCCCCTAGTACCTCCAGCACGGCGCGACGCGGCTTGGTCAGCCTGTATCCTCGCTCCTTGAGACGGCCTTCCCAGACTTTCGTTTGGATGCTCATGGTTTCCGACTATTGAAAAAAATTTTCAGTTACAGTATACCCGCCCCCTGGCCCTTGTCAAGCCCTTGACAGTCTATATAGCTATATATTATAATACGCACCAATCACGATAGACGGGAGGGGCTATGGAGATCCGGAGAGTGCAAATCACCGGCGGCGCGACCTTTATGGTCACGCTGCCCAAGGAGTGGGCCGAGAAGCAGAAGCTGCACGCGGGCGCGCCGCTGGAGCTCCATCCTCATGGCTCCGATCTGCTGATAGTGCGCCCCCACCGCGATGCCCAGATGACCCGGGGGATCTTGACCATCGACGCCAAGACGGGCGACGCACTCATGCGGGCGTTCATCTCGATGTACGTCGCAGGGTTTGATATCATCGAAGTCCGGGGCGAGCGCATCACCCCGGATCAGCGCCAGACGATCCGCAAGATCACCCAAGCGCTCATCGGCCCTGAGATCATGGAGGAATCCAAAGACTCCATCGTTGTGCACAACCTGCTCAACCTCGCGGAGCTCTCCGCACCCAAGACCCTCGACCGGATCTTCTTAATGGTGCATGATATGTTCGTCGACGGCGTGCGCGCCCTCGCGGAACACGATACCGAATTAGCTCGCGATATCATCGCCCGCGACGAGGACGTCGACCGACTCTATCTGATGTTGTATAGGCAATTTCGCATCGTCTTGTGCGATCTGCTGGCGGAAGAAGCGTTGGGGGTCAGCCGCGTCAAGCTGTTCGACATCCATACCGTCGCGCGTCAGCTGGAGCGCGTCGCCGATCACGCAGTGAAGATCGCCCATGTGACTACAGCTCTCAAGGCCAAACCGCCCACAAAGATCGCGGAGATCCTGCACAAGATTGGCGAATCCGTCGCCGCGCTGATTAAAGAGTCTGTTGAGGCATTTCGCGCTCCCGATCCTGAAGCGGCCAGCCGTGTGATCGATCAAGCTCACGCAATCGAGGAACGCCGCATGAAGGCCAGCAAGCTCCTGTGGGACCTCAACCCTCAGGAGGCCCAGCTCATTGGGATTGCCTTTGACAGCATCGGGCGCGTCAAAGACTATTCGATCAACATCGCCGAGACCGCGCTCAACACCGCAGCCCCAACACCCTAGAACGACTCCCACTCGATGGGCCCGGTGAAATCCGGTAGACCCGCCGCCGTCAAAGGCACCGACGCTCGATAGGTCTTGGGGATTGGCACTTCCGTCCCAACCCGATAGATATAGACCCTGATCTGATCGTTCACCGTGTGCCGAAAGTACTCGGCGATCACGGTGAACTTTTGTAATAACAACGGCTTACCGCGCTGGCTGCGCGTCGTCGCTTCAGTGATATAGAGCTGACTGTCGGCGATATAGGCTGAGTAAGTCACGGCGAAGTCTTCGTACTGATTGGTCATAGCGTAGAGCGAGCGATCGATGGGGTCGCGCGCGAAGTTGTCCGGATCTCGTCCGGATTCTGTGTAGAGCTTTGCCCAGCGCTCTTCTTGATCGCTTGTAGATCGCGTGAAGTGCACAAGGTGTCCCAGTTCATGATAGGCTACGAGCGTAAAAGTGCGGCCGGCACGCAAGCCTGGCAGCTCAATGAGGCTCGGTGGCAGATATTGCCCATAGAGGTAGACATCGGGTTCACGGGCGCGGATCTCGCGCAGCCGCTTCAGGTGCTCACGAGGCAGCGAGCGCAAGATGCCATAGAGCTGCTGGCAATGGAGGTCTTCCAGCTCGGTTGTGATCTCGTAGCTGATCTTGATGCGATACTCTGCAGCAATCTCTTTGCAGAATCGACGAGGATAGGTGAGCTCGAAGCGCCCCTCAACGATGCTCTGGCTGAGATTGGTCACCACGAGGCGCCACGGACGACCGATATCAGGCTCAGAAACTTCTGTCTTTGCTGTCTGCGTAGCCGAACCCGTCTGGTCTATAACAGGCTTGCCCTCTACAAAGAGCTGCACCTGGAGGGTCGCTGGGCTGGTGCGCACGGATACCCTGAGTATGATCTCGCCCGCGGTGGTCGGCGTGAAATCATAGTCGATCTTCTCGCCGGGCTTCAGGGAGAGATCGCTGAATCGCGCGGTGATCGTCGCTTGAGTGGGAACGAGCACCGCACAGAGCCCTAGGACAGCTCCCAACACTATAAGAGAGAGTCGCGATCGCAACATCATTGAGTCAGCTCCTTTCTTGGGCATTATTATATCAGACTCTCTGTATGAGCTCTGTGGCCGGTGAATGTGAGAACCCTGGTTTGCCCCCCTCTTCCCCCTGAGGGTCACGCTTATCAGCCCCCTCAGCAGCCTTGCTGAGCTGGATGCTTCAGCATCCGGTACAGCTTCTCGCGGTCAAGGCGATGGCGACAGAGCTCCACCCCATCGAGCATCACGACGGGAATATCATACCGATACCGTTCAAAAAGCTCGGGGTCTTCGGTGATGTCCTTGCAGATGAGCTCAAACGGGATCTCGCGCTGCAACTCCCTGAGCTCGCGCTCGGCTTTATGGCACAGCAAACAGTCGGGCTTAGTGTACAGAGTTATGGTCTTCATAGAGCTATCTGAAAGCGATGGGAATCTTTTTGTATGACGCATTGGGCGCTCTCCAACTCTTCAAGATGCGCGTAGACCTCGCCGGCCCCTAGCATGATGTGATGCTCTCTCATAGCCCCAAAGAGCTCTTGAGCGATCTCGAAGGCCGTGCGCGGCTGGCCGTCGCTCAGGATTTTTAAGATGCGCTCGGTGCGTTCGCGATGGTGCTCCACGATCTTCTCGATGCGCGGGCGTGGGTTCGTCCAGGGGCGGCCATGTCCAGGATAGATCTCTAGCCCCTCACTGTGAGGCAGAGCCAGGATCTTTTGCAGAGACTGAAGGAACTGTTCTAGGGGCTTGGGGGCGGTGACGTCGGTGGCGCCGACGTTGGGCGTGTACCTCTGCAAGAGATGGTCTCCGCTAAAGAGCTTATTCTCTACCAAGAAGCAGACCGAGCCTTGGGTATGGCCAGGGGTGTGCAAGACGGAAAATTCAAGCTTGCCGAACCGTAATAGTTGGCCGTCGCGGATCTGTTGAGCTGAGGGGACAGAATGGGCGAGCGCCGCAAAGCGCGCCCGGAAGCCCACCATCTGACTCATAATCGAATCGGGGATCCCCCAGCGCTCCATTGCCTTCGCATAGAGCTGCAAGACCAGAGCATGACGATCCTCAAAGAAGGCGACGTCAGCCCAATCGTCCCTATGGACGTAGACAGCTGCACCGGATTCTCGGTGGATCGCCTGGGCGAGCCCACAGTGATCTATATGCTTATGCGTCAGCAGAATCCCAGCAATATCTTTCAGGGAGCAGTTGAGTTGTGCCAGCTCGCGTTGCAATAAGCTTAGGGCTTCTTCGGTGCCGATGCCGGTGTCTATGAGCACCGCAGGGCTCTGAGGGCTGCGCACGAGCCAGGCATTCGTTGGGCCTTCAAAGTATGGGTTGGGAAGGGCAATCTGATGCACAGAGACGCTCATACGAAGCTATGCAAGCTCGCGACAAAGTAATTGATCCCGATCCACGCGTAGAGCACCGCGAGATATCCCAAGACAGAGAGCCAGGCTACGAATCCTCCACGCCATCCCGGATCGCGCGCCCCCCACGTCAGCCGCGCATGGAGATAGACCGCATAGACGAGAGCCGCTACGAGCATAGCCGTCTCTTTGGGATCCCAGCCCCAGTAGCGGCCCCATGCCTGCTCCGCCCAGATCCCCCCAAAGACCAGCCCTCCAATAGCATAGAACGGAAACCCCAAGGCGTTGCACCGATAGACCATCTCTTCAATCTTCTCTAAGCGCTCCCAGGCGATAGGCCGACTCTCACGATGCACAAAGAGCAAGAGCCAGCCAAATCCCCCACCGAGCACCGCTAGGAGCGCCACCGATGCGAGCATCTTCTCTGCCTGCAAGGTAGCAAAGAGAGGGATGACCGCGAAGATAGTCGCTGCGATCACACCCAGCAATGCCCCACCGAGCACAAAGAGCGCCTTCTCGTAGCGGCGCCACAGATAGACTAGCGTCGCGCCAAACCCGCTGGTGAAGAAGGCGATCCCGAGCACCATGAAGAGCACATGGATCGTCAACCAGTAGCTTTGCAGGCTGGGGGGAACGCCTGTGGGGGCGCTGGGGGCAAAGCTGGGGGATGCCGCTACGGACAACATCACAAATGCTGCCCCTGTGACAAAGACCCCAACAGACTTGATGAGGAATCTCCGCTCTATCACCAAATAGATCAGTGAGATGAGCCAGGCGAAGAACGTCAACGTCTCATAGGTCGTCGAGAGGGGCAAGAGGATGACCTTGGCCCATTGTGAAGCCTGGCCCAGCTCGATGGCACGGGCGATCACCCCTGCCGTGGCAATCACGATGCTCACCTCAAGGGCGCGGGTCGCCCACACCCCCCAAGCGATGGGCGAGAACCCCCTGGCTGCAGCGACAATGCCCATGACAGGGGGTCCCTCCTCCCCCTCAGGGCGTCGCAACACGACGTGTATCAAATAGAGCACAAACGTGACGAAGTAGCTCACGGTGCTCAGATAGAAGAACAACACGCTGGGGTATTTCACGATCTCCTCCTTAGGTGACCAGCTCTGGTTCCGCTACGACGTGGAGCTTCTCTATCTCTTCCACAAGACTGCGAAATTCTTGGGCGAACGAGCTCACATTGTTGCGCACTACGCCGGCGATGACGATCTCGTTGGTGCAGAGTGCCACCCAGATCTGACGGTGCTTGAAATATAAGTGCACAAGTATCCCTACGATCATCAAGAGAAAGCCGCCATAGACCACGGGGCGACCGGGGTCTTTGGTGATCTGCAGGCCGGTGAATTCCGGGGCAGTCATGCCCACAAGTCTAATTCTGTAAGGTGTCTCCCCGCCGACGCGGTTCATAGCCGTCTCCCAGAAGTGTTGCATCTGCGGGCGGGAGAAGGCCCAGGTGCGCATCACCCTCTCCCCCGCAGCGCTATAGATCTCCACAAGCACCGCGGGGTTTTCCAGACGCTGCGTCCGGCTATACGCTATGAGGTTCTCCGTCAGGGCAAAATCGGGCAGAAATGCGCTGATCTTGACAAAGAGCTCTTCTTGAGGGATCTCAAAGCCGTCACCAACGGTACCGACAAATTCCCCAAGCTCAGTGCCGTCAGCACGAACGATGCTCACCGTCACACGCGCCGCCCCCTGCCAGTCGGTGCCAAACGCAGACTGATAGAAATTATACCCCTTATAGCGCAGCGGCGCATTGACTTCAATGATTTTTGTCATAATCTCTTTATCGCCCTCGATCACCGTGAGCTCGGTGCGCCAGTCCATGACGCGCTCCGAATTGTGATAGTTCTCGCTCCAGAACCTCTCGACCCTCACGGTGAAGTCCACCCCAGGAAGCCGTATCACATCCCCCTGATGAGCGATCACGAAGGTGCGATACCCAAAGAGCATCGTCACCAGCCCGCCGCAGATCACTACCAAAAGACTGATATGAAAGAGATCGATACCGAAGCGCTCCCAGCGCCATTTCTCTGCGAGAATCTCTCCGGCACTCTCGCGCACGCGATAGCCGTGGCGTCGCAGCACCTCGCGGATCTTTTGCGCCGCCTCAGGGAGGACAGAGCCGGAGATCGCCCAGGAGTGCTCAAAGCGCCGCAGGCCCTCTGGGGGAATAGAGCCCATGGGAAGCTTCCAGTAGCGCCAGGATGCCATCAGTCTCTTATACGTGCACGCGGAGAGATTGAGGGTGAACAGCGCCATGAGAAAGAGAAAGTACCACGACCCGAAGATATTCGTAAGCTGCAGCTTCTTGAGCGTATTATAGCCTGCGACGCCGTAGCGAGCGATGTAATCTACTTCGCGGGTGAACGTCTCTTGGGGGATAAGCGTGCCCACCAGGGAGAGCACCGCGATGAGGGAGATCAAGATGATCGCGAGCGTCACGGACGTGAAGAACCCATACAGATCATGGGCGATCTCTCGGAGGAAGGCTCGCATAGTTAGTTCGAGTCCAGGGCTCGCGTGGTCTTTTCGAACGCCCTGATCATGTCGGTGACGCTCATGGAGCCGAGCCACTTGCCACGGATGAGCCCCTCTTCGTCAATGAAGAATGTTGTGGGCAGCCCCGTCAGCTCGTAGAGCACGAAGACCTTCCCGTTTATATCCAACAGGTTCGTGTAGGTGATCCCGTATCGATTGAGGAACTCTTGGACAGCAGAAGGTTGATCGTTCCAATTGATGCCGATGACGTGGATTCTTGACCCGTATTGGGTGGCAAATTGCTGGAGATCGGGCATCTCTTTGCGGCAGGGGGGGCACCAGCTCGCCCAAAAATTCAAGAGCACTGGCTTCCCCCTCAGAGCGCTCAGGGTGACTTTGCGCCCATGGAGATCTTCCAGCTCGAAGTCGGGGGCATGAAAGCCCAACGCCGGGCGCTCTTCGTCGAAGTGCACCTCGGCTTGCCTATCGAGAAAGACCCCTTGCTTGAACTTGAGGACGAACTCGTTGATCTGGTCCTCACGCCGCAGGGCGCCGGGGCTCTGCGGACCGGGAGCATAAAAAAAGTACGAGTAGGTGATCAGCCCGATCCATCCCAGCCCCGCCAGGATCAGTATGCCGACGAGCATCCTCTGCGCCATCGTAAAAAAATTATATAGAGCGAGGCACTCTCATGCAAGGCGTTTGAAAAGCCCCCCGTACTTCGGTAAACTAAGAAAGCTGCCATGAGCATTCGCGTGTATTTCTGCGTTGTTGTTCTTATTGGTCTATTGGCGTTCACGGTTTCGGCCCAAGACCTGCGCACGGCCATCCAAACGCGTTGGCTGGGCGAGTCCAGCCCGCGTGACTTGGAGGTCAAAACAGGCCTCGTGAGCTATATCTTCTCCGAGACCGGTGGAACCCTCCAGAGTGTCTATCTGTATTTCACCGCTCCCTGGGGCAATCCCCCAGCAGAGATCTTGCCTGGCGTCACAGTAAAGCCAGAAGATCTTTCCCGGCTCTATGCCCCCGAAACGACCTTTCCCCTCGCTCTGACACTAGACCATGTCACTCCTCAGACACCCTATCAGACGGAGATACTCCCCAGCGAAGACCCAAAGACGCAGAGAGTCGCGCTAATCTATCAGAATGAGACGCTGAAGATCCAGAAGATTGTTACAGTCATCAACGCTCCAGATTACACCATAGGAGTTGAGCTGCGCATAGAGAATCTCTCTCCCGAGATGCTCTCGCTCCCGGAGGGCTGGCAGATGGCTCTGGGGGCAGGCGTCCAGGATGCGCGCTCCGAAGCGCGATTTCTCTTTGACGGCGTGCGCTCCTCCGAGATCTTGCAAAACTACAAGAGCTTCGAGGGCCTGGGGTTTGTCGGGAATAATCTCTTACTCTGGCTGCGCAATGACCCTGCCCAGACCGATATTCGTCCCTGGGTGAGTGCCGATGCCAAGGGCAGACAGATTCTGGGCGTGCGCTCTGCAGGGCTGACCCTCGCAGCCGGGGAGAGCCGAATCTATCGCTTCACGCTCTATGCCGGGCGGATCAATCTGGTCTTCTTAGAGCAAGCAAGCTTGCACCATGTCACCGACCACGGCCTCTGGAGCCAAGCCCTCGCAGGCGTCACGAAATTCCTCAATCTGCTCTATGAGTACACCGGCAACTACGGGTGGGCGCTTATACTCTTCACCCTGATCATTCGAGTGTTGATGTACCCCTTGACGCGCGCGCAGTTCCACTCCATGGCCAAAATGAAGGAGATCCAACCGAAGCTGGAAAAGCTTCAAGCGCGCTACCCCTCACTGACGCAATTGCGGGCGATGTACCCTAAGATGTCCGAGGACGAACTGAAGCGTCGTGCCCGCGAGAACCGCGAAGAACTCACCAAAAAACAGATGGAGCTCTTCCGCAAAGAAGGGGTCAACCCTATGGGGGGATGCCTGCCGGCACTCTTGCAAATCCCCATTTTTATCTTGCTCTGGCGCGTCGTGCTCTACAGCGCCGAGGCGATCCATCTCAGCCCCGGATTCCTCTGGATGAGCGATCTGAGCCAACACGACTCGCTCTATATCATCGTCGCCTTGACTGTTTTAGCCCAGATTGTACAGGGCAAGCTGACCCCCACTCCAGCCAGCGGCCAAAATCAAGTGATGACCTGGCTCTTTCCGATCGTCTTCGGCTTTCTGCTCAAAGATCTTTCAGCAGGGCTCTGGTTGCACTACTTCGTCTCGACGCTCGTACAAGTGGGCCAACAAATGATAGTGATGTGGGAGTTGCGCCGCCGGCCCAAGCCCAGCACCCGCGAAGCTGAAGAAGCCCCTTTGAGCTCAAGCGATGGACACAGCAGTCACCCAAGCAGTTGAGAGCTTCCTACAGGAGCTCTTTCAAATTGCCGGCGAGACCGCTCGCCTGCGCCTGACCAAGAGCGAGCAAGAGCTCAGCATCGATCTCCAAGGGGCACAGGTCTTCGTTGGGCAGAACCAGCGGGCGCTGCGCGCCCTCGCCCATCTTGTCGAGATCTATCTCAAAAGAACGCTGCATCTTGACATAAGCGTCCAGATCGATGCCGATGGCTTCCGCGAGCACCGTCGGGCGGCGCTGCGCGAGATGGCCCTCCAGTTAGCCGAAGAGGCCCTGCGCGAACATAAGAGAATCGTGCTCGACCCGATGGAGCCCTACGAGCGCAAAGCCATTCACGAAGCCCTCAGTCAAGTCTCGCGCGTGCGCACCTACAGCGAGGGCCAAGGCGAGGAGCGCCGCGTCGTTATCGAGCCGATCTGACCCGCCGTCACCCTTCTCACAGACAAAGATCACTCTTCGCTCCTTCCGACAGTCCTTCCGCCCCAGAAGAGTTCGCTTTAGACTCTCGATAGCGAAGGGGGGCTCCGCCAAAGAGATGATAAACAGACTCATGTGCCAGAGAGGGGCGCTTCATCTCATCGCTGTTATCCCCCTCTCTTTCTCTTTTTTTGACCCGCGGCTCTTAGGGGCTCTTGCTGGAGGGGCACTCGTAGGGATCACAGCGACGCTCGCCCGTCACTGGTGGCTCAATCTCGTCGGATTGCTCTCTGCAGCTCTGATCGCTTATCTGGCGGGCTATCGCATCGAGTTCATCACCAACCCTGACGGGGGCTTTTTTTATCTGCAGCGCTGGAGCTGGCTCATCACGCTTGTCTGGATCGTCATGGTTAGCCAAGGGGTCTGCGCCATCGGGCAGCTTGAGCCCTCAGGGAAGCTCTTGACAAAGATCCTGATCATCTCGGGAAGCGCGTTGGTATTCATCAGCTTCATGCAGGGGCACCTGGTGGGCGTGATGCTCTTATCTGTTCTCCTTATGATTGTGCTCATCCTGCGAAAGCACGAGGTGCCTGCGGAGCGGTGGAGCCAAGCTGTGGGCTATGGGCTCGCTCTAGCAGCTATCGTCGGCTTGGTGAAGACGACGGCATCGTTGGCGTTGCTCGCCCCGTTGATCGCGCTTGGGCTGCCGCTGACGGGCACTCTCTCGATCGTGTACAGCCACAAGATCGATCTCTCATGGCTTGATGAGCTGAAGATCGGGCAGCGAAACGGGCTTGTGCTGCTCTATTTGTTCTCGGCTTATGGGAGCGTTCTCGCATTCTTGGGGACTCGACTGAAGTTCGAAGTGCTCGCTTTAATTGCAGGGGTGACGGGAATCTTCTTGGGGCTTCTCGTCCGGGGTATTATGCGCCTTGCACAGACGGAGACCGATGCGAAGAGGTTCACGCTCTTGGGGACGCCTATCGAGTGCGTGACCCTCGACGAGGCCGTCCAAAGAATAGAAAATCTCATTAGATCTGGCACGTCCGCGCTCGTCTGCACGCCAGATACGACGGCGGTCTTGCGTGCCCAGCGAGATCACAAGTTGAGAGATATCTACCAACGAGCTGATCTGGTCACCCCTGACGGCACGGGGATCGTGTGGGCTGGACGACTCTTAGGAGCGCCGATGCGCGAGCGCGTCTCAGGGATCGATCTTTTGGAGAGACTCTTTGCGAAGCGAGCGGGCGCGCCCCTGCGAGTCTTCTTCTTGGGTGCGGCGCCTGGGGTGGCGGAACTCGCCGCGCAAAAGCTCAGCGCACGATACCCGAATCTGCAGGTCGTGGGGACGCATCACGGGTATTTTCAAGATGACGAGCGAGTTCTCGAGCTCATCAAGCGGGCGCAACCTGAGATCGTCTTAGTCGGGCTGGGGGTGCCGCGCCAGGAGCTCTGGATGCACGCCAATTGCGCGAGGCTTGCTGGGGCTGTGCTGATAGGGGTCGGCGGGTGCTTTGACGTGTGGTCAGGAAGGGTGAAGCGCGCGCCGCTCAGCTGGCAACGGTTAGGGCTCGAATGGCTCTATCGCGTTCTGCAGGAGCCGCGTCGTCTCATCCGGGTGAGCACGATCCCCTTGTTCGTTGGACAGGTCTATCTAACAAAGATCGCGCGGCTGCTCTGCGATTAAGCCGATGGCTCCAGGATATCTTCGATCTCGAGTTGCACTTGCGGGCGGCCTGTCCACATATCACAGCCGAGCTTGAACGCCAAGCCGACTTGACGAGCCTGCCCAACTTCGTACGCAAACTCCCCCAGCGAAAACCCAATCGCCGAAAATTCCCTTCCCCCAGACTCTATTCTGAGCTTGAGATGACGGCTCCCGTTGCCCACCGTGCGCAGCTCCACAATCTTCGCGGAGCGCAGCAGAAACCGCGGGGTCGGATGGCCCATGCCAAACGGCGCCAGCCGCATCAGATCAGAGTATGTCTCGAGGGTGATCTCCTCGGGCGCAAGTTCTGTTTCGAGCTCATGCAGCGGGTCCGCCAGATCGCGCAGCACCTCGCGAGCGTAGGCGCACAGACGCTCCCTCAAAACGGGCAGCTTCTCATTGCAAATCGAAAACCCTGCAGCCATAGAGTGTCCGCCATAGCGCTCAAAGAGCTCGCTGTGCTTCTCGAGAGCTTTTATCATGTCAAACCCCGGTATACTCCGGCACGACGCCCGGCTGAGCTCGTCCCCTATGGAGACCAAGACCGTAGGACGATAGTACTTCTCAGCCAGATCCGAAGCGACCAAACCGATGAGCCCGAGGTTCCAATATCGCCCTGCGAGAAAGATCAGCCTCTCGTCCTGCCAGTTGGGCTGGCTGCGTAATTGCTCTTCAGCTTGGTAGAGTAAGTCATCCTGGGCGATCTGCCGGTCTTGGTTGTACGCGAGCAGTTTTGTCGCAAGCTGCTCGGCTTTGGTGGGCAAGGCCGTCACCAAGAGCATGAAGGCATCGCGGGGATCGCCGACGCGGTTGGCCGCGTTCAGCTTGGGCACGATAATATAGCCCACTTCGCCGGTCGTCAGCCGTTGCGGATCGAGCGAGAGTTTTTCTATCAAGACGCGCAGCCCTAGACACCCTTGGCCCTGACTGATGCGCCGCAGCCCCTGCGCGACAATGCGTTGATTCTCAGCGCATCCGTGGCGCACCAGCGGCACCAAATCCCCCACCGTGCCGAGCATAGCCAAATCGAAAAACTCTTCACACGCCTGCGGGGGCAACCCGCGTTGCTCATAGAGCGCGCGCACTAGCTGAAAAGCAACCCCAACGGCAGCGAGATCTTTATTGGGATACGAGCACCCTGGCTGCTTGGGGTTGATGATGGCATACGCTGCGGGCAGCTGAGAGGGCGGATGGTGATGGTCGCTGATAATGACATCAATCCCGTGCTCTTGAAGGCTCCGCACGAACTCGGCTTCAGAGATGCCACAATCGGCAGTGATTAAGAGCGAAAAGCCCTCGCTCTTGAGACGGTGCAGGACGGCTTCGCTGAGGCCGTGGCCCCGCTCACGGTCTGACAGATCGACCTTGACGCCTTGAGCCCCTAGAGTGCGCAAGGCTTTATACAGCAGCGCTGTGCTGGTGATGCCGTCGACGTCAAAGTCTCCTTGAATGAAGATCTTTTCGCCCTGGCGCAAGGCGCGATCAATGCGGACCACTGCGTCTTTCACGCCGCGCAGCTCCCAAGGCGAGTAGAGATGCCCCATCTCGTGATCGAGCAGCTCTGTGGGGGCATCGGGGGCGCGAATGGCCAAGACCCGCGCCAGCGGTGCTGAGCAGCCCAGCTCACGGGCGATCTGCGCTGCCCGCTCAGCAGAGAGCTCTTTGAGGCGCCAGCGACGCTTGGACACCAGCGACTGGATCACCTGGGACATGAGACCGTTAGGCCTGTGCGACCAGCTTCATGAAGCGCGCCTTGATGCGCGCGGCTTTATTCTTATGGATCGCGCCGCGCGCAGCGGCCTTGTCCACGGCTTTGGCCAATTGGGGCAAGAGCGCTTGGGCCTCTTGCTTCTGCCCCGCCGTCACGTGCTTTCGAATCTGGCGTATGATCTGGCGAATGGCCTCCTTGCGCTTCAGATTGCGCAGTCGCGCACGCTCGCTCTTGCGTAACGCCTTTTTCGCCGCCCGTACGTTGGGAATAGGAGATCACCTCAATACCTTGCAGACTGTTCTCTGTGAAAACCCTACTTGAGAAAGCTGAAATATCTTATCAGATCACAGCAAGGCCGTCAAGGGCATAAAGCGAGCTCGTACATTTAGCCCAGCAAAAATTCTCGTTCTACAGCTCTGCTCACTCGAAAGCCAGCCACCTTTAATTTGCGAAGGACTGTTTTGAGGTCTTCTTTGATCAAGCTTAACTCCTTTGCTCGCTTCAAGACTCCTAGAGTACCAATCACACCTACTCCCATCCTAACCGCCTCTTTCCTGGCTTTTCGCTCATCAATGACGGCGAAGTCTGCTTGTTCCTCCAGAGCTAAAATGATCGCTTCGCTCTCTCCTTGGCCTAAGAACCTCTGCAAGGCCTTGACGGCAAGGCGATCTCTCACCTTTCCCACTGTAATTCGGCCTTTTTTGAGTGCTTGCCCAAGCTCTTTTGAGCCAATTCTCCTTTTCCCCTTACCTAGAACCTCTTTGAAAACAGACTCAGGCACCAAGATTTCGTCGAAGATTTTCTCCAACACCCTGAAGTAACGGATTCTGGATAGGCTGATAATCGGCCCGGCGTTGAGCACGGCTTTCATCAGCTGGGCTTCTTCCGGAGTCTCTTGAGGCCTTTCTCCTCCAAAGCCCAATCCTCCTCTTGATACTCATAGGCAGGTATGCCGAGCTGCCCCAGACGCTCGAGCATATCGGTCACATCGAGGTCGGCCAATTCTGCGGCCTTTCCCAAAGAGATTCTTCCTGAACGAAAGAGCATGATAGCCAGCGTTTCTTTTAACTCCGCTGTGAGCTTCTCCTGGGAGAAATCGAAGAGCTCCAGTAATTCCTTGTACTTTTGGGGTTCGAAATCCAAAGTGACTTTTGGCATCCTTCAGTCCTCCTCTTTTTTTAATTATCCATTCCCCCATGACTTTCTTCAAATGTTATCATCGCCGACGACCACCTTGCTGAACTCTTTTCTCTCTGCTACGCTTATCCCTATGGGATGTCCTGTTGCAGGTGTCACGGATTGCATCGACGTGCAGGCGATCATCCGCGAGAACGCTCGCATTCTTCAAGAGAATCGAGATCGCTCGCGACGGTTCCCCCATATCTACGCGCTCTACAACAACACCGAACTGATCGCGACGTTCTCACACTTGACCCCTAACCTCCCCTTCGATGAGGTCTTCGGCAACTACGTCCTCCCCAAGATCGTCGATGCAGCCAGGCTGCAGCGCGATCGCGTCATCAACTGCGCCTACGATAACTATATCCCCCGCACCGACACCCCTAAAGCCTATACCGTACAATTTGGCATCGTCAACCCTAAAGTCTTAGATCCAGAGATCATCCCCAGCTTGCAAGAGGGGTTTTTCTATGATCCCAGCGTCTTGATCAAAGATGGGCAGAACCGCATTAAGAGCGCACCAGAAGAGAATTTAGAAGCCTTCCGAGCGCGGTTCGACCAGATAGAAGCAATTCTCGAGAGAAACTCCGGTCCCGGCAATGTCAGCGAGAGATTGCTCAAAATCCGCCAAGAGTTCCTAGCGCTGCTCGGCATAGACGTCATCCCTGAGGTGGCGTACTCGCGCGCGCTCCAGCCCAAGACCGCTGACGTCCTCGAAGCCCTCTACAGAGAAGGGTTTCCCTTCTGGGAGATGCCCGTCCCTGAAGAGAAATATATCAAAGATACGTTCCTGATCGAAGGGATTGACGCCCAGAAGAAGCGTCGCCACGTGCGCTTTGAAGAGAATCACTTCGTCTTCGAGTACGCGCCCCAGCACGAGAAGCGCATCCGCACCGACGAGATCTTTGACGCCATGCGGCGCTTCGAAGTGATCCCCACCATGCCCTTGGTCATCTTAGCTACGACGACCGCTCCGCAGATTCCCCATCTTGGAGGAGGGGTCTGGAAGAGCTACGCTCCCAAGCACGTGGACGCCCAAGCCCAGTGGCTCGGCATCCCCGAACGCAGTGACACGCTCATCTTAAGCACCGGCGGGCATGTCTTATTAAAAACTTTCCGACGCAACGAAGAGTTCATCGGCTTCCCGACAATTTATCTGACTTATGGGCCGGGGCGCATCCGGGAAGCCCTCGAAAACGGGTACATCCGGCGGGTGGAGTTCAAGCGCCACGTGCTGCTATGAGACCCTCACGTTTGCCCTCTTGATCTCCAACTCGCCATGGCGGATTCTGACCGTGTACTGCCCCGGCCGCACGCTGATGATCTCCCCCTCATACGGCGCTTGCCCGAGGCACTGGATGCATAAGCCCTCTGAGGGCTTTGGCGCTATCGCCGAGATGTGCACGATCAGCTCAGAGTTCTTGGTCTCTAACATGGCATCAAGCTGATGACACGGGTCGGGCATGGTCATTCGTCCGGAGAACCGAATGACTCCGGGGCCAGCTTGGACTTGAGCGTCGTCCGCGCCCGCGCCGCAGCTCGCCTGCCCCTGATGGAAACTAAGAACCGGCGAGCCGATATCGACCGTATGGCGACAGCCTCCCAGCACCGCTAGGCCCGCCAGCGCCAAAGACGAGCTCAGAAATCCCCTACGCGAGAGCATGAGGATCACCTCCTCCTTAGCTTCATTATTGTAGCACTCCACCCATTGTTATCTGGATGCTAGCAATGCGAGAATTACAAGGAGCTTAAATGCTGTCACATAGTCAATTTGGGCGTTAACTCGGCCCTCCTCCACAGCCTTTGGGAAGAGCACTGGGATAGTCGTATTCCATAACCAACGTACTAAGAGAGTCCCTAGAATTACTGCAGCAATACCCGCAAGGACTATCAAAGAAATCCATTCCAGCCAGGCGTACCACATATCTCCTCCTTCTCTGGGTATTAGAGTTGCACTTTGCTCACCGTCTCCCGCACGAGCTCTGCAGCCTTCTTTAGCTGCGCCCGCTCATCTGGGGTGAGCTTCAGCTCTATGATCTTCTCCACACCGCGCGCCCCAAGCATCACGGGAACCCCTAAGAAGATATCTTTCAAGCCG
>FWWM01004630.1_pt1 | contig 31753 bp, 28 predicted proteins | sample 2228351 | NCBI WGS metagenome assembly FWWM01 (sample SAMEA103939774, study PRJEB20133) | metagenome | reverse complement strand
GCGGCGCAGCACCGGTGGGGTCCTTCCCGGCTCGAAGGTGTGCGGAAGGCGCGGAAAGGTCTTGAGCGTGAGCGGGACGAACTCGGCTGCCTCGCCGATGAACCGGGCGATGGTCTCGGGCACAACGCGCCGCTCCTGAGCCCGCGCCCGCCGCTCGATGAGCATCTCCAGGTTGAGTTTCTTCGAGGCCAGCCCTTCGAGCGCATTCTGGCAGATCGCGCGGAACTGGCGCTCATCCACGTCCCGAAGCAACCGTTCCTCAAGGTCGGCGTCGCCAAGGCGGCCGGCGTAGTAATCGCGCAGCACCCGTTCTACGTGGGCCGCCGGGAGAACCTCGCCGACCACGTTGAACACGGCATCGTCGTCGAGGGCGTCGCGGATCTCCTGGAGCTTCTCCAGCAGCCGCTTGAGCACCCGGCCCTCGATGGTGTTCGTGGCCACGAAGTTGAAGATGAGGCAGCTCTTGCGCTGGCCGTAGCGGTGGATGCGGCCCATGCGCTGCTCGAGGCGGTTCGGGTTCCAAGGAATGTCGTAGTTGAAGAGAATGTTGCAGACTTGGAGGTTAATGCCCTCACCGGCCGCCTCGGTCGCCACGAGGACCTGGATGGCCCCTTCGCGGAACTGCTGTTCGGCGTGGAGGCGGGTGCCGGGCTCGTCGCGCGAGCCCGGCTTCATCCCGCCATGGATGCACCCGACGCGGAAACCCCAGGACTTGAGACGCCCCACGAGATAGTCGAGCGTGTCCTTGAACTCCGTAAAGAGGAGGAGCCGCTTCTCGGGGTGGTCGAAGAAACCCTCCTGCTGGAGTAGCTCCTTCAGTCTTGATAGCTTGGCTTCCGCGCCGGAGTCCTCTACGGCCTGGGCCTGGGCGGCCAGCGCCTTCAGCTCCTGAATCTCCTCGTAGACCTGCTGGGCGTTGCCCGCAAGTGTGATGGCCTCGAGCATCTCTTCGAGACGCTCGCGCTCGCTCTCCTCCATTTCCTCCAGCTCGTCGGGATCGGGAAGCTCCGGTGGAGCCAATCGCGCGAGGGCCTGCGCGCGCTTCAAGCCTTCCTCCAGGCGCTTGGCGCGGTTCTCGAGCGAGTGCCGCATCGCGTAGGTGCTCGAGGCGAGCCGGCGCTGGTAGAGGGACATCAAGAAGCCGACGGCTCGGGCCCGAGGATCGTCGCCCAGGGCTGCGGCCTTGGTGCTTTGCTGCTTCACGAAGCGCGTGACCTCGCGGTAGAGGTCGAATTCGGCCCCGTCGATCTGGAATTCCACGGTGTGCGGGATGCGCTTGGTGAAAATCTTTTTCGCCACCCAAGTGCCATCCGGCTGTCGCTCGGGGAAGTAGACCATCGCTTCCTTGGTGCGTCGCAGGTAAAAGGGCGCGCGGCGGCGGTCCATGGCCTCGCGGATGGACCGAACATCCGCGTAGGCGTCCGCATCGAGGAGCTGAAGGAACAGGCTGAAGTTTTTAGGATCGCCTTTGTGGGGCGTCGCCGTAAGGAGAAGCATGTGGTCCGAAGTGTCCCGCAGGAGCTCGCCCAGTTTGTAGCGCAGGCTCTTGTGGGTCTCGTCGGCGGACATGCGGTGCGCTTCGTCCACGATCACAAGGCCCCAGTGTACCTGGCGCAGCCCCGGCAGGATGTCTTGCCGCTTGGCGAGGTCGAGCGAGGTGATGACCCGCTTGTGCTCTAGCCACTGGTTGACGCCGAACTGGTCGCGGATGCCTTGGCCCTTGAGGACAATGAACTTCTCGTCGAACTTTTCCTTGAGCTCCCGCTGCCACTGGAACGTGAGGTTGGCCGGGCAGACAACGAGGATCCGCTCCGCAAGTCCACGCAGCTCCAACTCACGGATGAGCAGCCCGGCCATGATCGTTTTGCCGGCCCCAGCGTCATCGGCTAGCAGGAACCGAACCCGCGGCAGTGTGAGGAGGTAGTCGTAGACTGCCTCGAGCTGATGCGGCAGCGGGTCCACGCGGGAGATGGAAAGACCAAAATAGGGATCGAACTCATAGGCGATCCCAAGTGAGTAGGCCTGAAGTCCGAGGCGAAGGAGGCGGCCGTCGCCATCGTAGGTGGGCCGCACGTCCTGGATGGTGAGGCTCTCAAGGTCACGACTTGTGAGGGTAACCTTGCGGAATTGCTCCGATTGCGTGCCGACAAGCCCGGCTACCCAGCTTTCGGGGCCGTTCGCGCGCACGCTCTCTACCCGCATCGGCTCGTTGAAGAGCGGGCCGGTGAGGATCTGGCCTTCGCGCAGTAGGACCTGGTCACTCATAAAGATAATGTCTTTTCATGCTTAACCCAGGTGCGCGACAAGCCCCGCCGTGCCAGGGCGAGAAAGGAGAGCGCAGGCGGTGCAGCCGTTTTGGTATGATGATATAAAAATTAGGATGTTTGCAGGGGAAAGCCATGGCATTTAGCGATGAGATGATTCAAGCCGTCTGGGAAAAAGGCCGGGTACTTGCGGATCTGGATCCGACTGAGTGGCGCCAGGACCAGTGTGGTGCCTGGATCTACCGCAACCATTATAACAATGTGAATTCTGAATTCGGCTGGCAAATCCGGAACGTCGTTCCCGGTGGCGGGAATGAGCTGGATAATCTGCAACCGTTTCACTGGAACAATACCTTCGACCTTGAGAACGCGCAGCCCCAGTGTCGGGTCACTGCCGATCGCAGCGGTGTGGCGCCCGGCCAACGTGTTGATCAGCCGCGGAATAGCGGCTTATGATAGGCCGGCAAGGGCTAAATCATATAGCTGACGGGCGCTTGCTGAGCTGACGAGTAACCTGGATTGAACCGGAGCAGACAATGAGTGGCAAAGAAGGGGACGTGGCCAAGCGTGGCCGCCAGGATCGCCTGATCAAAGAACGGGTGCATGATCCCTACATGACGCGCAGCAAGCCGAGCGAACCGACCCTGTGTCCAGAATGCGGGGTGGTGTTCAGCGAGGGAAGGTGGCAATGGCAGCCAAGCCTCCCAGTCGGCGCTGCCGAGGAATTGTGCCCGGCGTGTCAGCGTATCCGCGACAAAGTGCCGGCGGGTTTTTTGACCTTGAGCGGCGAGTTCTTCCAGCAGCATCGCGATGAGATCATGCACCTGGTGCACAACAAGGTGGAAGAACAGAAAGCGCATCACCCCATGAAGCGCCTGATGGGTGTCGAGGATCAGGAAGACGGGAGCGCCGTGCTTACCTTTACCGAGGCGCACCTGCCGTCCAGCGTGGGGGAGGCGATCGAGCACGCCTACAAAGGTGAACTGGACATCCACTATGTCGAGGAAGACGGCATCGTGCGCGTATATTGGCAGCGGTAGGGTGCTAAGCCTGCTGCAGCATGGACTTGAGGCACAAGGCATTGTGCACGGCATAACCGGCTTGGTCATTGTCGAAATAGCAATAGATGCTGTGACCCTGGGCCGACCAGGTGGCAAAGACTTCTGCCCAGTTTGACAAGGTGCGGCGGTCGTAGCTGCCCTGATATGGCCCGTCAGGGCCGTGCAGGCGGACGTAAACGAAGTCTGTGGTAATTTCCTTCGGGGACAGAAAGCCGGCCAGGTCGTAAATGCACAATGCTGCATTGTGCTGGGAGAGCAACGCCAGAGACTGCGCATTCAACCAGCTTGGGTCGCGAAACTCGAAGGCGTATCTGAACTCGCCGCTGAGCGTATCGAGAAATGCCGCCAGGCGCTGTCGGTTGAAGCGCCAGTGGGGAGGCAGCTGGAATAGGACAGGCCCCAATTGATCTTCCAGCACGCTGATGCGTTCGAACAAGGTGGAGACGCTCTTGGCCGGATCCCTGAGCTTTTTGGTGTGGGTGATGTAACGGCTGGCCTTGACCGCAAATACAAAGTCAGGGGAGACGGTATCACGCCAGCGCTGAAGTGTCTTCTTTTCGGGCAAGTGGTAAAACGTGCTGTTGATTTCAACGCTTTGGAAATGCTGTGCGTAGTACTCCAGTCTGCGGTCTTGGGGCAGGTCTGGAGGATAGAAGGGGCCTTGCCAGTGCTCGTATGACCAACCCGAGGTACCGATGAGAATGCGTGGTGTTAGGATGCCCTCACCAGGGCATAGGCCTCCCATCATAGCATGGCGGCATTGAGCGCGGCTTTGCTGGAGCGATAGTAGTAGCTGCCTTCGGTATCGATGTCTGCGATGCTCCACATATGGCTCGTCATCTGCCACGCTTGCTTGCGGTGATCAGAATAGTGGCCAGGCGTAACTTCAGCTTGGCGCTGACTCGATCTCCAGCTTCAAGGCGAGGAACTCTCTTAGGCTATTTAACGAGATCACGCCCACCAGGCGATCGGCGTCCACGACCATGTACCAGGTGGGTCGGTTCGGTTTCACCATATCCGCCATCAGCTTGGCGGCGTCGGTATCCGGGGAGACCGTATTCGCAGGCGAACTGGGGGTGAGCAGGTCGCCTGCTGTCTTCTGCACCCATTGTTCCCTTGGGATCTGCTTGATGCCCTCGGTGGTGACGCAACCTAACAGCTTCGAGTCCTCGACCACAGGAAACATCTTGCAATGATGCTTGTAGACATAGTTTTCCAGCAGCTGCGCTATGGTCGTCGCAGGGGAGACTGTGACCGGCGCGATGTTCATCCAGCGACGGACTGGTGTGTTGCTCAGGATGGCGTGAATGAGCAGTTGCTGGTAAGAGGTCTTGGCGGCGCCGCGTAGGAAGGCACCGATGAGAAACCACCACATGCCGCCGATGAAGCTGCCCTGAATGAAGGCTAAACCGCCGAGAATCATCAACACCAGGCCGAAACCCGAGCCGATCTGGCTGGCGGTATGGGTGGCGCCGCGCAGGTTGTTATTCCAGTGCCAGAGCGCGGCGCGCAACATGCGCCCGCCGTCCAAGGGAAAGGCAGGTACGAGGTTGAAAATCGCAACGATCAGGTTGAATACAGCGAGATAATGGCTGATGCCGATGATAGCGGTGGACCCATCCCAGGCCGTTACGAGTTGCTCGAACTGAAACAATAAGATTGCCAGGAGAATGCTCGCTAAAGGGCCTGCGACCGCCATCAGGAATTCTACTTTGGGGCTGACCGGTTCTTCTTCCATCTCCGCGACACCGCCGAAGATGAACAGCGTAATTCCCCGGATGGGCAATCCAAAATGCCGGGCGACCAGCGAATGGGAAAGCTCGTGCAGCACGATGGAGAACAGAACGCCTACTGCCCCGGCAATACCCATCCACCAGTAGGTTCGCTGGGACAGGCCGGGATAATCGGCGGGAAACAGCCCTGCGGCCAGGGTCCAGGTAATGAGCAGCGCCAGTAGCAGCCAGGTCAGATTGAGTTTGACTTCGAAGCCGAAGAGGCGAAACAGACGATAGCTCCCCAGGGTGAAGTCCGGATCCGGGTGCTTGATTGTATCTGTGTCCATGAATGATTTATCTTAGATTGAAAAGCGCTAAAAATTATATCTCATCGTGAGGGGGATGGACATGGCCCAGGCAAGCCGCAATCTGCCCGATCCCGCCCTCCTATTGGTGACCGTAGGGGAGGAGGATTTCCATCCGGTGCTGGCGGATCTGCCGCAGCCCTGGCGGGGAAAGCTGTGATCATTTGGGTGGCGCTGCTCTCTGTGATCTTGATCGGTTTGCCTGCACCAGCCTTTCCCGCTGAGCTCACTCCGCTTGAGGCGAGCTTCTACCAAAACTTGCCGGATTCAGCTCAGATCACCGCTTTCCTGGACGAATTGGCGCAGGCTTCGCCACGGGTCCGGGCGGTAACCATAGGCCATTCAGCCGGTGGCCGTCCGCTCACTGCGCTTTTGCTGTCCAATGATGCCGGGTTTTTGTGGGATGGCAGGTCAGCTCCCGGCAAACTGGTGGTGATGCTGGTCGGCGGGCAACACGGCACCGAACCTTCCGGGACGGAAGCCCTGCAGGCTTTGGCCCGGGACGTGGTGCTCGGTCCCCTGCAGGCGTTGCTGGAGCACCTGGATTTGATCCTGGTCCCCAATTCCAATCCCGATGGACGCGATCTCAAGCGGCGGGTCAATGGCAATGGGATAAACCTGAGCACCGATTACGTGGTGTTGTCCCAGCCCGAAAGCTTGGGCCTGGTCCGGTTGTTGAACCGGTTCCGGCCGCATGCGCTGCTGGATGTCCACGAGTCGGCCATCCTCAAGAAAAAATCCTTAGGCGCCCAAGGGTATCTCACCGATTTCGAGGCCCAGTTCGAGTTCGCCAATCATGTCAACGTCGATCCCGGGCTTAAGCTTTTCGCCGAATACGTTTTCCTGCCTGAGCTGCTCGAGACAGTAAGGTCTCAAGGTCTTCCCGCCCGGCACTATATCGGTGAGATCACCTCGGTGAGCCAGCCCATCACGCACGGCGGGATAAGCTTGAGGAACCTGCGTAATTATGCCGGCATGCGGGGAACGTTTGCCTTCCTGGTCGAAAACCGCCTCGACCCGCCTGGCGACTGGCCCACCCCACGCAACATTCAGGCGCGGGTGGCCAAGCAACGGCTTTGCATCCTGGCTTTTCTGGAGAAGATCATCCGGTTCCGCCAGACTGTCCTAAAGCGGGTCGAGCAGGCCAGGCAATCCCGGCAAGGCAGGGGCATGCTTGCCTTAGGTGCTGCTTATGAGCCCCTGCCTTCTCAGCCTAAGATCACCATCGGTCTGCGCAGCTTGGAAACCGGCAGGCTGGTGGCCAGGGAGTTTGATTATCACGGCCGCATCGTGGCTAAAGACTGGGTCCTCCTGCCCAGAGCCTATGCGATCACCGCCCATCGAACCGCCATCGCCCGCTTGCTCGATCGGCACGGAATCGATTATAGCAAGGTAACCGAAGCGCAGGTTTCCGCCGGCATCTGCCAGCGGATCGCTAAGGTCGAGGTCAGGCGGTGGTTTTATGGCATCATTCCGCGGCGCGAGGTGAAGGCCAGTTTGCAAGAGGGGATAAAAAGGGTGAAACTCATTCCAGGCGACCTCCTGATCGATCTGCGCCAGCCCACTGGAGCTTTGGCGTTCCTCTTGCTCGATCCGCGCTCTTCCACGAGCATTTTCCATGACCTGGCCTATACCCAATTACTCGTCGAGGGGGAGAGGTTTTTAGGGATTCCGCTGGTGGAGTAGCGATGTTTGCGCTCCATACCGCCAACCGTACCGAAATCCTGTTCGAGCAGCTGGTTACCGTGCTCGAGCACCACGCCTACGCTCCGTTCGAGCCGCTCCATTTTTTGATCCAGGGGCGCGGTATGGAGCGCTGGCTCAAGATGCAGCTGGCCAGGGCGCAGGGAGCATTCGCCTGCGGCCGCTTCGATTTTCCCAACCGCTTTTTTGCGGTGCTTGCGATGGCGTTGGGGCTGCGCCTTTCCGAGGCTGCCTTAGAGCGCCACCGCCTCATTTGGCTCCTAGACGAGCTTCTCGGCTCCCCCTGTTTCCGCAACGACCCGGCCCTCAAGCTCTACCTCGAGGGACCGGGGCCGGAGCTGCGCCGCTTTCAGCTCGCCCGCCAGCTCGCCAACCTGTTTGACCAGTACCAGATCCAGCGCCGCGACTGGCTCGCTGTCTGGCAGCAGGGAGGGATGATTGGCGGCAATCTGGACCGCGCAGTGGAGCGCTGGCAGGCGGCGCTCTGGCGCGCCCTCTACCAGCGCCTCGGCGGCCACCGCGGCGAGCTGTGGGAGGCGCTGCTCGAGCGCCTGCGCCGGGATGCGCCCTTGGGGATTCCCCTCCCGCCCGCCGTGTACGTGTTCGGCATCGGCTTCCTGCCGCCCTTGATGGTGGAGGTGCTCTCGGCTTTGGCCCGCCACACCGACGTGCACTGGTTTTTGCTCACGCCGGTGGAAGGCTACTGGGCCGACCTTCCCGGTAAGCGCCGCCGCGCCAGGGCGGTGCTGGAAGACGGGCCGGAGGCCGAATGGGAGTTCCACCATCCCCTCCTGGTGGCCTTGGGGAAACGCGGGGCGCAGTTCCAGCACCTGCTGTTGGAGTGCCTGGAGCCGGCTCTGGAGACCGCCGTCTTTCCCCGCCACGACCCACCCTTGAACCTGCTCCAGCACCTTCAGAACGACCTGGCCGAAGGTGAAATGACGCCGCCACCCACCGGAATCGACCCCGGCATCGAGCTGCACCGCTGCCATACCCCCCTGCGCGAGGTGGAGGTGGCGCGCGAGCGCATTATGGCGTGCCTGGCTGGGGATCCCAAGCTGCGCCTGGAGGAGATCGCCCTCATGGCCCCCGACATCGGTGCCTACCAGCCTTATCTGGAAGCGGTGTTCGCCGACCTTCCTCACCATATCGCCGACCGCTCCCTGGGACGGTGCAACCCGCTGTTGGAGGTGCTCATCGCCGCCTTGGAGCTTTTTACCTCGCGCTTCGAGTGGGAGGCGGTCCTAGAGCTCCTGGGACGGGGGGCGGTGCGCGAGCGCTTCGGCCTGAGCACCGCGCAGCTCCAGCAGGTGGAATGCTGGGTACGCGCGGCCGCCATCCGCTGGGGACTGGACGGGGCGCAGCGGGGCACTCTGGGCCTTCCGGCCTCCGAACACAACGCCTGGCGGCTAGGGGTGGACCGCATGCTCCTGGGATGGATGGCCGGCAGCCTGGAAGAGTGGCGCGAGCTGGTGCCCTTCGCCGAGGTGGAGGGGCAGGCGGGGGAGGCGCTCTTGCGCCTGGCCGATTTCCTGCGCTTGCTCCAGGATTGGTGGCGTCGCTTCCAGAACCCCCAGCCCCCCTTTAGGTGGCGCCAGCAGCTGCTCGCCTTCACCCAGGAGCTGTTCGCCGACACTCCCGAGACCTTCGCCGCCCGCAAGGCGCTGGACGAACTGCTAGAGACCCTGCCCGAGGCCGACGACTACCGCGGCAAGGTCGGACTCGCCGTGGTCATCGACTGGCTGCGCTCGCGGGTAGAGGAGGCGGTGAGCGACGATTTTCTGAGCTGCGGCATCACCTGTTGCTCTTTGCTCCCGATGCGGGCGGTGCCGTTCCGCCTCACCGTAGTGGTGGGCCTCAGCGATGGGGAATTGCCCCGCCAAGAGACCAATCCTGCTTTCGATCTCATTGCTGCCCACCCGCGCTTAGGGGACCGGAACCTGCGCCTGGACCAGCGCCACCAGTTCCTGGAAGCGATCCTTTCCACCCGCGAGCGCCTGATCCTCACCTGCCAGGGGCTGACTCCGGAGAAAAACGAGGAGCGCCCGCCGGCCCAGGTGGTGAGCGAACTCGTCGACGTCCTCGACCGGTACGGCGTCGAACGCCGCCGTTGGGTCTTCAATCACCCTTCCCATCCGTTTCACCCAGGTTATTTCCAGGCTGGAACTCTGCCGCCTTGCTGCGACCCTGAGCGCTTCCCGGTGGCCCTTGCCCTGCTGGAGGGCGGCAAGGCCGACCCCTTCTGGCCCCAGGGGTTCTGCCTCAACGACCCTTTACCGGAGGGGTTGGGGTTTTCAGAGCTTTTGGACTTCGCCGCCGACCCCCAGGGTTGGTTCTTAAAGCACCGCTTAAGGCTTGCCTGGCTGGAGCAGGAAGACCTGCCCGAGGCGCGCGAGCCTTTTGCCGTCGACGGCCTTGCTGCTTTCCGAATGCGCCAGCGCCTCCTTGCGGCCTTCCACAGAGGCGAAAATCCAACCGCCTTACTTTCCCTTGCCCAGCGCGCCGGGGAGTGGCCCCAGGGCGAGGCGGGAAGGCAAGCTTTTGAAATCGCCCGTGCTCAAGTCCGCTACCTCGTCGAGGCAGCCGCCGCCTGCTCTGCCGGCGCGCCGCAGCCGCCTGTTCTGGTGGAGGTGAAGGTGGCCGGGATGACCTTGCAGGGACGCCTGGAACATCGCTTTGAATCCGGTACCCTGCTGGTGGAACCAGGCAGGCTCAAAGGCAAACGGTGGATCTTAGCCTGGCTCAGACATCTTCTCGCCCAGTCCCAACACCCGGCTCCAACCTGGCTAGTGGCCTTGTCGGAGGACAAAGACCAACCGGTCGTCACCCTGCGCTTTGAACCTGAGCCCAGGTGGCAGAAACTGCTGGGCATCTGGGTCGGACACTTCCTGGAGCATTGGAACCGGCCTTCCCCCTGGTTTTCGGAATGGGGATTGGGCTGGTGGAGGCTCAAGCGCCAATATGGCGCGCGTTTGCCGCCTGAGGCAATTGCGGCCAAATGGCAGCTAGCCTGCCTAAGGGAAAAGGAACTGCCGCAAGCCTTCAGCCTGCTGTTTGGGCAACCGGATGTCAGGTTTCTAGAACAGGTGCTGCCGGTGTATTGCCGTTTGCTCGATGGGCTTGATCCCAGGGTGCCATGATTCCCCTCGATCTTTACCACAGCCGGTTTGAACCGGGCATCCACCTCGTCGAGGCCTCCGCCGGCACCGGCAAGACCTACTCCATCGCCCAATTAGTGGTGCGCTTCGTGGTGGAGCAGGGGATTTCGGTGGAGGAGATGGGGGTGGTGACCTTTACCCGCGCCGCCACCGCCGAGCTTCGCCAGCGTATTCAGCTGCGCCTGTTGGAGGTGCGAGATGCCCTGGCCGGTGGGGAGATCCAGGATTTCCACCTGGCCGAATGGATTGGCGCCCTTTCCGACCGCGAGTTGGCCAGAAGGCGCCTGACCGCGGAGCTGCTCAAGCTCGACCTGATGCCGATCCAAACCATCCACGGCTTCTGCCACTATGCCCTGCGCCAGCAGGCCCTGGAAGCTGGGGAACTGCTGGGACAGACTTGGCTTGCGGAAGACGGCCCTTTCCTCCAGGCCGTCGTCGATGACTTCTGGCGCTGCCAGAAGCTCAAACCCTGGCAGTGGCGGCGCGTCCTCGAACGCACCCCGACGCCGGACAGCCTGGCCAAGCTGATCCAAAACTTAAAGCCGCCGCTGCGCTTTTTGCCCGAGGCGAGCTTGGAGGAGGACCTGGACTTGAACCTGGAGGGCGGTCAGTGGGAGGCCTTTGCCGCCTGGATGGACGGCTTGTGCGCTGATGGGTGGTTCAACCAAAAGGCCTGCGCCTGGTGGCAAAGGCTGCGCGAGGAGGAGCACCTGCCTGAGCGTCTTAAAGAGATCAAGATTCCCAAAGATCTTCCGGCTTTCCTGGAAAGAGAGCTCAACGGCAGAAAACTTAGGTCCAAACGTTTAAGCCAGCTGCCCGACTATCCCCGCCACCAGCGGCTGCTGGAGGCGCTCCAGGAACTTGGCCGACGGCAAGAACAGTTCGAGATCGCCTGGCTGCAAACAGCCTGGCACCACTTCCAGGCGGAAGTAGAGCTGCGCCTGCGCCGCGATGGCCTCCTTACCCACGATTTCGTGGTCAAGCGCCTGGCCAAGGTGGTGGAGCAGGTGCCCATGACCGCGATCAAACAGCGCTTTAAGGTGTTTTTCATCGATGAATTCCAGGACACCGACGCTCACCAGTGGCGCATCTTCTCCCACCTGTTTGGGGGCGGCGGGCGGTTTTTGTTCCTCATCGGCGACCCCAAGCAGTCCGTTTACCGTTTCCGCGGCGCCGACCTCGACACTTATTTCGAAGCCGCCCGCGCGGCGCACCGACGCTGGTGGCTACACACCAATTACCGCTCCCACCCTGATCTGGTGGTGGCGGTCAACGCTCTGTTCCAGCAAGGGGATGCCTTCCTCCACCCGGAACTTCGCTTCGTCCCGGTCCATCCCGGCTGCCGGCGGCAGGAGGCCGAACTGCGCCGAGGTGGTCAGGCGGTGCCGCCTTTCCACTGGCAGGCTTTTGAGGCGGAAGGTGTCCCTTATCGTTACCGCAACAAGGGCGAGGCCATTGAGCGTCTGGCTCGGCATGTGGCAGGGGACCTAATCGCCCTGCTGAACGAGTGTTGGCTCCTGACCAAGAGCGATCAGGAGGGAAACGTTTTTCAGGAAAGGCCGCTGCGCCCTGGCGACATCGCCATCCTGGTGCGCGGCAACGATACCGCCGTCAGCGTTCGTGAGGTGCTGCGCGAATACCGACTGCCGGCGGTGCTCATCGACCGCCGTTCGGTATACGAGACTGACACTGCCCAAAAGCTCCACCGCTTGTTGATGGCCCTTTGGGAAGGGCCGGACTGGAAGCGGGTGGGGCGCGTGCTGGCGGACGGCTGGTTCGGGGTCGATGGGGCGCGCCTGACTGCCCTGGAGGAAAGCGATGAGGCAGCCCGTTATCTGGAGGCGTTTCTGGAGGCTGCCGAACGCTGGCGCAGCGACAGTTTGCTTGCGGCCCTGGAAGGGCTGTTCCGGCGCTTTGGGGTATGGGGCCACATCGCCGCTTCGCGCTATGGTCCCCGAACGCTGGCGGACCTGCGGCACCTTCTGGAAATGCTCCAGGCTGCCTCTGCCCGCCACCATCTTGGCCCCCAGGCCCTGTTGACCTGGTATCGCAGGCGCCTGGTCAGCCCTGCCGGAGAAGCCGAGCAGCTGCGCTTGGAAAGCGATGAGGACGCGGTCAAGCTGGTCACCATGCACAGCGCCAAGGGGCTGGAGTATCCGGTGGTGCTGTGTTTCGACCTGTGGCTGCCGCAGGAGGTAAAAAAAGCCGACCCCATCGCCGTGGGGGGCGAGGTGGTGTTCCAAGCCGCCGGGGCAGCCTTTGAGCGGGCCTTTGCCGCGCGTGTCCTGGCCGAACGCCAGGAGACCATGCGCCTGGCCTATGTGGCTTTGACGCGCCCCAAGGCCCACTGCCGCGTGTACGTGTTGGAAAAGCAGCAAATCCCACCTCCCTGGTCGCCTCTGCGCCACCTCCTGGCGCGCTCTGGGGACGACGATCTGGAGTTTGCCGCCCGGCGGCTAGCGCAAACCCAGCCTAAGCTCTTTAGCTACCGGAGCCGCCCCTGCTCCGATCTTCCCCAGGCACCCTGGCATCCAGCCCACCCGGTGCCCCGTCTTCAGGCGCCGCCGCCGCTGGGCCGGGACCTCAAACAGGAGGCCCAGGTGCTGGCTAGTTACTCCAGCCTGGTGCGGGGCCGAAGCCTCTCTTCCACTTCAGACTGGATCGAACGCCTGCTGGAGGAGGGGATGGCTGATTCCGACGGCAGCCTGCCGCGGGGAGCGGCCTTTGGCAATCTGCTCCACGCCTTGCTGGAACAGGTGCCGTTTGCAGATCTGGCGTCAGGCAAGCTGGATCCCAGGCTATGGGAGCAGTGCCGCCGTCAGGCCGGTTTCGGGGAGGAGCTCAAGCTTGAAGCCGTACTTCCCCTGCTGCAGCAGGCCGTCACCATCCCGCTGCCGGAATTCACCCTCGCCCAGCTGGATCCCCGCCGGCAGCTGCGCGAACTTGAGTTTTTTCTACCTGTGCGCTCTTTGACCGCCGCCTCCCTCAACGCCCTGCTCGACGGCGAGCCCTGGTTCAGGCCTCTGGCCTTTGCTGAAATCAAGGGATTTTTGCGCGGCTTTATCGACCTGGTGGTGGAGCACCAGGGACGCTTTTACGTCATCGACTACAAATCCAACGAACTGGACGCCTACGACCCTGCCCACTTGACCTCGGCGATGCGCGAACACGACTACGGCCTCCAAGCGGTGCTCTATGCCCTGGCCCTGCACCGCCATCTCAAAGCGCGCCTTAAAGGCTATGATTATCAGACCCATTTCGGCGGGATCCGGTATCTTTTCCTGCGCGGTATGGCAGATGGCCAGGGGGTCTTCGGGTTTCGGCCAGAGCCTGCCTGGATCGAGCAGCTGGAGGTGCAGCTTGGATAAAGACCTCCACCCCAACGCCTTGGTGCTGGCGGAGTTTTTCCACCGCCGCCTGGGGCTCAAAAGCAAGGCTTTAACCCAGATCCTCAGCGATCTTATCAAGGCCCAGGAGGACGGTCACATCTGCCTGATTCTCAAGGAAAAACGGCGCCGCCTGCTGGAAAAGCTCAGCGGCCTCTACCTGCCCAAAGGCAGCGCGCCCCTGGTGCTGGAAGGGGATCGCCTGTACTTTCGGCGCCTGTGGCAGTATGAGGAGCGCCTGGCCAGGGGGATTCGGCGCCTTAAGGCATCCCAACCTTTGCCAGTGGATGGGAAAAAGCTCGAAGCGCTCGCCCGAGCCGCCGGGCTGGATGCCTCCCAGCGGGCAGCGGTGGCCGGGGCGGCCGGAGCCCGCTTTGCCATCCTCACCGGCGGCCCCGGTACCGGCAAGACCACCTCTGTGCTCCAGCTTATCGCCCTGCGCCTGTGGCAGCAGCCGGGCCTCAAAGTGGCCCTCGCCGCCCCCACCGGCAAGGCTGCCCAGCGCCTCACCGAGACCCTTTCGAAACGAGTCGACGCCTTGCCTTTGCCGCAAGATTTGAAATCCCGCCTGCCGCGGGAGGTGACCACCCTCCACCGTTTGCTCGGGGCGCGCCCGGACAGCGCTGACGTGCGCTACGACGCCGACTATCCCCTGCCCCATGACCTGGTGGTGGTGGACGAGGCCTCGATGATAGACTTGGCCTTGGCCGCCAAGCTGGTGGACGCCTTGCCGGAGGAGGGAAGCCTGCTGCTATTAGGGGACCGCGACCAGCTCGCCTCGGTGGAGGCGGGCAGTGTCCTGGCCGATCTGTGCGACGGCATCCCCGGGAACACCTTCCGCCTCACTACCACCCACCGTTTCCAAGCAGGTCTTGCGGAACTGGCAGCGGCGGTGCAGGAGGATGCGGACAAGGTGCTCCAAGCCCTGCCTCGTATCGAAGGCACGAATGCCTTATGGCGCGCCCTAGACGAGGGTTACCAAAGCTATTGGCAGGCCGTGCGCGCTGGTGGCAGCTTCCGGGAGGTCCACGCCGCTTTTGCCTGCTTCCGGGTGCTCTGTGCCCACCGCCGCGGTATCTTGGGGGCGGACTGGCTCAACCAGGAGCTGGAAACCCGCTGGCGCTGTCACGGCTGGGTTTTAGGCGGCGGGTTTTATCCAGGGCGGGCGCTCTTGATTCGGGAGAACGTCCCCGATTTGGGGCTGTTCAACGGCGACATCGGCATCTGCCTGGCCGGAAAGGCAGGCGACCTTAAGGTCTGGTTTGAGGACGGACGGCAGCTTTTGCCGGCGCGCCTGCCGGCCCACGAGACGGTGTTTGCCATGACCGTCCACAAAGCCCAGGGGTCGGAATTCGATCGGGTGCTTTTGGTGCTGCCGCCCACATCCTCGGAGGTCTTGAGCCGCGAACTGATTTACACGGCTCTAACGCGCGCCCGCAAAGAGGTAAAATGTTGGGGACCGGAGACCGTCCTGCGCGAGGCCCTTGGCCGTTGCATCCGTCGCCAAGGGGGCTTGAGTTTCAAACTTGCCGAAACCCCATGAGGATTTTGCTGCTGGGCCTTCTGCTGCTCGCCTGTGGCCAACCCTCCTGGCATACTGCCGATGTGAGCGGGAAGCTTCCGCCTTTGGACTTCACCTTAAGGAGTCAAAATAATGAATCTCCACCTTGCCAAACTCCAACCCTACCCCTTCGAAAAGCTCGCCAGCCTCAAGCAAGGGGTGAGTCCTCCCCAGGCTAAATCGCCTATTACCCTGTCTATCGGCGAGCCGCAAGAAGATCCGCCAAAGTTTATCGTCGAGACCTTGGCCGATCACCTGCACCTCTTTGGCAGGTATCCCACCACGCGCGGGCTTTTGGCTTTGCGCGAGGCGATCGCTGCCTGGTTACAAAGGCGCTTTAAGCTGCCCGAGATCGACCCTGAGCGCCACATCCTGCCCGTCAACGGGACCCGCGAGGCGCTGTTTTCCTTCGCCCAGGCGGTGATCGACCCGGTTGAAAAGCCGCAGGTGTTGCTGCCCAATCCTTTCTACCAGATCTACGAAGGGGCTGCGCTCCTGGCCGGGGCCCGGCTATATTACCTGAACGCCACTGAGGAGACGGGGTTGTTGCCCGATTTCGATGCGCTGCCAGAGGCGGTCTGGCGAAGCTGCCGGCTGCTCTATCTATGCTCTCCGGCCAATCCTACTGGTCAGGTGATTGGATTGGCGACCCTGCAAGGGTTGATCGAGAAAGCCCATCGGTTCGGCTTTGTGATCGCTGCCGACGAATGCTACAGCGAGCTGTATGCTGAGACGCCTCCGCCCGGCCTGCTCCAGGCGGCAGCGGAGATGGGCAACGTGGAGTTTTCGCGCTGCGTGGTGTTCCACAGCCTGTCCAAGCGCTCCAGCGCGCCGGGACTGCGCTCCGGATTCGTCGCCGGCGATGCCGAAATCCTGGCTCGCTATCTGTTGTACCGCACTTATCACGGCTGCGCCATGCCGCTGCCGGTCCAGCACGCCAGCCTCGCCGCCTGGCGGGATGAAGTGCACGTGGAAGCCATCCGGCAAAGCTACCGGGAGCGGCTGACTGCCGCAGCGGAAATCCTCTCTCAGGTGACTGAGGTCACGGTACCGCCGGCAGGGTTCTATTTCTGGCTCAAGACGCCCATCGATGATCTCAAATTTGCTCGTCTTTTGTTTGCGACCCAGAACGTCACCGTGCTGCCTGGAAGCTTCCTGGCGCGGGAGGCAGGCGGCCTCAACCCGGGGCGGGGGCATGTGCGCATCGCCTGGGTGTATCCTCTGGCCCAGTGTCGGGAAGCGGCGCAAAGGATTGCGGATTTCGTGCAGCGGCTGGGATAGACAGATAGGTAAAATTTTCCGACGCTGCATCGAAGTTCAGCGATTAGAACTTCTTAGGCTACTTCATAGCCCCATGCAGAACCCGCAGGATCACGATCTCATCGCCTTGTGCTTTGTAGGGGACAATATACGGTGTGCCGGGGATCACCACTTCCCGCGTCCCTTGGACACGCCCAGGCCGGCCTAAACCTGGCTGGTCCTTGAGGTTTCTCACCTGGTCGATGACCTTTAGCACGATCTGTAACCCGGCTAAGGAATTGTCTTGCCCGATATAGGCTTAGATATCATCGAGGTCACGGCTTGCGGTTGGCGTTCATCTGAGCTTCAAGCCTTGCCTCCCACTGCTTCACGATCTGCTCATGATCGCAGAGATTCCCCGCTTCCGCTGCTGTTAGCCTTTCCTGCACCTGCTGGATAAACCATTCCTCATAGTCCAGATACCTCTCAACGGCTTCGTTAATGACCGAGGCCCGGGAACGGTTCAGAGCCTTGGCAATACTGTCAAGGCGCGCGAGTTTCTCGTCATCCAATTTAATTCCAAAACCGCCCCGCCCCCAGATAATAGCGCCGCCAATAGCCATTCAGAGCCTCGATCCGCACCCGCTTGCCGGTCGAGGGGGCATGGACAAAGCGGTTGTCTCCCAGGTAAATCCCCACGTGCCAGCGGTGTTTGGGTGGGCGAAAGAACAGCAAATCCCCAGGCGCCAGGCGCCGCACGTGCCGTGACTTGCGCCATTGCTCCTGGGTGGTCCGGGGGACCGTCATCCCCAGGCGCCGATGGACGTAATACACCAAACCGCTGCAATCGAATCCGCGTGGACTGGTGCCGCCGTAGCGGTAAGGGATGCCAGTGAAACGGGTGGCTTCCCGGGCGATCAGATGGCCGGGTAGGATCGGTTTGCCAAGACGGGAAGGGGGAGTGGCACAACCTCCCAAGCAAAGGAGCAGGCAAAGCAGGGTCAGGCGAATGCTGGCTTGAATCGGCATTGCCAAGCTGAGTATCCTTGTTGTTTTGTTAATAGCATACCAAGGAACTGAACATGAGCGAATCACTGGCGGCAATCATCGAACAAGCGTTCGAAAAGCGTGCGGAGATCACTCCCCAAACCGCCAGCAAGGAGTTGCAAGAGGCGGTCGAGGCGGCTCTATGCCTGCTCGATTCCGGCCAGGCGCGGGTGGCGGAAAAGAAGAATGGCCGCTGGGTGGTCAACCAGTGGCTCAAAAAAGCGGTGCTGCTGTCGTTCCGGGTATATGACAACCGGATGATGGATGGGGCGCCGACCAACTTTTACGACAAGGTGGAGCTGAAATACGCCCGCTACCGGCCCGAGGATTTCCGCCGCGACGGGGTGCGGGTGGTGCCGCTGGCCAACGTGCGCCGCGGGGCCTACGTCGCGCCGGGAGCGATATTGATGCCGTCCTATGTAAACATCGGCGCTTATGTGGATTCCGGGACGATGGTGGATACTTGGGCCACGGTGGGGTCGTGTGCCCAGATCGGCAAAAACGTGCACCTTTCCGGCGGGGTCGGAATCGGCGGGGTGCTGGAGCCGCTCCAGGCCCATCCGACCATCATCGAGGACAATTGCTTCATCGGCGCCCGTTCGGAAATTGTAGAAGGGGTGATCGTGGAGGAGGGATCGGTGATCTCGATGGGGGTGTACATCGGCCAGAGCACCAAGATCTACAACCGCCTGACTGGGGAGATCAGCTACGGCCGCATTCCCGCCGGGTCGGTGGTAGTGCCGGGGAGTCTTCCGGCCAAGGACGGCAGCCATAGCCTCTACTGCGCGGTGATCATCAAGCAGGTCGACGAGCGCACCCGCAGCAAGGTGGAGATCAACGAGCTGCTTCGAGATTGAGACAAAGCTTCGAGCCGGATCGCTCGGTTTGGTATGAAAACCCTGGACGCCTTCGGTATTCTGTCATGCGTGGCGGCGCGCGATCCCGGCTGCAGCCTGGGCCCTGAGGTCATCAAGGAATCCCGCCAAGTCAGGACGATCCTGGAACGGGCCGGAATCGACCTGGTCTGGAAAGCGTTCGTCTTACCACCTCCGGGTGAGACTTCTGCCGTTGCCGTGGTGAGCGCCGTCTGCGACCGCATCGGCCGGCTCATCCGCGCGCACGTGGCTATGCACCGTCCGTTCGTCTGTATCGGCGGCGACCATTCCAGCGCCATGGGAATCTGGGCAGGGGCGATGCAAGCTTTGGTCTTGCCTTCAGATCTGGGGCTGATCTGGATCGATGCCCATCTGGATGCCCACACCTTCACCACTTCCCCCAGCGGCAACCTGCACGGTATGCCGGTGGCCGCCCTGCTGGGTCAGGGAGATGCGCGCCTTAAGGCAGTCTATGGCAACAGGCCCATCCTGCTGCCCAGCAACCTGGCGCTCGTCGGCGCGCGCAGCTTCGAACCCGAAGAGCGGCGGTTGCTTGAGCGCCTTCAGGTGCCGATCTTCTGGATGGGCCCAGAGCTAGAAGGAGAGCATCTTGGCGCCACCCTCGGTCGGATCTTTTCCAGATTGACCAGGCGGTGCGGCCGCATCGGCATCAGCATCGATCTCGACGCCATCGATCCTCGGGATGCTCCAGGTACCGGGATTCCAGTGCGCGGTGGCCTTGCGGGCGCCGCGCTTTGCCAGGCGCTGGCACAGCTTCGGGGAGATCCGCATCTGATCGGGCTGGAGATCGCCGAATTCGATCCTAGCTGCGACCTCGATGGGCGTACCGAGCGGCTGATCGCGCAGCTGATCGGCGCGCTTTACGGAACAAGCAGGCCATAAAGGTCCTTGGGATCGGCGGGCGCGGGGATAAGGTCGACCTGGCGAAAGATGCCATGGCGCTCGCTCAGATCGTGCACTAAGGTGAGGATCGCAAAATCCTCAAGTGCAAAGCCTACCGAATCGAAGAGGGTGATCTCGTCGTCTGTCTGCCGGCCAGGTTTTATCCCCTGCACCAGTTCCCAAAGCTCGGCATAGACAGGAACGTCGGGGCGGTTTTGGATTTCGCCTTCGATGCGGGTCTGGGGTAGGTACTCCACGACGATCTTACAGCGGCCGAGCAGCTTAGGGTCGAGCTCGGTCTTGCCGGGGCTGTCCCCGCCCAGCGCGTTGAGGTGGACACCTGCCTCGATCGACTCGCTGGCAAACAGGCGGGCGCGGCCGCGGGCGGCGGTGGCGGTCACCACCACATCGGCCCCCGCTAGGGCCTCGGGAATGCTGCGGCAGGGCTGAAGATGCAGCGGTTCGGCTTTGAGATTGCGGGCGAACTTGGCCATCGCTCCGGCATCGGGATCGAAAAAGCGGACCTCCTCGAGCGGCAGAACGCAGCGCAGGGCCTGGGTCTGGAACTCGGACTGGGCACCGGTACCGATGACGGCGAGGCGGGCGCTTTTAGGTCTTGCCAGATACCGCGCTGCGAGTGCCGAGGTCGCCGCGGTGCGCACTGCGGTAAGCAAAGTCATCTCCGAAAGCAGCACAGGGTAGCCGCTCTCCACCTCCGCGAGCAGCCCGACAGCGACGATGCTGAGGCGTTGGCGCGCGGGGTTGCCTGGATGGCCGTTGACGTACTTGACGCAGAAATAGCGGTCGTCGGCACAAGGCATCAACTCCATCACCCCCTGGGGAGAGCTGATGGTATACCGAGGGGAGTGGTGAAATGTCTGCCAGCGTCCAAAAGCATTCTCCAGTCCCTCCAGGACGCCTTGCATGAATACCATCAGGCCCTCGGTGCGGATGAGGCGGATCAGATCCTCTTCGGTGATCAGTTTCATGATTTTAAGATGGCTTTGGGAGCCTGAACCGGCAAGTCTTCCGCTTTGTAATAGCCGATTGAAATATCTGGCATGACGGCCGTCCAGCGATCAGTTCCCATTTACCTTCCCAGGCGCAATAATCCTTCACGGTATAATGGGAAAGATAAGCAGGGTCGATGGAATACATGGCAGTACCCTGGAAACGAATATTTTTAGTTTATTGGAAACGAACTATGAGCGAAACCCTGGAGCTAGCGCAAGGCTTGATTTCGAAAGCCTCAGTGACGCCGGAAGATGGCGGCTGCATGGAACTGGTCATCGGGCAGCTTGCCCCGCTTGGGTTTATGCCTGAATTTCTCGATTTCGGCGATACCCGAAATCTTTGGCTAAGGCGCGGGACGGCGCGGCCCCTGTTGGTGTTTTTGGGGCACACCGACGTGGTGCCGCCAGGTCCCCTAGCCGCCTGGACTTCCCCGCCGTTCGAGCCTCACCTGCGCGACGGCAGGCTGTACGGGCGCGGGGCGGCCGACATGAAGGGAGCGGTGGCCGCTTTTACGGTCGCGTGCCGGCGCTTTGTGGAGAGGCACCCAAGCCACCAGGGTTCGGTCGCGGTGCTTTTGACTTCAGATGAAGAGGGAAACGCCACCGACGGCGTGGTGAGGGTGGTGGAAGTGCTCGAGGTCCGCGATGAAAAGATAGACTGGTGCCTGGTGGGCGAGCCTTCCAGTCAAGAGCGCCTGGGGGACGTGATCAAGATCGGTCGGCGTGGTTCCCTCAACGGGAGGCTTAGGGTGTTTGGCGTGCAGGGCCATGTGGCCTATCCCCACCAGGCCAAAAACCCCATCCATGCTTTCGCCGGGGCGCTGCAACACCTGGTGGAGGAGGTATGGGATCAGGGCAACGAACATTTCCCGCCCACCAGTTTCCAGGTCGTCAACCTCCAGGCCGGGGTGGGTGCTGACAACGTGATTCCGGGACAATTGGACGTCCAGTTCAACTTCCGCTTCTCGACCGAACTGAGTGCTGAGGAGATCCAGCGCCGGGTGTCGGCGATCCTGGATCATTACGGTTTGGACTACGAGCTCGACTGGCGTCTTTCCGGCCTGCCCTATTTGACTTCGGGTACGCACCTGGTCGAAGCGGTGCAATCGGCGCTGGAAGGAGTGTTGGGGCGGCGCGCCAAGCTCTCCACCGCCGGGGGGACTTCTGACGGGCGTTTCATCGCCCCGACCGGAGCCGAGGTAGTGGAATTGGGGCCGGTCAATGCGTCCATCCATCAGGTCAACGAATGGGTGGCGGCGGAAGATTTGGAAACGTTGACGGAGATCTACGTCAAAGTCCTGGAAAAGCTGCTACTTACGTGAGCACGAGCAGGCGCCTTGTAGCCAGTTTGGTCTGGTTGGCGCAGCCGCTGTGGGCTGCGCCCTTGGAGCTGCCTTTGGAGAAGATTCAGGACAACGTCGAGCAGCAAGTTGTCAACCTCAAGGGCCACCTGGAGCCGTTCGAACTGGTTGCGCTGCCGGCCCGGGTGAACGGGTATCTGAAAGCCATCCACGTGGATCTTGGGGATCGGATCCGGCAGGGGGAGGTGATCGCCGAACTGAGCGTCCCTGAACTTGAGGCGCAGACCCGCATGGCCTCGGCCAAGCTGGCCAAAGCCCGGGCGGAACTTGCGCGCGCCGAGCGGATTTTGCAATTCAAAACGCGTATCGCCAAGCGTCTCCATCGCTTGGTGCAGCAGCGTCAGGGGACGGTCACCGCGGAAGAGATCGACCGCGCCGACAACGAACAGGCAGCGGCCGAGGCGGAAGCCCAGGTGCTCAAGGCCCAGGTGAGCGTGGCCGAGGCGGAGGTGGAAAACCTCAAGGCGACCTTGGCGTTTGCCCAAATCCGGGCGCCTTTCGACGGCATCGTCACCCGCCGCCTGGTGCACACCGGGGCTTTGGTTTCCGCCGTCACCCCCATCGTCGAGCTGGTCTCCACCGCCAAGCTGCGCCTGGTGATGGAGGTTCCAGAGCGCATCGCTCCTTACCTGCGCGTTGGCGACTCAGTTCGAGCGCGCTTCCACGCCCTCCCTGGCGAGGTATTCAAAGCCAAGGTCGTGCGCATCGCGGCAGCGCTGGATCCGGGCGGCAAGCTTCGGGCCGAGGCCGAGCTGCCTTTTGCTGCCGGCTTGGTGCCAGGCAGCCAAGCGCAGGTGGCGATCTTCATGTGGTGATGGTGCGCTGGTGGGTGGGGTGGCTCCTGCTGATGTTCGCCTTGGCCGAGGCGGATGAATCAGATCTCACGCGCAGGGTGTCCCTGCCGCAGGTCGCCGAGGCGGCCCTGCAGAATCACCTGGAGCTGACCTTGGCGGCCCTGGAAGAGGCGGCGGCGCAGGAACGGCTGGCAATCACTCAGCATGGGTTTTTGCCCACGCTTTCGATCGGGGCGGGGTTTTCCCGCCTCGACGGCCGCCAGCAGGGAAGCTTTGGGGAGTTGCGCCAGACCGAATTCGATCGCTATGACCCGCAAGTGGGAATCGCCCTGGCCTGGAATGTGGGTGAGCGCCTGCACCAGGTGCGCGCCCGCTGGCACGACTACCTCGCCAGCCGGTATCGCCTCTTGGACGTACGCCAGAAGGTATTGCTCGGAATCGGGCAGTGGTATCAAAGCCTGGTGCTCGCTCGTGCCGGGGTAAAGATTGCCGGGCAGCTCGCTGAAGCCAGGCGTGCGATCGCCGAACTGATTCGGGCGCGGGTAGCAGGCGGGGTGGCTTTGCAATCCGACCTGGCCCAGGCACAGGCGGCCTTGGCCGAAGCCCAAAGCCAAACGGTGGCGGCGCGCAACGAATGGAAGCAGGCGAGCATCCGCCTGGCACAGGTGTTGCGCTGGGATCAGAATGTCCTGCTCGTGCCAGAAGAGGAAATGCCGAAAGCCCAGCCGGTGGCCGGTTTGCCGCCTGAGGACGTATCCAGCCGTTTCGACCTCAAGCGGCTGCAGCAGAATATGGCGGCTTCGCAAGAGAATATCGACTCCGCCTGGTGGCAGTTGTTGGGACCGAACTTGGAGGTGGAGTGGCGGCACACCGGTTTGGGAACCCGCCTCAATGAGCTTGCCGCCCAAGACTATTTCCGCATTTTCCTGGGTTGGCGTTTGTCCCTGGACAAGTGGGACCAAATCCGTCTGCGCGAGCGGGAGTTCGAAATTATCAAGACACAATTGCAACAATTGCACGATGCCGCCAAAGCGGAAGCTGCCTCCGCCAGGAACCAGATCGAAGCGGCGAAGGCGCGCCTCCCGCTCGCCCAGCAGCGACTTGAAGCCAGTCAGGAATACCTGGAGTTGGCTTCGGCTCGCTATCAAGGCGGCAAAGCTTTGCTCTTGGAAGTGCTAGGCGCCCAGACCGAACTGGCCCGCGCCAGGTTCGACCTGGCTGCGGCGGCCGCCGAGTACAATTTAGCCCAGATTCGCTATCTGGCCGCGCTTGGCGCCCTGGAGCCACAGCGTTTCCCTAGGTCGGGGAACGAGCCGTGATCCAAGTTCTTGCCATCGCCTTGGGGGGAGCGGTCGGTTCTTTGCTGCGCTTTGTCTTGTCAAGCAGCGTTTATCTATGGCTTGGGCACGGCTTCCCTTATGGCACGCTGGTGGTCAACGTCCTGGGCTCTTACCTGATCGGGCTGATGAGCGAGGCACTGCTTCTGGAACAGGCTAGGCTTGCGGTAGCCTTCCGCGCCGGGATCCTGGTCGGGGTGTTCGGCTCTTTGACCACGTTTTCCACCTTTTCCTTCGAAACCCTGTATCTGATCCAACAGGGGGAGTGGCCCCGTGCTCTGGTCAACCTGGCCTTAAGCGCGGGGGCATGTTTGGGGGCAGTGCTGTTGGGGCTGCTTTCCGGGCGCAGCTTGTTCTATTATGGGCGTGGGGTGGTAATCTGGAGGGGATTGCCCATTCCATACGCCTTCGGGTTGGTCAATTTCCTTAGCGCGATGTTGGTCGGATTGGCGCTCGCGGTGCTCCAGAAATGGATGGTCTCTGAACCGGCTCGGGCAAGTATCACGGTGATTGTGGTCGGGGGATTCATCGTTTTCTCTACGGCTTATCTTGCTTTGTTCCTCACCGAGGCCGGCGCCGACCTCAAGCACCATGGGCGGTTTGCACTCTCTTTAGTGCTTTTGAACGCGCTGATATGCGCGGTGGGAATCTGGATCGGACTGTGGGGGGTGAACGATGAGGCAAGGTAAAACCATATGGGTGGCGAGGGTATACACCTTGGAGGGGCGGGATCGCCTGGACGATATCCTAAAGCTCCTCCATGACGAAGAAGGCATCGCCAATGTCCACGCTTTTCGCGCCATTGCCGGCACCGGCGGAGAGCGGGAAATCCACACCTCGTCCCTGCTTACCTTGTCCCTGCGCTTGCCGGTGATCGTGGAGTTCGTCGCCGATGAGGAAACCGTGCGCCAGGCCGCCGCCAAACTGGAAAGCCGGCTAGGACTTAAGAACATCCTGCTGTGGCCGGCAGAGAGCTTGAAGCTACAGCCGCCCGGCGGTGTTGAAACCGGCCCACATCCCCAAAGCGCAGGCTGACAGATTGACTGCAAATATGCCCACCAGCAGGTCGATCGTGGGCTTGAAGGCATGCGCTGGGAGCAGTTCCAGGATCAAATAGAGACTGGTCAGTCCCGCCCACCCTCCGACCATAAGGAGCGTCCAGAAGATGCGGTGTTCCGGGGTAGGACGCAGGCGTTCGAAGGTGAGCTCGAGCGCCAGCCCCAGGACAAAAGCGCTCACGCCGCTGCCAAAAAGCCCTAGCAGCCAGGGAAGAAGCCAGCCGCCGCCCGGTACGGCGATGGGAGATTCGATGAACAACGCGCGCCCGGTTTCAAGCCCTGCCCAGGCGCTCAAAAGCCCCAGGGCGGCGCTGAGCATCACGTTGCCGAAGGCGCGCCAGGGCCGTCCCTGTTCGATCAGGAAAACGGTTTCCAGCGCGAAGGTGGAAAAAGTGGTAAAAGCCCCCAGCAACCCGGTCAAAAGCGCTGCCCGCCAGGGCAACCCCAAAAGCTTCGGCAGAGGCAGCGCTTCGATCCACAGCCCAAACAAAAACGAACCGATGAGGTTGACCGCCAGCGTCCCGTAAGGGAACCCCCGCCCCAGCCAGCGATACACGGCATTAGACACGGAAAAGCGCAGCAAGGCTCCCGTGGCACCGCCCAAGGCGATCGCGAGTAAATCGGCTGGCATCTTCAAATTTCCCGCAAACGGAAGCCAAGTTTAGCCAAAGCTAAGGCCAAAAAAAATCCCTGCCCGAAGGCAGGGACAAGATGGGTGCTATTACACCCAAGAGGAGGAGGTAAGAGGTTCAATCATGAACACTCGTTTCCATAGACGAGATAAAATTCGTTTTGTTCCTAAAATTGTTTCTTTTTAATTTCCTTTTGGATAAAGCGGACAGGCAGGTTAAAATTGAGTAAAAAAATCAGTTTTTGCCTATGAACACGGTTCAGACTCCTCCCGGCGCGCAAGCTTATTCGCCAAAGTTAACGCAAGCCTTGCACGCTGCCCTGGCTGCCAAAGGACCCGGTTACCATCCCCGCACCCATCATCTCAACCCTGATGGTTCCCCCAAATATACCAACCGCTTGATGCTGGAGGCTTCCCCTTACCTTCTGCAGCACGCCCACAATCCGGTGGACTGGCATCCTTGGGGCGAGGAAGCGTTCGCCAAAGCCAAACGGGAAAACAAGCCGATCTTCCTTTCCAGCGGTTATTCCACCTGCCACTGGTGCCATGTGATGGAGGAGCAAAGCTTCGAGGATCCGGAAATCGCCAAGGTGCTCAACCTTGGTTTCGTTCCGGTCAAGCTGGACCGCGAGCAGCGCCCCGACGTGGACAGCGTTTACATGCACGCGGTGCAGCTTTTGACTGGCCGCGGCGGCTGGCCGCTGTCAGCGTTTCTGACCCCAGATGGAAAGCCTTTCTTCGGCGGCACCTATTTTCCGCCAGAGCTTTTCAAGCAGCTGCTTGAGCAGATCGCCGACGTCTGGCAGAGGCGCCGCCCGGAAATCGAGGCTCAGGCCGATAGGGTTACCGAAACGGTCGCGAGAATGAACGCCACCGGACAAGGCGGCTCGGTGGATGCCGGATCAGCCAAACTAGCCATCCGGGAAATCCTGGCGCGGTTCGATCCTCGCTGCGGAGGCTTTGGCACGGCGCCCAAATTTCCCAATGAACCGTGGTTGCTGCTGCTGATCGACGAGCTGTGGCGCAGCTATGATTCAAACGTCTTGGAAGCTGTCGCTTGCACCCTAGATGCGCTGGCCCGCGGCGGGATTTATGACCAGATCGGCGGCGGCTTCCATCGCTATGCCGTCGATGCAGGCTGGCAGGTGCCGCATTTCGAGAAGATGCTCTACAACCAGGCGCAGCTCGGACGGGTTTACACCCAAGCTTATCTTTTGACCGGCAATGGATTTTTTGCTCGGGCTGCCAGGCAGACTTTCGATTACGTCCTGGGCGAGATGACTTCCCCGGAAGGGGGATTTTATGCCGCCACCGACGCCGACAGCGAAGGCGAGGAAGGCAAATTCTTCGTCTGGACACCGGTTGAAATCCGGGCCGTGCTTTCAGATAAGGAGGCGGAACTGGCGATTCGAGTTTTCGGGCTCACCGAGCAGGGCAATTTCGAGGGACGCAATGTCCTGCATCTGCCCGTGCCGTTGGAGGAATTTGCCCGCCGCCAGGGGATGACGTCAGAGGCGCTTTGGGAGCGATTGGACCGCATCCGCCAAAAGCTCTATGCAGCCAGAGCCGAGCGCGTGCCACCGTTGCGCGACGACAAGATCATCACCGCCTGGAACGGCATGATGATTACCGCCCTGGCCGAAGCCAGTCGTTTTCTGCACGCGCCCTGCTACGGCAAGGCGGCACAGAAGGCGGCGGAATTCCTCTGGCAACGGCATCGCCGCCATGGTCACCTGATCCGGGCTTCGCTGGCAGGGCGCGCGGGGGGGGATGGGTTGCAAGAGGATTATGCCTTCCTGGCAGAAGCTTTCCTGGCCTTGTACGATACCGGCTTGGGCGAGGAGTGGCTATGCCGGGCGCAAGGCTTGACCGATACCCTTGTGGCGGAATTTTGGGATGAAGCCCAGGGGGAGTTTTGCATGAACCGGGATGCCAAAGACCTGCCGCTGCGCCCCAAGGACGCTTGGGACGGTGCCCAGCCGTCTGGCAATTCGGCGGCGGCAAGGGTATTGGCCAGGCTCTCGCGGCGCACGCCAAATCCTCTCTATGCATCCCGTTTGGCGGCGCTTAAGACCGCCCTGGCCGACTCGGTCCAGCGGGGGCCTTCCGGCCTCGCCTACTTTTTGTTGGCGGTGCGGGAATTCGAGCAAGGCGAGGCCGGCTCCTTGCAGTACGCTGCGCAGGGGGCGGTCAGGATCGAGGCCAAGCGCTGCCAGGAAAAGCTTGAAGTCACCTTGTACCTTGGCGAGGGCTGGTGCGTGCATGGCCCTGAAGCCGGCCAAGATCTGCTCCCGATGCGCTTGACCCTGGCCGAGCCTGCCCGCGGCTGGCAGTTGGGGCAGGTCGTTTATCCTGCGCCAACCCAGGTGACTTTGCCGGCTTTCAGCCAGCCGCTTGCGCTGTATCTGCACCAAGTCGTCCTCGAGGCGCCCATCGTGCAGGTGGGCAAAGGCCCCATTCCCTTGAAGCTCGAACTTCAGGCGTGCGCAGAGGATAGGTGCTTGGCGCCGGAGACGGTGGGGTTACACGTTCCTGAAGCCCCCATTCCGGCATAGATTGCAGGTTGTAGGAGCCTTGCGAACGCTGCGCTTCGTCCTGCAGCACAGCCTATGCGAGCTGGCTCAGCACCAGGATGTCTTGGAACGCATTTTAATTTCTTGCGTTAAGAAAGTCTTGTGACAACTGTCCTGCCGTAGGAGTAAGATAAAACCAATCCGAGACAAGGGAGCGGAGGTGATTATGCGGCACGTGTTATTCGCTCTGGTTTTAATAGGATGGACGCTACAGGCCCTAGGCTATGGCGGCGGCACAGGCGGCGGAACGAGTTGCCCTGCGCCTAAATTTGCCCAGTTTGACCCACCAGAAATGACCGAAGTCGCCAAAGGGGCCAAGTTCTCCTTCCTGGCCTGGTCGCTGCAGCCTGAAACTTTGGAAGTGACCATCCGTGGCCAGAAAGTGGCCGTCGAGATTAGCCCGAAAGGGCCAAATTACTTGGTTTCCGGCGTGCTACCGCCAGAACTGACCGGGCCGGTCAGGATCAATTTGAAAGCGTATGGACCAGGGCAATGCCTGGGCACCGGAGGTTGGCTGGTCAAAGTGCGGGAAGACTAAAACAGCTTAAACAACACCGCTGTCAGCAAACCAACTTGGGCCAAAGCCAACCCAACCATCCAGCGGATCAGCTCGCTTTTGCTCTCGGCGAGCTCCTGACGCAAGCTGGCAGTGCGCACTTCCACCTCCTGGCGCAGCAGGGTAGAGCGCTCTCTTAGATCAGCCAGTTGGGTTTTGAGCTGCTTTTGGTCTTCGGCCAAGCTAGCCAGTTGGGTTTTGAGCTGCTTTTGGTCTTCGGCCAAGCTGGCTAGTTGAGTTTTGAGCTCCTTTTGGTCTTCGGCCAAGCTGGCCAGTTGGGTTTTGAGCTGCTTTTGGTCTTCGGCCAAGCTGGACAGTTGAGTTTTGAGCTCCTTTTGGTCTTCGGCCAAGCTAGCCAGTTGGGTTTTGAGCTGCTTTTGGTCTTCGGCCAAGCTGGCCAGTTGAGTTTTGAGCTCCTTTTGGTCTTCGGCCAAGTTGGACAGTTGGGCTTTGAGCTGCTTTTGGTCTTCGGCCAAGCTGGCTAGTTGAGTTTTGAGCTCCTTTTGGTCTTCAGCCAAGTTGGCTAGTTGGGTTTGGAGCTGCTTTTGGTCTTCAGCCAAGTTGGCTATTTGTCCCTTAAGCTGCTTTTGGTCTTCGGCCAACTGGCCCAGTTGGCCTTTGACGGCCTCCACTTCCCTAGCCAAGGCCGCAAGCTGCGCTTTGACAGACTCTATCTCGCCGGTCAAAGCCAGCTTAACTTGCTCCAGGTCAAACTTGGTGACCAGGTTCTCGGCCTGGGCTTCCTTGAACGCCTCGGCCAAAGCTTCAGCTTGAGTGTCAGGAAAACCAGCCGCTTTTAGCCGGCGAGCAAATTGTAAAGTGTCAAACGCAGGGGCGCTCATAAACTCAGTATGACCTAAGGGACGCGCTAAGACAAGCACCAGTCCCAGGCATCGTTTAAGCCAAAGTAAGTTTTAAATAATTTTACAACGACAGGCGGGTTTCCCCCTTTTTGTCCTGCCAAATGGTGGTATCGGTCCCCTTCAAAAACCCTGTGCTTCTCTCCCCAAGCCTTTGTCAGAATTTTTTACACCCCTTTTCAGGGGTGTATGAGAATTCCTTTTGGATCAATTAATTGAAATTTTGGCGCAGCTTGTGCATATATCCCATTGAGCCTGCTTTAGGCAGGCGGAAACTCAACAAACGGAGGATTGATCCATGAAAAAGTTACTTGTTCTTTCAACCTTGGCCCTGTCCTTGTGGGGGGGGGGCAGCGCAGGCGATCCTAATCACCCAGCAAACCGATGCTAACGCCCTTGCGGCTGCGCTGACCGCAGGCAGCAGCGGGCTTACCATTCTCTCTGCCACCCTGTCCGGCCAGGACAACGGCACAGGAGCCGTCTCCAGCGGAACCTATACCAACGCCTCGGGCACTTATGGCATCGGCCCGGGGATCGTGCTGAGTTCAGGAAACGTTTCGGACTACAACGATGGTGCGAATACTGTTCCCTCTCAAGACACCGAATACGGCCCCGCTGCTAGCGCTGCCCAGGAAGCCCTGCTCGACCCGATCACTGGCGGCGGTTTTGATCACTTCGATGTCACCCAGCTCGACCTTAGCTTCACTACTTCGACCGGCGAGGTGTTCTTCAATGTGGTGTTCGGCTCCGAGGAATTTCCCGAATATGTCGGCAGCAGCTACATCGACGGTTTCGGGCTGTATCTGAACGGGACCAACATCGCTTTCGTCGGCGGCTTGCCGGTCAACATCAACCATCCAGCTATGGCGGCGCTTGCCGGAACCGAACTGGACGGGATCCTGGCGCCGGGGGGCAATCCGCTGCTAACATTTTCAGCTTCCGGTTTGGACACCTCCACTTCTCATACCTTGACCTTCATCGTGTCGGATACCTCGGATCACAACTTGGACACCACCGTTTACCTCGCCTTGCTGGGTGGCACACCTCCCCAGCCTCCCCAGTCTGTCCCCGAACCGGCCACCTTGTCCCTGTTAGGGCTTGGGCTGGCAGGTCTTGCTTGGCGGAGGCGCAAAGCTTGGGGGTAAAATTTTCTTAACCCTCTGGCCGGTCGAAGAGTCAGCATAGGATGTGCCGAGGAAGGAGGCGCATCAGTCGCAAACGATGCGCTTTGTACCTCAGCGCATCCTATGTGGGCTCTACAGGTGTTTGGCGATGGCGGCGGCAAATGCGGCAAAATCTGCAAGATGGCGCGTGGCGATGGCGTGGACGATGCGCCAGTCGATCGTTTCGTAGCTGTGGACAGCAAGGTTGCGAAAGCCGACGGCTTTCTTTAGGCGATCGGCCAGATCCTGCGGAATGACTCCAAGACGGGCAAGCTGCTCGAAAGTCTCCCCCATCGTCTCGGGCGGTGGGACTTCGTGTTCCGCAAGAACATGCAGGCCGATGTCCACGCACAACTGGACCGCACGGGTGAGATTCAGCACCAGGATGTCTTGGGCATCCAGGTCTTCTGCCAGGTTGTCGGCGGAAGACGGGCATTTCTCCCGGACCCTGACCAGGCAGCGCCTGAGAGACTCCAGTTTGCGCTCAATCAGCCACCGATCCACGCTTTCCTCCGCTGTGCCAGGAGCGCCCTAAGACCGGGCAGGAAATCCTCGGCGTCGTACACCTGGCGAACCATCCAGACGGCCCGATCGGTGCTAGACCCTAGGACTCTCACCCCGTGTTTCAGAATCTGCCCTAGGAGTCCGGGACCTGCCCGGTGAAGGTCAATCAGGTCCACCGGCCGGCCAAGGCTTTGGGCTAGTTCCTCCACGAGGCGCAGGTATTCCTCCAAAGTCAACGGCCGGCCGGCATCGATGGCCAGATCGAGATCGCTTTCAGGACGGGCCTTGCCTTTGGCCAGCGAGCCAAACACCAGGGCCAGGCGGATTTCGGGATGGGTGGCCAGGAGTTGGCCAAGTTTTTCCCGGGTCTTGACCGAAAGGCCGGAAGTTTGCGGATAAGTTGGGTTCATAATACCAGCCTAAGGTGCCTGCACGGCGATTGCAGCTTCGTGCGGTTTTACGACGATTTTCCAAATTGGCTTGGAAATGTCAACTCGCCCCGAAGGCGCCTTCTGACTGAAAAGCCTACGTTGTCAGAATTTTTTACACCCCTTTTCAGGGGTGTATGAGAATTCCTTTTGGATCAATTAATTGAAATTTTGGCGCAGCTTGTGCATATATCCCA
>FWWM01004629.1_pt1 | contig 31759 bp, 32 predicted proteins | sample 2228351 | NCBI WGS metagenome assembly FWWM01 (sample SAMEA103939774, study PRJEB20133) | metagenome | reverse complement strand
GTAGGGGCCTCCCCCCACAAACCCTTTGATGCTCTGTTCTAATGAACATGCATCAAAGAAGGGAGAGCCCCTACATTAACTTTGCAACACAACCTGGGAAAACGAACGTGAGTAATAAATAACCCCTAATTGGGCGCCTACGGCGCATTATACAAACCATAAAAAGTTCAACTTCGAAGAAAAAAAATAAAAGAAAACAATAAATTTTTTTTACTCGTAGTAGCCCTGCGCGTATGCCCTTCCTGTCGGCATGCAGCAGACAATTCCATACTTTATCGCGCTTGGCATGCAGTCGTCCCTTGCGCCTGCCGCGTTTGCAGTCGTTGCAACAGAATACGGCTGTTCAGGGCACGGGTCGCGCTCAAGACCCTCCCAGCCCCTCCTGTGCTGGTAATAAGTGCCTCCCTCTGAGACAGGCACAGGGCTCGTGTACCTTGCAGGCTCCTCTCCGACAGGCCTGAGGATTGATTCCCCCTGCCTCATCTCGCCGCCGTACAAGCCCATTCCTGTCACCCCTGTGAACAACAGCACAAGCCCGACCACTCCAATAATCGCGACTATGCCCAGAATTGACAAAGCAATCCCTCGAACTTCATCCATAAAACTTCACCTCGTTTAATCCTGATTTAAGAGCATCCTGTGCATTTCAGTATAAATACTTTGCGGGTCAGTTTGCCCCGCCTATTGTTGTGCCTATTGGTATCGGCTTTATCGTGACATAAGGAAACCTTGACCACCTGAGCATTTTGCACCCGCCAGGAGTGCACACCTCGGAATTTTTGCATTTCTCAACTGACTCCCAGCTGCCACCAACGCACCTTATGAACACATTGTCCTCGCACCGCGTTGCTCCCCTTATGCACGCAGCAGGCCTTCCAACAGCAGCCTCTGTGAAATACAGCACGCCATTGCCCATCCTTGCAGGGCTCGTGATGTTTGTCCCATTGGGCTGTGTGACGCTGACAATCGTCGCTTCTGGCGCTGTCATGATTATTCCGCCACTAATCCTGCTCCCTCTTGTCGATACTTTCCAGATCAGTTCTGCAGACGCAAAAGGAATTAGCAGAAGCAGCATTGCCAGGACAATCATTGCACAAATCACGCGCATAACTGCCCAATGATTTATGTTCAGTATTAAAATATTTGCCTATTTCAGAATTTCAGGAGTCTCTGGTATGCCCCAAGCACAACGCCGTTTTCTATCGGCACGTCTGCCAGCTTATCAAACTTCCTGTGCCTGAGCCACTTGTCACAGCGCACATTCATTATGGGCTTCTGGCAGACAAAAGCGATTGCCTTTTCAAGTCCGGCCTGCCTTGCACGGAGTATTCCATAATTGAGCAAAGCATTTGCATGCTGGCAGCCGCCAAGAGTGTCATGTCCGGCAGTGCCGAGCAGGTCGCCGTATAAGAAACTTCCCTGCACATTTTCAAGAACATAACGGTATTCCATCTTTTTTGTGTTTGCATAATTCTTTCTGAAGAAGTTGTGGTCGTAAGCCAGTGAGAAACCCCTTATTCCTTCTTCTGTTTCTGCAACAACAAAATAAGGATTCAATGCCTTCAACAAGTCCTCTTCTGACTTTGTGTACTCAAATATTCCGTTTGTTTTCTTTTGCCAGTCAGGATGGTCTCTTGTGACCTGCAATGAATCAATAAGCATCTTTATTGTTCCAACATCCTCTTTCCTGGCAACTCTAATCATAAAAACAAATAGCATAGTGCTGCTTAAAAACTTGCGGGACTTATTCCTTCCTGAAAGCGTGCCAGAGAATTATTACTGCGCCAATTGTGAGCGCAGAGTCTGCCGCGTTAAATGCAGGCCAGGCAAGGTCAAAGCCCCTGATGCCAACGTGGATGAAGTCAGTTACTGTGCCGATGAAAATCCTGTCCAAGGCATTTCCAATCGCTCCGCCCATAATCAGCCCCCACGCAAGGAAATGCGAAGTTATTTTTTTGTGCCTGCACGACAACGCAATCACAACAGCAGCAGCCAGCGCGACAGCAACAAAAAGCCACCTCAATGACTCAACCTGCAGCATCCCAAAAGTTATTCCCGCATTCTGGATGTGCGAAATCCTCAAAAAAGGAAGCGCTTCAACATAGCCACCTTCCGGAATCATTGCGCGCACAACTGACTTTGTAACAATGTCAACAAGGACAACAATGCCTGCTGTACAGAAAAGAATTCCTGATGCTCTTCGCTTTTTCATTTTAATCGCTGCCTGCAGTGATTATCCTCACAACAATATTGCGGTATTCTTTTATTTTTTCCGAATTCAGCCTGTCAATAAAATCCTTCAGGTCCGCCTTGAATTCCTCAGCAATGCGTATGGCGTCCCTTGTTTCCTTTTGGCTGATGCTGAAGTCAACATAATACTGCTTGTCAACCCTCTCTGATTTTGCCTTTGAAATCTGCGAGCTGTCAATCCCAAAAACATCCTGGAGAAGGATTATTGCCGCCGAATGGTTCTCGCACTTTATACCGGTCCTGAAAAGCAGGGCAACAAGGCAGTGATACATGGCATAATACGCCATTGCCACAGAGTCCTCAAAGTTGCCGATATCCAAAAGCGCTTTTGCAGAAACCAGCGACTTGTCTGACTTTTGCAGGTACGCCTCTGCAATCTCTGCGCTTGGCTCAACCTCCCTCAGCTTTCCTTCATCACGCAGTTTGCGCAAAAAATCCGCTCTTTTCATAATATTCCTCAACACCCTTGATTATGATGTGGTTCTTCTCAATCTCCCTTATGAGCAGGCTGTTCCTGTCATACTTTCCGATTTTGACGCTAATCCTTGAATCAACAAGCTCAACCTCTTTTTTAATGCTTCTGTCACAAGTGTCAACGTAAATGTCAATGTCGCTGTCCTTTCCCGCAGTCCCCTTTGCATAAGAGCCGAAAAGAACAGCAAGGGTTATCCTGCTGTTTCGGCGTATTTTCTCAAAAACAACCCTGAGCCGGGGATATTTTCCAACAGTCTCAAGCGCCTTGTGCAGTTCAGCAATGCACGCATACTGCTTTGCCTCAATCGTGTTCCTGAGGGAGAACACCTTGTTCCTTCCCTCCTGCCTGAAATCAACAATGTTGCCCTCATACAACTGTTTCATCTTCCTCGCAACAGTGGTCTGGTTTGTGCGGAGCTCCTTGGCAATACCCCTGATGTAATTGGGCTTCCTGAGCAGGTTCTCAACAATCGCGATAATGTAATCTTTTTGTGACATATGTAACAATAATGTGACAGTAATATATAAGTCTTTCGTCCCCTCACGAGAAAACAGCACTATCTCCAGCGCCTTACAGACAGCGGAATCGCTTCCTCTTCCCTTGGCTTTTGCTCAAGACGGTCAATCTTTGCATTAATGCTGTCAAGAAGCACCTTGAGAGTGTCCAGCTTTGCGTTCACAACCTGCATTTCCCTTGCAATTTCCGGCGGTAATTGAGCCTGCTGTACTGGCGCGGGAGCAAACGCGCTTGGCGGCTGTCCGCGCATTCCAGCACCCATTCCCGGAAACGGCGCTGGCGGGGCAGGACCGAATTCCTCCATTCCAGGCATTGGAGGAGCCTCTCCTGGCATTCCTGACGGCATCTCTGTGATTCCAGGCCCTCCTGGGGCAGAGCCCAGTCCTGGCGGTGCTGCTGCAGAAGGAGCCTCCAAGCCAGGGAATTTTCCAAGCTCAAGCTCTTCTGGTTCCTCTTTTTTTCCGAACAATCTTCCAAGCAAGCCCATTATTGCATCACTTCGCAGGCATCAATGCCTTTGTAACGCCTAACGGAAGCACTTTCATTGTTTTAAATACTGCGGTTTCCGGGTATACAATCACGTTTCCGTCCTTGATTCCCTTGTACATCAGGTCAGAATCCTGCAACGGCTTTACAGCGAGCAGGGCAAAAGCGCTGCTCGTGAAAGCGTCATTTATCGGATAAACAGCGTCAAAAGTCGCCATCAGCACGGCAAGAGCCGCGGCTCCCTTGCCCTTGAGCACCAAATAAGCAAATTTTTGCTTTGGGTTTGGGTCAAGCAATGCCTCCCTTATTTCATTTGCTGATGCGCTAAAGCCCAGTATTTCCACGTCATTTGCGACAACAGGCCATTTGAGCACGACAACCTTGTAATTGTTTCCCTGCAGTGCGGCAAGGTCAGGGTATGTTTCCCTTATCTTGTCCAAGTCAGTGATTATGCCGGGAAACTCGTCTGCCCCGAGCACAAAAGCGCCATAGGGCTTTCCGTCAATGTCAAGGATGAACAGTTTGTTGTCCTGGTAGAAATGCCTGCTCAAGTCATACGCGTCCATCCCAATCCAGATTCCAAACACGACAACAACCAAAAGCAAAGCCAGCGGGATAATCATCGCAATCATCCCGCCTATCTTTTTCAAAACCCACCCAAGCACTACAAGCACAATAATGATGATGAGCAATAACAAAATCCATGACATAATCCTCTGCTCAGAGGCTTGGGTATTTAAACGTTATTCTAATAAGAGGGCGCGTTGAAAATCTTTAATAAGTAACCCTCTTTGCTTGTGGCAAAGAAGGGGTGGGGAGAGTACCCCTGCCATAAAAGAGAAAAGAGGACTAATACAAAAAGTTAAGCGTTTGTTGCGGCGGGCGCGTATGCCGCGCTGGCTGCACCACTTTGGACCGAAGAAGTACGAGTTCTGGCAGCATGCAATTGCCTTGCTTGTCAGGGCAATCTGCAATCTCAGTTATCGTCGAGTATGCTGGCTGTTACGCCAGCCGGGGCAGAACGTTCCAACATATTCTGCACTAATTAATCACGTGAGCCAGAAATCTCCACACTTCAGTGCGTGAGATGAATGGCTCTTGCGTAAGCTATTTCTATCTGGGAAAAAATAAAATGCGTGGCGAGCGAAATTTTGCGCCACGCACTAACCCTTCCAAGTTAGCGTGAGCTTTGCTCGCCGGAGGAACTGAAAATGGCGAGCTTGGAAATGAAACATTATGCACACAAGGTTGGTGTGAACGTACACCATTTGGAATGGTGCACGAAATATCGTTATAAGATGTTCAGGCAGGACAAGTATAAAATTCTTGCGGAAAAAATTCTGAGGGAGACTGCGCAAAGGCACACTACGCCTCAAAGGAACACCAACCTCAACAGTCCTCGTCTCACTAAAAACAGCACGAGCCTTAACAACCTCAACATAACCCTTTTTTATTCCGTAAACTCCTGTTTGTAAAGCGAAAGGCAATACTGCCTCCTGAACTGCAACATCATAAATCTTTTCTCCCTTAGCAACATCACCCTTAATCAGTCTCTCAGTCGTAGAAACTGCGGTAAACGCTGATGGAACCGCAACAAACTGAACAATAGGATTCTTTACAACTTTAGCAGCTACACCGCCAGTCATTCCCAACTTAGCAAATGGCAAACCTTTAATCAAAGCACCGCCTAATTCAAAAGTAAGCAAAGAAGTTGTAAAGCTTTTGGCTGCTTCTGCGGGCCGAGCACCAACACTCTCAATTGCCTTACCTATTCCAATTTCAATATTTCCAACGAGCCAATCCGCAACCTTTTTAAGCTTCCCTCGCTTATCAGGCATAAAATGAGTGGCGGTCAATTCGCTCTGTTGTGGGGGCTCATAGGCTTGACGTTGGGATTGCTCGCTTATTTCTTTTATTCCTGATTTTGTTTTATATCCTTTTTCTGTTACTCTTTTTCCGAATTCTATTGTCTTTTCAAGTATAGGAGAAAGAACATCAACAATCTTTTCCCTCGTTTTCAATTCAAAAGGAGTTTCAGCCAAACCACGACCTTGCCTCGCCAATTCCCCCTTACTTACACCATAAAACAATCTCTCAACACTCTCCCGACGAGCACGCTTCTCAGCTTCTCTCCGACCAAAAGGGGCAAATTCTTGAGCATAACTTTTTTTGGCAAAGGCACTTATTCCCAAGGGAGTTGTCACTAATGTCTTTACACCCAAAAAGTCAGGAACAACAATCGCCCTACCCGCTTCCAACTCCTTACCCATGCTCAAAGGCACAAAATGGTCATTCGAGAGCTTTTTGTAATGCCGGAACACACCCATGTGAGTGTTGAATGCCCGCCCTCAATGTCTCAATCAAAAGCACTACAGCTCTTAAAGGGCAATTTGAGTTACAAGCTTTTCAGAGCAAACCCAAACTTCAGGCTACGCTACCCACAAGGACATTTCTTCAGCCCAGGAGCATGCGCCAACAGCACAGGATACAACACGATTGACGTCGTGGATAATTACGTCAGAAACCAAATCGACGTCCACCAAAAACACCTCTTAGACTTCACTGGAAGCCCCGCACTTTAGTGCGGGGAGGAGGTCACTAAGTCCTGATGTGGTTGTAAAGGCGCTTCTTGAGGTCCCTGTACTGGCTCATTACGTGGTTGGTGTCTTCTCCTTTCAGCCAGTTTAGGATTTCTGATTTGCCGTCCTGGTAGACTTGGACTCTTGCGGTATAAAACCCGACTTCCATTGTCTTGGCGTGCAGGATTATTGACTTGCCGGTTGTCCTGTTTGTCGCGTACAGGTACAAGTCATAAGGGGTGCGTGTCTGCGTTATCCTGATTTCCTGTTTTGGCACTGAGTCAACCGCTTCCTTGAATGCTTTTGTGTATAACATTTCAACTTCATTTTTTGGGGCTGCGCATCTGTTCCTGAAATGCAGGTTGTCACCGTCATAATTGTTGTCAAGAAGAGATGTTTTGCTGTTTTTGCTGTGCGTCTGCTTCCTTGGTGCTGATTGCATTATGATTCCGTCTATGCTCATTGTATGATTCCTCCCTCACGACGAGAATTGTGTTGGAAAAGGCGCTTGTTCTTAAACCTTTGCTTTTTATATAAATTATATATTTTTGATTGTTTGCGCCAAAATCTCAAAAACACCGAATGCTTTATAAGCCAAAATATTACAGAATGCCTTGCCGGGGCTGTCGGCTAGTTTGGTAGGCTTCACCCTTGGGGACGTGGCCGTTAACGGTGAACTGTAAACGGTTAACGGTAAACGCCTGAGTGGGTGCGACCGGGGTTCAAATCCTCGCAGCCCCACTTCATGATAAAATAATGACTCAAGATAACGCGCAGTACTTGCGCAGATACAAAACGATTGTTGAAGTTTATCTCTTCTTGTTTCTTCCTCTTTTTTCAACTTTCTCAAGGCGCTTAAGGACATCCTGCCAGTCAGGATTTCCTTCCTTGTAGCCCTCTATGACGGCTGAAATGCATTCCTTGTGGATTTCGTGGTGCCTTGACTCAAGCGCACGGTCAAGCAGGTGCAGGTCAACTGCCTTGTCCTCTGCCTTTGTTGAAATAAAGCTCAGGCCGAAGTCAATGAAGTGCACTTCGTTGTTATAGTGTATCATGTTTGAGGTTGTGAGGTCTGAATGGATTATGCCATTTGCGTGCAATATGCCGATTTTTTTTCCAATTTCCCTGCCGAATGCAATATGGTTTGCGTGCAGGACTTCCTTTAGCATTGGGCCTGTTATGAAATCCATCTCTATTTCCATTTTTTTGTCGTCCATCTTCTGCAGCCTTGGGGCGGGGAAATTCATTTCCTCAAGCTTTTGCAGAATCCTTGCCTCCCTTCTTGTCCTGGCAGAGCGCAGCTTTTTGTCTATTTCAGGAATGCGGTAATCCTTTGCAATTCTTTCCTTTACCACGCTGTTGCCTTCCTTCTTCAGGACTGCTTCTGCTCCTTGGGCAATAATCATGGAAAAAAACAAGGTTTAATGCTATTTTAAAGCTTCCGTATGCGCGGCTTGGCGCGCCTTGTGGAGTGGCGGTTCAGAGACCTGCATTCATAGTATTCGCCAAGGATGATCGATATGCCATTTTCATAATCATTAAGTGCTGTTTTCCATGCTTCTGCAGGCGCGTTTATGAGGGTCTCATATTTTGTAAGTTTATTGTGCGTTTTTGTGGCATTGATGCATTTGCTTATTGCCAAGATTCCTATCGTGCTAAAAGCTGCTGCTCCTGCTGCAACTGAAACATTCAGGACATTGCTATTTATGAGGCTGTAGGCAGCATATCCTGTTGCGAAAAGTGCACCCAGCAGGGTTGTGCAGCCGATTGTGCCGATTGTCATCGCATTTGAATGTTCTGTCTCGAGCGCGTGCTGGGCAGTGGCTATAATGCCTTTCTTGAAAGATTCAAGCCGGTGATAGTGGCACTCGAGATCATGCCTGTTGCGCAACAAATACCTGAGATCCTTGAAATAGCTTTCAACGAATTCTCTCTCTGTGTTTGGCAGCATGCAGTCATAGCGCTGGTTGTTATAGTCTGACAATATCAGCACAAGGGTGCCAAGGTCTTGCGCTTTTTGTTGTTCTTCACTCACATCCATGAGAAGGGTTGCTGGCGGATAACTTAAAAAGCTGCTGATTGGTCAGGCAGTCTCAGAGGCAGGCGGCTGTGCTGGTGCTTCAGACGGCTTTTCTGCCGGCTTGGCGGTTGCTGGAGGGGCGGCAATAATGTTTTTCAGCCTTTTTTCGCTTGTTTCTATGTGGACATCCCTTAATTCGCAGGTCTGCAACGGGTATATCCTGCGGAGCGCGTCCTGCAGTTGGCGCTGGAACTTGTGCGCCACCAATTCTTTTATGAAGTCCACGAAAGTCATTGATGCAACAGAGTGGGCAACGAATGCCCGCATCCTGCTCCTCAAGTCCTTGAGAACGCTGCTTTTTGTCTTTCCGCGTGTTATCATTGTGGGCTTGATGCGCACAGCAATTCCGTCCTGTGTTTTTACGCAGAATGAGTCGTCAATCCTTTCCCTTGCGCGCCTCATCATCTTGCGCACTGCGGCCGGCACGATTGAGTACCCGACTGTCTTTGTGAGAATCTGGTTGTTTTCTTTCTTGACTACGTCAAAGCTGATGTGGACGTTCTGTTTTTGCGGGTCTCCCGTGAGGAAAGTCAGGCTTACTGTGACTTTCCTGCCAGCAGGGTTTGCGTCTTCTGCCAAGTACATTTCGCCAATCTGCTGGTTGTTGAACAAGGCAGGCGCTATTATTGGCAGCCATACCTTTTTCTTCACGATTACAGCAGCTTTTGATTGCTTTGCAGCCATTATGGACGGAAAAGCAGGTCAGGGGTTTATAAAGATTTTGGCAAAGTAGGTCTGAAGGCTGTGTTTTGGCACAGGTTTAAAAGGCGCAAAGGGGTTGTGTTTGTATGGGCAAGGTATTAACAAGGGCAACGAATTCAAGGCGCAAGTTCCTCGCACACTCTGCTCTTGGACTGGCTTTTGCAGGGACAATTGTTGCAGGAGGGTCATATCTCACACGTTCAAAGCAGGACAAGCTGGTTGACAATTCCCCTTTTGACATGGCAAAGGCAAACGAGGCAGTAAGGCAGCAGTATCTTGACACAATTTTTGCAGACCAGCAAAAGTACGGCGTTCCTGGCTGGGATTCATTTGCATGCCTTGTTTACGATCCTGTTTTTGAGAGGATGGGTGCCGAGCTAAGAAGGCGTGGGGTTGTAAAGAAAGACAGGGTTGAAGGCTACTCACCCGGTGCAGGTCTTGTGAGGTGGATGTCAACACCTTACTTTGGCGAGAAGGGTATGAAGCTGGCAACTTATGTGGGAAAGGCGGCTTTTGAGCAGCTTGAGCGCGAGGATGACTTGCTCTCGGCGCTTGACCACGAGTCATTCCACGCCCAAGTTTTCCACAAAGGCAACATTCATTTTTCAATGCGCCAGCCAAAAGGGGGGAAAATGAGCCAGTTCATATTTGACCTGATGTCAGAGGTTTGCGGTTTTGAAAAGCAGTTTTATTACATTGAGACAGGGTACAGGAAGGTCAGTAAGTCAATGCTTGACAGGTGCATCCCTATGGCAAGAATGCTTTATTCCAAGCTTGAAAATGTTGCTTTGCAGGAGACGACAGAAGGCGAGTTTGCGCGCGGACTAATTGAGGCAATACAGTCCCGCCCGACTGCAAGGTATTTCCGGTAGTGCTGTCTTCATCAATCCCTTTTGCAAATGTTTAAAAGCGCCTGATTTCTGGTTTGTAATTATAGATTAAAGGATATCTCTCGTAATAGGGTCAATTCTGAGGCAAGGTTGATTTATCTCCAGCGCTTTGGTACTAAGTGCTCGGTTGATGCCGCCAAAAAGTGGGTGGCTGAGCATCATTCTCGTCTTGCAGACATTGTTGCGGAAGAAACCGGGCTGTTTTGGTTTTAAAAAACTATCACGATGCTGTGGATGTTAAAAAGGAGGAAATGCACGACAGGGAAATATTTGCTGAAATGAAGAAAAAGTATCTCGCAGAGCTGGAAAGGCTCTCAGGAATCCCGCCACCCTGCAGGCTGCCTTTTGATTAGACATCCAGTTCCTTTACTTCTTTTGCGTGCTGCTGGATGAATTCCCTTCTTGGTTCTACTTCCTCACCCATTAGTATTGAGAAGATTTCGTCTGCTGCAACAGCGTCCTCGATTGTGACCTGCTTGAGTATTCTTACGTCAGGGTTCATTGTTGTTTCCCAGAGCTGTTTTGGATTCATTTCCCCAAGTCCCTTGTAGCGCTGGACTGTTATTCCTTCTTCTCCAAATTCCTTGATTAGCCTGTCGCGCTCTTCCTCTGTGTATGCGTACGCTTCCTTTTTGCCTTTTGCAACCCTGAACAATGGCGGCTGTGCGAGGTAAACGTGACCGTTCTGTATGAGTTCTGGCATTTGCCTGTAAAAGAACGTCAACAGCAGGCAGGCAATGTGGTGTCCGTCAACGTCAGCATCAGTCATGATTATTATTTTGTTATACCTGAGTTTTGAAATGTCAAATTCCTCGCCGATTCCTGTTCCTATCGCTGTTATCATGGTGGCAATTTCGTTGTTCTGCAAGACCTTTACGAGCCTTGCTTTCTCAACATTGATTATTTTTCCGCGCAAGGGGAGTATTGCCTGGAATTCGCGGTTGCGTCCTTGTTTCGCGCTTCCACCTGCGCTGTCTCCTTCAACAAGGTATAGTTCGCATTTCTCAGGTTCATTGCTTGAGCAGTCTGCAAGCTTTCCCGGAAGCATTCCTGTCTCGAGGGCCCCTTTTCTCCTGACGAGCTCTCTTGCCTTTCTTGCTGCCTCGCGAGCCCTTGCTGCTTCTATGCACTTTCCAACTATTGCCCTTATTGCAGAAGGATTTTCCTCAAAGAAAGTGCTGAGTTGTTCGCTTGTTACCGAGTCAACAAGCCCTTTTATTTCACTGTTTCCGAGCTTTGTCTTTGTCTGTCCTTCGAACTGGGGCTCAGGCACCTTGACTGAAATTATTGCAGTTAGTCCCTCGCGTACATCCTCGCTGGAGAGGGTTATGTCTTTATCAAGCAGGTTGTGCTTTTCTGCATACTTGTTTATTGTTCTTGTCAGGGCGGTCTTGAAGCCAGACAGGTGCGTTCCGCCTTCGTGTGTGTTGATGTTGTTTGCGAATGAAAAGACTGTTTCTGAATAGTCTGTGGTGTATTGCAGTGCGACTTCAACATTGTAGTTTCCTTCTGCCTTTTCAAAATAAAACACCTTGTGGAGTGCCTGCTTGCCCTTGTTCAGGTGTTCAACAAAGCTCTTTATTCCACCATCGTACTTGAAGGTAAGCTCTTTTTCAGTGCGCTCGTCAATCAGTTTTATCTCAACGCCTTTGTTGAGGAATGCGAGCTCCCTGAGCCTTGCAGCAAGGGTGTCAAAGCTCCATTCTGCTTTTTCCATTATTGTGAAGTCAGGGATGAACTTGATTGTTGTTCCTGTTCCTTCTGCGGGTCCGACTGCGGTTGCATCATCTGTTGTTGGCTTTCCCTGCCTGAGCTCAATTCGCCAGACTTTTCCTTCCCGCCTTGATTCTGCGATTAGGTGTTGTGAGAGTGCTGCAGTGACAGAAATTCCAACACCGTGGAGTCCGCCTGAGACTTTGTAGACATTGCGGTCAAATTTTCCACCGGCGTGCAGGACAGTGAGAACAACAAGGAGTGCTGACTTGTTGAACTTGGGATGCTTGTCAACAGGAATCCCGCGGCCGTCATCAATCACGCTCAGGTAGCCGTCCTTGTTAATGATTACCGTGATTTTCTTGCAGTATCCTGCGAGTGCTTCGTCAATGCTGTTGTCGATTGCCTCGTAAGCAAGGTGGTGCATTCCCCTGACATCTGTTGAGCCGATGAACATTCCGGGGCGCTTCCTGACTGCTTCAAGCCCTTCAAGTATCTGTATTTCCTTTGCTCCGTAGGAGGCATGCTCGTGTTTTGGTGGTTCTTCTGGCATGGTGAGTTATCGTCGTAAAAAGACCCTCAAGTCACATCAAGAAAAAACAGGCAGGGGATATATAAACCTTTGCATTAAAAAACAGCTTTATAGCCCTTATAAAGCCATAAAACAGGGTTTTTAGCCCGTCTATTTGTTGCTGGTTTTCTTGGTTTTTTGCATTCTTATGTAGTTATACAAGTCTTTTTCTGTAATTTCCTCGATTGTGGTGGAAGGGTTGAACCTTACCACTTGTTCTAACCCTTTTGTTATTATTTTGTTCTTGTTAAAGAATGAGACATAAGGCAGTAGGTGAAATACTATCGGAAATACTTTACAGGGCTTGCCTATTGCAGTAATTCCGCTATGTACGCAAACCCATTTGCCAAGATACTGCCTGTACCAGTTACATATTTTGACATAATTTTCTACCTCTTCAATTGTTGACCGGAAGAATGTATTGATTTGTTGTAAAGGAACCCCTATTTCTCCGTCTTTTATGACCCATCTGGATCCAGTCTCATCATACGTCTCAGTAGGTGCGCTGTCGAAATAAACAATAGGGTCGTGCTCGTCAATTTTTTTGTACCTTCCAAAGCGCTGCTGTTGGTCTTCAAGGAGTGTGTAGTTGTACCACTCTCCTTTTTTTCCATCCCTGGGGCCGAGATTTGTTTCCTTGAGTGATTTCCCAAATGACATAAAATATTGCAACAAGCAGCCTATTTAAAAAGCTGGTCATTATTATGGGAGATGTTGCCCCTGTAGGCTAGCGGATAGACTTGAGGGTTCCGGTCCCTTAGACCCGGGTTCGACTCCCGGCAGGGGCGTAGCGAAGCGGAGCACCTGACGGACCAGCCGGACTGTTGTTCGGCGCTGCCCTGCAGGGGCGCTTATTTTTCCCATAATGCAGGCGCTTTCTTTTCGCCCCTGAGCTTTGGAATGACATAGTAGGCAATTATTGCTGATACTATAGCTATACTCCAGAACAAGCGCCAGCTCATTATGCCAATTGCAACAAGCGTAAGTGAGGAAATGAGGATTAACGCGGTTGCGGCCGCAGTGATTTTTGCTGTGGTTTCCATTCACGCCACCTGCTTCAATGCAGCGATCGCGACTTCTATCTGTTTCTTGTTTGGCTTTTTTGTTGTTATTTTCTGCGCCCACAGGCCTGGCTGCATTAGTGCCTTGAGGATTATGTTGTTTGGCCAGCGCGCGCTTAGCTTGAGCAGCTCATAGGAGACTCCTGCAATTATTGGTATCAATAATATCCTGACAGGCACGTTCACATACCATCTTGGGCTGTGGATTAGCGAGAACAATAGTATGCTCACTATTATTACGAACATCAGCAGTGATGTTCCGCACCTTGAATGCACTGTTGAGTATTTCCTCACGTTTTCAGGCGTTAGCGCGTGCCCCTGCTCCATGCAGTGAACTGCCATGTGCTCTGCTCCGTGGTATTGGTACATCCTGTGCACGTCCTTGAAAAGACCTATGAGCCAGATGTACGCGAGGAAAATAATTATCCTGAATGCGCCGTCAATGAGGTTGAACGCAATCCCGCGGGTATCTGTAAAGAACCTTGCAAGGTAGTATGGCGCAATCACGAAAATTGCTATTGCGAGCGCAAGGGACAGCAGGATTGCAAATCCTGCTTGCCAGAAGCCGAGCTTTTCCTCTTCTTCTGCCTGCTGGTTTGCGCTCCAGTTGAGCATTTTTATTCCTATAACCATCATTTCTATTAGGAATATCACTCCGCGGATTATTGGCAGCCTTAGAATCCAGCTTTTCCGGGTTAGTGAGGTGTGTCTTTTTCTTGTTTTCACTATTTTGCCTTCAGGAGTCCTTGCTGCAGCGCCCACCCAGTTTGGGGTTTTCATCATAACTCCCTCAATGAGCGCCTGGCCGCCGACATAAAACTGCTTTTTCAAACTTCCACCATTTCTCCTGGCTTGAGTATGACTGCCTTGTGCTTTTTTTCGCGGTCAATGATTTCCTTGAACAGTTCTGCATCATCCCGCGTGCCTTCCCTGAAACCCCAGTGGGAGGGTATTGCAATTTTTGCCTTCATTGCGCACACTGCTTTTGCTGCTTCTTGAGGAGTCATGGTTGTTGTGCCTCCGACCGGTATTATCACAACAGCAGGGGCAAGATTGGCCATTTCAGGAAGCGGGTCTGTGTCTGACGTATAATAAAGTTTCTTGTTCTCGCTTTCAATCAAAAAGCCAATGACAAATCCTTCTTCGCCGTGCCCGCCTGTGTGGTGGAATGTTTTGGCAGGCATTGCCTTTATGGCAACCCCTCTGGCTGTCCTTTTGTCGCCTGCCTTCATTGCAATGCAGCCGTTGAACTCGCGCGCCACTTCAGGGGGTCCCATTATTATTGTGTCATCGCCGAGGATCCTTTCAACACTCTCTCTGGTGCAGTGCTCTGGGTGCCAGTGGGACACAAGGATTATGCTTGCCTTTGGCAATTGCGCCCCTGTGAACGGCTCAATGTAAGGGTCTATGTAGATTGTCTGCCCTGCTGTTTCAACAAGAAATGTCGCGTGCCCAAGCCACGTGATGCGCATGAGCATCACGTCATATTTTGGTATAATAAGGTTTCTGTGAAATCATTTTGAAAACGAAACCATCGTCGACAGCGGTCGGCAGGGTATTGGAAACCTGCGGATTTCCGAAACCTTTATAAACACCCTGTTGATAGTTCGTTTTAGAAAAATTCTGGATACGTGGTTATTAATGACAGAAGCAAAGGATTTGCAACTGAAGACCGGGACAACGACAATCTGCGTTATGTGCAAGGATGGCGTTGTCTTGGCTGCTGACCGAAGGGCAAGCGGCGGCGGCATGGTGCTGCACAAGCGTGCCATAAAAATAGTCCCAATAACGGACTCAATAGCAGTAACGACCTCAGGCAATGTCTCAGACATACAATTGATGACAAAGCTCGCAAAGGCAGAAATCAAGCTCAAGGACGTTCAGGTTTACAGGCCTGCGACAGTCAAGGAGGCAGCCAGCCTTGTTGCGGGAATGCTTTACAGCACGTTCCGCAGGCCGAGCATGATTTTGAGCATTGCCTCATTGATGATGGCAGGCAGGGACAAGTATGGCTTCCACGGCTATGAATTAAGCCCTGATGGAAGCATGATGGAAATCAAGGACTTCGCCGCAGACGGTTCAGGAATGGTGTTTGCGCTCGGAGTGCTGGAAACACTGTACAAGAAGAACATGACTGTTGATGAGGGAATAAAGCTTGCAGTAAAGGCTGTCAACGCTGCCCTTCAGCGCGACACTGCTTCTGGAAACGGCATTGATGTCGTGACAATAACTGACAAGGGCATGCAGACAGTGATTGAGAAGGAGCTCGAGCTCAGGCTTGAGGCTTAAAAGGCCCGCTTTCTTTTCTGCCGGGTCGTTTGCGAGAACCAGAGGAAGAACAAAAAATGGCTGATATCATAAAGGAAATCCTTAAGATGTTGCCTGAGGGCAAAATCTCGGACGCAGTTTTTGAAGGCGCAAACATAGTACTGTACACAAAGGACAAGAAGTATTTCCTGAATGACGAGGGGACTGTCAGGGCTGCTGTCAGCGCATTCAAGAAGCGCATTGAGCTCCGCCCCGACCCAAAAATTTCTGAGGACCAGGAAACTGCAGAGAAGGCAATCAAAAAGATACTTCCTGCAGAGTCAGGAATCACAAACATATTCTTTGAGCCCCAGCGCTCAATAGTCACGATTGAGGCAGAAAAGCCAGGGCTTGCAATAGGGAAGCAGGGTGCGTTGCTCAGGGAAATCAGGGAGAAGTGCCTCTGGGTGCCTGTGGTCAGGCGCACCCCTGCAATAAGGTCTGTGCTCATTGAGAACATAAGATCTGTGCTTTTCCAGAATTCCGAATACAGGAGGAAGTTCCTTGACAAAGTAGGGCACAGGATTTATGACGGCTGGATAAGGGAGAAAAAGAATGAGTGGGTGCGTTTGACATTCCTTGGAGGGGCAAGGCAGGTTGGCAGGAGTTGCATTCTGCTCCAGACTCCTGAATCAAGGGTGATTATTGACTGCGGCATAAACGTCGCATCTAATGAGGAACCGTATCCTTACTTGGATGTCCCTGAATTCCACTTGAACGAGCTTGACGCAGTCATTGTTACGCACTCGCACCTTGACCACTCTGGCTTTGTGCCTTACCTTTTCAAGTATGGGTACAGGGGTCCTGTTTACTGCACTGCTCCCACAAGGGATGTGATGGCGTTATTGCAGCTTGACTACGTTAAATTGATGAAGGCAGAGAACCGGGACCCATTGTATGACACTGACCACATCAAGGAAATGGTCAAGCACACAATCACGCTTGAGTATGATGAAGTCACTGACATAACGCCTGACGTGAGGATAACCTTGTACAATTCAGGGCACATACTTGGAGCATCAATGGTGCACTTTAACATCGCAAACGGGCTTCATAACCTGCTTTACACCAGTGACCTGAAGTTTGGCAGGACTCCTCTGCTTGAGCCTGCTGTCACGATGTTCCCGCGGCTTGAAACAGTCATAATTGAGGCAACTTATGGCGGGAAGACAAATGTCCTTGGCTCGCCACAGGAACAGGATGACCTGCTCAAGAACATAATCAGGGAGACAATCAAGCGCGGCGGAAAGGTATTGATGCCTGTCCTTGGCTCTGGAAGGGCGCAGGATGTTATGGTCATAATTGAGGAAATGGTGAGGAAGGGCGAGCTTGAGCCAATCCCTGTTTATGTTGATGGCATGGTGTGGGATGTCACTGCAATCCACACGGCTTATCCGGAATACCTCAACAAGGGGATACGGAAGGCAATTTTCCACAAGGACGAAAACCCTTTCCTCAACAAGATATTCAAGCATGTTGGCTCGCCAAAGGAAAGGCAGCAGTTGATTGAGGAACACGGTCCTTGTGTCATACTCGCAACCTCGGGAATGATGGTTGGCGGTCCAAGCGTTGAGTATTTCAAGCAATTGGCTGACAACCCCAAGAACAGCATTGTGTTCACGTGCTACCAGCCTGAGGGCGCGCTCGGCTACCGCATAATGCACGGCGAAAAGGAGTTCGTGTTCACAGAGGACGGCCAGCAGCGTGTTGTGCCTGTCAAGATGGAGGTGTGCCGCGTTGAAATCTCAGACCATTCTGACAGGAAGCAATTGATGAACTTCATCTTCAAGTCAACCCCGCGTCCAAAGAAGGTAATCATAAATCACGGTGAGAACGCAAGGGTTCTTGACCTTGCTTCAAGCATTCACAAGCTCGGCAGGATAGAAACTGTTGCGCCAAGGAACTTGGAGAGCATCAGGCTGAAATAATTTCAGAACGGCGGCAGGTCGCAGTTCCACCTGCACGCGTCATAGTCTGCCTGGCACCTTCTCAGAGCGGTTTTCTGCATTTCATCACATATCATTTTGTCTCCAGAACACTGCGCGTGCGCCCTGTAAGCCTTTTCTGCGCAGGCATCTCCTTCTGCCCTGCACGCATTAAGGCACTCAATCCTCTTCCCTTGCGACAAGACAGTGCCTGCAAGGGCTATAACAAGGACAATCCCAATGATTGCAATGACTGTGTGCCTCATACTGCCGGGTTTTTTCTTATGAGTATAAAAGTTTTTCTCAAGTGTTAAGTAAAGCTCTTAGGTATATAAATTCTCAAAATAAGGCGGCTTCGCCGCAGAGACACTCGCTCCTCGTTCGGCTGCCTGCAGGTCTTCGGCAGCCTCACGATGTCGCTCGAAATCATCAACCTCTTCTAAATCATAATGTACACTTAGCAAGCGCACTTAACACAAGCGATACCTTTTTATACACCCCAAAAGCTTTGATTTCTTGTGAAAAACAAGCACGTTGGAATACTAATCATAGGCATCTCATTGATTATTGGACTGATAGTGCTGCTCTTCAATGTTGCGCTGAAAAAGATAGTGTCAACGAGCTGCGAGCACGGAATATCCTGCCCGATGTATGGCACGATTGCAGACCAGACGTACATAAGCCTTGTAATTGCAGCCCTTGTCCTTTTTATCGGAATTTTCATCTTCTTCTCCAAGCCCGAGGAAAGAGTAGTCTTCAAAAAGACGAATGGAAAGGTGAAAATAAGGCTTTCAGGGCTTGACGAGGATGAAAAAAAGGTTGTTGAACTGCTTGCCAAGGAAAACAGGGCAATGTTCCAAAGGACGCTGATGGAAAAGCTGGAAATCGGCAAGGTAAAGACAACGCGCCTTCTTGACAGGCTTGAATCAAAGGGATTGGTAGAAAGAAAGCGCCGCGGGATGAATAACATTGTTGTTCTGAAGTGAAACTAGTTTCGCCAAAGCGCTTATAATTAACACCATTCTTTGGTTTTTTCATGGCAAACAAAAAAATAAGTCAGAAAAAAATCAGCATTAGAGGAATGCATTGCAGGAGTTGTGCTGAAAAGATAGAATCCCGGATAAGCCAGCTTGACGGGGTAGAAAAAATCAGGGTAAGTCTGGCGGATAACAACGCAATTGTCAGGTTTGACCCTGATAAAATAACCGCGGCAAAAATAAAGTCAGAAATAAGCGCCCTTGGTTATGATGCAGGCACCAAGCCAGGAGGGGGTGGCAAGGGCAATGGTTTTTTGCAGGGATTGCTTTACGGGCTAATCCCCCACATCGGGTGCATTGCGTTTGTCATAGGCTCCATACTTGGGGTTACTGTCCTTATGCAATTCTTCAAGCCTGTGCTGATGAATAGGTACTTTTTCCACATTCTCATCTTGGTATCGCTTTTGTTTGCAACGCTTTCTTCAATGGTATATTTGCGCAGGAATGGGCTTCTTTCATGGGGCGGCGCAAAAAGAAGGTGGAAATACCTTGCAATAATGTACGGCTCAACAATAGGGATTAACCTGATACTCTTTGTTGGGATATTCCCCTTGCTTGCCAATGTCTCAACAACGTCAATCACTGGAAATGCAATAACCGGCGCTGCAGTGGGGCTGGATGGCAGTTCAGGGCTTTCTACACTCAAAATTGCTGTTGACCTTCCCTGCCCCGGGCACGCGCCCCTTGTTACAGAGGACCTGAAGACTTTGCAGGGGCTTGGCGGAGTGCAGTTCAGCTTCCCGAACGTTTTTGACATAAAATATGACCCTGCAAAGACGTCAAAGGCAGAAATACTTGGACTTGGGGTTTTCAGGTCATTCCCCGCAACAGTGCTTGAAGAATCACAAGCAGGCTCGGCAGTGCCACAGGCAGGCTCTCAATTGAGGCAGCCAAGCCCGCTGCCTGCAATCCCGGGCGCCGGAGGCGGCGGATGCGGGTGCGGTGCAGGATAAGCAGGGAGGTGTGAAAAATGCGAAAGTCAATTATAATAGCATTATCATGCATTGTGGTATTGGCAGCATTGATAGCTACAAAAGGTTTTGGGCTTTTTGGAGCTAATGGAATAACAGGAGGAGTGACCGGCAAAGCGGTTGACAGCGTCAGAATTCCGCTGTCAGAAATCACAACAAGCGCAAAATGGTACGAGTATGATGCTGGCGGAACAACAGTAAGGTTTTTTGTTGTGAGGGCTGGTGATGGACGCATCAAGACTGCTTTTGATGCCTGCGATGTGTGCTACAAGTTCAGGAAAGGGTACATGCAGGAAGGAAGCTTCATGATATGCAATAATTGCGGAAGGAAGTTCGCGATAAGCGGGCTCGGGACAGAGAACACAGGCACTGGCTGCTGGCCGGGATACCTACCCAGCAGCATCAGGGGCAGCGAACTGGTCATAAGCAAGTCAGCCATTGAATCAGGCAAATGGAGGTTTGTGTGAAAAAAATAACACTCCCAATTGTCGGAATGCATTGCGCCTCGTGCGCGCAGAAGATTGAAATGACCTTGCAGAAGATGGGCGGGGTCAAAAGTGTAAGTGTCAATTTCGCAACAGAACGGGCTGTTGTTGAGTTTGATGAGAGCGCTCTCCGCGAGGAGGAAATTCACAATGCCATTGAGCAGCTTGGCTACAGGGTAATCCAGGAGGCAGTCGCTGTTGACAGGGAAAAGGAAGCAAGGCAAAAGGAAATCAGTAATCTTCGCAGGCTTTTCATTTTCTCGCTTGTGCTGTCAATTCCCATTTTCCTGATTTCAATGCCGCTGAAGTGGTTGGGAATCACCGTACCCTACGAGAAAATAATACTGCTTGCGCTTGCCACGCCAGTCCAGTTTGTGGCTGGCTACAGGTTTTACAAGGGAATGTTCTCTGCGCTTAAGTCCTTCAGCGCGAATATGGATACCCTTATCGCTGTAGGAACGTCTGCTGCCTATTTTTACAGTGTTGCAGCATTGTACTTCCCTGCCACACTGGGAGGTGAGGTTTATTTTGAGACGGCCGCGATTATCATAACATTCATCCTTCTTGGTAAATGGCTTGAGGCTGTCACAAAGGGCAAGGCTTCTGAGGCAATCAAAAAGCTCATAGGGCTTCAGCCAAAGACCGCGGTGGTCATAAGGAATGGAATTGAAATGCAGATTCCGATAAGCGAGGTTGTTGTTGGCGACATAGTCCTTGTCAAGCCAGGGCAGAAAATTCCTGTCGACGGAACAGTTATTGACGGCTTCTCCGCTGTTGATGAATCAATGATTACAGGCGAGAGCATGCCTGTGGAAAAGAAGAAGGGTGATATTGTGATTGGCGCAACAATCAACAAGCACGGCTCCTTCAGGTTCAGGGCAACAAAAGTTGGAAAGGACACTGTCTTGAACCAGATTATCAAGCTGGTTGAGGATGCGCAGGGAAGCAAGGCGCCGATACAAAGGCTTGCTGACAGGGTGAGCGCTTATTTTGTTCCTGCGGTCATCATGGTTGCGATCGCCTCATTCCTGCTGTGGTATTTTGCTTTCGGGCAGGGCTTTATTTTCGCGCTGAGTATTTTTATCGCCGTACTGATAATCGCGTGCCCTTGCGCCCTGGGTTTGGCAACTCCCACTGCGATAATGGTTGGCACTGGCAGGGGGGCAGAGTCAGGGATACTCATCAAGAATGCAGAGGCGCTTGAAACCGCGTGCAAAATCACCGCGGTTGTGCTGGACAAGACAGGGACGCTTACAAAAGGCAAGCCAGGAGTGACTGACATCATTCCATTAAACAGGCTGGGCAAAGCAGGCGTGCTGAGGTATGCGTGTATTGCCGAGGCAAAGTCAGAACACCCGCTTGCAGAAGCAATCATGAATGCTGCTGCGCAGGAAAAAATCAAGGTTCCCGAGGCATCGTATTTTGAGGCAATCCCTGGTCATGGCATAGTTGCAAGGCACGGAAAGAAAAGGATACTACTGGGCAACCGGAACCTGATGAAAAAATACAGGATACCCACAGCAGGGGTTGAGGAAAGAATCAGCGGGCTTGAGAATGAGGGCAAGACTGTGATGATTCTTGCGCTGGACAAGAAAATCTCAGGACTTGTTGCTGTTGCAGACACTCCAAAGGATTATTCCAGGGAGGCAATAAGCGAACTGCACAGGATGGGAAAGAATGTGTTCATGATAACAGGCGACAACAGGAGAACTGCTGAGGCAGTGGCAAAGCAGCTTGGAATATACAACGTGCTTGCAGAGGTGTTGCCTGAGGACAAGGAAAGGGAGATAGGCAAGCTGCAGCATAATGGTGAAATCGTGGCAATGGTGGGTGACGGCATTAATGATGCTCCTGCGCTTGCAAAGGCAGACATTGGAATAGCAATCGGCGCAGGAACAGATGTTGCGCTTGAAACAGGACAGATTGTGCTTGTCAAGAATGACATAAGGGATGTCATAACTGCGATAAAGCTGAGCGCGTATACCTTGAGGAAAATAAAGCAAAACCTGTTCTGGGCTTTCTTTTACAATACTGTTGGAATTCCGATAGCTGCTGGCGTGTTGTATCCATTCACCGGCTTCCTGCTCAATCCTCTGATTGCGGGTGCAGCAATGGCACTTAGTTCTGTTTCTGTCGTGATGAATTCGTTGTCAATGAAAAGATACAAGGGCAAATAAGCAGTGCATAAGCAGGTAATCGATAGTTTTTTATACATCTCAACGGGATTGTTTTGTCGTGGCAAAGACAAATCCTTTTGAGAGCGCAATCAAGACTTTAGAGCAGGCAAACCAGTATGCTGCCGTGAAGGACGAAATCTTTGAGAAGATAAAAAAGCCAGAGAAACTTCACGAATTCACGATTCACGCGGCTGGAAAGAAGTATCAGGGCTATCGCGTGCAGCATAATTCTGCAAGGGGTCCTTACAAGGGCGGAATCAGGTTTCACCCGCACGTTGACATTGATGAAGTAAAGGCTTTGGCAACGTGGATGTCCCTGAAGTGCGCTGTTGCTGACATTCCTTACGGTGGCGGCAAGGGCGGTGTTGCCTGTAATCCGAAGGAAATGACTAAGGAGGAGCTTGAGGCAGTTGCAAGGGGCTGGGCAAAGGCAATGGCCTCCCATATTGGCGCGTGGAAGGACATTCCTGCGCCTGATGTCAACACTGACAGCCAGACAATGGCATGGATTCTTGACGAATACGAAAAGACTGTTGGGAGAAAAGAGCCTGGCGTCATTACAGGCAAGCCTATAGAGCTTGGCGGCTCGCTTGGAAGGGACAAGGCAACATCGCAGGGCGGATTTTTCGTGCTTAGGGAGGCAATTAAGGCAAACAAGCTCAAGCATAATACTGTCGCAATACAGGGGCTTGGCAATGTCGGCGGCTGGCTTGCAGAGATTCTTCACAATGAAAAATTCAAGGTCGTGGCTGTTTCTGACTCAAAAGGCGGTATTTACAATGAAAAAGGGCTGGACATTCCAAAAGTGCTTGAGCAAAAAGAGAAAACAGGAACTGTCAAGGACTTCCCTGGCGCAAAAAACATAACAAACGAGGAAATTCTCACGCTGCCTGTTGAAATCCTTGCCCCATCTGCCCTTGAAGGAGTGATTACGGGAATGAATGCTGGCGCGATAAAGGCAAAAATGATCCTTGAGATGGCAAACGGACCCGCAACACATGAGGCTGACGAAGTGCTGAACTCAAAAGGAGTAATAGTGATTCCTGACATTCTTGCCAATGCAGGCGGGGTCACGGTAAGTTATTTTGAATGGGTGCAGAACCTGTCTGGCTATTACTGGACTCTTTATGAGGTTGACAAAAAGCTTGAGCGCCAGATGACAAAGGCATTTGATGACGTTCACGCAACAGCGCAAAAGCACAGGATTTCCTACAGGCTTGCAGCAAACGTGCTCGCGCTTGAGCGCATTGCAAAGGCAATGGAACTGCGCGGGTGGTAAATACTGCTGCCTTGGTGCGCTTTCTGTTAAAAGCATAAGGAATGCCCTGACTCGGAAAAAACTGCAAAGCCAAACTTGGAGCAGCACCGCAGCAGTGCCTTATTTCATCCTTCTGAGAATCCTGAACAGCATTATGATTATCAGCACGTGCAGTATTGTGATGATTTCCGCAAGAGGCAGGTTGAGCCCGAAAAGTATCATTCCCCGCTCACCTCTTCCTCTTCTTCCTCCATCCTTTTCTGCACTGCGCGGTGCTCTGCCTTTTCCTTCAGCTTCCTCGCTATCTTCCACACGAGGAAAAACTCAACAAGCATTGCCAGCAGGTTGATTGCGACAAGGATGTTCAGCTGGACATCAATCCCGAACAAGTACATTTTTTCACCTCAAAGCGTATGTTTCCCTTCCTGCCATTCCTGGCGCGTAAAGCCTGGCATCAATAATGTCTGCCTTCATGCCTGCGTTTCCGAGCCTGTACTCGTGGCCGTATATGGCTACCGAGTCTGCAGGGAGCCTTAATGGCCCGAGCAGTTCTGCCAAAAGCGTGCTCCTGCCGCGGTTCAGGTCAACCTCGATATTTATGTCTTTCTCCTTGTTTCCGCGGTTGTCAACAACAAAGTAAAGCACAAGCACTCCGAGGTTGAGCCATTCGCCTGCGACCTCGAACGGGTGCACGTCAACAACAAATGGCGCTATGGTTGACTTTACCCTTGAAGGTCCTGAGTACGCGCTCACTCCAATGTCAACTGTTTTTGGCTGCATTACAGGAGGGATAAGGATGAATGAGTACGGTTCTGTCTTCCTGGGCAGCAGCCTTGGCAATGGCTCTGGACCAATGACTTTCCAGTCCAATGCCCTTGCCTCTGCCTGGCCGTGGTCTTTCCACCCGCCAATCATTGTGTTCCAGAACACCATTGGCGCAGGGTGGGCTTTCGCAAAGGCAGTGTAAACGCGCGGAGTCGTGACACGGTAAGTGACGTCTTCTACAGACAGGTAATTGTTGTTCTGGAATGTTCCGTGCATTAGTTTTTCCTCAAGTATGTATCCTTTTTCAGGAGTCAAATTTAATGTAAGGTTTCCGAGGAAGCCAGGGCGGAAAATTCTTGTTTCTGGGATTATTTCTGGCATTTCCTCCCTTGGCTCCATTGGCCTGCACGGCCTTACAATGGGCGGCTTGAGGCGGTCTGTCATGTTTGGGCACGCAATCCTTGGCCAGCAGTTCCTGTACTGGAAGCCGTCATCAAGGCAGGGTCCCCACGGGTCGCACTGCCAGATGACAATGCACGCTCCGGGGTATCCTCCTGTTCCCCCTCCTGGAGGCGGTACTGGCGGAGGGCACTCAAACTCGATGTCGGCGTACAAGTAATACCTTGTTGTTGTCCTGTTTGGCGCGACAAGCATTGCCTCAAAGTCAAAATAGCTCCTGTTGTAGCCTGCAATGTTCTGTTCAATGTGCGTTATGAATACAAGGTCATTGCCTTGGTTGAAATATCCCTCCCTGAACGTGAAGTTCTGGGGGCTTTCATTGACGTAAGGGAATGTTGTTGGCACGTTCGTGATTGTGCCGCTTGGGAGGTCAAAAGTGCTTATTGTCGTGAATGTGTTTGTCCCGCTGTCTGACTTGTTGCCTGTCAATTGGTCAATTATTGTCAAATCTCCTGCCACAAGCCCTGCAGGCGGATTGCTTGTGTTGCTGAACGCAATGTAGCCCCTTACGAATAGGGGGTTGTCGCAGGGTATTGTGAAGTTTATGTCTGTCGCATTGACAAGGCTTCCTGTTGCGTTGACATCTGCCGGCTTTTGAGGCGCAGTGCCAAAGTAAACCTTGCCCGCATATCCCTGCCAGTGGTCTGTCTGCCTTACCATTGACAACTGCATTAGCCACGTGATGTTGCCGCCTTGAGCTGTTAAGCTGGGTTGTGCTGCCGCGTTGGATGATGCAGCTGAAACAGCCAGAGTCAGCGCCACCAACAGGATTATTGCCCTCATTTTTGCCGCCACTTGCGGTAGTCAAACCCGCCTGACCTGTCCTTTCTTGACCTGCGCCAGAGCACGAACAGGACTATCACGAGGATGAGGAGCACTGCAATTACGCCGACAATGATTATTGTTGTGTACTCGCCTGCCATTCCGAACGGCACTATTTCGTCTATGATGCTGAACAGAAGGCCGTCCTGGGCGCCATAGAGCACGCGCACGTGCACTGTCGGGTTGTCTGCAATGTCAACAGGGGTCATGCGCTGCTTTATCTTGAATGTTCCCCCACTGTGCGCCCTGATGAATGCCTGTCCCGGATAGTTCACAAGCTGCGGCTGATCGTTTATGATAAGGTCAATGAGGTTTATGGATGCGTAGCAGTCTGCATCAGACGGGTTGTCAAGCCTTACTGAAATGCGCTGCGTCCGTTCGTCAAAGGTAACCCTGCCCAGCTTCAGCTCGCACTGGTCATTTGCAGTCGAGACCCTTATCGGCACCTGCGCTGCTATTGCCCTGTCCATTATTTCAGGCGACTCGCCGTAAATGGTGAACACGTCTGCTGTCAGGTTCCTCTTCTGGGCAACGTATTCTGACAGGTCTATAGAGTACCTGAACCCGCGCGTTTCATTGCGCTCAAGCCTTTGCAGGTCCTTGTCGCCGACTGTCTGGACAACTGCGCCGTCAACCATTATGCTGATTGTTCCCGAGAGCGTTGCCCTGCTGCCGCTGTTTCTGTAAACAACCTCAAGGGTCTTCTCAATCGTGTTGTACTGCACGTAGCCAAGGTCAACCCTTATCACGAGCGCGGGCAGGTAGAACATGTCAAGGGCTTTTATCGGCTCGTACTCTGATAAGCCCATTGGGATGCCCTGCCCTACCTTGACAAAGACAGGAAGCCCTGTTGAGTCCTTTAGCATCTTTGCAGCCCTTGTGAGTTCGTTTCCTATCAGTACGGCTGTCTTCAAATTGCTGTTTTTGACAAAGTCAACCGTGTTTTCAAGGACTCTTTCCTTGCCGACAAGAATTACCGGCTCGCCGCCCATTATCTGGTTTTCAAGGAATTCCCCGCTTGTCAGGACTGCCTGTTTCGGGTCTGGCACTGCCTGAAAGTACCTGTTCAGGATTTCAATGTTGTCCTTGTAACGGTGGCCTGTGTCTATTATCTCAGGAGAGAATCCGGAAAGCTTCTCAAGCACTGTTTCAGAAACCTGTCCGTAAACAAGGAGCCTGTCAATCTTTTGCTGCGATGCAAGGAAGCTGAAAACCTGGTCTATGTTCTTGTCCTCTGCAAAGATGACGAACGCGTTTGTGGCAATGGCATACGGCGCGACAGAAACAGCGTTAAAGCCGTATGTGGGGTCGATTATTATGAACCGCGTCACATTCAGCTCTCTGGCAAGCGCAAGATTGAGGGCAAAGCCTCCCCGCGAGAATACTGTCTTGGGGTCATATCCCTGCCTGCGCAAATAACCACCAAGGTTTGCCGAATAAGGAAGGCGCTCTGACTCAATCACGAGCACGTTGTCGTCAGGCGGCAATACCTTATCAAGCACGGTCACATACCTTTTGCTGGTCAGGAAAAGCGAGGGGTTGCCTGTTATGCGCGCATAGAGCATTCCGCTGTAAACATCAATCCAGTCCTGGGAGTTTATGATAACAGAATCAGCAATTCCTGAAGGCGCCAGCAGGCTTGCAAGCAGAAAAGCAAATAACAGCACTACCCCTCTTTTCATTGTAAAGAAAAAAGAAAAGAAAGAGAATAAAAAGCTATCGGTTTACTCAATCTCTGCGTACATGTAGTACGTCGTGAACCCTGTGGTCCTGTTCACTGGCACCAAAAGCTGGAAGTTGTACTCGCCAGTGTCAAAGCCAGACGTTCCATCCAGTTCCAGGATGCCGGTATATATTGTTGCGTTATTGGCTCCTGTTGCCGTGTTCAGGATGATGTTTTCAAAGAAGTTTGTTGTTGTTTGCCTTGAGCCGTTTACGAAGGGCAGGACTGAGCAGGCGGTGCTTGAGTTGATGTCTATTGTGCCGACTGAGAAGTTTACTGTGTTTGCGCTTGCAGTGAATGTCCTGCTGACCCTGTCAGAGCCCCTTCCTGTGAGTGCTTCGTCAACTGCGCAATCGTTTTGCGGGTAGATGTTGTACCAGTATATTGAGGCGTTTCTTGAGGCATAGATTTCCCCTGAAACATTGCTCAGGTTCCAGGAATAAAACCTGTCTCCGGAGGCGTCGTCAAGCACCAGCCCTGAGTTTGACAGGTTGCCGACAAAACCCTGCCATGCTGTTGTCTGCGAGCGTATAGAGACATTAAGCCATGTTATGTTTCCTCCCTGCGCAGTTATTGGCGCGCCTGTCTTTGCAGTCCTTGTCTGGCTGTCGATTGCTGTGATGTTGTCCAGCCCTTCAGGAAGCGCAAGCACTGCACCAGAGGACGCGATGGTGATAAATAGAAGCAAAGCTATTCCTGTTGCTGCCTGTGGAGTCTTTATCATCCCTATGATTTCCCCCTTTTTTCTCCCGATGGACAAATTTCCTTTCAGGTATTTAAGCTTTTTCTTACTGCAAGAGTGTGCAATGTATTTTGTCCAGCGCAGTGGTTGTGCTCTGTATTGTTCACGCCGACCGCGGTCTGTTGACTGATTTATGTCTCTCCCCGCATTAAGCAAGGGGAGACATTTGTCAGAAATCTGAGGCTTTCTGAGCACACTCGGAAATGCGCACTAATATGAATGCATGTGCGCATTTCCAATGAATCACCTGAGCGAAGCTCAGGCGCGATCGGTTTAGCATGGCAGAACTAATAGGTTCAGGCGCGGCGCCATAAGAATAATACAGCTGCAGAGCTTTAATGCAGTTCAAAAATATATGTTGTCTTGTTAAGCGTGCCTCTCAGCCTCCTGACCGGGCTTGCTATCCTTATTTCATAGTCCACTTTCGTGCCATATCCGCCTGTCTGGTTCATGTTTATGTTGCTGACAAAGACAAGATCCTCGTTGTCTGTCGTGTCGTACTCGCCGTTCGTGTCATCGTTAGTGTCCCAAAGTATTCCTGTGACAAACGTGCTGCTGTTGCTTGAGTTTATTACTGGCACGAACTGTATTGTGTTGTTGTATACTGTGAAGTTCATTGTTGTTATGGGCGTGCTGTTGCTCATGTTTGCCCACAGCTTCCTGATTGAGTCATTGAAGTATGTTGAGTTGAGGTTGTAGTCAGCATCCCAAAAGTCGTCTGTTGCAATTCCCCCTGTCTTGTTCCTTCCCAGCGCCTGCAGCATTGAGAAGTTGAAATTGCTCCCGTTGCAGTACACGTAAACATTCCCTGAATTATTGAATCCGTAGTTGTACTTTGTCCAGTTGAGCTCTGTCTCAAGTGTTATGTTGCCCCACAACAGCCCTGTATATATTGTTGTTGACTTCACGTTCAGAGTCTTGTTTGCCTTGTTGTTTGACCTGTTTGCGTCAGGAACTTGGCCATATGGGTCAACAACAACAGTTATTGTCCTGTTTCCGATTATGCTGTTATAAGTCACATTCACTGTCTTGTTTGTGTGGCCGTGGAGCACAGGTGAGATTGTGACATTGCCGATGTATATTCCTGTGACATTTGGACCGTCCCAGAACTCAACAAACACATTAGCCGCTGCTCCGGTGCCCAGGTTGAATATTGTCGCGTTGATTGTAATGTTTTCAAGCTCATTCGGGTTTGTGTTGTTGAATTCAATGAACTCAGTGAACACCGCAAGGTCTGGTCTGCCTGCAGCACCAGCCCTGACACGTATGAAGTGCTGTTCTATTGTTTCCACAAAGTAGCGGAATGCATAAACCGTGGTGTTTGCAGTTGCGTTCGCATTCAGCGAGCCTCCTGTCTCATTGGCGTATGAAACAATCGCAGTGTTGTTTATCACAAGCCCTGCAGAGCCGTTTAGCACGTGTACTGTTATGTTTATGCTTATGTTTGTGCCAACAGCAAGTGTTCCGAGAGACCAAGTGTTGTTTGTTCCAATGTCAGGGGCAGGCAATGCGCTCACATAGTAAGCCTGTGGTGGGTAAGAGTCTGTGACTACAACACTGTATGCTGTCCCGTTTCCTGTGCTTGAGATGTTAATCTGGTAATACAGGTCATTGTCTTCTGTGACTGGGTCAGGGCGGTCTGTCTTTTTGATGCTGATGTTTGTGAAGTTAAGCACTGGCGGGTTAAGGACTGTTGTGTTTGCGCGCACTATTGTGCTCAGCCTGTAGCTTGTCTCATTCTGCCAGCTTATGTTTGCTGTGTTGTTGATGACCGTGCCGTTTGTTATGTTGAGCACGAGCACCGTGATGTTTATGCTTCTTGCTGTTCCTGGCGCCAGGTCTCCCAGTGCCCAGGAATTATTTGTGCCAAATACGGGCGTCGGGCTTGATGAGATGTAAATCACTTGTGCAGGATACGTGTCATTTACTGTCACATTGTATGCTGTTGCATTGCCGCTGCTTGTCAAATTTATCTGGTAGCTGAGTGTGCTGCTTGAATAAACAGGGTCTGGGTCATCTGTCTTTGTTGCTGTGATGTTTGTGGTGTTGTACTGCACAGCATAAGGCACAATCACTGTTGTGTTTATTGTTACATTCCTGTTGATTATTGCGCTTGTCTCATTCTGGAATGTCACATTAACCGAATTATTGATGATTGTTCCGTTTGTTATGTTGAGCACGAGGACTGTTATGTTTATGCTGATATTCGTGCCAACTGTGAGGTTGCCAAGTATCCATGTGTTATTGGTGCCTGCAAGCGGGGTCGGCTGCGATAAGAGGTAAATTATTTCGTTCGGATAAGTGTCATTGACGGTCACATTGTATGCCGTTCCGTTTCCATTGCTTGTGACATTAATCACGTAGTTCAATATGCTGCTGACAGTCACAGGGTCAGGGTCGTCTGTCTTTGTGACTGAGATGTTACTGACATTGAACACCACGTACACTGGGACAATTATTGTTGTGTTTATTATTGTGCTTCGGTTGAGCAATATGCCTGTTTGGTTGTGGAATGAGATATTTACTGTGTTGTTGATTATTGTGCCGTTGCTGACGTTCAGAGTGAGCACTGTTATGTTGATGAGCACGCTTGTTCCGTTTGTCAGGTTGCCCAGAATCCATGTGTTGTTTGTTCCTGCAACCGGTGTTGGTTGTGATGTGAGGTAAATGACTTGTTCGGGATAAGTGTCGTTTACTGTCACATTGTATGCCGTTCCGTTTCCATTGCTTGTGACATTAATCACGTAGTTCAATATGCTGCTGACAGTCACAGGGTCAGGGTCGTCTGTCTTTGTGACTGAGATGTTACTGATATTGTAAACTGCTTTTTTTGGTTTTACGTGCACAGTATTGCTGCACACAGTATTTCCGTCCTGTATGTCATCATTCGGGGTTGCGCAAATGCTCCAGTTCTGTCCAACAGCAAGTTCTTGGCTTACAATCCTGTCTGTCCTGTTCTGGTAAAGTGCCAGGATTTGTTCGTCTGAGAGTGAATGATTGTAAATCCTGACTTCGTCAATTGTTCCGTTGAAGTAATTGTCAACCCGTCCGATATTAATTGTATTTGTAGCACCGATTGGGCACTGGCCAGTCCATGTGCCTGTCGAACTGTAGACGTTTACGCCGTTTGTATCTACCATGTAGTGTGTTCCATTGAATCTTACTGCGACAAAGTTCCATGCATTGTTATTAATCACTCCTGCATCCGTAATGAATGAAAGCCAGGCAGTGCCGTTTCCAAATCCTGCATGGATTCTTGTTTGCTGGTAAACCCAGACAGAAGGCGCTCTTGAATTAACGCCTGCTGGTGGCTGATTGCCTAAGAAGCCGTGGTATGCTGTGTCTGCATGGTTTGGTTTGATCCATGCAACTTGGGTAAACCTGCAGGTGTTTGAGAAGTTCAGCACGCTGGATGCGGTAGTGTTTATGTATGTATTCAGGCCATTGAACGCGTATGCTCCCCATCCGTCATATCCTCCTGTTGGCAGCCAGTTTGCATTGATGACTGTGCCGTTGTTGCCGTATGTTGTGTAATCCCTTGTCCATGTTGAGTCTGAGCCGCCTTCAAACGGCATGTTTAGCAATGCAATGCTTGAGTTCTCAAGCCTCCAGTCTGTTATGTTCTTTACAGGGTCATTGTCAGGGTCTGTGACATTGATGAAGTGTGCTGTAATGTTTTGGTCTGTGTCATTCACCCACGGATTTGTTGAGTTCAGCAGGACTGCAGTAATGTTCGGCGGGTTGTTTCTCCTGATTATCATGATT
>FWWM01002819.1_pt1 | contig 31761 bp, 26 predicted proteins | sample 2228351 | NCBI WGS metagenome assembly FWWM01 (sample SAMEA103939774, study PRJEB20133) | metagenome | reverse complement strand
CGCAGATGACGCAGATGATCCGCAGATTACGCAGATGACGCAGATGATCCGCAGATTACGCAGATGACGCAGATGATCCGCAGATTACGCAGATGACGCAGATGACGCAGATGATCCGCAGATTACGCAGATTGCGCAGATGATCCGCAGATTACGCAGATTTCGCAGATGATCCGCAGATGGCGCAGATGACGCAGATGATCCGCAGATTACGCAGATGGCGCAGATGATCCGCAGATTCCGCAGATGGCGCAGATGATCCGCAGATTACGCAGATGACGCAGATGATCCGCAGATTACGCAGATGACGCAGATGATCCGCAGATGGCAGAGGCTATCGTCAACGCTCGAAGGGGGGAGACATGGCAGGCGTTTAGCGCCGGGACAAAGCCGGCAGGTTATGTTCACCCCAAGGCGCTTCAGGCACTTCAGGAGATCGGAATTCAGCATCAGGGTCGTTCAAAATCAGTGGATGAACTCCTGGGAATGGACTTTGACCTGGTGATTACAGTTTGCGCTTCGGCTGCGGAGGAGTGTCCTGTCTGGCTGGGGAAGGGAAAGAAAATCCACCACAGTTTTTTCGATCCAGCCAGGACGGAGGATATGGACGATTTTCGCCGCGTGCGCGATGAGATTGCGAAGGTGATCTCTGCTTTGCTGCGTGGGGCAAATCTCTGATCGGCCGGTTTCGCAAGTCAGAGACTCGCACCACGATAGACGACTTGCGCTATCTGGCTCACACGATACATCGCCAGAGGAAAAATGACGCCAACCAGCCTCACCCAACGTCTCTCTTTTGTGGCCTTCTGGCTTCAGAAGCGCTGGTATCCTCAGGCTGAGGCGGCTGTGGAGATGGTGACCGCGGCGCAAGAGGCCTGTCCACCGCAGGAAGCGGTGATGCACAAATAAGAATCGATTTCCCCAACCTGAACGAGAACAGGGGTTAGTCTGTCAATGCTTCAGAGAGTAGGGGGATGCTCCGCCCCGACGAGCGGTGACCGCGGCCCGCAGGCGGATTCCTGCTCCAGAAGGTCTATATACGCCCCCTGGATTAGGTCCTCTTCCTGGACCCCCAGCCGGATCATCAGATCCCGGGCGATCGCCTGGCCCTCGGCATCGCCCTGATCCGGGCCCAGCACCACCTCTAGTTCCAGAAAATGTCCCAGCCCTTCGACCTCGTCCAAGTGAAGGCGGGTCTGACCGATCTGGTACAGGGAACGCTTTTTGCGGACCACGCCACGCACCCCCAGTGCCAGAGTCAGCACCGTCTTTAACGACTCCGGGTGTTCGGTCTCGAAAAGGATATAGTCCGATCGCTTGGGCCCGCTCTGGTCAGGGCGATGGTAGTAGATCAGTTGACCATAGACTGGGGAGAGTTGACGCAGTTTCAGGCGTCCCTGAGGCACGTGAAAAAAGGTGTCTTCCTGGTGCAAGACCTGAACCGGGCTATCGCTCCATTGCATCGCACGGGCGTGCAGGTCGGTGATCTGTCGAGCGCGGGCTTTGATTTCAATGTTGGTGGGCATAAACCTATTGTACCGGAAATCGTGTGATAAACTTCAGGATATGTCTCCATACCGCTGAGATCGCGGGGAGGGCGCATTTAATCTGGAAATCGTGTGATAAACTCAGGATATGTCTCCATTCCTTCAGTTTGCCCTGGAACTGGCTATTCTGCTCGCTGCTGCCAAACTGGCAGGTTATCTCAGCACTCGAATCGGTCAACCTTCAGTATTGGGGGAAATTTTGGTTGGTATTTTGCTGGGACCGTCCTGGCTCGATGTGACGCATCTGGCTTTTGTCAAAGACCAATTTCTGCCTGAGTTCATCCACGAAATTGGCGAATTGGGGGTGTTGTTCTTGATGTTCCTGGCAGGCCTGGAATTGCATTGGAGCGAATTGACGCGCAACACGCTCGTTTCGGCGCTGGCAGGAACACTCGGAGTCGTGGTGCCGGTAGGAGCCGGTTGGGCGGTGAGCTCGCTGTTTGGTCAATCGAACGAGGCTGCGATCTTCCTCGGCCTAACGTTGGGGGCCACCTCCGTCAGCATTTCGGCTCAGACGTTGATGGAATTGGGCATGTTACAAAGCCGGGTGGGATTAAGCCTGTTAGGGGCAGCGGTGTTTGACGACATTCTGGTCATCCTGTTGCTCTCGGCGTTTCTGGCTATCGGACACGGAGGGAATGGCGCCCTGGATGTGCTCAGGGTGGCCGGAAGGATGGTGTTTTTTCTGGGATTGGCTATCCTGGTGGGGTGGTGGATTTTGCCGCACCTGACGCGCCGGGTAGCGCGCTTGCCCATCAGTCAGGGGGTGTTGACCTTAGCCATTGTCGTTCTCCTGGTCTATGGAGTAGCAGCAGAAGTAATTGGAGAAATGGCGGCTATTACCGGGGCCTTCCTGGCTGGCTTGATGTTCGGCCGCACTCGTGAGAAGGAACGCATGGAAGCCGGGATGCATTCTCTGGCCTATGGCCTGTTTGTGCCGATTTTCTTTATCAGCATAGGCCTTTCTGTCAACCTGCGTGAGCTGCGTCTGGATGCGTTCTGGCTGATCGGAAGCATTATCCTCGTTGCGTTGGTGAGCAAATTTGTCGGCGCCGGGCTGGGGGCGCGTCTGGGTGGGTTGCCCTGGCAGGAAGCCTGGCAACTGGGGGCAGGGATGATTTCACGCGGCGAGGTGGGGTTGATCGTGGCCAGCGTCGGCATGAGCCGGGGGTTGTTGACCGCAGATGAGTTTTCAGCCGTTGTAGGCATGGTGCTGGCCAGTACGCTGGTGACGCCTCCACTGTTGCGGATGCTCTTCCTGCTCACAAAGCCGCCGCAGCAGAGGAAGGAAGCCCTGGAAGCCATGCTGCCAGAAAAGGAGAAGGTCTGATGGTCTTGATCCTGCTGGTTCTTGATGGGGGGGAGCGCCTGGATCAGGTCTTGACAGCCTGGGAGGAGGCAGGGGTAGGGGGAATCACCATCCTGCCCAGCACGGGTTTGGGGCGGGTGCGTCGGCGGCAGGGACTGCGTGAGGACATGCCCCTTTTCCCTGCCCTGGAGGATTTTTATCGGCCGGAGAGCGACTTCCACTACACGCTCTTTACTCTGGTGCAAGAGGACCTGGTGCCGCGGGTGGTGGAAGTGACCTATCAGGTGGTCGGGGATCTGAACCAGCCCGGCACGGGCATTCTGGCTGTGTTGCCCGTGTTACAGTTATATGGCCTGTCGCATCGAGTGTAGGGGGCGCTGCAAAAGCGAAACTGCAGAGCACACGGAGAGCGCAGAGCGTTTCATCAGTCACAGCCTGGCAGTAACACAAGTCTCTGACTTGCGAAACATGGCAAATCAGAGGGCGTACCGCCGACCTGTGGTCGGCTATATCAGGCAGTTTGGGACGACAGTGCAACTGCCGTCCCAACGCAGCCAGACAGGGCTTTTTCAATGAGAACGGCCGGGAAAAAGCGATGATGTTTGCGGCCGGAAGGCATCTTTGGCGTCTGGTAGCGGGCATAAGTGAAGTTACTATGAAAAGCCCTGATCGGCAGAGCAAGAGTCTTGCCAATATTCCCGACTCAATCTATACTTTGAATTACGGAGTGCTTATGTCAGAAATGGATGTGCAGGTTCTCGAAGCCATGCTTCAACCCTATCTTCCGCTGGGGCGATCGGGCTTGTTGCCGGCTCTGCGAGTGGCTCAGCAAACCTATGGGTGGATTTCTGAAGAGGTGGCCCGCGAGATCGGTCGCCGGTTGCGCGTGCCCCTGGCCGAAGTCCACGGGGTGATAGAGTTTTATTCCCTGTTGTATAACCGGCCGCTGGGGAGAAAGGTGCTGCGGGTCTGTGTGGACCCGGCCTGTGCGCTGCGCGGGTCCCCGGAATTGATCGAGGACCTGTGCGCTCGTTACGGAGTGGCCTCCCCCGGCGAGACGAGCGCCGATGGGGCGGTGACGATCGAGCGTAGTCCCTGCCTGGGGTTGTGCGACCACGCGCCGGCGGTGTGGGGAAGCGAGGCCGATCGGGAGTGGATCGGCGCTCCGGGGGTGGAGAAATCCCTTCCGGCCGCGCCGGTCTACGGTTCGATTCGTCGCCTGACCGTTCACTGCGGTCACGGCACTACTTCCCTGGCCGCCTATGGACCCTATCAGGCCCTGGAAAAGGTCCGGCAGATGGGTCCGCAAGCGGTGATCGCCGCAGTAAAGGCCAGCGGCCTGGTGGGACGCGGGGGAGCGGCGTTCCCGACCGGGGTCAAATGGGAAGGGGCGGCTCAGGCAGAAGGAAGCCCGAAGTATGTAGTGTGCAATGCCGATGAGTCCGAGCCGGGCACTTTTAAAGATCGGGTGGTGTTGCAAGACGACCCCCATGGCGTGATCGAGGGGATGTGTATCGCTGCTTATGCCATCGGGGCTTCCCAAGGTTATATCTACCTGCGGGGTGAGTATGGCTATCTGGTGCCCATCCTGGAGCAGGCACTGGCCGAAGCCCGTGCGGCTGGCTATCTGGGCCAGGGCTTCGATATTGACCTGCGACTGGGCGCCGGGGCCTATATCTGTGGCGAGGAGACGGCGCTGTTTGAGTCCATCGAAGGCAAACGCGGTTTTCCGCGCGTCAAGCCGCCCTTTCCCACCACTCATGGGCTGTTCGGGAAGCCCACCGTGATCAACAACGTGGAAACCCTGCGCAATATTCCGCTCATCCTGGAGCATGGGGTGGCGGAATATCGTTCGCTGGGGACGGAGAAGTCGCCCGGAACGAAGTTGTTTTGCCTTTCAGGGGATGTGACCCGGCCTGGGTTATATGAAGTGCCTTTCGGCGTAACCCTACGGGAGTTGCTGGAGATGGCCGGGGGCGTGACGGGAGGATCGCTTCAGGCCGTGCTTCTGGGCGGCGCGGCCGGCACGTTTGCCGATGCCCGTCATCTAGATGTGCGCCTGACTTTCGAGGATTTGCGCGCTGCCGGGTTGACGTTGGGATCGGGGGTAGTGATGGTCTTCAACGATCAGCGCGATCTGCGCCGCGTGTTGTTGCGCCTGGCAGAGTTCTTCGCCCATGAGAGTTGTGGCAAGTGCTATCCCTGCCAGTTGGGCACCCAGCGGCAGGTGGAAATCCTGAAGCGCTTGGCTGATGGTCGCTGGCAACAGGGCGACCGGGCCCGCCTGCAGGATGTGGGTTGGACGATGACCAGCGCCTCCTTGTGTGGACTGGGCCAGACGGCCGCCACCGCCGTGCTTTCGGCAATGGCGTTGTGGCCAGAGTGGTTTGCAGAACCGGAAGGAAGGGGAGGGAGACCATGATCCGCTTGACCCTGAATGGACGCGAAGTCACCGCCGAGGCCGGCCAGACCTTGCTTGAGGTGGCTCAACAGCACGGGCTGGATATCCCCACGATTTGCTTTCATCCGGCTACTACACCGAACGCGCTGTGCCGTATCTGCGTGGTGGAAGTAGAAGGATGGCGCGTCCTTCAGCCGGCCTGCATTGTTCGGGCGGCCGAAGGCATGAAGGTGTGGACGCACAGCGAGAAGGTGATCCAGGCGCGGCGCACCATTCTAGAGATGTTGCTGGCCAGCGTGGACCTTTCAGAAACGCCAGAGATTCTGGCCATGGCGGAGGCTTATCAGGCCGATCCACATCGTTTCCCGGAAGCCCATCCCCGTCACGTGCCGCTCAAAGACGACAACCCGATGTATGTGCGCGATTACTCGAAGTGTATCCTGTGCTGGCGCTGTGTGCAGGTCTGTGCCGAGGACGCGCAGCATACCTATGCAATTAATTTCAGCGGCCGGGGATATGAGACCCAGATCGGCACCTTTTTCGACCATCCCATTCCGGAGACGACCTGTGTGTTTTGCGGTCAATGCATTGGGGTATGCCCAACCGGTGCCTTGAAACCCAAAAGCGAAGTCTTGCTGGAGCAGGGTCTGACCCCTGATCACATCCTGGCCCAGGGAATGAAGCGCAGAAGGAGAGATTGATGTCGCTGGTGGCGATTCTCTTTGGGCTGGCCTCTGCTCTCAGTTGGGGCGCCGGTGATTTTGCCGGCGGCCTGACCAGCAAACGATCCTCGCCTTATGCCGTGGTGATCTGGGCGGATGGAGTGGGAATGGTGGTTGTCGGGCTGATGGCGTTTCTTTCCCGCGACTCTCTGCCTTCACAGACCAGTTTGTTCTACATCCTCCTCAGTAGTTTTGCTGGCGCGATTGGGTTGGTGATGTTATATCGGGCACTGGCCGATGGGCAGATGAGCATTGCCGCACCTGTTTCGGCGCTGATGGCGGCGATCGTGCCGGTGTTGATTGGGGTGCTGCTGCATGGCTGGCCGGGCTGGATGAGCATGGCCGGGGTGATGCTGGCCCTGGTCGCCATCTGGCTGGTGACCTGGACTGAGCAGAGAGGAAGCGCCCGTCTGCGCCGCAACCTGCCTATGCCGTTCCTGGCTGGTCTGCTGTTTGGCCTGTTTTTCATCTTTATGCATCAGGCGGCAGACGAATCAGTCCTGTGGCCGACGGTGTTGCTGCGTGCCTCGTCCATCGCCTTGTTGTGGGTTCTGGCTCGCTTCAGGCGCAGTTCTCTGGCGATTCCACGCGATCGCTGGTGGCTGGTGGCGTTGGTTGGGGTGTGTGATATTGCCGGCAACATCTTCTATCTGCTCTCCGCCCGCCTGGGTCGTATGGATCTGGCGGCTGTGCTTGCTTCGCTCTATCCGGGCGTCACTGTCCTGCTGGCGTGGTGGATCTTGAAAGAGCGCATCTCCTTCTTCCAATGGGTGGGAGTGGCGGCCGCCCTGGGCGCAATTGCGATGATTTCCCAATGAACGCCTGCTGTATGGGTGGTGCTGCTGGTCTTTTGTTGAGCGTCTCAGGAGGTCTCGATGATTAAGCCCGATCATGTGACCACAACGACCTGTCCTTATTGTGGGGTGGGTTGCACTTTGCAGTTACATGTCAAGGATAACTTTATCTACAAAGTCACTTCGCCGTTTGATTCGCCGGTCAATCATGGCAATCTGTGCGTGAAAGGCCGCTTTGGATATGACTTTATCTATCATCCCAAACGGATCATCCGGCCGATGGTGCGCCGGTATCTGCTGGAAGGGAGTGATCTGGACTCGATGTGGAAGAGCCGTTCTCAGGCGCCGGACCTGGGGAATCGTTCCCTGAACAACGGGGGGAGCACGTCCACCCCCTGGGATTGGGTGCCCACCGATTGGGAAACCGCCCTGAATCTGGTGGCCGATCACCTGACGCGCATTTACCGCCGCGATGGATCGGATGCCATGGCGGTCTACTGTTGCGCCAAGGCCACCAATGAGGATAACTACGTCCTGCAGAAGATGTTTCGGGCGCTGTTCCGCACCAACAATGTGGATCACTGCACCCGCCTGTGCCATGCCGGGTCGGTGGTGGCGCTGCAACAATCCCTGGGCACTTCGGCCATGAGCAACACCGCGTCGCAGGTGATGCTCAACGATGTATTTATCGTCACCGGCTCGAATACCACTGAAAATCACCCGATTATTGCGCTGCAGATGAAGGCCGCAGTGCGTCAACGCGGGGCGAAGATGATCGTGGCTGACCCGCGACGCATTGAACTGGTGGACTTTGCAGAGATCTGGTTACCGCTCAAACCGGGCACCAACGTGCCGTTGTTCTCGGCCATGGCCCACGTGATCGTGAAAGAGAACCTGGTGAATTGGGACTTCGTCCGTGCCCGCACAGAGAACTTCGAAGCCTATGCCGAATCGCTGGAAAAATTTACCCCAGAGTATGCGGCGGCGATCTGTGGAGTGCCGGCTGAAGATATTCGCCGCGCTGCCCGCCTGTATGCCACTGCCAGAAACGCCGCCATTTACTGGGGCATGGGCATCTCTCAACTTTCTCACGGAACCGCCTCGGCCCTGGCGTTGATCCACCTGGCTCTGCTCACCGGCCACATTGGACGCGACGGCACCGGCCTGAACCCCCTGCGGGGTCAAAACAATGTGCAGGGTGCCAGCGATATGGGAGCCATGCCTTTCCACTATCCGGGCTATATGCGCGTCGATCAGGAAGAAAATGCGGTGAAGTGGGAACGTCTGTGGAATATCGAGCCGGGAGGGCTCTCGCGCAAACTGGGCCTGACTACTACCGAGATTCTGGAACACGCCCACGAAGGAGGGGTGCGTGCCCTGTACATTATGGGCGAGAATCCCATGATGACTGAACCCAACCTGAATCGCACCCGCCAGCACATCGAGCACCTGGAATTTCTGGTGGTCCAGGACTTGTTCCTGAATGAGACCGGGGTATATGCCGATGTCTTCCTGCCGGCGGCTTCGTTTGCTGAGAAAGACGGGACGTTCACGAATACCGATCGCCGTGTCCAGCGCGTGCGGGCAGCTCATCCCCCCCGTGGGGAAGCGCGTCCCGACTGGCAGATCGTCTGCGACCTGGCCAGACGGATCGAAGCCCGCTTGGGTCGCCCGACCTCTGCCGGCTGGGACTACTCTCATCCTGAAGCGATCCTGCGCGAGATGGCCCGGGTGAACACCGATTACGCCGGCATCACCTACGCGCGGATCGAGAAGGTGGGATTGCAATATCCCGTTCCCACCCTGGATCATCCCGGCACGCCGACTCTGTTCACCGAATCCTTCCCGCGCGGGCGTGGCCGCTTCATCCCCCTGGATTACGTGCCGGTGATGGAGCAGGCTGACGATGAGTATCCCTTCATCCTGACCACGGGCCGTGTGCTGGAGCACTGGCACGGTGGCACCATGACCCGTCACTCCGTCCTGGATCAGGTATATCCAGAAGCCCGCGTTGAGATTCATCCCGCCGATGCGGAGATGCATGGCATTCGGGATGGCGATCCGGTTCGGGTCCGGAGTCGACGCGGGGAGGTGGTGTTGCGCGCCTCGGTGACCGAGAAGACCACCGTCGGGGTGGTGTTCATCCCCTTCCACTTTGCAGAGGCGGCGGCTAACCTGTTGACCAACGACGCGCTCGATCCCCAGGCGAAGATTCCAGAGTTCAAAGCCTGTGCAGTGCAGGTCTTCCCGGCACGGGAGACGGAATTACCTCATCCCGAGATCGTGTTGAAGCGTGGCCGTTATTGAGGCCGCATGGAATTGGCTAGGGTGAGCACGGCCTGGAGCAGCACGTTCGCCCCGTGCACCAGGTCTTCTGGCTCAGTGAATTCAGCCGGGTTGTGGCTGATTCCGCCCCGGCTGGGGACGAAGATCATCCCGGCGGGATATTTGCGGGCCATCAACTGGGCATCATGGCCGGCGCCAGAGATCATGGATCGATAGGAGAGCCCCAGCCGTTTTGCGGCCTCTTCGATGGCGCCGATCACCAGCGGATCGAACCGCACAGGCGGCACGTGTTCCAGATCGCGTACCTCAATGTGCACGCCCTCCTCGGCCACCACCTGTTGCAGGTACTCTCGCAGCATCTCTTCCGCCCGGCGCAAGGTGCCGGGTTCAGAATTGCGCAGGTCTACCGTCAGCGTGGCTCGACCAGGGATAATGTTGATGGCGCCAGGCTCAAAGATGACCCGGCCACAGGTGGCGCGCTGGTTGCCCCCCAGGGTGGTGGCGATCTGGCGCAGATGGGCGATGATGCGGGCCGCCGCCAGGCCAGCGTCGCGGCGCATGTCCATTGGCGTGGTGCCGGCATGGTTGGCCGTGCCGGTGATGGTGATCTCCAGCCAGGTAATGCCGGTCACGCCTTCCACCACCCCGATGGTTTGTCGTGCCTGGTCCAGAATGGGACCCTGCTCGATGTGCAATTCCAGATACGCATAGGGTTCGATGGCGCCGGGCTCCATGCGGCCGGCGTAACCGATACGCTCCAGTTCATCCCCAAAGCGACTGCCGTCTACACCGCGCACCTCCAGGGCCTGTTCCACGGAAAGTTCACCCGCATACACTGCGCTGCCCAACATGCCTGGCGCATAGCGCACCCCTTCCTCGTTGGTGAAGGCCGCTACGACCAGAGGCCGTCGAGTGCTGATTCCCTGGTCGTTCAGGGTGGCGATGCATTCCAGCGCTGCCAGCACGCCATAGGCTCCATCCAGTTTGCCGGCCACCGGTACTGTGTCTATATGCGATCCGAACATGACCGGCAGGTGAACCGTTTGACCGCCTCGAATGCCAAAGATGTTGCCCACCCGGTCGATCTGGATGGTCAAACCCAGGGCTTCCATCCACTGGACCAGTTGATCGCGGGCCTGGCGATCGGCATCGGTGAACGACAGGCGACTCACTCCCCCGCTTTCCAGGGCGCCGATTTGGGCCAGTTCATCCAGACGTTGCAGCAGGCGAGACGGGTTAATTCGCAGGTGAGATGGCATGAGGTTGGGTCTCCTTTTGTTGTCGAACGATCAAATAGCGACGCAATTCTAACGCAAAGCCACGCTTTTCGTAACTGTATATCGGTTGACATTTCAGCGGGCTTTGTGTATACTCAAGTTGTCAGACAACCAGGAAAATCTCCTGACGCCCATGAGCACCCTTCTTGTCAAACACGCCTATCTGGTCACCCTGGACGATCACCAGCGGGAATTTCCCGATGGCGGTCTTTTTGTTCGTGATGGTTTTATTGAGGCAGTTGGACCCACTTCAGACTTGCCTGATACCGCCGATGAGGTGCTGGACCTGAGCGGCTACATCCTGTTGCCGGGCCTGGTCAATACCCATCATCATTTTTACCAGACTCTTACTCGTGTTGTTCCCCCGGCTCAAGATGCCAACCTGTTCCACTGGCTGAAGACTCTCTACCCGATCTGGGCCCGTCTGACGCCCGAGGATATTTTCATCTCCACTCAAACCGCCCTGGCTGAACTGGCCCTTTCCGGCTGTACCACCGCTTCGGATCATCTCTACCTCTATCCCAACGGTTCCCGCCTGGACGATGAGATTGCTGCGGCCGCCGAGATAGGTCTGCGCCTCCACGCTTCGCGCGGCTCCATGTCCCTGGGCGAATCGCAGGGAGGCCTGCCGCCCGACTCGGTGGTGGACCGGGAGGACGTGATCCTGTGGGATTCGCAACGCCTGATCGAGCAGTACCATGATCCCCATCCGGGCTCGATGCTCCAGATTGTCCTGGCGCCGTGTTCGCCGTTCAGCGTGACCAGCGACTTGATGCGCGAGTCCGCTCGCCTGGCGCGCGAATATGGGGTTCACCTCCATACCCACCTGGCCGAGACCGAGGACGAGGAACAATTCTGCCTGCAGCGCTTTGGGCATCGGCCCGTGGCGTATATGCGGGAAGTCGAATGGGTCGGTGAGGATGTATGGTTTGCCCATGCCGTGTGGGTCAATGAGCAAGAGATCGGCGTCTTCGCCCGGCATGGCTGTGGCGTAGCCCATTGCCCCACGTCGAATATGCGTCTGGCTTCGGGCATCGCGCCGATCAAAGAGTATCTGGCGGCTGGCGTGAAGGTCGGCCTGGGCGTGGATGGTTCGGCCTCCAACGATGGCTCTCATCTGCTGGCCGAAGTGCGTCAGGCGATGTTGCTGGCCCGAGTGCGGGAGGGGATAACAGGCTTCTCGCTCTCCAACGATCCCGGTCGCCGGTTGATGACGGCCCGCGAGGCCCTTTACCTGGGTACACGCGGCGGCGCCGCCGTGTTGGGTCGAAGTGACATCGGTTCGTTGGAAGTGGGCAAATGTGCCGACTTCTTTGCCGTGAATCTGAATCGTCTGGAATTTGCCGGCGCCGCCCACGATCCGGTAGCGGCTGTTGTGTTCTGCCAGCCGGTGCGGGTGGACTATACGGTGGTCGGTGGGAGATTCGTGGTGAAAGAAGGTCAACTGGTTACGATAGATGAGCAGAGGTTGATTGAGCGACACCATCAGGCATCCAGGCGGCTACTGTTTGGAGAATAACCCTGTTCGCTCAGATCATCATTTCTATTTTTCTTTGGCCCTGTCGCCAGCCTGATACTTTGCTCTTCAGCGTATTTGGCGTGTGGCACAGGCGGATGTGGCCCCTGATTTTGGGATGGGTATGGCTGATACCGGCAACGTAGTACATCAGTGGTGCTCTGCATCTTCCTGTAGGGTTGATTGCCCTTTCTCCCTGGAGCGCGGCCTGGGCGATCAGCCGTGGCGCCACAGGCCTGGCCTGGCTCTTGCTGGTGCCATTGATATTGTTCTGTCTATTAATGGGATACCTGCTGACGCTTTCGTCAACGATTTGATCGGTTGAGGAGGATCTATGTCTGATATGGTTGCTCTTCGTCGTTCGCTGGTGGATGTGGCCATGGGGCGCGCCCCCGCTGATCTGGTGATCCGTAATGGCCGTTGGGTGTCGGTGCAATCGGGGGAGATCATCGAGAAAACCAATGTCGCTGTCGTCAACGGCCGTATTGCTTATGTAGGGCCAGATGCCGGGCATACCGTGGGGAAAGATACGGTTGTGATCGATGCCCATGACCGCTACCTGGTTCCGGGCTTGCTGGATGGTCATATGCACGTGGAGTCGGGCATGGTCACGGTCACAGAGTTTGTGCGCGCCGTGGCGCCGCGCGGCACAACTGGCATGTTCGTGGACCCGCACGAGATCGCCAATGTCTTTGGTCTAAAGGGCGTGAAGTTAATGGTGGACGAAGCCGTCCAACAGCCGATTCACGTGTGGGTGCAAATGCCATCGTGCGTGCCTTCTGCTCCAGGGTTGGAAACCCCTGGCGCATCTATTGGGCCAGAGGAAGTGGCTGAGGCCATGCAATGGCCAGGGATCATCGGTCTGGGGGAGATGATGAATTTCCCCGGGGTGTTCAATGGGGATGAAAAAATGCTGGCCGAGATGGCTATCACCCATTCCTTCGGCAAGACGGTAGGAGGCCACTATGCCTCGCTCGATCTGGGCCTGCCTTTCCACGGATATGTGGCTGGTGGCGCTGAAGACGATCATGAAGGGACGCGCCTGGAAGATGCGATTGCCCGCGTTCGTCAGGGCATGAAGGCCATGCTGCGCTATGGCTCGGCCTGGCACGATGTGGCGGCGCAGGTTAAGGCCATTACTCAGTATCGCCTGGACCCGCGTCATTTTATCCTGTGCACGGATGATTCACACGCCCATACCATTTCCTACGAAGGCCATATGGATCGAGTGTTACGCCATGCAATCAATGAAGGCCTTGATCCCATCACCGCTATCCAGATGTGCACCATCAACACGGCCGAGCACTTCGGCGTGGCGCGCGAAGTGGGCATGATCGCCCCTGGCCGTTGGGCCGATATTGTTATCGTAGAGGATCTGCGCAACTTCCAGGCCGATCTGGTGATTGCCAAAGGAAAGGTGATTGCCCAACAGGGTCAATGGCTGGTAGACCTGCCGACCTTTGCTTATCCGGAATGGGCTACGCAATCGGTGCATCTGAAGCGTCCCTTGCAGGCGGAGGATTTCCTCTTGCGCGTGGAACGCCAGGATGGTCTGGTGCGGGCTCACGTGATTGGGGTCATCGAGAATCAGGCCCCCACTCGCCATTTGACCTTTGATGTGCCGATCGTGAACGGTGAGATTCAGGCCGATATGGAACGCGATCTGGCCAAGGTTGCCCTGGTCGAACGCCATCAGGCCAGCGGTCGTATCATCCTGGGGCTGGTGCATGGTTTCGGGTTTAACCGCCAGTGTGCTGTCGCTTCCACAGTGGCCCACGATAGCCATCATATGATCGTGGTTGGCACCGACGAACGTTCGATGGCCGTGGCGGCCAATAGCCTGGCGGAGTGTGGCGGTGGGCAGGTGGTGGTGATAGAGGGACAGGTCCACTCACGGGTCGAGTTGGGAATTGCCGGCTTGATGTCTACAGAGCGGGCCGAGGTGGTGGCCGGGAAGGCAGCAGCCGTGCTCGAGGGCTTCAAAGCCTGCGGTTGTATGCTGAACAATCCCAACATGCAGCTTAGTCTGCTGGCGTTGGTGGTGATTCCCGAATTACGTATCTCAGATTTGGGATTGGTGGATGTCAATCAATTCCAATTTATTCCCTTGACTGAATAAGGGGAGGAGGCTATGCCACATTATCCTTTTCACAAGTTGACTGCTGAACTCTCGCGTTTGATCGCTCGCACACCCAGTGGAGAACGTTTGCCTTCTGAACCAGAACTGGCCAAGCAGTTAGGCGTAAGCCGGGCGACATTGCGCGAGGCCATGCGCTTCTTCGAAGCCCAGGGATTGATCCGCCGGCGCCAGGGATCGGGAACCTACGTAGTACGCGATGTTCCAGTAATGGAAAGTGGCCTCGAGGTACTCGAAAGCCTGGAGGCCATGGCCCGGCGGCTGAACCTGCCGATTTCGGTCAGTCGTTTGCGGGTCGAGAAGACCTTTGCCGATCACGAGTTGGTTAAGGTTCTCGATGTCCCCCTGGCGACCATATTGACCTGTGTGCGGCGGGTGATGGTCATGGAGAATCGGCCCGTGGCCTATCTGATTGATACTTTGCCGGAAGATGTGCTGCGCGCCGAGGATTTGCCTAAGTCTTTCAGCGGTTCTGTGTTAGACCTGTTGTTGCAACGACCCGATCCCCCGGTGACTGCCCGCGCAGTAGTGAGTGCCATCGCGGCCCCTCCAGATGTGGCTAAAGCCCTGCAAGTCCAGCGCAGCGATGTGTTGTTGTACTTCAAGACTCAGGTGTTCAACGCCGGTGGAAAGGTATTGACCTATTCAGTGACCTACTTTATCCCTGGCTATTTCAATTTCCACATTGTGCGTCGTGTCGCCGGGCCGGAAAGCAATCGCCCCGAATTCTCACCATCCAGATGAATGCGTATGGAATTTCAAGACAAAGTAGAGCAAATCAAAGCCCGTGTAGAACAACATCGCCAGCGCATCCTTCAATTTCTGCGTGAGATCGTGGCTATCCCCAGTATGAATGGCCAGATTGGGGAGGTAGGGGAACATATTCAAAGCGAGATGAGGAAACTCGGCTTTGACGAAGTGCGCTTCGATCAGATGGGGAATACCCTGGGGCGGATCGGCGATGGGCCGAAAATCCTTGTCTTCGACTCGCACATTGACACGGTGGGGATCGGCCATCGCGACGAGTGGGAGTGGGACCCTTTCCGGGGCAAAATTGAAAACGGCCGTCTGTATGCGCGTGGTGCCTGCGATGAAAAAGGGTCCACGCCGGGCATGATCTACGGGCTGGCCATTGCTCGTGACCTGGGGTTGCTGGATGGTTACACCGCCTATTACTTCGGCAACATGGAAGAATGGTGTGATGGTCTGGCTCCCAACGCCTTTGTGGAAGTGGACCCCCGAATCCGCCCGGACTTTGTGGTGATCGGCGAACCCACTCGAATGCGGGTCTATCGTGGACACAAGGGACGGATCGAACTCAAGATCACCGCCTATGGACGCTCCGCCCATGCCGCTTCACACTACCTGGGAGATAACGCAGTGTACAAGATGATGTCCATCATCGCCCAGATTCGGGAACTGGATCGACGCATGCGAATGGGCATGGGCGCACACCCGATTCAAGGACACCCCTCGATTGCTGTGACGGATGCAATGGCACGCACGGCCTCGATCAATGCGGTGCCAGATCAGTTCACAATTTATGTGGATCGCCGCATCACGTCTAACGAACCCCACGACGAGGTGATCGCCCAGATCAAGGGGTTGATTCCTGACTATCTCCAGGATGAGATCGAGGTGGAGGAACTGTTCTACGACACTCCCTCCTACACCGGTTTTGTCTTTCCGGTCTCAAAGTACTATCCTGCCTGGGTGTTGGAGGACGATCATTTCCTGGTACAGGCCGGTCAGGCGACTGTGGAAGCGCTGTGGGGAGAGCGACGCCCTCTCGGGACGTGGGATTTCTCGACCAACGGCACATACTGGGCGGGTAAAGCGGGTATTCCTTCGATCGGGTTTGGCCCTGGCGATGAGAAGGTGGCTCATATGATGGAGGAAAATGTCCCTCTGGACGAGGTAGTTGCGGCCACCGAGTTCTACGCTCTGTTCCCGGCGGTGCTTCGTCATCGCCTTGACTCTCAACCCTGAGTGTATCTACTCTGTGAAAGGAGATTGCCATGCGTAGTTTTGCCGGTCGTGACATCCTGTCTCTCAAGGATTTCGAGCGCAACGAGTTCTTCCATGTATTTGAGGTTGCCAAACAGATGGAACCGATTGCGCGCTCCCGCAAGAATGTGGACCTGCTCAAAGAGAAGACGCTGGTGACGGCCTTCTATCAACCGTCCACGCGCACCCGTCTGGCGCATGAGGCGGCCATGCATCGCCTGGGGGGGCATGTGCTGGGCTTTGCCGATGTGAAGACCACGCGGGCGGGTGACTTCTATCAGGAGTCGATCAAGGATACGGTCAAGATGCTGGAGTTCTATGGCGATGTGATCGTCATGCGCCATTACCAGCAGGGCGCCCCCCATGAGGCGGCGCGCTGGGCCAGTGTGCCGGTCATCAACGGTGGCGATGGCTGGGGAGAGCATCCCACTCAAATTCTGACCGATCTGTACACGGTGTTGCGTGAAAAAGGCCGCATTGACGGCCTGAAATGGCTGGCTGTTGGCGATATGCGCATGCGCACCATGCACTCTCTGGCTTACGCACTCACCCAGTTCGATTGCCCGATCACCTTCGTCTCACCACCGGAAATGAGCCTGACCGAGGAATTCAAGGCAGAATTGCGCCAGTATAGCCTGAATTTCCGTGAGGCCGAGCATGTGGAGCAGGCCATTGCGGATGCCGACGTGATCCTGGTCGAGCCGGTGGTTCAGCCCGATTACACCAAACCGCGCGATGAGCGCAGTGGCGAGGTAGGCTTGACCCCGGCGAATTACAAGATCACCCGTGAACTGCTGGAAACCAAAGCCAAATCGGATGCCATCTTGCTCCATTCTCTGCCGCGTATGGATGAGATTCCCACCGATGTAGACATCACCCGCTGGTCTCGCTACTGGCAGGAAGCATTCAATGGCGTCGTGGTGCGCATGGCCTTGCTGGCACTGGTGCTTGGGGCAATGGAGTGAGTGTTAGTCGGGTGGTTGGGTGGTTGGGCGGTCTGATTGTTCACCGATGAATGTCAATCAAACCCTTTTCAGGAGGCAATGGTATGCAAACCAATTTGCGGGGTCGTGATCTGATTGGCGACCTGGATTTCTCTAAAGAGGAAGTGGAAACGGTACTGGATGTGGCGTTTGACCTGAAGCGCAAGCGCGCCTTGGGCGAACCGCACCCTTATCTGCGCGATAAGGTGCTGGCAATGCTTTTCTTTTACTCCAGCACCCGCACCCGGGGTTCGTTTGAGGCGGGTATGGCCCAGTTAGGTGGTCATGCTGCGTTTATTGAGAGCAAGACCACTCAAATTGCTCACGGCGATACGCCGGTGGAGATCGGCCAGATCTTTGGGCGGTATTTCGATGGCATTGCCATTCGTCATGTGGACTGGAAGGTCGGCAACAAATACATCAGCGAAGTTGCCCGGCACTCGCGAGCGCCTGTGCTCAACATGCAGTGCGATATCTATCATCCCTTCCAGTGTCTGGCCGACTTGATGACCATTATCGAGAAGAAAGGTCGTGACTTGCGCCGCAAGCGCGTGGTGGTCTCCTGGGCCTATGCCGCCTCGTACCAGAAGCCGATCTCGGTTCCTCAGTCGCTGATTCTGCAACTGCCGCGCTTCGGCATGGATGTGATTCTGGCTCATCCCCCGGAATTTAAACTGATGCCTGAAATTCTGGATGCGGCTCGCGAGCAGGCGCGCAAATATCATGCCGGCTTCGAGATCATCAGCGATCCGGAGGGAATGGAAAAGGCCTTCCAGGATGCAGATGTGATCTATGCCAAGTCCTGGGGCGCGCTCCTGACCACCGAGGACCCCAACGAGGGCGCACGTATTATCGAGAAGTACAAACACTGGATCACCGACTCCAGGAAGATGAAACTGGCCAAAGAGGATGCTATCTATATGCACCCGTTGCCGGCGGATCGGGATATTGAAGTCACCAGCGAGGTGATGGATGGCCCGAACTCGGTGGTCTTCGATCAGGCCGAGAATCGCCTGCATGTGCAAAAGGCGGTCATGGCCCTGACCATGGCGTAAGGCTGGAGGATTCCTGGTATGGCTAAACTGGCAGTGGTAGCGATAGGTGGAAACTCACTGATCAAAGAAGGCAAGCCGGTAACAGTAGAGAGCCAGATCGAGGCGTTGCAAGAAACCGCGCATCACCTGGCAGATATGGTCGAGGCCGGCTGGAATCTGGCGATTGGCCATGGAAATGGCCCTCAGGTGGGTTTTGTGCTGCGCCGCTCGGAGATCGCGGCAAAGGTGGAGGGAATGCACGAAGTCCCGCTGGATGTATGCGGGGCAGATACGCAAGGCGCTATCGGATACGAACTGCAACAGGCCTTGCACAACGAATTTCTGAACCGGGGCATCAAGAAACCAGTCTGCACCATTGTGACCCAGGTGCGCGTCGATCGGGACGATCCGGCGTTCCAGAACCCCACCAAACCCATCGGATCGTTCATGACCGCAGAGGAGGCCAGACGCCGCCAGGAAGAGATGGGCTGGAATGTGGTCGAGGATGCAGGCCGGGGTTGGCGGCGGGTGGTTCCTTCTCCGCTTCCTAAAGAGATCGTCGAACTGGAGTCGGTCAAAACCCTGCTCTATGCTGGCCAGATCGTGATCACCGTCGGTGGCGGAGGGATTCCGGTGATCGATCGGGGTGATGGGATGCTGGTAGGGATTGCCGCCGTCATTGACAAGGACTACGCCTCTTCGCTCCTGGCGCGGGAGATTCAGGCCGATCTGTTTGTCATCTCCACTGCGGTGGAAAAGGTGGCATTGAACTTTGGCAAACCCAATCAGCAGTGGCTCGACCGAATGACTCTGGAAGAAGCCAAACGGTATCTGGCTGAAGGGACTCACTTCGCCAAAGGCTCGATGGCGCCCAAGATTCAGGCCTGCATCTGGTTCCTGGAAGCCAATCCGAACGGACGGGCGATCATCACCAATCCGGAGAACATTGGGCGTGCCTTGCGGGGCGAGACAGGCACCCATATCGTGCCAGCCTGAGACCGGCTATCCTGACGGCGGGCGTGCGGTTCTCCGCAAGCCTTCAGACGGCTGGGAAATGGCCCGCCCGCCGTTGGGCTCTGATCCAGTAAGCCAATTACGCCACTGGCGTTTCAGGGAGACAATTTACAACCGTCATTTCGTGCAAATTTCAAAGGTTTTGGGAAGTTGTCCCAAATATAGGGGCGCACCTGTTATGAAAGCCAAATATGGCGGTCTGATTCCGTTGGCTCCTTTGTTGCGTGTGGCCATTCGTCTTACTCCTGTAAGAAGAACTTCCACATATGGCGGTAGTCGTACAATAAGACCCAACATATTGGGATTGAGAAATTTCCGGAAGTGCCTCTCAAATATAAGCGAACCGAGGGTACAACATTCGTCAGGTGTGGTATATTAAGCAAAATTGCGGCATACCGATAGAACAGTCACTGTTTCTCTTCTCTCCCATTCTGAATTGGCCAAGAGCCCAACGGGCATCTGGCATAAAAAAATCTGCAACCTGTAAGGAGGAGGTATGTCTGTTTTCAGGAGGATCACTGTTTTTCTGGTTGCGCTGGCCCTGTTGTTGACTGCCTGTGCAGGCCAGACAACGCCGACCTCAGCACCGGCGACGGCTGCGCCTGCTCAACCCTCGCCGGTTGCCGCCTCGCCTCAGCCTCCAACCCCAGCCGCACCCTCTGAGGCGAATGTGCTGGTGATTGCGTTCCCCAAGTCAGATATTCGCACACTCGATCCTCATCGCCAGTATGAAATTGCGCCCCCTATGATCATCCGGGCTGCCTATGAAACGCTGGTCACCCTGGCCGATAAGGGAGCCGACATCACCCGGGTTGAGCCTTTGCTGGCCGAGTCATGGGAAATCTCCCCGGATGCCAGGGTGTATACGTTCCATCTGCGCCGGGGGGTGAAGTTCCATAGCGGGAACGAGATGACTGCGGCAGATGTGGTCTTCTCCTTCCAGCGCCTGGGCAATCTCAAGGATAACCCGGCCTGGCTGTTCAGCGATCACGTGGCCTCGATTCAGGCCCTGGATGACTACACCGTCCAGATTGAGTTGAACGAGCCGAATGCGGCTTTCCTGGCCATTCTGGTCTCGCCCAACTTTGTGGTGTTGGACTCGAAAGCGGTCCAGGAACATGGCGGCACGGATGCCGCAGATGCCGATCAAACCGATAAGGCCACCGACTGGCTTGATCAGAACTCGGCCGGCACCGGGCCCTACATCCTGAAGGAATGGCGGCGAGAAGAATCGGTCACCCTGGAGCGCAATTCGAACTACTGGCGCGATCCTGCCCCCTTCGATCGGGTGATCATCCGCGATGTGCCTGATGACTCTGCCCGCCTGCAGATGCTTGAGGCCGGCGATGCCGATATTGCCCGTGGCCTGGATGTGGACCTGATCGAACGCTTCAAGGCTTCCGGAAAGGGTCAGGTTGTCTCAGGCAACAGCCTGGACATGGTCTATCTGGCCATGACCACCAATCCGCAGATTTCTCCTCAACTGGCTGATAAGCGCGTCCGCCAGGCCATTCAACTGGCCATTGATTACGAGGGGATCATCAATGACTTGCTGCGGGGCAATGCGGTGCAATTGCCCTCGATCATTCCGTTGGGTTTGCTCGGTACCGATGCCAGCCTGGCCCCCAAACGAGACCTGGAAAAGGCCAAAGCATTGCTGAAAGAAGCCGGCTACGAAAACGGCTTCTCGGTCAAGATGGTCTACGCCGGAGATTATAAACTGGTCAATACTCTGCTGGCAGAAACCCTGGTAGCCAAACTTCAAGCAGACCTGGCCGAGATCGGCATCACCCTCGAGGTGGAACCGCGCGAAGTGACTCAATGGCGCAGTGCCTATCGCGGCGGCGAACTGGCTATTACAGTAGCCGACTGGACGCCAGACTTCCTGGATCCGCATGGCTGGGCACCAGCCTTTGGGATTGAAGGAGCGGCGGCAGCCAAACGCGTCTATTACAGCAATCCTCAGACCGCCGATCTGGCGACCCGCGCCGCTCAGATCACCGATAGCGCTCAACGCGCCCAGTTGTATCTGGACTTCCAGAAGATCATGATCGAAGATGCCGCTTTCGTCGGCCTGTTCCAGCCCAAGGTGCAGATCGCTCTGGGGCCGGATGTGCAGGGTGTGATCTACAATCCGGTCTATTTCATTGACCTGTACTACGTCACCAGACCGGCCTCGCAATACTGATCAAGATGGCGCCGTGCGGTGCTGGTCTGGCGGGCGAGACAGACATGGTTCATCTCGTGCCTGACTGCACCGCACGGTTCTTATAGCGACCATGACGTTGCTCATCTATACTCTGCGTCGCCTGTTGATCACCCTGCCTGTGCTCTGGCTGATTACGTTAATTGGGTTTGGGTTGACCTATCTCATCCCGGCAGATCCGCTGGCGATGGTGCTTTCTGAGCGAGCGGCGGCTAACCCAGAGATCGTGCGCGCCTATCGAGAACGCTGGGGATTGGATAAACCGCCCTTGCAGCGGTATTTGATCTACGTGGGCAATCTGGTGCGAGGCGATCTGGGGGAGTCGATCGTTACTCAGCAACCGGTACGCGCCGATCTGGCTCGTTTCTTTCCGGCCACCGTCGAACTGGCAGTGGGGGCTACCCTGGTGGCCATTTTGGTCGGATTGCCCTTAGGGGTGATCTCGGCAGTGTATCAGGAACGCTGGATCGATCATCTCAGTCGGGTGATTTCTCTGCTCGGGGTGTCGGTGCCAGTCTTCTGGTTGGGGTTGCTGGCGCTTGCGGTGTTTTACTATCGCTTGCAACTCCTGCCTGGCCCGGGACGATTGAGTCCACGCCTGCTGCCGCCACCGGTGGTGACCGGCTTTCTTACCGTGGATAGTCTCCTGGCCGGTCGCTGGGATGCGTTCACAGATGTCCTGTATCACCTGATATTGCCGTCGCTGGTGTTGGGGGCATACAGTATGGGGTTTATCACCCGCATTACTCGTTCCAGCATGCTGGAAGTGTTACGTCAGGAATATGTTCGCACCGCGCGGGCTAAAGGTCTGGCGGAGTGGCTGGTGATCTTGCGCCATGCCCTGCGCAATGCGGCCATGCCCGCCGTGACCGCGATCGGCCTGGCATTTGGTAACCTGATGGCAGGTGCAGTGATGACCGAAACGGTCTTTGCCTGGCCGGGGATCGGGCGTTATGCGGTGGAATCTGCCGCTAAGGTGGATTTCGCACCCCTGATGGGTGTGACTCTGCTGGTTGCGGTGGTGTATATTGTGATTAACTGGATGGTAGACCTTTCCTATGCCTTGCTGGATCCCCGGGTGCGCCTGCGTTGATCCATAGACCTGGATGGATGGCTTACATGCCTGGCGAGATCACTCTTCTGGATAAACCATGATCCGGCGTTTCTGGCGTCACCGCTCGGCTGTGTTTGGGACTGTGATCCTGGTCATCTGGATCATGCTGGCTGTGCTGGCTCCCTGGATTGCTCCCTTTTCTCCAGTGCAGCAAAATTTGCGTGATCGGTTGAGTCCTCCCGGTCCGCAGTACTGGTTTGGCACCGACGAACTGGGACGTGACATTTTCAGTCGCGTCTTGTTTGGGGCGCGCATTTCCCTGTTCGTCGGGAGCGTGGTGGTTGTTCTCAGCGGTAGTATGGGTGTCCTGGCAGGAGCGCTGGCCGGGTTTGTGGGAGGATGGGTGGACGATGGGATCATGCGCCTGGCAGATGCGGCGCTGGCATTCCCTTCGCTGTTGCTGGCCATGGCCATTACCACGGCGTTAGGCCCCGGCTTGTTTAATGCTGCGCTGGCGATTACCCTGGTGTTGTGGCCAGAATATGCCCGCCTGATGCGCAGTGAAGTGCTACGGGTGCGGGAGATGGAATATGTCACTGCGGCTCGAGCCCTGGGCGCCAGTGAATCGAAGATTTTGATGCGCCATGTTTTGCCGAATACCTTGCCCCTGATGCTGGTCAAAGCCAGCCTGGATGCCGGCAATGCGATTTTACTCTCGGCGGCCCTCTCGTTTGTAGGGTTGGGAGCCGTGCCGCCCACACCGGAGTGGGGAGCGATGGTGGCCGTGGGCCGGCATAAGTTCTTCGAATGGTGGGTGGCTACGTTTCCGGGGCTGGCGATCTTCACCACGGTGTTGGGCTTTAACTTCCTGGGCGATGGGTTGCGTGATTTGCTCGATCCCCGTCTGGCGCGTGGGGCGGGATGAAGACGGGTTGAATCCTGTGGGGATAATCAAGATATCCCTGTTCCTGGGGGTTGATGCTTTGGCTCGGCGGTAAAATAGGATGACGCTACCATCCTCCTCCCAGGGAAAGAACCGTTGATGCGCTCTCTGATCTGTCAACTCCTCGATTGGCTCTCTCGTTGGAAAGCCACCCTCTCTGGCCGCTGGACGCCGCTTGTTTTGCTGGGGATGGCGTTGCTGGCTTATGGCCTCTGGTGGGGGCAGGTGGGGTTTTATTGGGACGATTTGCCCATGTCCTGGATCCGCTATGAGTTGGGGCAAGAGGCCTCACGCCTGTATTTCTCCACCAATCGACCGGTATGGGGGGAGTTGTATCAGTTCAGCGGGCGTGTTCTGCCCCATCAGCCTCTCCCCTGGCAGATCTTTGCCCTGTTCTGGCGCTGGCTGGGAGCAGTGGTCTTCTGGGACCTGATGCGTCGTCTCTGGCCCGATCAGGAGAGGAGCGCTTTTCTGGCTGCGGCTCTGTTTCTCCTGTATCCAGGGCATACGTTGCAGTGGGTTGCGTTTCTGAGTAGCCACATGTTTATTGTGCTGTTTTTCTTCCTGGCCTCCCAGTGGATGATGGTGCGGTCGTTTCTGGCGCGTCGTTGGACGGTTCTCTGGACGGTGGGAGCGCTGGTGTTTTCGGCGGCCAATCTGTGGATGATGGAGTATTACTTTACTCTGGAATGGATCCGGCCGTTTTTGATCGGCTCGTTTTTGATCTGGCGGCGGTTACAGGACGATCGTTCCCTGCGTCTGTCGCGCCTGGTGGTTGAGATCGGCAGGCGCTGGTGGCCGTATTTGATGGTGTGGCTGGCCAATGGACTGTATCGGCAGTTTGTGTTCAACAACACGGTGTACCAGAATGTGTTGTTCACTCACCTGCGGCTTGATCCCTGGGGAACGCTTCTCTGGATCGTCAGGCATGTGACCAACGATGTGATCCTGGTAACGTTTGGGGCCTGGAGGCAGGTGTTGCGCTGGCCGCGTCCTGAACTGGATGGCTGGCGGGTGACGGTGTTGTTTTGGGGTGTGGTGACGGTGATCGCCATTCTGGTCTATCTGAGCCTTCCGGTCTACGCTGCTCGACGGCGAAAGGCTCTGGGGATCATCGGGCTGGGTCTGCTGGCCGTGGTGCTTGGGAGTGGCCCCTATCTGTTAACGGGCCTGGAGGTTTCCCTGGCCTTTCCGGCACACCGTTTTACTCTGTCGTTTATGATGGGTGCCGCGTTGATCATGGCAGGCATCATTGAGGGTCTACCGGCTCGTCTGCGCACGGTGATTGCTCTCGGCCTGATCGCCCTGAGCGCCGGCCGACATGTGTGGTGGGGCAGTGACTATGCCCGCGAGTGGACGCTGTTCCGAAACCTGTTCTGGCAGATGACCTGGCGTGCACCAGGGCTGATCCCGCATACGACTGTGCTCCTGAACGATCGAGCCTTGCTCTCGCCCTCGGCCACCGGGGTGTTGCCGCCGGTGAATGCCCGCGTGTTCAATTACTATGCCGATAACTCACTCAGCGCAGCCTTGAATTGGGTGTATGATCCTGAAGCACGCCGCGATCGAATTCGCTATGTGTTGTTTTATCCCAAGTCGCGGTTGGGGGGGTCGTTGCCCGCTCTGGACAGGGGCCTTCCTGTGAGGTTTGACTATATCGCTGGAACGTTTCAGGGGAATACCTCGCAGATCGTCGCCTTCTATTATGCGCCACCCGGCTGTGTGCGTGTGTTGGATCCGGAGATTGATAGCGTCAACCGTTTCATTCCAGACGAGACCCTGATGCGCCAGGCGGCGCAACTCTCCTCCTGGGAGTGGATCACACCCTGGGGCTCGGCACGCCCGCCTGAGGTCCTGGGACCCGAACCGAAGCGAGGGTGGTGTTACTATTTCGAGCGGGCTGACCTGGCTCGTCAGGAAGGAGATTGGGGGGAGGTGGTCCGTCTGGCCGAGGTAGCGTTCCAGTTGAACGATCATCCCAACGATCCCACGGAGCGTTTTGTGTTCATCGAGGGGTACGCGCATGTGGGGGATTGGGAACGGGCCCAGGACCTGTCCATTGAGGCCTGGCGGGTCTCAAAGGAGTATATGACACCGATGTTGTGCCGCCTGTGGGCGCGGATCGCAGCCCAGACTCCCTCGGATGAAGCGCAACGGAAGGCAGTAGCCGCCATGCAGGCTCGCCTGGGGTGTGAACGGTGAGGTTTGAAATGTCTGACAACGTGACGAACGTTCTTGTGTTTTTTACGACTTGAGGCTAAAATTATTTCAGATCGCTGGTTTCGGAGTTTGGGAAAGGAGGTGCGTGCTGGATAGAGTATCCGAGGTTAGAAGAGTTTCCGGTTCTATCTGGATCAAATCTTTCAAGGAGGAGTTCCCATGCGTACCATCTTTCGAGTCAGTTTGCTGGCCGTGATTGTGGCGCTGGTTTTGGCTGCTTGTGGATCCGCCCAAACGCCGGCTCCCCAACAACCGGCCCAACCGGCTGGTCAACAACCGGCTCAACCGGCTGGTCAACAACCGGCTCAACCGGCTCAACCGGCGGCGCAACCCGCCAAAGATACGCTCAAGGCCTGCTTCATTTACGTGGGTCCGATCGGCGACATTGGCTGGACGAATGCTCACGATGTAGGGCGCCGCTACGTAGACGATAAATATGATTGGCTGGAAACGGCTTACGCCGAGTCGGTTCCAGAGGCCGATTCAGAACGTTTCATTGATCGCTTCGTGGTCGAAGAGAAGTGCAAGGTGGTCTTCACCACGTCATTTGGTTTCATGGACCCCACGCTGTCGGCGGCGCAGAAGTATCCAGAGAATATCTTCTTCCACGTCTCTGGGTACAAACGCGCTCCCAACATGGGTACCCTGATGGCCGATTTCTACCAGATTTACTATCTCAACGGCTTGATGGCTGGTGCGCTGACCAGGAGCGGCAAGGTGGGGTATGTGGCGGCTCATCCCATCCCCGAAGTGATCCGCCATATCAACGCCTTTACCCGTGGGGTGCGCGAGGTCAATCCAGAAGCGACGGTCGAGGTGACCTGGATCTTCGCCTGGTACGATCCGGCCAAAGCGCGCGAGGCGGCGGAAGCCCTGATCGCCAAGGGGGTGGATGTGCTAGCCTTCACCGAGGATACGGCCACAGTGGTCCAGGTGGCAGAGGAGTATACCAACAAGGGACAACCCGTGTATTCGTTTGGCCACTATAGCCCGATGGCCCAGTTTGGCCCGAATTCGCTGGTGAGCGGTCAGCTGGTGAACTGGGGTGTCATCTATGAAGACATCCTCACCAAGATTTACCTGGGCATCTACAACACTGAGAACCTGGAGAATGTGGACTATTGGGGTCTGCTCAGCGGTGGAATGAATCTGGGTGCACCCAGCGCGGTGGAATTGGGCGGCGACTTTGGTGTGCCCATTAACCCGAAGTTTGAAGACGCTCTGAAAGCGGTCAAGGTCAATGACCCGTTGCTGGGTGAGATCAGCGTCTATGATCTGGTCTTCAAGCGCATGGAGCAAATGAAGGACCCGGCGGTGCTGTTTGAGCCGTTCTCCGGCCCGATCAACGATCAGAGCGGCACACAGCGAGTCAAGCCCGGTCAGCGCCTGTCTTACTTTGAACTAACCACGATTGACTGGTTTGTGGAAGGCGTGATCGGCGAGGCAAAGCCGTAATCCGTGAAGTTAGGCGAAGCTGGGTGGGAGGAGACAGATCAGCCTCCCACCCAATTTGTATCGGCCTGATGCAACGGGATGGAAACAGGATGGGTTGTCTTATCATCGTTTTCAGGGAGTCCCATGATGGCTGAAGATGGCGTTGTAGTCCGCATGAAGGGGATTGTGAAGCGGTTTCCGGGGGTGGTAGCCAATGCCGGGGTGGAGCTGGAAGTGCGCCGGGGCGAGGTCCATGCCCTGCTGGGTGAGAACGGTGCCGGGAAGACCACGTTGATGAACATTTTGTATGGCATCTACCATCCAGATGAAGGGGAAATCTGGGTGCACGGAAAACCGGTGACAATACGCTCGCCCCAGGATGCCATCCGCCTGGGGATCGGTATGATCCATCAGCAGTTCCGCCTGGTGCAGACCCATACTGTCGTGGAGAATATTGTTCTGGGGTTGCGCGAGGCCTTTTTCTTTCCAGATCGCGTGGCCCGCCAGCGGATTCTGGAATTGAGTGAGCGCTACGGCATGAAGGTTGACCCGGACGCTCGGATCTGGCAACTCTCGGCGGGCGAGCAGCAACGGGTAGAAATTCTTAAAGTGCTGTATCGCGGGGCGAATATTTTGATCCTGGATGAACCTACCTCTATGCTTACCCCTGCTGAGACGCGCGATCTGCTCCACACCTTGCGGCGTATGGCTGAGGAAGGGCAAACGGTGATCTTTATCACCCATAAACTGGAGGAAGTGATTGAGGTAAGCGATCGGGTGACGGTGATGCGCCAGGGCAAAGTGATCGCTACCCTCAATACCGCTGAGACCAATCCGCGCCAGTTGGCCCAATTGATGGTGGGACGCGATGTGCTGTTTCGGCTGGAAAAGAAAGACGTGCAGCCTGGTGCTGTGGTGCTCGATATTGCTCATTTGAACGTTTTGAACGATAAGGGATTACCGGCAGTGCGCGATCTCTCCTTGCAGGTGCGCGCCGGGCAGATTTTGGGGGTGGCTGGCGTCTCGGGCAATGGGCAGCGTGAACTGGTGGAGGCCATCACCGGCTTGCGGCCGATCAGCGGTGGACGAATTGTACTCAACGGAAGGGACGTGACTCATCTGCTCCCTCGCGCCCGCATCGAGGCCGGGATCGGATTCGTGCCCGGTGAGCGCTGGATGGCCCTGGTGCCTTCGATGAGCGTCGCAGAGAATCTGATCTTGAAAAACTATCTGCGGCCTCCTATCGGGCGTGGTGTATGGCTCGACCGCAAAGCTATTGCCGCCTATGCCGATGCTCTGATTGATCAATTTGCCATTCTCACCCCCGATCGATATACACCCCTGAAAAAACTCTCTGGCGGAAACATTCAACGCGCCCTGCTGGCCCGCGAGATTTCCGAAAAACCTTCGCTGCTGATCGTTGCCCAGCCAACCAGTGGTCTGGACGTGGGGGCTACTGAGACGATCTGGCAGATGCTGCTGGCCGAACGGGAGCGCGGCGCAGCGATTTTGCTGATCTCAGATGATTTGAAGGAAATCCTGTCACTCAGCGACCGGGTTGCCGTGATCTTTGAAGGGCAGATCATGGGCGAATTCCCGGTGGAGCAGGCCGATCTGGAGCAGATCAGTCTGATGATGGCGGGCGCCTTGCGCCTCTCGAATGATGCCGCTCACGTTGCAGGAGAAGTAATGTGATGAAGATGCCTCGCCTTCGCTTTGAACGACGACTTTCTTCTCCACCCGCCTTACACGTGATTGCCCTGATCGTGGCCCTGTTCCTGGCCATGATCACCATCGGGATCATTTTCTATTTCCTGGGAGTAAACCCGCTGGTTGCTTTCCAGCGTATCTTTCGCGGTGGATTTGGCAGTTTGTTTGGTCTGCAAGAGACGGTCACCAAATCCATCCCATTAATGCTGGCCGGAGTGGGCTTGACACTGGCTTTTCGTGGGCGCATGTACAACATCGGCGCGGAAGGACAATTGCTGATCGGAGCGGTGTTTGCTACCGGCGTGGTGCGCCTGGTGCCTCACTGGCCGTCTTCTCTGCTCATCCCGGCCATGTTCCTGGGCGGCTTTCTGGGAGGGATGCTATGGGCCTTCTTTCCAGCGCTCTTGAAGACCCGCTTTCGGGTAGACGAGGTGTTGACCAGCCTGATGCTGGTGTATGTGGCCAGTGAGTTGGTGCGCTTCCTGGTCTATGGTCCCTGGCGCGGCACCGACACGCGCGGCTTTCCCATCACCGATGAATTTCCCCCGGCTTCACATATTCCGACCATCGCTGGCACGCGCATTCACTATCCCACCTGGATTCTGGCGGTTCTCCTGGCTGTGCTGATCTACTTCCTGCTGACACGTACCCGGCTCGGTTATGAGATCCGCGTGACCGGCGAGAATCCTGAAGCGGCTCGCTATGCTGGCATGGATTATCAGCGGGTGGCCTTGCTGGTGATGTTGATCAGCGGTGGACTGGCCGGCCTGGCCGGTACAGGAGAAGTGGCCGGCATTCACTTTCGCCTGAGGCCGCCAGAGGCCATCTCCCCTGGCTACGGATTTACAGCGATCATCGTGGCCTGGCTGGCACGCTTGAACCCCCTGGCCGCTATCCTGACCTCCTTCCTGTTAGGAGGTTTACTGGTGGGGGGAGATGCCATCCAGATCGCTCTCAATCTGCCGGCGGCTACGGTGCAGATCTTCAACGGCGTGATCCTGTTGTTCGTGATCGCTGCCGATTTGTTTGCCCAATACAAGATTCGCCTGGAGTTCTGAATATGGGTGTGAGCGTCTTCGAGTTTATTCTGGCGGCTTTACGAGCGGCGATCCCTGCGGGCACACCCCTGCTTTATGGCACGCTGGGTGAAGTATATGCCGAACGCTCTGGTGTGCTCAACCTGGGCGTGGAAGGCATGATGATCATGGGTGCGGTTTCAGGCTTTGCTGTGGCCCATACAACCGGGAATGTGTGGCTGGGCATCCTGACCGCCGCACTGGTGGGTGGCCTGATGGCGCTGATCCATGCGTTTGCCAGCATCACTTTGCGGGTCAACCAGGTGGTCTCCGGGCTGGCGCTCACCATGCTAGGATTGGGCATCAGTGGCATGATAGGCAAGCGCTACGTCGGTCAGCCCCTGCAGGCTCGCCTGCAGCCGGTCTCTATCCCTGGTCTGAGCGATCTGCCGGTCATCGGCGAATTGCTGTTCCGCTTTGATATTCTCGTGTATATCAGCATTGCCTTAGTGCCCCTGCTCTGGTTCTTGTTATACAAGACTCAATGGGGCATTACCCTGCGTTCCGTCGGCGAAAACCCGGCCGCTGCCGATGCCCTGGGTGTGAACGTGGTCCTGGTCCGCTATGCGGCAGTGATCTTTGGTGGGATGATGGCTGGAATTGGCGGAGCCTATCTCTCCGTCTCCTATGCCCCGGCCTGGATCGAAGGCATGACCGCCGGCGCCGGCTGGATCGTCATCGCCCTGACCATCTTTGCCATCTGGGATCCCCGGCGGGCCTTGCTGGGAGCCTATTTGTTTGGCGGGGTGCGGGTCTTGCAATATCGCCTGCAACCGTTGGGCATTTCGCCGAATATCCTGAACATGTTGCCCTTCCTGCTTACCATTCTGGTTCTGTGGATCAGTTCCGGAGAGGCGGCCCGGCGTCACATCGGCGCACCGGCAGCCCTGATGACTCCCTATTCGCGTGAAGAACGTTGATTCACTCTCATGCCACTCTGGGAGATTTACCTCCGCCCCACTTCCCTTGAGGAAGCCCTGCATGCTCTGAAGACAGCTCCCAGGCCGCTGGCGCCGATTGCCGGGGGAACTGACCTGTTGCTGGACCTGCAACAGGATCGTCATCCGCCGGTGCGAACCTTGCTGGACGTCACCTCCATCCCGGAAATGACCCGGCTCGAACGGCGCTCTGACTCCCTCTACATCGGCGCGGCCGTCCCCATTGCCCGGCTCACGCGGGACCCGCGCGTGCTTGCCGAAGCCCAGGCGTTGACCGAAGCCTGCGCGTTGATCGCCGGCCCCCAGGTGCGCAACGTGGCCACCCTGGGCGGGAACGTGGCCCATGCGCTACCCGCCGCCGATGGGACCATCGCTCTGCTGGCCCTGGGCGCCGAAGCCGAAATCGCCTCTCTGGAAGGATGGCGCCGTCTGCCTCTGCCCGATCTCTTTCTCGGCCCGGGACGCTCAGCCCTGCGCCCGGAGCAAGACCTGCTGGTGGGCTTTCATCTGCCCCTCCAGGAAGAGAGACGGGCTTCATGCTTTCGACGGATCATGCGCCCCCAGGGAGTAGCCCTGCCGATCCTGAACTGCGCGGTGTGGATAGCCCGTCAGGGCCAGGTGGTGCGGGATATTCGCATTGCCATCGGCCCTGCTGATAGGGTTCCTTTTCGCGCCACCCAGGCAGAGGAGCAATTGCGCGGCCAGCCCTTGAACGAGGCGACCATTCGCCAGGCCACCCAGGCCTTGCTGAATCAGGTTCACTTTCGCACTAGTCCCCACCGAGCCAGTGCCAATTATCGCCGTCATCTGGTCACAGGGCTGTTTCAACGGGTGCTGGAAACGGCCTGGGAACGCACGGCATAACAAACCACGGAGATACGGAGAGACGGAGAGCGAAAAACCACGGAGAGACGGAGAGACGGAGAGACGGAGAGCGAAAAACCACGGAGATACGGAGAGACGGAGAGACGGAGAACGAAAAACCACGGAGAGACGGAGAGACGGAGAGACGGAGAGCGAAAAACCACGGAGATACGGAGAGACGGAGAGACGGAGAACGAAAAACCACGGAGAGACGGAGAGACGGAGAGACGGAGAGCGAAAAACCACGGAGATACGGAGAGACGGAGAGACGGAGAACGAAAAACCACGG
>FWWM01004627.1_pt1 | contig 31776 bp, 29 predicted proteins | sample 2228351 | NCBI WGS metagenome assembly FWWM01 (sample SAMEA103939774, study PRJEB20133) | metagenome | reverse complement strand
CACGTGGGGGTGGACCGCAGGCCGGCAAGGTCTTCACCGCCATGGGCCCGTTGTCCCCACGCACGTGGGGGTGGACCGACGTTGAGGGAGGGGTTCCGCCTCACGAAGGAGTTGTCCCCACGCACGTGGGGGTGGACCGACCATCCGGGCGGGCCTGAGAGTCGCCGTGGTGTTGTCCCCACGCACGTGGGGGTGGACCTTCTCGCCTCGTTCGAGGCGATGAGCGCCTACAGTTGTCCCCACGCACGTGGGGGTGGACCTGTGCTCGGCGCCGTCAGCGGCGCGACCGCGGAGTTGTCCCCACGCACGTGGGGGTGGACCCTGGGCCGTGCACGAGGCGCTCTACGGGCCCATGTTGTCCCCACGCACGTGGGGGTGGACCGCGGTGCAGCTCGCCTCGGCTGATGGAGCGGCTGTTGTCCCCACGCACGTGGGGGTGGACCCGAGGAGGGAATGTACGAGGAGCAAGCGAAGCGGTTGTCCCCACGCACGTGGGGGTGGACCCCGCCAGGCGCTCTTCGTGGTCGGATCCCCATCGTTGTCCCCACGCACGTGGGGGTGGACCGCGGACGACGATCATCGTCCCGAAGGAGGTGCCGTTGTCCCCACGCACGTGGGGGTGGACCGAGTTGGGGCGATTCAGCGGCGCGATGCAGCTGGTTGTCCCCACGCACGTGGGGGTGGACCGCGGAGCCCGAGCGCTTGGGAAGCCTGGTACTGGTTGTGCCCACGCACGTGGGGGTGGACCCTGGCTCGCACGCAGGTTCTTTCCCAGCAAGTCGGTCTCCCCACGCACGTGGGGGTGGACCGCTCTGCATGTCTGGCACGAGCTTCTGGAGCTTGTTGTCCCCACGCACGTGGGGGTGGACCGACCAGTGGCCTTGACACCAGGTCGAAGAATGCGTTGTCCCCTCGCACGTGGAGGTGGACTGCGGTTTGATTGAAACCCTGCTCCCTCTGGAGGTTGTCCCCACGCACGTTGGGGTTGGACGGTTGTGAACGCCTTGCGAACCTGGAAGCTCGATGTCGTACCAACGCACGCGGAAATTATCGGGTTTCCCTCCTAAGATGAGCGCATGAGCGTCAAGGAAGCCGCCCTCGCCCTCTGGGGTAAAAGCGGGGACCCCTTCCACCCCCTTGTCGCCCACATGCTGGACGCGGCGGCGGTGGCCCGGGCCATCCTCCTCAGGGAACCTCCCCGGACCCGTGCCCTCTACGCCCGGGACTGGGAGCTTGACGAGGAGGAGGCCTTGGCCTGGGTCGCCTGCCTCGTGGGCCTCCACGACCTGGGCAAGGCGAGCCCCGTCTTCCAGGCGGGCTGGGAGGAGGGAAAGGAGCGCGTCCAAAGGGCGGGCCTCCCCTTCGGCGAGCTTCTGGACTGGGTGGCCCACGGGGTCTTCACGGAGCTGTTCCTGAAGAGGCTCCTCAAGGAGAAGGGCCTCCCCGAGCGGGTGGCGAATGACCTCGCGGCCGCCCTCGGGGCCCACCACGGCTTCCCGGCGGATTCCGAGGAGAAAAAAGTAGCCCGGCGCCATCTCAAGGCGGAGGACCCCCTTTGGAAAGAGGCCCGGAGGTGGCTCGTGGAAGAGGTCTTCCGGAGGCTTAGTGCGCCCCTTCCTTCCTTGCAGGAACACGGGGAGGCGGGGCCCGAGGCCGTCCTCCGGGTCATGGCCCTGGCCTCCTTCGCCGACTGGGTGGCCTCGGACCCCTCCCTCTTCCCCTACGGCCGGGACCCCCGCAGAGAAGACTACCTGGAGGAGGCCCTGAAGCTCGCCCGGGAGGCCCTGGACCGCCTGGGCTGGCCCGCCTTCGCGAAGGCCCAGAGGAGGGAGTTCCGGGAACTTTTCCCCTACATCCCGAAGCCCAACGCCCTGCAGGAAGGCGTCCCGGCCCTGCTGGAAAGGGCGGGGAGCCCGGTCCTTCTCCTGGTGGAGGCCCCCATGGGCATGGGCAAGACCGAGGCCGCCCTCTACGCCCACCACGTCCTCCAGGCGGGGCTCGGCCACCGGGGGCTCTACGTGGCCCTGCCCACCCAGGCCACGGCCAACGGCCTCTTCCCCCGGGTGAGGAACTTTCTGGAGCGGCTGGGAGAGGGTAGCTCCCTGGAGCTCCAGCTCCAGCACGGCACCGCCCTCCTCAACCCCCACTACGCCGAGCTCCTGGAGCGGGCCGCCCCCCGCCAGGTGGGGGAGGGGGAGGAAGGAGGGGCCGTGGCCTCGGCGTGGTTCTCCGCCCGCAAGCGGGCCATGCTCGCCCCCCACGGGGTGGGCACCCTGGACCAGGCCCTCCTCGGCGTGCTTCGGGTCAAGCACCACTTCGTCCGCCTCTGGGGGCTCATGAACCGGGTGGTGGTGCTGGACGAGGTGCACGCCTACGACGTCTACACTTCGGGCCTCCTCCAGGCCCTCCTGCGCTGGCTTAGGGCCCTGGGCTCCAGCGCCATCGTCATGACCGCCACCCTGCCCCCTTCCCGCCGGAGGGCCCTCCTCGAGGCCTGGGCGGGGGAGGAGGTGGAGGGGCAAGACCTCGGCCCCTATCCCCGGGTGGTCCTGGTGGGGGAGGGGGTGAAGGTCCGCTCCCTGCCCCCGGCCCGAGAGGTGGAGGTGGCTCTCGAGGTCCTGCGGGAGGTGGACGTGGGGCCCCTCGCCCAGAAGCTCAAGGGGGCCGTCCCCGGGGCGGTGGGGGCCATCGTGAACACCGTGGACCGGGCCCAGGCCCTCTACCGGGTCCTCGGGGAAGGGAGGCGGCTCACCCTGGGGCAGCTCCCCCAGGTTCTGGGGGAAGCCCAGGAGGGCGAGGCCTGGCAGGAGGTGCTGAAGGCCCTTCCCGAGCGGGAAGACGAGGTGGTGGGGAAGGTCCTCCCGGACGGCACCCTGGTCTTCCTCCTCCACGCCCGCTTCCCCGCCGAGGAGCGCGCCCTGAGGGAAGGCGTGGTCCTCGCCCTCTTTGGCAAGGGAGGGCTAAGGCCCACGCGGGCCATCCTGGTGGCCACCCAGGTGGCGGAGCAGAGCCTGGACCTGGACGTTGACCTCCTCTACACGGACCTCGCCCCCGTGGACCTCGTCTTCCAGCGCTCCGGGAGGCTCCACCGCCACGAGCGGCGGAGGCACGAAGGGCACGCCCGCCCCCGGCTCCTCCTGGGCGTCCCGGAGAGCCTGGACTTCGGGAAGCCCCTCTACTGGGACAGGGTCTACGACGACTACGTTCTGCTCGCCACCTGGCGGGCGCTTTCGGGGCGGGACCGCCTCCGCGTGCCCGGAGACCTCGAGGCCCTCTTGGAAGAGGTCTATGAGGGGGAAAATCCCGTGAGCTTCCCCGAGGGCCTCCGGGAGCGGGCGAGGAAGAGCCTGGAGCGCCTTCGGGAGCGGCGGGACAAGGAAGCGGAAACCGCTAGGAGGCTCTCCTTAAGCCATCTGGACCGCCTTCTCGCCTACTGGGACGAAGGCGCCCTGGTGGCCCAGGAGCGCCTGGAGGACGACGAGGAGAAGGCGGAGACCCAGCGCCTCCTCACCCGCCTGGGAGACGCCAGCGTGGCCGTGGTTCCCCTCTTCCGGATGGGGGAGGGGTTTTTCTTGGACCGGGAGGGGCGGCGGAGGGCACCGCTGAAGGGGGAGGTCTCCCGAGAAGAGGCCGAGGCCCTCTTCCGGCGGGAGGTGCGCCTCTCCCGCCTTCCCCTTCCTCAGGAGCTCCTGAAGGAGGAACCCCCGCCCGCTTGGCGCAAAAGCGGCCTCCTCCGGGGCCTCCGCCCCTTGGAGGTGGGGCGGGTCTTCGGCTCGGGGGAACGGGCCTTCCGGGTGGGGCTGGACCCGGAGCTCGGGGTGGTCTATGAGCCGGTCTGATTCCGTCAGCGGATGTCGGGACCTGGGCTTAGCCTAAGGGCAAAGGGAGGTGGGAAGCTTGAAGAAGTTCAACCTCATTGACGAGCCCTGGATCCCCGTCCTGAAGGACGAGCGGGTGGTGGAGGTGGGGATCGGGGAGGCCCTCTTGCAGGCCCACGAGTTTACCCGCATAGAGACCCCTTCCCCCCTGGAGGAGGCCGCCCTCCACCGCCCCCTCCTCGCAGTGCTCCACCGGGCCCTAAGGGGCCCCCGCCGCCTGGAGGATGTGCTGGACTGGTGGCGGGAGGGCGGCTTCCCCCAAAACCCCATAAGGGACTACCTGAACCGTTTCCGGGACCGCTTCTTCCTCTTCCACCCCGAGGCCCCCTTCCTTCAGATAGGGGATCTGCCGGAAACCAATCCTAAACCTTGGAGCAAGCTCCTCCCCGAGCTCGCGAGCGGCAACAACCCCACCCTCTTTGACCACACCACGGAGGAGAACCTCCCGAAGGCCACCTACGCCCAGGCCGCCCGGGCGCTCCTCGTCAACCAAACCTTTACCTTAGGAGGCGTTATTGGCAATATTGGGCCAATCAAGTTTTACGGTCCAGCTGCACCTTTAGCAAGAGAAGCTCTATTTTTACCCATGGGGAAGAACCTTTTTGAAACCTTCCTCCTAAATTTTGTCCCCTACGCCCCCGAGGGCGATGCCCCCATCTGGGAGGTCTCTCCTTTACGGTTTGAGGACGTTGCATCCCGAAAGAGCGCGTGGCCCCTCTCCGGCAGGACCCGGGTCTACACCTGGCCCGCCCGGGGGGTGCGCCTCCTGGACGAGGGGGACGGCGTGCGCTTCATGGGCTACGGCCCCGGGGTGGAGCCCTTAGAGGCCCCGCACCGCGACCCCATGGTGGCCCAGCGCCTAGACGCTAAAGGCAACCTCCTCACCCTCCGCCTTTCCGAGGAGCGGAGCTTCTGGCGCGACTTCTCCGCCATGCTCCCGAGGCAAGGGGGCAAGGTGGCCGCTACCCTGGAGCACGCGGAGAACCTCCAGGGTGAGCTGGAGGAGAGCGAAGAGGTCCGGGTCACCTTGAGGGTGATTGGCCAGGTTTCTAAGCCTGGACAGGACAAGGTCCTGGACGTGCGCCGGGAGGTCTACCCCCTGCCCTCCAAATTCCTTACTCCGAAGGCCGAGGAGAACCTGGAAAAGGCCTTGAAGGAGGCTGAGGCGCTGGGACAGGGCCTAGAGCGCCTCGCCCTCCAGGTGGCCCAGGGGGTGGTGGGGGAGCGGGCCCTCAAGGAGCTTAAGGACTTTGCCCGTTCCCTGCCCCTGGAGCGCCTCTACTGGCACGCCCTGGACGGGGCTTTCCCCGATTTTCTCGCCCGGGTGGAGGAGGGGGCCTCCCTGGACCTCTGGCGGGAGGCCCTGAGGGGGGCGGCCCTGGAGGCCTGGAAGGCCACCCGGCGCTTCCTGGGCACGGGGGCGCGGCACCTGAAGGCCCTGGCCCAGGGGGAACAGGAGTTTGGACGCCTGCTTGGTGAGCTTGGAGAGGAGGTGCGGACGTGAGCCAAGGAGAACGGTTTCTGGACTGGCTTGAGCGCCTTCAAGGCCAGAAGTCCTGGACCGCGGCGCGGGCGGCGCTCAGGCGGAGCCTGGCCTTTCCCCCCGGCGCCTATCCCAGGGCGATGCCCTACGTGGAGCCCTTCTTGCCCAAAGGGGATTGGAGGCAGGAGGAGCGCGAGGCCCACTACTTGGTGGCGGCCCTCTACGCCCTGAAGGACGGGGGCCACCAAGTGGGCCGCACCTTAGCCCGGGCCCTCCGTGAGAAGGCCACGGGCTCGGCCAGCGTGGAGAAGCGTTTTCTGGCCCTTTTGGAGGCGGACCGAGACCAGATCGCCTTCCGCCTGCGCCAGGCGGTGGCCCTGGTGGAAGGAGGGATAGACTTCGCCCGGCTTCTGGACGACCTGCTGCGCTGGTTTTCTCCCGAGAGGCACGTCCAGGCCCGCTGGGCGAGGGAGTACTATGGCGCCGAGGTTTCGGAAGAGGAGAAGAAGGAGGTGGAGGCATGAAGCTTCTGGAGGTGCACATCCTGCAGACGGTGGCCCCGAGCAACCTGAACCGGGACGACACGGGAAGCCCTAAGGACGCCCTCTTCGGGGGCTTTAGGCGGGCCAGGATCTCCAGCCAGGCCCAGAAGCGGGCGGTGCGGGTGGCCTTTAGGGAGAAACTTTTCGGGGAGTTCTCGGATGCTGATCTGGCTGTCCGCACGCAAAAGCTGGTGAACGAGCGGTTGGTTCCCGAGCTCATGAAGCAGGGGCTTCAGAGGGAAGATGCCGAACAGATGAGCTTAAATGCCTTGCAACTCCTTAATAAAGGGGAAGGTGTTTTCTTCAAGAAGGAAAAACCACAAGAAACGACATACCTCCTCTTTGTTGCGCATCAGGAAATAGAGGCTCTTGTTGATTTCATCATCAAAAACTCTTCCCACTTGTCAGGTAAGCTCAGTAAAAGTGCCCAGGAAAAGCTACGTAACGAACTAACAAAGCTTTTGGACGGGGGCAAGGCCGTGGACCTGGCCCTCTTCGGCCGGATGCTCGCCGACCGGCCCGAGCTCGGGGTGGACGCCGCGGCCCAGGTGGCCCACGCCCTGAGCACCCACAAGGTGGACCGGGCGTTTGACTTCTACACCGCCGTGGACGACCTCAACCCCAAGGAGGACACGGGGGCGGGGATGATGGGGGACGTGGAGTTCTACTCCGCCACCCTCTACCGCTACGCCGTGGTGGACCTGGACCAGCTCGTGGAAAACCTCCCGAAGGACAAGGAGCTTGCCCTCAAGGGGGTCCTGGCCTTCCTCGAGGCCTTCGCCCTCACCCTGCCCTCGGGCAAGCAGAACAGCTTCGCCGCCCATAACCCGCCCTTCTTCGTGGCCTTTCGGGCGGGGGAGGGGATGCCCCGGAACCTGGCCACGGCCTTTGAGGCCCCTCTTCGGCCTAAGGAAGAGGTTCCCCTCTCCCGGCTTTCCGCCGAGGCCCTCCTTAAGGAGTGGGCGAAGTTTGACCGGGTCTATGGGCCTCTGGAGCCGGAGTGGAAGGGCGCCTTGGACCTCACCGGGGCGGAAGGGGACGGGGTTCCCAGGCTGGAGAACCTGAAGGCCCTCAAGGAAAAGGCGGCGGAGGCCGTGAAGGCCCTTCTGGGGGTGTAGCGTGCCCACCCTCCTAATCAGGCTCCAAGGCCCCTTGCAGTCCTGGGGCACGCGGAGCCGCTTTGACCACCGGGACACCTGGCCCTACCCCACGAAAAGCGGGGTGGTGGGCCTTCTGGCCGCCGCCCTGGGCCGGGACCGCAAGGAGGACGTCTCCGATCTGGCCGCCCTCCGCATGGGGGTTAGGGTGGACCGGAAGGGGGTGCTCAAGGTGGACTACCAGACGGCTCAGTTTGTTTACCGGACGGAGGGGTACGTTGCCGTTAGCACCCCGAAAGAGAGGGAATGGCTAAGCCGCTATACAAAAACTCCCATACGGGTAGACGAGCGCAATGCGACCGTGACCAGTAAGCGGTACTTCCTCTCCGACGCGGCCTTCCTGGTGGGCCTCGAGGGGGAGAGGGCCCTCCTGGAGGCCCTGCACCGGGCCCTAAAGAACCCTCGCTTCCCCCTCTACCTGGGCCGGAAGAGCTACGTGCCAAGCCCCCCGCCCTACCTCCCCGACGGCCTCGTGGAGGCCCCTTTGGCGGAGGCCCTCGAAGGCTACCCGTACCTTTTGGGCGGGAAGCCTCCGGAGGACCTCCTCCTGGCGCTGGAGGACGAGGAGGGCCGCCTGGTCTACGACCAGCCCGCAGGGCCCTTCAGCGAGCGCCGCTTCGCCGCCCGGTTCGTGCGGGAGGAGGTGCTTCCCAAGGAGAGGGTGCCGGAAGGTCCCCCTGCGTGGGAGGTGGCCCGTGTGGCTCACTAAGCTTGTGCTGAACCCCGCCTCCAAGGCGGCCCGCCGGGATCTGGCGAACCCCAACGAGATGCACCGCACCCTGTCCAAGGCGGTCTCCCGGGCCCTGGAGGAGGGGCGGGAGCGGCTTCTTTGGCGCCTCGAGCCCACCCGGGGCCTGGAGCCCCCTGTGGTCCTGGTGCGGACCCTCACCGAGCCCGACTGGAGCGTGCTGGACGAGGGCTACGCCCAGGTCTTCCCGCCCAAGCCCTTCCACCCCGCCCTGAGGGGTGGCCAGCGCCTCCGCTTCCGCCCTCGCGCCAACCCAGCGGAGCGCCGCGCCGCCAAGGGGCAGCGCGTCGCCCCGAAGACGCCGACGGAAAGGGTCGGCTGGCTGTAGAGACGCCTCGAGGAGGGAGGCTTCCGCCTCTTACAGGGAGAGGGGCCACTGGGTGCGGATCCTCCAGGACACCTTCCTGCAGGTCAGGTACCGCGAAAGAAGGACGGGGGAAGGGGCGGGGAAGCTCATCCAGGTGCGGGCGGTGCTTCTTGAGGATCCACTTGAGGTGGTGAACCCCGAGAGGGCCTTCGGCACCCTGGAGCGGGGCGTGCGCTCCGCGAACGCCTCGGGCCTGGGCCTCCTTTTCGTGGCCCCGTAGGAGCAGATGGCGTTTGGAGCCAATTCTGCGTCGGCACCGCGCAATCGCGGTCGTCCCCACGCACGTGGGGGTGGACCCTCCGCGACCGCCCCATGCCCGAACGTCATCGCGTTGTCCCCACGCACGTGGGGGTGGACCCGGCTTCGGCGCCTGTGACGCTTTCGCCGATGAGTTGTCCCCACGCACGTACGGACGTGGGTCCGTCGGACCCTGGCAGGGCGCTCGGATTAGCGTTGTCCCCACGCACGTACGCACGTGGGGGTGGTCCGCCATCGGGCCACTGGCGGGCCGGTGAACGCCCGCGAAGCTCGCCGGGGCGCGCTCGCCGGCCGGCCGGCTAGACGCCCGTGCGGGGGAGCCAGACCGGTGAGCGGGGGTTGGTGAGGCGGCGGCAGGCGCGGGCCGCGGGCCGGAGGGAGCGCGGCACGAGGCCTCCCACGGCGGATACCGGGACCGTGCCGTCGGCCGGCCGCCAGCGCGACGGCACCCGGCTCCGGTCAGACAGCAGCTGCCCGCAATTCTCGATCGACCCCAGTTCCCACGGCCGCATGGCTCGCCTCCCGGCTCAACGTGCTCACCATCCCTATGGCCTGAGGGACGCCGAAGGTGACGGCGACCCTGAGAGCCTACAACCGGAGGCGCGAACGGCCGCTCGCCGGAACGCATCGGGCCCGGGACGTCCCCGGGCCCGCCCGAGCCGCCTCAGATGGCGGAGAGGGTGGGATTCGAACCCACGGCGGGTGTTACCCCGCACCGCTTTTCGAGAGCGGCACCATAAACCACTCGGACACCTCTCCGCGTTCGAGTGTACCAACCACCGCTCCGGCGCTGAAGGCGCGCCGCCGCGCCCGGCACGAGGTGTCGCTCCGGGCCGAGCCGGCGCGCGAGCGCCGTCCCCCTGCTCCCTGGTTCATCCTCCTCGCCGGAAGCGCCCTTCTGTCCAGTCACCTGCGGGTGCCCCGCGGACGCCGTCCTAGGGGCCGTCAGTTCGGCCGACGGGGCGAGGGGGCGCAGGGTCCGGCGCCACCCCCGTTTGTGACCGCGGTCCCTGCGGGCCGCAGCCCGCTCGTCGTACGGTCGCCTCGATACGAGCCACGGAGCACGGAAGAAGGAGTATCGGACTTGACGAGCGAGCATACCTACGACGCCCTCGTGATCGGCGACGGTCCCGCAGGCGACGCCGCCGCCCGGAAGATGGGGAGTGCAGGGCTGCACGTCGCCCTGGTGGAAGCGGCCGAGCTCGGGGGCGAATGCCTCAACTCCGGCTGCGTGCCCAGCAAGGCGCTGCTCGCGCTCACGAGCCGCGAGCGCCGGCCGTGGGACGAGGTGGTGGCCCGCGTGCGGGCCGTGCAGCTCCTCACCCGGGGCAGCGACCCCGATGGCGGTTTTGCCGAGGCAGGCGTCGACCTCTACCGCGGCGCGGCCCGGTTCCTGGGGCCCAACGAGGTCGCGGTCGGCGAGACGGTGCTCCGCGCGCCGCACGTGGTGATCGCCACAGGCACCGCGCCCGCCATCCCTCCCATCCCCGGGCTGGCCGAGGCGAACCCGCTCACGAACCGCACCGTCTTCTCCATTCCGAGCCTGCCGGGCCGGCTGGCGGTCATCGGCGGCGGGGCGATCGGCCTCGAGCTCGGCCAGGCGTTCCACCGCCTCGGCGTCGCGGTGACGATCTTCGAGGTCCTCGACCGCGTCGCCGCCAGCGAAGAGCCCGAGGTGTCGGCCGAGCTCGAGCGCGTCCTCCAGGCGGCCGGTGTGCGGGTCGAGACCGGTATCCGCATCGAGCGCGCGGCACGCCAGGAGGGCGGCCGTGTAGCGCTCTGGACCGACGGGCGGCGATGGGAGTTCGACGAGGTGCTCGTCGCCGCCGGCCGCCGCCCGCAGCTGCCGGAGGGGCTCGACCGCCTTGGGCTGGCGCTGGACCAGCGGGGGTTCATCGAGACGTCCGCGTGCGGGGAGACGAACCTCCCGGGAGTGTGGGCGGCAGGGGACGTCACGGGCGGGCTCCAGTTCACGCACTACGCCTCCCTCCAGGGGCACCACGTCGCCAGGCACATCATCGCCGGCGAATGCGAACCGCGGCCCGCGCCCGTGGGCGTGTGGGCCATTTTCACGGAGCCGGAGGTGGGCCACGCCGGCCTCACCGAGGGGGAGGCTCGCCGCTCCGGGCGAACCGTTCGCACGGCGCGGCTCGATGCGCGCGAGCTCGACTGGTTCCGGGCGAGCGGCTCGACCATCGGTTTCGCGAAGGTAGTGGCGGATGCGGCTACGGGCCGGCTGCTCGGGGCTCATTTCCTCTGCGAGCGCGCGAGCGACCTGGCGGGCGAGGCTGCGCTCGCCATCCAGTGCGGACTCACGGCGCGCGAGGTGGCGGCGGCGGTGCACCCATACCCCACCGCGGCCGAGCTCTTCCGCTGGGCCTGCGCCCAGGTGAGCCACGGCTGACCCCGAGCCCCAGGGGGCGAGTCCGAGCGGGACAGCCGCGCTCCCACCGGCAAGCGGGCAGCAGCTGGCGAGCGGGAAGAGGAGGGAAAGCGATGGTGCCTCGTGATGCGAGGGGCTTGCGGACACAGTTGGGCCGGCTGCGGGGGGCCTTGACCGACGGAGCTGCGCTCGTGCTCCCGCTCCTCGCAGGAATGGCGACGCTCGTCGCGCTGTTCTGGCTCGGCCACCTCGGCGTGAGGCAGGCGGCGGAGCGAAACGAGCTCCTGTCCGAAGCGGAAGCGCGTGCGGCCGTGGCCATCGTGAACGGCTCGCGGCCGGAGGCGGACGAGACGGTCGCGGACCTCGTCGAGGCTGCCGGCGACGCGGGCCTCACCGAAGCCCTCGCCGATGCCGCCGCGGAGGGGCCGGCGCCGGTGACGGCGCGCCTCGACGCCACGTTCCGGCTCTTCGGGCGCCAGCGCGCGGAGCTGGCCGATGCCGCGGAGGCGCGGTTCCTTCGGCTCAATGCGCTGGGTGCGGCGGCGCTCGTCCTCGGTGCGGGGGCGAGCTTCGGGCTCTGGCGACGGCGGTGGCGACAGCGCTGGCAGCGAGTGGAGCGGCTTTGCGGGGAGCTGGAGGCACTCGGCGAGCGGCCGTTTGCCGTTGCCTCGAGCCGATCCTCGGCGCACGGCGCGGCAAAGGGCGACGAGCTTGGCCGGCTCGAGGCTGCCGTGGCCCAGCTCGGAAGCCGCATGGCGGACGCGTTTGTCCATCAGCAGCGCCTGGCGCAGCTCGGCGAGCACGTCGCCTTCATCGCACACGACCTGCGAAACCCGCTCGCGGCCATCGCGGGCGGCCTCTCGCTCATGCACCGAACGGGCGCCTGGGACCCCGAGCTCGGCCCGCTACTCGTGGACGAGTCTCACCGCATGACGGAGCTCGTGCAGCAGCTGCGCGACTTCGGGCGAGCGTCCGAGCGGCCGCAGCGCTGCGACCTCCCGGGAGAAGTCGACGTAAGTGTGCGGCTCGCCCGCCGCCGGGCGGAGGCTGCGGGCGTAAAGCTTCGGGCCGAACACGGGCCGGGAGCCCTCGTGTGGGCGCGTCCGAACGAGCTCCGGCAGGTGGTGCTCAACCTGGTGGAGAACGCGATCGATGCCGCCCGCGGGTCGCACCGCGCGACCGTCGCTGTGCGGACGAGGGCGGTCGGAGCTTGGGCGGAGCTCGTGGTGGAGGATTCGGGCCCCGGGGTGCCGGAAGCGGAGCGCCGCCGCATCTTCGAGCCGTTCGTGACCGGGAAGGCGGACGGCTCGGGGATGGGGCTGGCCATCACGCGCCGCATCGTGGAGCGCCTCGGCGGCAGGATCGAGGTTGGTGACTCCCGAGGGCTCGGCGGGGCCGCGTTCCGCGTCCTCCTGCCGGCGGCGGAGGTCCCTGCCGCGCAGGTGGAGGGGGGAGACGGCCGCTGCACGCGGTCGGACCGGCCCGATGCGGCGGGAACTTGGCCGGCCGCCCGCCGACGGCGTCAGGCCGCCCGCTGTGGCCGCATGCGGCCCTTGGCGGCCTCGGCGAGCTCCGCGTGGGCGCCCCGGAGCCGCTCGGCGAGAGAGGCGAGCTCGCCGATCTGGGCGGTGACCTCCTCGACGGAGGCGGAGACCTCCTCCGTGGCAGCGACGCTGGCCTCGGCGGCGGTGCTCACCTCCTGGGCCGATGCGGCCGTGCGCTCCAGCGCGGCGCCCATCTGCTCCACGAGCTCCAGCACGCGCTGGGCGATCTCCTGGACGGTCGCCATCTCCTGGCGGCCGCGCTCGTTCGCCTCGGCCGCTTTGACCGCGAAGTCGGCGATGCGCGCTCCCTCGTCGGCGGCCGCGCCCGCGCTCTCCACGATCCTGCCGAGGGTCTCGCCGACAGTGGTGGCGCGCTCCTCGCCGCTCTGGACCTGCCCCACCGCCTGCTCGATGCTCCGCACGGCGCGCGCGGTCCCCTGCTGCACCGCGGCGACGAGCTCCGCCACCTGCTTCGTGGAGGCGGCGGTGCGCTCCGCCAGGGCGCGGACGTTGTCGGCGACGACCGCGAACCCGCGGCCCTGCTCGCCTGCCCGCGCCGCCTCGATGGCGGCGTTCAGCGCCAGGAGGTTCGTCTGTGAGGCGACGTCCTCGATGATCTCGACGATGGCGCCGATCTCCTGGCCGCGCTGGCCGAGCTCGACGACCTCCCGCGAGGCGGCATCGACGGCTTCGCGGGCGGCGGCGAACGCGTTCAGCGCTTCGCGGATCGCCCGCGCTCCCTCCTCGGCGTAGCTCCGCGACTGTCCCAGCCGCTCGGTGGCCCCAACCGCTGCTTCGTTCACCGCCGTGAGCGCTTCGGCGATCGTGTCCAGCTCACGGCTCGCCTTGGCGACGGCGCCGATCTGCTGGGCTCCGCCTTCGCGCAGCTCGCCGAGCCCTGCGGTCAGCGTGCGGATCTCTCCCGTGAGCGCCTCGAGCTGCCCGAACTGCCGGTTGGCGCTGCGCGCCACGTCCTCCACGGCGCGGGCGATCTCCTGGGCCGCGGTCCGCAGGGGGGCGAGGGCTGCCTCCATCTCCTCGATCGCCCGCCGGTCCGCCTCGGATGCCTCGTCGCCGGCGGGGAGCGCGCTCAGGCCGAGGCCTGCGTCGAGCGCGAACACCTTGGCGAGCGCCGCGAGGCCGCGCGCGATGCGCCGGGGATCCCTCCACTGCGCCGCGAGCCGTTCTGCGACGAGCCCGAAGTACACCGCGTACTCGGCGAGGTGCCACTCGGCGGTCGGGTCGAGCTCGGCGTGGAGCTGCCCGCGCGCCTTACGCTGGTCGACGAACTCGGCGTCGAAGCGCCCCGAGAGAAGGGGGAGGATGGCCGCCTTCTCCACCACCTCCGCGGTGCGGCCGTCGGCGGGGTCGTCGGCGGCGTCGAGCGCCTGGCGGCGGCGCTGCACGAACTCCCGCACGAGGTCGTCGGACGCCGGCACGATGACCGAGGCGACGTCCCGCAACGCTGCGACGTCCTCCTCGCTCAGGGCGAGCCAGCGGACGAGACCCTCGGGGAGGCCGCTGGCGTCCCACTCGACGGGTGCGGCGGCGGATGGCTGCTGCGACCGGCGGAAGAGGTTCACGCTCGTCTCACCTCACGGGAGGAGTATTCCGAGCGGGATCGTCGGGGGGCATCTGCGCAGCCGGTATCGTGCTTCTCCCTCACGGGCCCGCGGCCGCTTCCCGTAGAGCGGCTCCGGGCTCCCCCTATCCGCGCGGCTCGAGGATGACGACGGTGAGCTCTTCCGGAATCTGGGAGGGCGAGACGGTGAGGCGAGGCTGGGGTTCGAGCTTCGTGCCGGTCTCGCGGAGGAAGCGGTCGATGGGGTCGAGCGGCGCCGTCTCCTTCTCCGTCCGGTAGTGCATGGGGACGGCGATGTGCGGGTCGAGGGTCGTCATCACGTCCGCCGCGGCAGCGGCGCCCAGCGAGATGCCGCCGCCGACCGGCAAGAGGAGGACGTGGACGTCGTCGATCTGCTCCACGAGGCTGTTGGCGGGCGCCTTCGCCGGCAGGCCGAGGTGGGCGATGCGGATCCCTTCGAGCTCGAAGACGAAGACGATGTTCCGTGTCCCGTCCGGCCGCGGGTCGGCGAGCCCTGCCACGAGCGCATCGCCGATCTCGTACTCGCCCGGCCCCTCGAGCACCTTGGGCTTGCCGGCGATACCTTCGACGTAGCTGTATTCGGGATCGTCGCGGCGGGAGAGGGTCACGATGTCCGCTTCCAGCCGCCCGAGCCGGTAGCCGCTCGCCGGCGGGCACGGGTCGGTGACGATGGTGACGCCGCGCCCCCGGATGCGGAAGCAGGTTCGGCCGTACCAGCTTATCTCGACCGCCATGGCGCCATGCTACGGGCGGCCGCCCCTACGGGCGATGGGGGCGCTCGAGCAGGAGGGCGACGCTCGCGCCTCCGGGCGCGAAGGAGGTGACGAGGACGCAGTCGAGGCGCTCGGCGCGCAGCTCGCGGGCGTAGGCGAGCTCGAGGTCGGGCTCCGGCTCCTCGAAGCCGGCGATGGGCGGCACCTGCTGGCGGGCGAGACACTCCACCGCCACCGCCACGGCGACCGCGCCCTGGGCGGCGAGCGGCGTCCCGAGCGAACCGGCGGGAGCGGTGACGCTGGCGTAGTAGGCGTGCCGCCCGAACGTGCGGCGGAGGGCGTATCCCTCGCAGAAGTCGCGCTGCACGCGCCCGTCGGCGCCGCTCACGACGAGGTCGACCTGGCCCTGCAGGTACCCCGCGTCGGCGAGGGCCGCTTGGAGGGCGCGGCCGCTCTCGCTCGGGTCGGCGAAGGCGAACGGCTCGGCGCTGCTGTCGAAGGTCGTGCCGGCGCCCACGATGCAGGCGAGCGGCTCGCGGCCGCGGGCGGCGGCGTGCTCGAGCCGCTCGAGGACCACGTAGGCGGCACCCTCGCCGGGCACGAAGCCGGCGTGGCTCCGGTCGAAGGGGCGCGCGGGGCCCTCGGCCGCGCCGAGCTCGCGCAGGTGGGCGATGAGCGGCTGCTGCAGCGCCTGGGCTCCCCCGGCGAGCGCCACCTCGACCTCTCCCTTCGCCACGAGGCGGGCGGCGAGGGCGATGGCGGAGGCCGAGGCGGCCTCGCCGCCTCCGACGGTGAGGACGGGCCCGCGGATGCCGAGGGCGCGCGCCACCGTCTGGCCGTAGGGGACGTACAAGGTGAGCTGCCCGGGCGCGCGGTAGGCGAGGGCGTCGACCACGCCGAAGCGCCGGGCGTCAGCCGAGCCGGGACCGAACCCGGCCGTCTCGACCGCCTGGAGGGCCGCGTCGAGCGCGATCGCGCCTCCACGGTCGAGGAGGGGAGCGATGCGGGCGGGGATGCTCGGGTGCGGCTCGTACTCGTCCGGGAGCGCGGCGGCGAAAGCCGCCGGGGGGCCGTCGTCCGGCACCCACCGGCGGCCTGCCGGTCGGCGCCCGGCCAGCGCTTCCCAGGCTGCGCCAGCGCCCCGTCCCCAGGTGGTGACGAGGCCGATGCCGGTGATGCACGGGGTGCGTTCGTCCACGCGGCGCTAGGACTCGAGCTCCTCGTCGAGGAATTCGTCATCGTCGCTCTTCTTGCGACGGACGAACGCGACGACCGCGCCGACGACGGCGGCGATGCCGAGCAGGCTGAGGATACGCCTCATCTGCAGTCCCTCCTTCCGGTGCGAGGCTCGGGGCCCCGGCTCGAGGCTCCACTATAGACGAGGGCCGCCGAAGGGGATATCCGCTAGAGGGTCCGGCGCCCGCTCCGCGGCCGTCCCTCCTCGACGCTGCGGAGGAACTCGAGCAGCAGCCGCGCGAAGCGATCGGGGGCGAGGGCAGGGACGCCGTGGCCGACGCCCTTGAAAAGCGCGCTCGCCGCCTGCGGGATCTCCGTGTACATGAGGTCGAGCGCGCAGGAGACCGGATCCTCGGCGCCGGCAACGAGCAGGACGGGCATCGTGAGCCGCTCACGGAGCAGCGGCAGCAGGTTCGGGCGGGTGCGCCGCGCGCGGGCGGCGCCGACGAACCCCTCGGTGTTCAGGCGCGCGAACCGGGTGCGCACCGCCGCCGCCGCGAACGGGTCGCTCAGCTCGCGGGCGAGCCGCCGCCCGAGCTCCATCGTGCCGAACTTCCGGGCGATCTCCTCCATCTGCCGGATACGGGCTTCACGCTGGCGGAACTCCTCCGTGTACCGCTCGTGCTCGGGCGCCGGCGAGGTGTCGCTGAGGACGAGCGCAGCGATGGGCTCCGGGGTGTCGACCGCGAGCTGGAGGGCGACCATGCCGCCGAAGCTGCAGCCGACGAGGGCGTAGCGGTCGATGCCGAGGTGACGGGCGAGGGCGCGGACGTCCTCCGCGTACGCGTCGATCGAGTAGGAGTCGGGATCCTCGGGCGCGTCGCTCGCGCCGTGCCCGCGGAGGTCGGGGGCGACGACGAAGTACTCCTCGGCGATGCGGCTCGCCACCGGGTGCCACATGCGGGAGTCCATCGTGAACGCATGGACGAGGAGGACGGGCGGCAGCTCGCGGGCACCCCACGTGCGGTAGGCCAGGCGCACGCCGTCGCGCTCGAACCGTTCCATCGCCGGCAGTGTAGGAGCCCGCTCCGGGGTACGGCGAGGCGGCACCCCGTCGCGCCGCGAGGGGGACCCGCCCGGGTCCCCCTCGCGAGGTGTGGAGGTCTGGGTGCTCAGCGCGAGATGGCGCGCTCGAGGGCGCGGCGGGTGAAGACCTTCGTCATCGCCCGCCGGTACTCCTCCGAGCCGTGGATGTCGGAGTTCACGAACTCGAGCGTGTCGCCGGCAACCGCGGCCGCGGCATCGATCGTCTCCTGGTTCGCCGGCTTCCCGACCAGGAGCTCCTCCACGTTCGGCAGTCGCTGGGCGTGGGTGCTCACGCCCGTGACCGCCACCCGCGCCGCCCGGATCACGCCCTGATCGAGCTCCACTGCGGCGCAGACGCCGACGAGCGCGTAGTGCGAGGCGCGCTGGTGGAGCTTCGCATAGGCCGCCGTGCGCAGGGGTCGGAAGCGCACCGCCACGAGGACTTCGTCCTCGGCGAGATCGACCGTGAAGAGGTCCTGGAAGAACTCCTCCGCCCGGACGGCGCGCCAGCCGTTCGGCCCCCGCAGGTGGATCTCGGCGTCGAGTGCGACCATGACGGCGGGAAGGTCGGCCGCCGGGTCGGCGTGCGCGAGGCTGCCGCCGATCGTGCCGCGGTGGCGCACCTGTACGTCGCCGATCTCGGACGCGGTCTCCGAGACCACGGGTGCTCGCTCCCGGAGGAGAGGAGACGTTTGCAGCTCGTAGTGGGTGGTGAGGGCGCCCACCTCGATCTGGCCGTCCCGCTCCCGGATGCCGCGCAGCTCCTGGATGCGCCCGATGTCGATGAGCATCGAGGGCTCGCTCAGGCGCAGCTTCATCAGCGGGATGAGGCTGTGACCGCCGGCGAGGAGCTTCGCCTCGCCCTTCGATTCCTGGAGCAGCTGGATGGCCTCATCGAGGCTGGAGGCCCGCCGGTACGCGAACTTCGCGGGAATCATGCGCTCGCCCTCCCTTGTATGATGCGCCAGAGCTTCTCCGGCCGCAGCGGCATATCGATGTGCTTCACGCCGAAGCGGGCGAGGGCGTCGACCGCGGCGTTGACGACCGCGGGGGTCGAGCCGAGCGTGCCCGCTTCCCCGACCCCTTTCGAGCCCAGCGGGTTCACGGGCGTCGGCGTCACGGTGCGGTCGAGTTCGAACCAGGGGAAGTCGGTCGCGCGCGGGAGGGCGTAGTCCATGAAGCTGCCGGTGAGCAGCTGGCCGTCCTCCCCGTAGACGACCTCCTCGAACATCGCCTGGCCGATCCCTTGGGCGAGGCCGCCGTGCACCTGTCCTTCGACGATGAGCGGGTTGATGACGTTGCCGCAGTCGTCGACGGCGACGAACTTCAGCAGCCGCGGCTCGCCGGTCTCGCGGTCGATTTCGAGCATGCAGATGTGCGCGCCGAACGGATACGTGTTGTTCGGCGGCTCGAAGAACGCCTCGTCCGAGAGGCCGGGCTCCAGCCCGGGCGGGAGCGGCACGGGCACGTAGGCGAAGCGTGCCACCTCTTCGAAGCGCTTGCCCGTCTCCGGCGGCGAGCCCTTCACGTAGATCCAGCCGTTCTCGAAGACGAGGTCCTCTTCGTTCGCGTCCATGAGGGCGGCAGCGAACTTCGCCATCTTCTCCCGCACCTTCTGGCCTGCCATCCACAAGGCAGTGCCGCCCACCGCCTGGGAGCGGCTGCCGAAGGTGCCGATGCCCTGCCGAGCGACGGCGGTGTCACCGTGCTCGACGGTGATGTTCTCGATGGGCACCCCGAAGAGGTCGGCGAGCATCTGCGCGAAGGTCGTCTCGTTCCCCTGGCCGTGGGGCGAGGCGCCGGTGACGGCGCGGATGCGGCCGTCCCGTTCCACGGTGACGCTCCCGTACTCCCACCCGCCCGTCGGGAGGGAGGCCGAGGGCCCGAGGCCGCACACCTCGACGTAGTAGGCGAGGCCGAGGCCGACGAGCCGGCCTTCGGCCTGGGCGCGGTCCCGTTCGGCCTTCAGCTGCTCCCACCCCGCCACCTCCAGGGCCTTGTCGAGCGCCTTCTCGTAGTCGCCGGAGTCGTAGACCGCGCCGGTCTGCGTGGTGTAGGGGAACTTCTCCTTGGGGATGAAGTTGCGGCGGCGCACCTCCGCAGGGTCCATGCCCAGCTCGCGGGCGAGCATGTCGATGCCGCGCTCGAGGAAGTACGTGGCCTCCGGGCGGCCGGCACCGCGGTAGGCGTCCGTCGGCGTCTTGTTCGTGAAGACCTCGGTGAGCTCGCAGCGGATGGCGGGGATGTCGTAGGTGCCGCTCGCCATGAGCATGGTGAGGGTCGGGATGGCGGCGGTGAGGAGCATGTTGTAGGCGCCGATGTCGGCGATGAGCCGCATCTTCACGCCAAGGATGCGCCCGTCCCGCTTGGCGGCGATGTCCAGGTAGCAGATGAGGTCGCGGCCGTGGATGGTGGCCATGAAGGCCTCGGAGCGGTCCTCCGTCCACTTCACCGGCCGCTCGAGGATGCGGGAGAGGGCAGCGGCGACGTACTCCTCCCCATAGATATTGATCTTGCAGCCGAACCCGCCGCCCACCTCGGGAGCGATGGCGCGCACCTGATGCTCGCCCAGCCCCAGGACGGCGGCGACCATCGACTTGAGGATGTGCGGGTTCTGGGTGGCGCTCCAGATGGTGAGGAACTCCTTGCCCGCGTCCCACTGGGCCACCACACCGCGCGGCTCCATCGCGTTCGGCGCCACGCGGTGGTTCACCATGCGCTGGGAGATGACGACCTCCGCCTCCGCGAAGGCGCGGTCGATCTCGGTGTTGTCCACCTCGCCCGTCTCCGGGTTCACGCCGGTGCCCATCGGCACGTAGGGCAGGGCAAGGTTGTTGGGGAAGTTCTCGTGGATGACCGTCGGCTTCCCCTGCATCGCCAGCTCGGGGTCGATGACGGCAGGGAGCTCCTCGTACTCGACGACGATGGCGTGCGCGGCGTCGCGGGCCGTGTACCGGTCCTCGGCCACGACGACGGCCACCGGCTCGCCGACGTAGCGGACCACCTCCGGCGCGATGGCGTAATGGTCCGGGGAAGGGAACGGGGTCCCGATGGGCATGGGCGGGAGGCCCTGGCCGAGCTTCGCGGCGTACGTGCCGCGGGCGCCGACCGGCCGGGTCGCTCCCGGCAAGGCCATGAGGTCCTTGCCGGTGAAGACCGCCACCACGCCGGGCATCGCCTCCGCGGCGCTCGTGTCGATCCGCTTGATGCGGCCGTGGGCGATGTCCGACCGCTTGAAGGCGATGTGGAGCATGCCGGGCAGCTTGATGTCGTCGACGTACGTCGCCCGGCCGCGGATGAGGCGCGGGTCTTCGCGCCGCTTCACCCGCTCACCGATGAGCTTCGGAAGGACGGGCATCGTGGTCATGACGCGCCTCCTGCCATCTTCCGCGCGGCGTACTGGACCGCCTTCACGATGTGCTGGTAGCCGGTGCAACGGCAGAAGTTGCCGGCGATGGCTTCCCGGATCTCGGCCTCCGTGGGGTTCGGATTCTCATTGAGGAGGTCGACGGCAGACATGATCATCCCCGGCGTGCAGTACCCGCACTGCAGGCCGTGCTCCTCCCAGAACCCTTCCTGGACCGGGTGGAGCTGGCCGTCCTGCTCGAGTCCCTCGACGGTGACGACCTCGGAGCCGTCGGCCTGGACCGCGAAGACCGTGCACGACTTGGCGCTCTTGCCGTCGAGGAGGACGGTGCAGGCACCGCACTGGCTCGTGTCGCAGCCGATGTGGGTGCCGGTCAGGTTCAGCCGTTCCCGCAGCAGGTGGACGAGGAGCAGGCGCGGCTCGACCTCCAGGTCGTAGCGCCGCCCGTTGACGGTGATGGAGATCGGAACGAGGTCGGACATCGGACACCTCCGCGGTGCAGGAAGGATGCGCCGCCCTACGCGACGCGCTGCGCGAGGACGTCGTCCATTCGCTTGAAGAACTGGCCGATGAGGAGCTTCGCGGTTCCGGCGAGCATGCGGCTTCCCAGGCGCGCGATGGCACCGCGGGCACTGACGTCCCCGGAGTAGCGGACGAGGGTCTCGCCGCTGCCCGTCTCCTCCAGCTCGAGCGCGGCGTCGCCCTCGACGCTTCCCGGCGCACCGCTCCCGGTGACGTGCATGCGGTAGGCGTGCTCCGGCTGCTGGTCCGTGAGGCGCACGGTCCCGCGGTACGTGCCCTTGATGGCGCCGATGCCGATCTTCACCGTGAGGTCGTACTCGTCGGGTCCGGTGCGGTCGAGGGACTCGCAGCCGGGGATCGCCTGGCGGAGCGCCTCCGGATCCTGGAGCGCGGCCCAGACGGCGCTGCGAGGCGCGCGGAAGCGGTGCTCGCCCTCGATCTTCAAAAGGCGTCACCTCCCTTGCTCGTGCTCAACCGAGCCCGGCGCTCGGCAGCGCCGATCCTACTGCCGGCGTGGGGGCCCTACAAGAGTTTTTCACGTTCGAGACACCCGGCAGTCCCTGTCGAAGCTGAGCATCCAGCCGACTCCCACGGCGTGAGCTGGGGAGGTGTGATGCCGGGTGCCGAGGTCACGGTGCGGCTGCCCGACGGCCGGGAGGTCCGCGCGCGGGTCGCGGCGGTGAGCGGCGACCGCCTGGAACTCCTCGCGGAAGAGCCGGCGCCGCGCCCTCGGCACAGCCGCCGGCGCGTCCCGCGGTATCCCGTCGCGCTGCCGTGCACGGTGTCGTCGGCCCGACAGGAGCAGGACGGCGACCTCATCGACCTGTCGGAGCTGGGGGCCGCCGTGCGCGTGGACGAGGATCCCGGAGACGAGGTCGTGACGCTCTCCATCGCTGGGCCCGAGAGGCTCACCGTGACCGCGACCGTGGTCGCTCGCGAGGAGACGCTGCTCGGGCGGATCCTGCACTGCCGGTTCGAGTTCGGCGACGAGGAGACGCGGGCACGGATCGGGCGGATGGTGATGCTCAGCCGGGGCCGGTTCCGGGAGCGGCAAGCGGGGCTCGCTCGCCGCCGCCTCGGGCCTGCCTCTGCCTAGGCTCTCCTCAGCGGTTCCGGACCGGGACGGCCTGCGGCAGCAGGCGCCGCAGCGGGCGATACTGGCGCCGGTGGAGCCATCCCACGAAGACCCACGACGCGGCGACGACGACCGCGCCGAAGATCATGTCGAAGAAGAAGTGGTTGCCGGTCACCACCACCGCCCACCACATGGCCGCGGAGAGAAGGATGGCGACCGCCTTCCAGAAGCGTCCGCTCGTGGAGACCCAGATGGCGGCCGAGGCGAGGGCGATCCAGCCGAAGTGGAAGCTGGGCACGGCGGCGTAGTCGTTCACGAAGGGGCCCGGCTGGACGTAGTGGGCGTTGCTCCCTTCGCCGTGGACCGTGTCGACGAACCCGAAGTCGTAGCCGGCCACCTCCAAAAGGCGCGGGGGCGCCGCCGGCAGGACCCAGTAGGCGACGATGCCGATGAGGGCGGAAACGACGAGCACGTTGCGGAGGAAGCGGAACCGCTCCAGGTCGCGGAAGACGAGCCACACGGCCAGGATCCCGAGCACGGGGAAGTGCAGCCAGGCGTAGACGAAGTTCGCCACGGTGACGAGGAGCTTCGACTCGATGACCGCCGCCTGCCACGTGGCCTCCCAGAACACGCCGAGCTGCTGCTCGAAGCGGACGATCTCGAGCGAGCGCCGCACCGACTCCTCGACGTCGGGCGGCCGCAAGCCGCGGATGAGGAAGTAGACGAGGAGGAACGCCACCGTCCCGCCAAGCTCGAGCGCGGCCACCCGGCGGTTGCGGAGGACCGCATGCTTCGCCGCGCGGAGCCGGTGCGCGAGGCTCGCCCACCACTGCTGGAGGGCGGCCGGTATCGCGAGCTGGCGTTCGCTTCTTGCGATCATGTGTCGTTCATCATCGGCTATCTCAGCCCGAAACGAAACCCCCTTGCCCGATCGTTTGTTCGGCCGATGCGAAGCGCGGTAGGATAGGGGTGCCATGAGCGAGGAGCGACAGGGAACCGGTCCGCTGCGAAACGCCGAGCTTTCGAAGCTGTTCCGCTGCGCTCGCTGCGGTCTCTCCTACTCGCCCTCGAAGTCGACGAGCTCCCTGCGGTTGACGTACTGCAGCTTCTTCTGCGAGCTCGGAGACCTCGGCTTCAGCATGTCCGGGCTCGAGCACATGGAAGTGCGCCGGCACCGCGAGGAGCCGAACGAGGGCCTGCGCCCGCCCATCGGCGTGCGAGATTGATCCCTTTCGCCTGCAACCCCCTCCCTGCGAGCGCGCAGCCTGCGCTGAGGCGCCCGGCTGGCGCTGTGGCTCCATAGGCTCCGTTGATACCGGCTAGAGCTGGTGCTTAGAATCACCGCCATCGCGGGGGCATCGCGAACGGGCGCTGCGCCCGGAACTCGAACTCAGGGGGGTCAACGTCATGAAGCCGTGGGTCGTGGGGAGCCGTCCCAGCAAGCGGTACCCGCTCTGGACGCGAGCCAACGTGGGGGAGGTCTTCCCTGATCCGGTGGCGCCGCTCTCCTTCTCCATCCTCATGGAGCGGGAGACGGAAGGCGCCTGGCGGGATGCGCTCGTGCGGATGGGCGCCTTCACCTACGACGAGTTCGACCCGGAGAACATGGAGACCCTGGGCGTCTTCGGCGGCTACTGCTACCTGAACGCGCAGGTCACCCGGATCCTCGGCGAACGGGCGCCCGGGCTCTCGGCGCAGATGATGGACGACCTCTTCTACGGCGCGCAGCCCGGCATCCCGCCGTACGAGCCCGCGCCCGGCGATCACAATCCGGAGCGAACCGCCGCGCTTGCGAAGACGTTCGAGTGGGCGCTGACGACCGACCGGTTGGAAGGACCCGAGCGGATGCGCCGGCAGATGAACGCGCTGCGGGAGGCGCGCCCGCCGCTCGAGTCGCTCCCGAACGACACCCTGTGGGCGTATGCGAGGGGCATCGCCCTTGCCCACTTCCGCCAGCTCTTCAGCGAACACATCTTCGTCACCTTCCTCACCACGATCCCCATGGGCGTGATCACCCAGGTCTGCACGGCCCTCGGCCGCCCGCAGGACGCGCTGCGGGTCGTGCAAGGGGTGGGCGACGTCGAGTCCGCAGCGCCGTCGATCGCGATGTGGAAGCTCGGGCGCATGGTGGCGGCCGACCCCGAGCTCACGAAGGCGTTCGACGCCGGCGTGAACGGCCTGCTCGAGCGGCTCGAGGGGCTGGGCGAGTCCGGGCAGCGCTTCCTGGCGGAGTTCCGCGAGTTCCTGCGCGAGTACGGCTGCCGGGGCCCGAACGAGTGGGAGACCCGCTGCCACACCTGGGAGACGAAACCGGAGCTCGCGCTGGCCGCCATCGACCGCATGCGGCTCGCGCCCGATTCCGCTGACCCGGAGGTGAAGAACCGGCAGCTCGCGGAGGAGCGGGAGCGGGTCACGCAGGAGATCGCCGCCGCCCTGGCCGGCCAGCCGGAGACGCAGGCGCAGTTCCTCGCCGCGGCCCGCGCCGCGAAGATCTTCCAGGCCGGCCGCGAGCGCACGAAGACGAACTGCATCAAGCTCGTGCAGGAAGTGCGGATGGCCCTCCACACGATCGGAAAGCGGATGGAGGAGGCCGGGCATCTCGAGGACCGCACCGACTACGCCTTCCTGCTCGCCGACGAGTTCGACGACTGGCTCGAGCATCCCGAGCGGTACAAGGACGTCATCCGCGAGCGCAAGGAGCTGTTCCACGAGTACGCGAGCCGGCAGGAGCCGTTCGTCTTCTGGGGCGAGATCCCGGACCCGGAGACCTGGCCGAAGCGGTCGGAGGTGAGCGTCGAACCGGCGAAGGTCGGGGAGGTGCTGCAGGGATTCCCGGGCTGTCCCGGGAAGGCCACCGGCCGCGCCCGGGTCGTCCTCGACCCGCTCGATCCGCGCGGGCTGCAGCCGGGAGAGATCCTCGTCGCTCCCATCACCGACCCCTCGTGGACACCGCTCTTCGTCCCCGCGGCGGCGGTGGTGGTCGACGTCGGGGCCGCCCAGAGCCACGCGATGATCGTCAGCCGGGAGCTGGGGATCCCTTGCGTGCCGTCGGTGACGAATGCGACGAAGCGGATCCCGGACGGCGCCATCATCACCGTTGATGGCGACACCGGAACGGTCACCATCGAGGCGCTGCCGTGAGCGGAGGCCGGTTGCCGCGGATCCTCTTCATCGACGAACCGCTGCCGGCCGGCCTCGATCCGGTCCGAACCCTCGGGGGGAAGGCGGCCGGCCTCGTGGCGATGGCGCAGGAGCTGAAGCTCCCCGTCCCGCCTGCGTTCGTGCTGCCCACGGAGGTCTGCCATCAGTTCCTCGCGGCGGGCTGGCCCGAAGGCCTCGAGGAGGAGGTGCGGGCGGCGGTCGCAGGGCTGGAGCGGCGCACCGGCCGCACGTTCGGACGGGGGCCCCGGCCGCTGCTCGTCTCCGTGCGTTCCGGGGCACCGGTGTCCATGCCGGGGATGATGGACACGGTGCTGAACGTGGGGATGACCCCGGACGTGCGCCGGGCTCTCGAGGAGGAGTCTGGCGACCCCCGCTTCGCCGCCGATACCTGGCTGCGCTTCCACCGCATGTACGCGGAGACCGTGCTGGGCGTGCCGCGGGAGGAGGTCGAACACGCCGCCGTCCATGACGGCACCCCCGGCGGCATGGTGGCGGCCGGGGAGCGGGTGCGGGAGCTCGCGCGAGCGTATGGCGGCGTCCCGGCCGACCCCTTCCGGCAGCTTCTCGAGGCGATCCAGGCGGTGTTCCGCTCCTGGGAGAGCGACCGCGCGCGGGTGTTCCGTGCCCGGGAGGGAATCGACGACTCCCTCGGCACCGCCGCCACCGTCCAGGCGATGGTGTTCGGAAACCTGGACGACGGCTCGGGCACGGGCGTCGCCTTCAGCCGCGACCCGGTCACCGGTGAGCGCGGCGCCTTCGGCGACTACCTGCCCCGCGCTCAAGGGGAGGACGTGGTCGCGGGCACCCATCACGTCCAGGGGCTCGACCTGCTTCGCCAGCAGCTGCCCGAGGCGTACGAGGAGCTCCTGCGCTGCCTGCAGGTTCTGGAGCGGCATCACCGCGACATGTGCGACGTCGAGTTCACCGTCTCGGGCGGGCGGTTGTACATCCTCCAGACGCGCGTGGGACGGCGCAGCCCCCTGGCAGCGGTGCGCATCGCCGTGGACATGGCGCTCGACCCTTCCTTCCCGCTCACGAAGGAGGACGCGGTGCAGAGGGTCGGTCCCGAGGTCCTGCAGGCGATCGCCGAAATGGCGGACGTCGACCCGGCGGCGGAGCCGCTGGCGAGGGGCATCCCCGCTTCGCCGGGCGTCGGCGTCGGAGAGCTCGTCTGCTCCGCCGACCGGGCCGCCGAGCTCGCGGCGGAGGGGCGGCGCGTGGTGCTTGCCCGCCCTGAGACCTCGCCAGGTGACGTGCACGGCATGGTGGTCTCTGCGGGACTCGTGACGACGCGCGGCGGCGCGCTCAGCCACGCGGCCGTCGTCGCCCGGAGCTGGGCCATGCCCTGCGTCTGCAGCCTCGAAGGTGCAGAGGTTGCCGGCGGCGCGCTGGTCGTCGGAGGACGCCGCATCCCGGAAGGCACCGTCGTGACGGTGGACGGCACGCGCGGGCTCCTCTTCCTGGGAGACCAGCGCCGCGACGGGCGCAGCGAGCTTCCGGAGCTCGATCTCATCCGCGCATGGGCGGCGGAACTCTCGGAGCGAAGCGGCGACGGGAGCGGCGAGCGGGAGGTTTCGGAGTACGAGGTACTGCGGGCGCTGCAGCTGAAGGGCCTGGCGAGTGCCGAGCGCCTTGCCGAGGTGCTGGACACGAGCGCGGAACGGGTGCGGGCTGTGCTGTCGGCGCGGCCCGAGCTCGTGCGCGAGACCCCGCGCGGGTTCGCGATGCTCCCCGCGGGCCGGGAGTACGTCCTCAGCCTGCTCGAGGAAGAGCGGCAGTCCGTCGACCGGGCTCGCATGGAGGCGCTGTTGCAGCGCTTCTCCGAGCTCGACGAGGAGTTGAAGGCGCTCGTGACGGGGTGGCAGCGAGCGGAGGACCAGTCGGAGCACGCGTGGGCGGAGGTCGTCGGGCGTTTGGCACAGCTCCACGAACGGCTGGAACCCGTCCTCGAAGAGGCGGCTGCGCTGGTGCCGCGGCTCGCTCGCTTCGGAGCTCGGCTCGGCCTGGCGCTCGAGGCGGTGCGGCGTGGCGACCGCTCGATGCTGGCCGCGCCCCTGGCCGAGAGCTACCACACCGTGTGGTTCGAGCTGCACGAGGAGCTCATCGCGCTCAGCGGTCGCAGCCGCCAGCCGGCGGGTTGAGGGAGGTCAGGCAGCGCTCGTCCGGTCCTCGCCGGCGAGGACCTGCTCGGCGTACGGTCGCAGCATCTCCATCGGGCTGAGCGGCGAGCCGAGCTGGGCGCACACGCCCCGCAGCAGTCCCACGACCCTCCCGAGGAGGACGAGGTCGCTCGGGATCGCCTCGACCGGGTTCACCCGCACCGTCTCGCGCCGCAAGCGGAGCTCCTCGCCGTCGACGGAGACCGGTCGCCGGTCGAAGAAGAGCTGCGTGAGCGCGAGCACCCCCGACGGGTTCTGGGCGCGGACGCGGATACCGAGCTGCTCGAAGGCCTCGCTGATCGCCGCGGGGTTCCGCTCGGCGGCGGCGAGGACGAGCCGGGCGAAGCCCCGCCGCATCTCGTCCGGGAGCTCTTTCGTCAGCCCGAAGTCGAGCAGCCCGATGCGCCCGTCGGGCAGGAGGAGGAAGTTCCCGGGGTGCGGGTCGGCCTGGAAGAGCCCGTCCACCATGATCTGATGGCCGTACGCCTCGGTGATGCGGCGGGCGATGGCGGGACCGTCGCGCCGCTCGCTGCCGGGCTCGAGGAGCCGCTCGCCGTGGAGGAAGGTCGTCACGAGCACCCGCTTCGTCGTCAGCTCCTCCACGACCTCGGGGAACGCGAGCCCCTCGATGTGCGCGAGGTTCGCGGCCACGCGCCGCAGCATCCGCCCCTCCCGTTCGAAGTCGAGTTCGAGCGGGATCTGGGCCGAGAGCTCGCGGACGACGTTCCGGTAGTCGAAGTTCGGCTCGAGCCGGGCAACGATGGCGACGAGCCCCCGGAGGTTCGCGAGGTCGAGGCGGACGAGGTCGGCGATCTCAGGGTACTGGACCTTCACCGCCACCTCGCGCCCGTCGGGGAGGCGGGCGCGGTGGACCTGGGCGAGGGAGGCGGCGGCGATGGCCTCCTCGTCGAACTCGGCGAAGAGCTCCTCGAGCGGGCGGCGCAGCTCCGACTCGATCACGCGGCGGATGACCGGCATCGGTTTCGGCGGGACGCGGTCCTGGAGGCGCGAGAGCCAGCGGATGTACGGGGCCGGTACGAGGTCGGAGCGGGTGCCGATGAACTGCCCGCTCTTGATGTACAGCCCCCGCAGGGAGACGGCGGTCTCGTACAGGAGCCGGGCGGAGCGCTCGTGCCGCTCCTCCCACCGCGCCTCTGCCTCGGCGGGCGGAAGCGCGCGCACGGCCCGCTGCGTCCGCTTGTAGCCGGCGTAGATGCGCGCGGCGGTCGCCGTCACCTTGGCGCGACGTTGCCAGCGCCGGGCCCAGTCCCACATCGACGAACCCCCTTCGCTGCATCGTACCGGAGCGGGCGAAGGCGCGGGTGACCCTTCGTCGCGGGGCCCCTACCATGGAGGACAACACGCAGGACGGTTGGGACGTGGAGGCGTACAGCTACGCGGTCGTCGGCGCCACCGGCATCGTGGGCCGCGAGTTCCTCAAGATCCTGGACGAGCGAAACATCCCCGTGCGGCGGCTCCGGCTGCTCGCCTCGGCGCGTTCGGCCGGGACTGTCATCGAGTTCCGGGGGGAGCGCATCGTCGTCGAGGAGACGACGGAGGAGAGCTTCGGGCCGGACGACGACATCGTGTTCCTCTCCGCCTCCGGCGAGGCATCGCGGCGCTTCGCGCCCATCGCCCGCGAGCGCGGCTGTTTCGTCATCGACGACTCGAGCGCGTTCCGCATGGACCCGGCGGTGCCGCTCGTCATCCCCGAGGTGAACCCCGAGGACCTGGAGTGGCACCAGGGGCTGGTGAGCCAGCCGAACTGCACCACGACGCCGATGGTGATGGCGCTCGCGCCCATCCACCGGCGGAACCCGCTCCGCCGGATCGTGGTCAGCACGTACCAGGCGGTGGCGGGCGCCGGGGCGGCCGCCGTGGAGGGGCTGAAGGCGGAGACGCGCGCCGCCCTCGAGGGTCGGCACGAGCCGTCCGGCACGCAGAAGAAGGAGATCGCCTTCAACGCCGTCCCCCAGATCGACGCCTTCGGCGAGGGCGGCTACACGAGGGAAGAGCTGAAGATGGCGAACGAGACGCGGAAGATCCTCCACGCGCCGGACATCGCCATCAGCGCTACCTGCGTGCGCGTGCCCACGCTCTTCGGCCACGCGATGGCCGTGTGGGCCGAGTTCGAACAGCCGATCGCGGTCGAGGAGGCGCGGGAGCTCATCGCGTCCGCGCCCGGTGTGACCGTGATGGACGACCCGGCGACGGAGACGTACCCGACCCCGCTCGACGCGACCGGGAACGATCGGGTGTGGGTGGGAAGGCTGCGGGCCGACAGCGCGCATCCCGGCGGCATCACCTTCTGGGTGGTCACGGACAGCATCCGGAAGGGCGCGGCGACGAACGTCGTCCAGATCGTCGAGGAGGCGGACCGCCGAGGCCTCATCCGCCGGCGCGGCTGACCGTACCGGCGCCCGCCGGTAGGATGCGAACGCACGAGAATCCGGGAGTGAACGATGCCGAAGGTCCCGATCCGCGACCTCATCATGTACTACGAGGAAGCCGGCAGCGGCGAGCCGCTGCTCCTCATCATGGGGCTCGGCGGCGATCTGCAGGCATGGGCGAATCAGGTCCCCGCGCTCTCGCGGCACTTCCGGGTCATCACGTTCGACAACCGCGGCGCAGGGCGGACGAGCGCGCCTGACCGGCCGTACTCGATCGAGGGGATGGCGGAGGACACCGTCGCCCTCATGGACCGGCTCGGGATCGAGAAGGCGCACATCCTCGGCTTCAGCATGGGCGGCTACATCGCCCAGGAGATCGCCATCCACCACCCGAAGCGCGTGAACAAGCTCATCCTCCTCTGCACCGCCCCAGCCATCGACGGCTTCGGCCGGAACGTCCTCCGAAACTTCATCGACGTGCGCCGCTCCTCGATGAGCCGGGAGCAGGTCGTCCGCTTCATGGCGACGTGGCTGTACAGTCCCGAGCTCTTCGACGACGAGGAGCGGTTCCGGCGCGCCCTGCTGAACATGCTCCGCAACCCGTACGCGCAGCAGGACCACGCCTTCATCCGCCAGGCAGAGGCGATCCTCGAGTGGAACCCGGGCGACCGCGTGCGGCAGATCGAGCACGAGACGCTCGTCGTTTGCGGGAAGGACGACATCCTCGTGCCGCCGCGGAATGCGCGGAAGCTGGCCGAGCTTTTGCCGAACGCGAAGCTCGTGGAGCTCCCGGGCGCGCACGTGGGCTGCATGGAGTACCCGGACGTCTACAACGCCGCCTTCCTGGAGTTCCTCGGCGTGGGCGCCGGCGCCTCCGCCGTCGCCGCCTCGGCTGGCGGCTGAACGCCGACGAGCCGGAAGTTCGTGACCAGGAGCTCGGGCACCGGCGAGCGGCCGCGCCCGTCCGAGTTGATGGCGCGCGACATCGGCACCACCCGGATCTCGTAACCACGGCCTTCGTACAGCCGCCGGATCGCTTCGTGGTCCGAGTTCGAGAGGGCTGCGGCCACGCCGCGCTGGGTGAGGCTCGCGAAGGCCCGGGCGAGCCGTTCCTGGTCGTCGGGCCCGAACCCGCCCGCCGTGTAGTTCGTGAATCGCGCCGTGGCGCTGAGGGGCTGGTATGGGGGGTCGAGGTACACGAAGTCGCCCCGCCGCGCGTCCGCCAGGACCACTTCGAAGTCGGCGCAGCGCAGCTCGGCGCACCGCAGGGCGCGAGCGGCCTCCCGCAGCCGCTCGGGGTCGAGGATCACCGGGTCCTTGTACCGCCCGTAAGGCACGTTGAAGCGCCCCGCGGCGTTCACCCGGAAGAGCCCGTTGTAGCAGGTGCGGTTGAGGAAGATGAGCCAGACGGCCGTCGCGACCGGACCGACGGGATGATGCTCCCGAACCGCGTAGTACAGCTCGCGGCGGCCCTTCTCGTCCCGCGCGGCGAAGTCGGCGGCGAGCGGCTCGAGCGCTTCGATGACCTCCTCCACGGCGTCCCGAACGGCGAGGAAGGCGTCGATGAGGTACGGGTTCGTGTCGGAGAGGACGGCTTGCCGGATCGCCCCGCGCTCCTCCAGCCCGAAGAACACGGCGCCGCCTCCGAGGAACGGCTCGAAGTACCGCTCGAACGGCGGGAGCAGGCGTGCGAGGGTGGGCACGAGCTTCGCCTTTCCTCCCGCCCATTTGAGGAACGGCGCGGCCATGTCAGCCCGCCTCCCCGGGCCGCATGACGATCACCACCTGCTCCGGGCCATGGATGCCGCGAACGATCTGTTTCTCGATGTCCGCGGTCCGGCTCGGCCCGGTGAGGATGAGGGCGTCGTCCCGGGCCTCTCCCGCGAGGAACGGCTGCAAGTCACGAGGGAGGGGGACGATGCGGGCGGGATCGACCTCGACGACCACGCGCGCAGCGCCCAGCAGGGCCCGGCGGGATGCTGCCTCGCCCGCGAGGAGGACGCTCCCGGTTAGGGCCACGCCCGCGGTCGCGCGGACGGCCCGGTCGCCCGGCAGGGGTTCATACGCGTCGAGGACCTGCATGCCGGCTTCGGCGGCCCGCTTTCGGAAGCGGGCGGCGAGGTCCAGAAGCTCCTCGCGCACGACGGCGCGGCGGATGCGGCG